>Ga0222662_1000098_pt1 | contig 80693 bp, 59 predicted proteins | sample AntAcemetagen600_FD_179821 | JGI IMG/M metagenome (GOLD analysis project Ga0222662, IMG submission 179821) | Saline water microbial communities from Ace Lake, Antarctica - #600 | ecosystem: Environmental > Aquatic > Non-marine Saline and Alkaline > Saline | place: Antarctica: Ace Lake... | reverse complement strand
CCATCTTTCCCGACTCAGACCCCGAATCAAGTAATTCCGCTCGGCCGCTACACGAGATCCGGAGGTGCGGCCCCACGGCCGCCCTTCCCCGTTGACCCTGTCGGTCTTAGCCGCCGACTTTCAAGCACTTCCAACCAGTCACCACGACCCCCTCAACCCAAGTCCGAGGGCCCCTTCTCCTTTGAGCGGCTCGAGGATTTTCTGGCCGACGCACCGTGAGGTGACGACGGGAGATCACAAGTCCAGCTGACCGAACAAAAAAAGACAACCCCTCGGCTGCAGAAGCAGCCAAGGGGTTGGAAGGTCCTATTGACCTAAAGCCTACGAACTGATCTTTGTGAGATCAGCCGTTGCGTCGACGTCGACCGGCAAGACCGGCGAGACCGAGCAGGGCGAGAGCGCCCGGGGCAGGAACATTGACAATGAAGCCGTCCTGCACGCCGGGAGTTCCGAGACCCTGGTTCCAGGTGACCTCGAGGGTCGAACCAGTGAGATCAAAGGCACCGTCGTACGCGAAGCGGCCGACGAGAACTCCGAGGCCAGCGGCGTTATTACCGACTTGACCATTGAGGCTCGGGGGGCTTCCGTTGTACCAACCGGCAAGGTCGCCGGGGTAGGCAGCACCGTTGCCGCCGAAGTTCGGGTCAAGACCCGTACCAGCACCGGCACCAGGTGACTGAGCAGGCTCGAGGTCATTGCCCATGCCGCCGATGGTGACGAACGAATCCGCGAAGCGGAGGGCTTCGGTATCGAAGATCGTACCGAGGTTGGTCGGGGCCCAGCCAACGCCGGTCGCGCTCTGGAAGTAGTTGACCTGGCCATCGAAGGCCATGTTGAAGTTGTAGACATTGAGTGCGACGTCGGCCGCGTCGTTGCTGGTCAAGTAAAGGTCCTTGACGTTGACGGTGACCATGGTTCCACCGAAGTCTTCGGCGGTGACGACGTAGTCGACGGTGACGGCACCGGTGATGTCAGCAGTGGCGCCAGCGGCGATGATGGTGGCGACGCTAGCGCCAATAATGAGTGAACTTCGCATTTCTATACTTCTCCTTAAGAAGATATTGGGAACAAAATCTGCCACGAGGAACTTAAAAATAGGGGAGTCGTGGCTTCACCCCTGGCCAGAGATTCCCACCGGAATAGAACTCAGCCTGAAAGTGGTTTCAATCGGAGAGGCAGTACCAACCGATCAAATCCGAATCCTCGTTCTTACAGAAGAGAATTCTTTTTCAACTCAGCCGATTCTCTTGCATCAAGACGTTTCCGAAGATCAGTCCCAAGGATCAAGAATCAGATCGATCTGTTCTTCTGGTTTGCGGGAGGGCACTTCTCGCAAGGTCGAAGACATGATCGATTTCCTTCAGCCCCGCCACCGGTGATCAAGACGGTTTAGGAGCCGTACCCATCCTCTACCTTTTGAATTCAAAATCAAGACTTCTCTTCCGGACTCGCTCAAAATAAACCAGATTGTCGAGCCGGCTTTAGCGGTTATCGGTCTTGATAGCTTCGCCAAGTCCCCCACGAGCCTCCTCTTATTGACCCATGATGGCCATCTCACCCGAAAGACCCAAAACACAGCCCCGCCATGCTCGGCCTTTTCACGCGTGCCGGACTGCGAAACTCGTCCCGACGCCGAACCTGAGTCCGAACACCGGTTCAATCGAAGATCCCACGCAAAAAAGACCGCGGAAGGCGACGAGGTCGCCTTCCGCGGATTCGAATCGGAGATGGGCTTTCCCGGCCTGCAAAGGGTCAGAGAACCGCCTGGGCAGCGGCGAGCCTCGCCACCGGGACCCGGAAGGGTGAACAGCTGACGTAGTCCAGTCCCACCTGCTCACAGAATGCGATGGACGAAGGTTCACCACCGTGCTCACCGCAGATCCCGAGCTTCAACTTCGGCTTGGTCATCCGACCTTCCTGGCACGCAATTTCCACCAGACGGCCCACGCCCGTGACATCGATGGCCTGAAACGGATCCTTCTCGAGGATCTCTCGGCTGACGTATTCCGGAAGGAATACGCCGGCGTCATCTCGGCTGTAGCCGAAGGCCATCTGGGTGAGGTCGTTGGTTCCAAAGCTGAAGAAGTCCGCCACTTCGGCAATATCACCGGCGGTGAGCGCTGCTCGCGGGATTTCGATCATCGTCCCGACGGGGATCGACAACTTCCCGGAGTACTTCTTCTCCTTCTTGACCGTTGCAATCGTCTCGAGGATCAACTCACGAAGAATCTCAAGCTCGCGACGCGTCCCGATCAGCGGCACCATGATCTCTGGCATCGCCTTGATGCCCTTCTTGAGGCACTGGATGGTCGCTTCTGTGATCGCTCTGGCCTGCATTTTCGCGATCTCCGGATAGGTGATCGCCAGCCGGCAACCACGATGCCCGAGCATCGGATTCATCTCGTGGAGCATGGACACCCGACGACGAACCTCTGAGAGTGGCACTCCGAGGTCCTTGGCCATGGCCTTCTGCGAGTCTGGTTCATGCCGCAGGAACTCATGAAGAGGCGGATCAAGCAACCGCACGGTCACGGGAAGCCCCTTCATCGCGGTGAAAATGCCTGCGAAGTCTTTCCGCTGGTACGGGAGCAACTTCTTCAGGGCCTTCTCTCTGTTGATCAGCGTGTCCGCGAGGATCATCTCCCGCATCGCCTTGATGCGATCACCCTCAAAGAACATGTGCTCGGTCCGGCAGAGCCCGATTCCGATCGCGCCGAACTCCCGAGCTCGCTTGGCATCCTGAGGCGTGTCGGCATTGGTCCGAACTCCCATTCTGGCCACGCCATCCGCCCACTTGAGCACGGTCGCGAAATCACCCGAGACCTTGCTTGGGATCACCCTTTCGATCTCACCGACCATGACCTCGCCAGTTGAACCATCGATCGAGAGCACTGATTTTCGACCGTATGTCTTCCCGCCGACGGTGATTCGACCCTTCGCAGCATCGATCGAGATCTCGCCGGCCCCGGCGACGCAGCATTTGCCCCAACCGCGAGCAACCACCGCCGCATGACTCGTCATACCGCCCGTGGAGGTGAGGATCCCAGCGGCACTGTGCATGCCATCGACGTCTTCCGGTGAGGTCTCTTTCCGCACCAGAAGAACCTGTTCACCAGCCATGGCACGCTCAACGGCCTCTTCCGCGGTGAACGCCAGCCCTCCGCTGGCCGCGCCGGGCGACGCCGGAAGACCCTTCGCGATCGTTTCTGCGGCAGCCTTGCTCTTTCCCTGAAAACTCGGAAGCAGGAGCTGCGTGAGATCATTCGCGGGAATCCGCTTGAGCGCCGTCTTTCGGTCGATCAACTTCTCCTTCACCATGTCTACGGCCATCTTCACCGAGGCGGCACCCGTTCGCTTTCCGTTCCGAGTCTGGAGCATGTAGAGCGTGCCACGCTCGATCGTGAACTCGATGTCCTGCATGTCCTTGTAGTGCTTCTCAAGCTTGATTCGGATTCGACCAAGTTCCTTCGCAACCCGAGCGTTCCAGCGGCTCATGGCCGCCAATGGCTCTGGCGTCCGGATTCCGGCGACCACGTCCTCACCCTGGGCATTGATCAAGAACTCGCCGTAGAAGACGTTCTTTCCGGTCGAAGGGTCGCGAGTGAACGCGACACCAGTTCCCGAGTCCTCACCCATGTTCCCGAACACCATCGCCTGAACGTTCACCGCCGTGCCGTTGAGCCCAGAGATTTCGTTAATTCGTCGATAGGAATTCGCTCGATCACTGTTCCAACTGCGGAACACCGCTTCGACGGCCAGTTCCAACTGTTTGTAGGGATCCGTTGGGAAGGCCGAGCCCACATGCTGGCGATACACCGCCTTGTAGGCCTGACAAAGTTCACGCAATCCTTCGGCCGAGACATCGGTGTCCTCGGTGACTCCAAGCCCCTTCTTGATGCGATCGAACGCGGCTTCGAAATGATGATGACCAACACCCATCACCACGTCGCCGTACATATTGATCAGCCGGCGATAGGCATCCCACGCAAAGCGTTCGTTACCGGTCAGTTCCGCAAGCCCGACCACGGACTTGTCGTTCAATCCCAGATTGAGCACCGTGTCCATCATTCCAGGCATCGACACGGCAGCCCCGGATCGAACCGAGACAAGTAGTGGATCGGTGGTCGATCCGAACTTCTTTCCGGTCTCCATCTCGAGCTTCCGGATGTTCTTTCGGATCTGGTCGGAAAGCCCACCTGGGAATCGACCACCGATGTCGTAATAGGCGGCGCAGGTATCGGTGGTGATCGTGAATCCAGCCGGAACCGGAAGGCCGATGGAAGTCATGTCGGCGAGGTTGGCACCCTTTCCACCGAGCAACGTCTTCTGTGATGCCTTGCCCTCGGTTCGTGAACCGCCGAAGAAGTAAACCATCTTCTTGGCTCGAGTCGTCGTCTTCTGGGAGGCGGTCGAACGACCGCGGGTCTTCTTGGTGGTGGGCATCGGGTCTAGAGTCCGTCGCTGCGTGATTCCCCACTCGGCGGAATCACAAGGAATAAGGAGGGGAATTGTAACTACCCGGAGGAAGATGGGCGGTCGTGAGCTCGAAACGGGTAGCCTGATCAGTCGACCATGAGCATCGATTCCAGCATCAACTCCGTCACCGCCCTGCCCAGTCGCGTCGACCCCCAATGCTTGCTCGCCGCCTGGCCCCGTGACCGACGACTGGCGATGCTCGCATCACATGGTGGAGGACCATTCGGCAGATTCACCTTCGCCGCCTCCCCAGTCTCGGAACTCGAACTCCGGGGTTCTGAAACAATTCAACGGCTTCGATCCGAACTCGCGATCGCCGGGTCGACCAGCAACACGCCGCCACTGCCGACCGGTCGGGGGTACTTCGTGATGCTGAGTTACGACCTCTTCCGGCATCTGGAACCGACCGCGATCTCGAACCGGCCCCCGACCGATGATCGCGATTGGCCTGACGCCATTCTTCTGCGATGCGAAGGCGGAATCCTCCAGACCGAGCAAGGGACACACCTTTGCGGAGACCCCTCGGTGATTCCCACGTTAAACCCCCGCGAACTCCCTCGGCCGAAGATCGGCCCATTGCGAGGAGACCTTGCGGCCGACGACTATCAGCGTGGCGTCGCAAGCGTGATCGATCATGTGCACGCCGGAGACTGCTTCCAGACGAACCTCGCCCAGAGATTCGGGGCGGAATTCAGCGGTTCGATCAGAAGTCTCGCGGCGACCGCCTTTGAGGTCGCGGCCCCTCGTTACGGCGCCGTCCTCGAATGCGGTCCCGGCAAATCGATCGTCTCACTCAGTCCCGAACTCTTCCTTGAAACTCGCCCCGGGCCGGATGGCGTTCGGGTTCGGACCCGTCCCATCAAGGGAACCCGACCGTCCGATCGGACGGTCGACGAGCTCGCGACGAGCGAAAAAGATACCGCCGAACTGAACATGATCATCGACCTGATGCGCAACGATCTGGGCCGGGTCTGCCGCATCGGATCGATCGAGGTCAGCCAACCGAGATCGATCGAGACGTACCCCACCGTTCACCACGGCATCGCGGAGGTCTCCGGCATCCTTCGCCCCGAGCTCGATATCGCCGATCTGATTCTGGCCGCATTTCCGCCAGGCTCGGTCACTGGAGCACCGAAGATCCGGGCGATGCAGATCATCGACCAACTGGAGCCCGTGCGACGTGGGCCGTACTGCGGCGCCATCGGTTGGATCGACGATTCAGGATTTTCCGTACTCAACGTCGCGATCCGAACCATCACCGCAACGGGTACGCCGGGATCCGCACCGGATGAGCTCGACGGTCGGCTTGATTACCACGCAGGATGCGGAATCGTCGCGGAATCAAATCCCCGCGATGAATACTTGGAGAGCCTCGATAAGGCGGAGGTGTTCCGACGTACGATCGACCGACTGCCGACCAACGACCAACGACCGCCCCAAATCGACGACGAAGTTCCGAGACCAAGAACTTAGCCTGGTCGACCAGAGTCACGCTGATCGCGTGCCTGGCGTTGCAATTCCTGCTGCTGCTCGATGTAACCGAGGATCTGGTTCGCAACCATTGACTGGTGCGGCAGGTTGAAACTGAAATCGAAGGCGATCCCGATGTAGGTTTGTTGGGAGGAATCGATGTGCGTATGCACTACCTTGCCCGACGCGCAGACTGGAATCGGAATCTCCGGTTCCAGCGAGAGCCGTAGCCAGAAAATCCGGTGCCGTCCGACCGCCGCGGCATTTTCATGATTCACGATCAGGCCAACACCACCCCCACCGAGGTTCGCCAGCTCCGCCGTAAACTTTGGCCCGACCACGGGCATCACTGCATCGGAGAAAAGATCCGCGCCTGAAATCACCTCACCCGACTTCCAAGCTTCAAAGGCCAGTTCGGTGGCTCGCTCCGCGGGGATCACCGACTTGGGATCGAGCAATGGCCAGATCTCCACATTCGGAAGCGTGACCGCCTGCGTATCCACCCGAATGCGGCGGCGTGTCGACCGACTCACCTCGGTCGGCATGGCCAGTCGAAGCCCGGGGGCATATCCGGCCTTGCCTCCGGTGACGTCACCGAGAATCGTGGTCCGAAACGTCCAACGATTCTGACCGATGGCAATCGCCCCAACCAATTCGATACCCGCATCGATCTGAACCTCACGGCCCAGGGTGATTGGCCGCTCAACCATGATCTCGTCTGCGGTGAGATTGAGGACTCGAACCCGCCAGACCAGATCCGGCCCCTTCGCATGAATCGAGGGATCTGTCTCTCCGCGATCGGGATGAGCGATCGCAAATTCGATGGCACCACCTCGCTCGTGGATCTGTTCGAGAAGACGTCGCCAATCATGAGTTCTGCTTCTAGATGCCGGCACGCCGAGCGCTCGCTTTCGCATTTGCGGCGGCCTTCCGAAGAAGTTCGCCAGTCCATCCCGGGGACACGGTCCGTTCAGAATGACGGATGCCCAACCAGGCTTACTTTCTGTCTACCGATCTCATCGACCTTTCCGGTCGTTCGAAGCCACCGAGGAATCGAGTTCGGACGAGAAGTGTAGGCGCCTCGACCTCCAAATCCCCACCAACGGAACGATCCGACGCGAATTCGCTCGCCAACCCGCTTTTTATGTCCGATAGAGCGGATGGCTCAGGAGGCCTCATGCAAATGCACGACCATCGAAGCCTCCGGATCATGCCCGCCGACCGTCAATCCTGCCAAGACCGCGGCATCATTCAGCTCGGCCATCGACCAGATCCGAAGTACCCGCTCGTCAGGCCGGAGTTCATCGCTTTCCGGATCCACCTCGTCCCCGGTTCGCAGGACGAATTCTGGCTCTCCGGGAATCCAGATCATCTGCATTGAGCCATCCTCGGAGATCCCCTCACCCCAATTTCCCGCCGACAGTTCCGCCCATGAGGTCAAGGAGAAATCGTCGTAGAGGAGAACTCCCTCGGTATCGAGTCGCGCCGCAAGGGCCTGAAAAAGTTCCCGAAGCGTGCTCGGCTCCCGAATCAGTGCAAGCGTGTTTCCGAGAAGAAGAATGGCATCGAAGGGACCCGCGGGAAGCAGGCTGCAGCCGGTGGCCGATGAAAAGTCACCCACCACGAAAGTTGCCTTCGCATCCGTGGATTTCTCGAAAGCGGCCCGATGGTTCGCCATTCGATCGACGCCGATCACCTGATGACCGGCCAGACACAGATGACCGGCGATTCGGCCGGAACCGCAGCCAAGATCCAGCACCCGAGCCGGCCCGCACATCAACCGGGCCTTCACACCCTGTACCTGCGCCAGGGTCTCCGCTTCGTCATAGGAAGACTGATCCGAATCCGAATGACTGTTCATCGCAGACCACCTTCCGCCAGGGTTTGTAATCGAGCAACCGAGTCCGCCACCGATCGACGTGCCGATGCGTCGAGTCGACGACTGCCAAATCGAACCTCGTAGAAGATCTCGACCAGTGGCCTGGCCGCTTCTGCGACGTCCGGCCGAACCCGCAGCACCGCATCCAGATGTTGCATCGGCGGGGTTGACTCCGGCTTCGCGCACCCCGCCGCTGCGAAGGCATCAAGAACATCGAGGTAGAACGCCGCCTCTCGAATTCTGCCGGTCGGTAGATCCTTACCGGCATGCAACACCTGGCGAATCCGGCGTCGTCTTCGTAACTGAGCCACGACCGCGATGACCGCGAGACTCATCGCCAGCGCGACGGTCCCGAGCCAGATGTACCCCGCTGGACCAAGTTGGAAGTACCGATTGACCTTTCGCGAGATCGCCTCCGCATCCTCAAGAACGCCCCGCCCTCCGGACCCCACGAATTCACCAAAGCGATCGGCCAGTGTTGCCTGAGTCGTGCCATCGAAGGTGACGAATCGGCTCGTCCAGAGAAAGTCCGCACGATCGTAAAGCCAACGCCAGTCGTCGGCCCAACTTCGTCGCCCCGCCTGGAGCTCGTCAAGGACTTCGCTACTCGTGGGATCAAATTCCCGCCACGACCAGCGGCCGGTCCGGACCTCGACCCAGGCGTGCGCATTTGATTCCCGAACGATGTACCGACCGATGGCATCGTCATACTCCACCGCCACGAATCCCGTGATCACTCGGCATTCGATCCCCATGGACTGGCACAGGCCCGCCAAACCGGACGCGAAGTACTCGCAATGCCCGAATCGGTATTCGGTGAGAAAGGCAAGGATCGGATCGACACCACGACGCTGCACAAACCGACGAAGGTCGAGCGTGTATCGAAAATCTTCGCCCCGGAGATACCTGGTAAAAGTTTCGGCAATCTGCCGATTCCGACGCCAACGGTTGGCTTCGTCTGCGTCGGCTCCATCGCCGGTCTCAACCAGCGGCTCGAGGAGTGCAGGCGCTTCCTCCCTGAGAATCCGTTCCGCCTCTTCGCGTACCCCAAAAACATTGAAGACCGGCGGACGAACCGGAGGGATCGCATCGCCAGCGATCGACTCAATGGCCTCGGGCGACGGGTTCGGATCGATCAACAGTCGGTAGGTGGTGAATCGATCCAGTTCTCCGGTCACCGTATCCTCGAGTTCCAGATCGGCTGGTTCGATCGTGAACGTCCGTGGTTGATCGCATGCGATTGCCAGCGGCGCCCATCGAGCGAACACCCGCGAGGTTGCCAGCGATCTCATGGTTACGGTCTGGGTATACAGACCACGACTGATCTCCGCAGCACCCAGGGAAACGAACACATCGGGATCACCACTGGTGGTCACGGTACGGAGATATCGCCTGCCGACGGAACTCATCCATCGGCGTTCAGCGCTATTCCAACGGTCAAGCACGGCGCCACGAAGCCGAAGCGGCTGTGGCCACTGAATAGGAACTCCCTGCGGGTCAGCCCACTCAACGGTGAACACTTCGCGATTACTCTGTCCGATTTGATCATTCCGGGTCAGATCCACTTCCGCGGTAAATCCTGTCCTCGAGCCCAAGGCCGCCCCACCAGCGTCGATTTTTCTCGGGAAGATCAGGAAGACGCCAGTCGCCAGCACACAGGCGACGACGGTACATCCAATGACCAGTCCCCGGAACTGACCGATCGGCGATCGTCCCGAGGCGGCTTCGACCGGCGGCACTGGGAGATCAGCGATCAGACCACGTCGTTCCGCGCGAGCGTCGTCGAGTCCCGATTGCAGACGATTCAGCATGATCACCTGAACGGTGTGAAGCGAAAAGGCGACGACCACCAAACCAAAAAAGAACTGGAAGGAATAGAGACATGCCCCCACCACGGCGACCACGGCAAGGAGGATGACCTGCCGATCCTCGCGGGCCGATCGACGGCCGAAGAGTCGGAGCACCGCAAGGCAGCACCCGAGTCGTCCCACCAATGCCATGGCCGATGCCGAGTCCGGATTTCCCATGAAGGACAGGACGGACCAGCCGAAGAAGATCGCGGCCAGAATGGTCGTCGCCCAGATCGGCAGGTAGCGGCCACGGGGACCGTCGCTGACGTAGCCGCTGGCCAGCGTTGCGGCCCCAAGAATGAACAAGAGTTCAAAATTCTGCAACGCCACCGCATAGGCCGTGACCGCGAGAAGTACTTCGATCCGAAGATGGCGACGATATCGAGACAGGGGTGTCATGCGGCCGCCCCCGCATTCCCTGAATCGTGACCGCCGGCTTCCGGAGACACCGTCGTCCACGCTCGCAACTCTGCAGGATGCTGCGCAAACTCCGCGAGGTTACCGGGAAGAAGATGCCAGGCGCCGTGATGACCGAGCGTGGGGTCGACCCGGTCGACGTGGATCACGACGACCGAGGCCACGTTGGGCGGCGGAATGGCTATTTTTCCATCGAGACGTTCGACATCAAGATTGACCGCCGCGAGTTGGGCCTGCAACCGACCAAGGTGCCGCCGTCCACCTCGCATTGGAAGATCGGGCATGACAATTCCGGCCATCCGAAGCCCCACCTCGACACCGAGATTGATCGAGGTTTCCGCGATCGACGCGGCGAAACTGATGGCCTCCTCCTCACGCTCACGATGATCCACCCCCGGCAGAAGCCGCAATTGCGCCGTGGGGCGTCGTAGATCGACCACGAGAATCAACCTCGGCGGAGAAGGCATGGCCCTTTGAATCACCACCGGCGAGCGGTCCGGACGAACACGTTTCCACGCGACAGAACGCACGCTGTCTCCGGGCCGATACTCGCGAAGCCCCGCATACTCGCCGATCGACCCGGTCCCTGGCCCTGAACGCCCACCGCCAATTCCCCCACCCAAAAGCGACTCGATCGCGCTCTCGCGGATCCGACAGGTTCGAGGGAAGACCAAAGTCTCCAGCTCGGTTCCGATCGTCACCGACTTTCCGATGAGGCCGAACGGAAAACTGGATCGCGCTTCGAGCCGGTTGAACTTCATCCGCCCTCGGCGCCGCGGCACGAAAACGGCTTCTGCGTGGACCGTTTCGCCCGGCCCCGCATGCATGACCCAAGCGAACGCTGACGCGGCGAAGGTCGTCCAGTCGGATGAATCGTCCTGCGCGGACGGAATCTCGCGAACTCGAACGTCAAAGAGCGGGATGAACCGGCTTCCACCCTGAATTGCGTAGCGAACGATCATCGGGCGATCGACCCGGCCGTTCATTGGATCAAGCCGTCTCATCGAGATTCGAAACAAAGCCCCACCACTGATGAGACCGCTGAGCACGATGAGCCCGAGCAAGAGTCCAAAGATCCAAACCAACAGATTGTTTGGACGAATCGTGGCCGCAAATCCCACGAGAAGCGTCACTGCCAAGTAGAGAAACCCGGCCAGATTCAGGTGGTAGCGGTAGCGCATGGTTCGATGCTCTCTCAGGACCTCAGGGCCCGCGCGTGCCTACCCCGGAAGCTCAACGATAAATGGAGGAGTCCTTCGGAATACGGATGTCGAAAGAATCCAGTTCCCGCTGGGCCTCGTTGTTCAAAGAACTCCCGTTACGACCACTTCCTGGATCGACCATCACCAGCAGCCTCACGGAGTCCGCATCAAACGGAAGGCGAAAGACGTTCGACGCGTAGTTGGCCCCAGCCATGCTTACGTTCAATTCCCATTGCTCTTCGAGGAAACCAACGCCGAATTCGCTGATGGCGAGGCGAAGGTCACCGTTGCCCCCACTGCTTGCCGTTGCGACGGTCTTTCGTCCGAGCGTGTCGGGATCACGAACTGCTTCCACTCGGACGCCGGGCGTCCCGCGATCCTTGAGCCGCGGGTCGTCCTTATCGACGAGTTCGATGGAGTTGTAGGCCCCGACCACCGCCTTTCCGGTCAGCACGTAGCCGCCACAGCCACCGAGACCGCTCACGATCAGCAGGGCCGCCAATGTCAGGCAGCTGGACGAACCAAAGGGCGTCATTCGGAGAACACGGAAAAAGAGAGTTGCTCGCATCACGGGATCCTGTTTGAGATTGGGAGTCGGCGGGTTGCTACAACCGCACACCTTCGATCGACGTGGTCAGGTTAGCACGGTGGCCACGACCGCCACGATCGCCAAAACCAGCATGATCAGGCCAACCGCGGTTCCTGCCACCCGGACCACGGTATTGAATCGCCGCATTCCGGTCATGCCCTTCAAAATCGACTGCACGTCATCAGGGGGCGTGCCGACATCGACCGTATCCCAGTCGATGTGCGAGGCCATGGCGGCTCGATTCTCCAGGAGCCGACGCGCCTCATCGCCCGCGGCCTCCGAGACTTGCACGGTCCAGTCCGGCGGCGTCGCTTCGTGATCCTTCTCGACAAGGGAAGGGACGCCCTCGTCGGCGAGGATCATCCGAATCGCATCCATTTCAGTTCGATGTGGCGCCCGGGCCACCACGACCGGTAGCCGCCCAAGCGGGTCGTCCTCAGGATCATAAAACCCCGGATCGCCTTGATTCATTCATCACCTCTCGCCTGGGCATCGTTCACGAAGCCCAACAGGTCGATCGCGTCCTCGGGCCCAATCGCATGTTCACCTTGAACCAGCCGCCATCCATCCAGATCCGCGGACTGAAAATCGATGGCCATACCGGCCGTTCGCCCGTCCAACGTGGCCCGCAGAAGGCGACCGCTCCCACCGCTCACGGTAGCGCGTTCGACCTGCAACCACGCATGTTCGACCCGCCCTTGGGAATCCGCCCCCAGCGGAATACCTGCCAAGAGGACGACACTGGGCCCCGCGGCCTGATGAGCCTCCACGGCCGACGCCCAACTCCGGCGAGCCACTACTGATGCTCGTGACGTCGAAACGTCGCTTCGGTAAACCGCCGCGTCGGGCCGGGCAAAGTGCGCCACGGCATTCTGCGGCCAGGTCCAGACGCGTTTGAAGCTGCCCTTTGGCTCGATGTCGCAGATCGCGGCTCGCCGAGCCTGCAGGGGATTCGGCGTCTCTTGCGAGAGGGCCGCTCGGTCCGCCTCACTGCCCAAGCTCTCCGGATCGAGCGTGTCGATGAGCTCCCGCCAAGGAATGAGCGCCACGTCGATTCCCGGTCCGACCGGATACGGGATCTCCGGAGCCGCCGGACCATCTTCAAGGAGTAAACCAGCCAAGGCATCGATGAGCTTTGAGGCGGCGGCGGCATCTCGGCCAGGCACTTCCAGCATTTCGAGCTCCGGCAGTCCGCAACGAAGAAGACCGCGCGTGAAGAGCCACACCGTGCCCTCTTCGAGGTTCTCCGAACTCGACACTGCTTGAACCCGCCAGAGCACGTCCTCCGGAGGACCGAATTCAATATCTGAGAGATCACGATCGATCTCCGCCCGGTCAAACCACCGGCCGGTCGCGCCGTCGAGCAGCGTGATGGCCTCTGGACGCCAGGCGGCGACCATGGCAAGCCGACCCCAGATCATCCGGGGATCTTCGCCATCGAGCAGTGACTCGACGACGATGGTGAATTTCGATCGGGCAACCGAATCGGCAAGACCCGGCGGTACTTCGTCCATCCGCTTGGTTCGCTCGCACGAGACCAGGACCGGGGTCAGCTGTTCCGGGAGTCGGACCAGCACCGACCACGGATGCTTCTCATCTGCCGAAGGAAGAAATTCCATGACTTCCACGGTCGCGCCGAGTCTCGACGCGAGTGCCGCCAGAAATTCTTCCAGATCTGGCGGCTCGTCGCCCGCATGCGGCGCGACCAAAATCGCCGGCCACGGTTCCGCGAGACGCCAGGCAGGATGCACGGACCGTGAGTCCATCAGTTCGCCACCACATTCACGAGCTTGCCGGGAACCACCACGACCTTCCGAACGGTCTTTCCTTCGATCAACGCCTTGATGCGTTCGTCGGCGAGCGCCGCAGTCTCGAGCGTCTTCGCATCGGCATCGGCAGCGACCGTGATCCGGCTTCGAACCTTCCCGAGGATCTGAACCGGAACTTCAATTGACTCGTCCTGGAGCATGGCTGGATCGAAAGCCGGCCAACTCATCGTGACGACACTCTCCCGTGAACCGCCCCCTGCCTCGAGGCGAGCGTTGATCTCCTCGCCAAAGTGCGGCGCGAATGGGGACAAAACTAGGTTGAACCGCTCAAGCTGATCTGCGGTGACCCCAACCCCGGTCGCGATATTCACGAATTCAATCATCGCGGCAATGGCGGTGTTGAACGACAACCGCTCGACATCTTCACCGACCTTCGCAATGGTGCGATGAAGCGATCGCTCGACCTGTTCGTCAGGCGTCTCCCTCAAGTGAAGCACGCCCGTCGTCTCGTCAATCGCCAGCCGCCAAGCCCGCTGCAGGAATCGGTAGACGCCGACGATATCCCGCGTATTCCAGGGCTTCGAGGCTTCCAGCGGCCCCATGGCCATTTCGTAGAGCCGGAAGGTGTCGGCGCCGTACTCGGCGATAACGTCGTCGGGATTGATCACGTTGCGGAGCGATTTGGACATCTTCGCCACAATGCGTTCGACGGCTTCGCCGGTTGCAATCTCGATCGGCGTTTCATTCTCGCGCTCCTCAACCTCGTCGACGGGAACCAACGAACCGTCCGGTCGTTTGAACGCGAAACTGGTGATCATTCCCTGATGGAAGAGACGCCCCACCGGTTCGGGCGTGGAAACTTCGCCAAGATCGAAGAGGATCTTGTGCCAGAAGCGGGCGTAGAGCAGATGGAGCACCGCATGTTCCGCACCACCCACGTAGAGATCGACGCCGCCGACGTGATGCCGCGTCGCATCAAACGACTCCTCGCCTGGAGAGCAGGTCCGCTCACCCTTGGCCGCATCGCGATCGGAGAGCATCCAATAGGCCTCCGCCTCCTTTGATGCAAATCGGTTGGTATTTCCCGGATCGCAGTAGCGAAGGTAGTACCAACATGAGCCCGCCCAGCCAGGCATCGTGTTGATCTCGCGTCGCACCGGGGTGTCCGCGGGAAGCACCGCAGGATCGACTCCAGCCGCGCCCGCCGTCGTCTGTACCCAATCGACGGCTTTTCCAAGCGGCGGGGTTGGAATATCACTCTCGATGGGTTCGTAATCCTCCAGATCCGGAAGCAGAACCGGCAGCGCCGTCTCCGCCACTGGGTAGTGGTTGCCCGCATCGTCAAAGACCACCGGAAACGGCTCGCCCCAGTATCGCTGCCGACTGAACAGCCAGTCACGAAGCTTGAAGTTCGTCCGACGCCGACCTTGACGACCAGATTCCAGCCAGTCGATGATCGTGATCTTCGCCGCCGATGTATCGAGCCCGTCAAGACAGAGACCTTCACACTTGCTGTTCACCGCGACACCGTCGCCACCGCGAGCCGATTCCCAGCCGTCGCAGTCGCTTGCGGTGGTTCCCACTTCGGCAACAACCTGGCGAATCGGAAGCCCGAACGTGCGAGCGAATTCGAAGTCGCGTTGATCATGGGCGGGGACCGCCATGATCGCCCCGGTCCCGTAGCCGGCGAGAACGTAGTCGGCGGTCCAAATCGGAATTCGCTCGCCGGTGGCGGGATTGTCCGCATATCGCCCGGTAAAGACACCGGTCTTCTCTTTCGAATCCGACATGCGATCGACATCAGCGCGATTCCTTGCCGCGGCCACGTACGCCGTGATGACCGGATCGGCATCCGCCGCAATCACTTCATCGACCAGCGGATGCTCGGGTGCGACCACCATGTAGGTCGCGCCGAAGAGGGTGTCGGGCCGAGTGGTGAAGACGTCAAGCGATTCCGCTCGACCTTCGACTTCAAATTTCACCAGGGCGCCCTCGCTGCGACCGATCCACTCGCGTTGCATGATGCGAGTGGATTCCGGCCACTTGATGAACTCAAGGTCATCGAGGAGACGCTGGGCATACGAGGTGATACGGAACATCCACTGGCGAAGTGGTTTCCGGGTGACCGGATGATCACCACGCTCGCTTCGCCCGCCAATCACCTCTTCGTTGGCCAGTACCGTCCCCAGCTTGGGGCACCAGTTGACCGTCTGCTCCCCGAGATAGGCGAGTCGTTGATCATCGACGTACCGACGCCGCGCGTCGGTGTCCATACTCGACCAGTCCATCGGATCACCCTCGGCGTCGGCTGGAATCCGACTGCCATCATCGAGGCCGCGTTCGAGCTCTGCGATCGGCCGAGCTTGCTTTCGCTCGGGATCGAACCATGATCCATATGCCTTCAGCCAGATCCATTGGGTCCAGCGGTAGTAATCTGGATCGATCGTCGCGAATTCCCGTGACCAGTCGTAACTAAATCCAAATCGCTTCAACTGCCGACGGAAGTTGTCCATCGCGGCCTGAGTTGTTTCGCGCGGATGAACACCGGTGCGGACCGCGTACTGTTCGGCAGGGAGGCCGAAGGCATCAAATCCCATGGGATGGAGGACGTTGAAGCCCCGCATTCGCTTGTAGCGACACAGAATGTCGGTGGCGGTGTAACCCTCGGGATGCCCCACGTGTAGGCCGGCGCCCGATGGGTAAGGGAACATATCCAGGCAATAAAACTTCGGCTTCGAGGCGTCGAAATCTTGATCGCCGGGATTCGGCGTTCGATAGGCATCGGTCTGGTCCCAAACGTGCTGCCAACGTTCTTCGATCTCGGTCGCCATGCGAGCGTCGTAGCGGCTTCGATGGGTTTCTTCTTGACCGTCGGCGGCGGGCCGGTCGGCGTCCGGGGGAGGGGTCATCGATACTGCTCCGGGAATGCTCGATCGGGGAGGAACCGCTGAACAAAACGGGATCCGGATGGTTTGGATGATACGGAAGGCACGGAAGGCACGACTGATACGAAGCCCGACCGGGATTCATCAGTAGACCGACGATCCAATTTCGAGTGTGTCGAGGATCCGCTCGTTCAGCCAACTGGAATACCGGCATCCTGCCGTTGTTTTCGGAGTACTTCGAGGTACTTCATCGTCTCGCCCACAAGGTAGAAGCTTCCAGTCACACAGATGAGGTCCTCACGGCTCACGGCTCTGGCTGCCAGTTCAAGGGCGTCCTTGACGGTCGGCGAGGTCTGACACATCTTTCCACTTCGCTCCATGAAACGACGTCGTAGATCTTCAGGTTCCGCTGCTCGCGAGTTCTTCGACGACTTCGTGAAGATGACCTTGTCCGCTCCAAGGCTGATTCGATCCAAGAGCGCATCGATGTCCTTGTCCTGTGTGCATCCGAAGATGCAGACCATCGAGTCGTACGGAACGTGCGCTCCGACACATCGCATCAACGCCGTCAGGGCGTCGGGATTGTGCGCGCCATCAACCAGAATTCGCGGACGGTTCCAAACCAGTTGCATCCGACCGGGGATCTGCGTCTCCACGAGCCCCTCGGTGACCACAGACTCGGGGCATTCGAATCCAATCGACTTCAGATGGTCAACCGCGGCGAGTGCGAGCCCACAGTTGAACGCCTGATGCTCACCGGGAAGCGGCACTGGAAGATGCTCAAGCCGGCTCGTCTCCGTGTAGAGACAGACGCGGTTGTGGGGGCCGAGTTCGACGGTCGAGCAGAATCGGTTGCTGAACTCGATCTCCTTGTTGACCACGCGAATCGTCGTTCCGAGTTCTTCTGCCTTCTCACGAAGCACGCGATCGGCATCCGGCTGCTGTTCCCGAGTGATCACCGGGATTCCGGGCTTGATGATTCCGGCCTTCTCGATCGCGATCTTCTCGATCGTCTTCCCGAGAATACGCGTGTGATCGAGTTGGATCTCGGTGATGACGCACAAGACCGGCATGAGCACGTTGGTGGAGTCAAGCCGTCCTCCGAGTCCGGTTTCGATGATCGCAATATCCACCGCTTGGGAAGCGAAGTGCATGAATGCAATCGCGGTGATCGCTTCGAAGAATGTCGGTTGCTCACCGATCTTGACCGCTGCTCTCGCGATGGTCTTCATCGACTCGACGAAGTCATTCTTCGTGATGCGTTGGCCGTTAATCGTGACGCGTTCACGCATGTCCATGAGATGCGGACTGGTGAATTCACCCACGCCGTATCCGCACTTGCGAAGCATGGCGCTCATCATCGCGATCGTCGATCCCTTGCCGTTGGTGCCCGCCACGTGGACCGCCCGAAACTGATCCTGGGGGTCTCCCAGTGCTGCCAAAAGCGATCGCATTCGATCGAGCTTGAAATCGCCGTCCTCGTCGTACCGAACGACCCGCTGTCGTTCCACATCCGTCAACTCGAGCAACCACTTGACCGCAGAGTGATAGGTGCCGATCCGCGCGGCGGGATCGGTCAGCTCGGCCGGATCGGCCTTGGATTCAGTGACCGCCGCAGCAGGCTTCTTGCTTGCAGCTTTGGACGTGGCAGCAGTTGATTTCTTAGACAAACTCTTCCTAGCGGGTGATTTCGCCGTCGTTGACGGCGTTTTGGAGGTCACTTCGGATTCAACGCCGGCCGTCTTGGCCCCGGCAGCCTCTGACGTCCTGTCAGAGGGGGTGGTACGGCTTTCTGGCCGCTTCCCGGAGGATTCGCCGCCACCGCGACGCGATTTGTTTGCAGGCATTTAGAGAGTGTAGCGATCAGCCTTGCGAGGATCAAATGGTTGATCGCAACTTCTTTATTATCAGTAGGTTACAAGTATCTGGCCTTGGTCAGTGACGCGATCTGAAAAGATGCATCGCATTTCCACATCCAAGGTCGATCTCACCACCGGGAGCCTGCAGCAGGAGACGGCCAGCGGTCCCGAGAACCGCCAGGCGCTGACGTCGTTCCTCGGGCAGAAGCAGCAGCAGGGTGCGGGCCGCGATTGCTTGCCGAAGCCGATCGAAATACGCCGTATCCATGTTGCGAATCGCATTCTCGGTCAATTGCACGAACGCTTCGTCTTCCGCATCGCCCCCAAGGGGCCAGTTGGAATCCACCGCATCAATCGTCACATCTCGATCGACTTTGTAGAGATGGAGATATCGAAAAGCCTCTCCGGTCAAATTGCAGACGACCTGCTCCGCGCCGAGGCCCCGAAACTTTCGGACGAATCGATGCGCGTCTGGTCGAACCGTTGATGCGTAGAGTTTGATGGCGTCAAGCTCACGGCTCTCCACCTTGAATCGCCGCTTCAGGAATTCCTCGAAGAGTTCGCTCGCAATCCCTCTCATTCGAGCGATTCCCGGATAGATCATGATCACCAGAGATCGACGATCGATCGCGGAACGCAGCAGGCGACACTCGGTGCTCTCCCGGCCGAGTCGCAGGAATCCCCCGCGCAGTCCACTCTCGTGGTCTTTCTCGTCGAAAACCTCGCCACCGGACGCGGGCGTGATCTCCAGTATCGACCGCCCACTCCCGTCTGGATCCAAGGCCCAACCCGTGCGTTCGAGATTGACCACCGTGACGCTACCGTCCGGGGTTCCCCGGATAAAACTCCGGGAAGAACGATCGTCACCACCGGGGGTTCCGGCGGTGTTTCCGTTTTTACGGCCAAATTTGAGGAAATCGAGCATCGCTTCGTTTCTGACTCTTCGAGATGCGGAAAACGCGTGACGAATTGTAACGTCTCGAACCGGGACGCCCCGCGAAGCAGCCCTCAAGGCCAAGGGTGTTTTGGATACCGCCGTCGGAGTTCCTTCCGAATCGCTGGGTAGGCATTCGTCCAGAATCCCTCGAGGTCATCAGTGACCTGAACCGGCCGCCGATTCGGCGCCAAAATCTCCAGCACAATGGGAACCCGCCCCCCCGCGACGGTCGGGGTCGATGCGACACCGAGAAGATCGCCGATTCGAGCCGATCCTCGAGGAGGCTCTCCTCGCCGCCAGGTGAGACCAACCGATCTTCCCGGACCAAGTGGGAGGCGAGTTGGTGCCATTCGTTCTACGAAGTCGAGTTGCGCCCATTCGAGCCCAGAGCGAACGATCTCCAGCGTCCGGCCCGCTCCCGGAAGATCTGTCAGTCGATGCCGATGACCCACGATCTCCGCTCGAAGCACCTGCAAGTCATCCGGCTCGAATGGCGAGATCCCTTCATCTGGGAACCAGGTCGCAACATGCTCGACCCGCGCGATGAACGCATCAACATCCTCTGTCCATCCGGGGATCGAAGCATCTCCGCGCTCGATGGCTCCAAGTAAGCAGGCCGCCGCGGCCGCTCGACCATCGGCGGTGACGCTTGAACGCAACTCATCGATCCGAACGCCATCGAGCGTTCGGGCCGTCACCTTCTCGACCAGTCCACGGTCTCGGTCGAACGCGAAGTCGACCTCCCGACCAAGGCGGAGGCCGAGTGTCTTGACCACAAAGGACTCTTCCAGCGGCGTTGCAAAATCAATGATGGTGGTCCCGCGACCGCGATTCTCCGCACCGCGGATCGATGCCGCACTTAGGAACCCCGCTTCACGAACCATGCTGGTACGTGACAAGACGACGTTCCGTCGGCCCGGAAGGGTGCACTCATTCCGCGTCGAATCACGACGATGCGCGATCCGATCGGGGAACGCCGCCACCAATGCCGGCCCGATCGCACTCGGGTCGCCTTCCGCTTCGTCCCCGATGATCCGCCGCAGGTCTCGCGCGGAGCGAGCGGCGTCCGCCAACACCCCGCCATTTCGACCCGGTCCACCCGAATCACCGCGCATGAGAAACCTCGCCCGAGCGATCAGATCGCTTCGCGGGTCTCCGGACTTCAAGAAACCTCGGAGCGTCGCCGCGGGAATATTCTGTGCCACGTCTCGTTCACCAAGGATCGCGCCACACGCCGCCGCAAGCCGTCCCCCACCTCGACGGCTCGCTTCGAGCAGAAACCGCCCGACCCGCGGTGGTACCGGCATCTTGGCAATTCGTCGGCCGTCCGCCGTCACCACCTCATCTCGGACCGCATCAATGGATTCGAGCACGGATCGAGCATGCGTGGCCGCTTCGACACTCGGAAGATCCAACCAGGGAAACGACTGCGGCTCGAAGCCGGAGGCCGCGAGTTGAAGAAACGGTCCCGAGAGATCCGCGCGAACCATCGCTGGTTCACTATGCAGAGGACGTCGAAGGAACTCCGACTCGGTATACAGACGCACGCACCGCCCTGGACGAACGCGACCGGCCCGGCCGGCGCGCTGCGTCGCCGAAGATCGATCAACCGGCTCGGTGACCAATCGATCAAGATCGCGTTCTCGATCGAACCGAGCGACTCTGGCGCGGCCGGAGTCGATCACCGTCGTCACGCGAGGAATCGTGATCGACGTTTCTGCGATGTTGGTTGCGACCACGATTCTTCGAGGCCCTCCGGTTGCCACCGCGGCATCCTGAGCGGCCGGAGGGAGTCCACCGTGCAGCGGTACGACATCACAGCTCGGGGCAATGCGGCGACAGGCTTCCACTGTTCGGTCAATCTCGAATCTGCCCGGCATGAAAATCAGAACATCGCCCGAGTCTTCTCGGTGGACCATCACTTCCCGCACGGCCTCCGCAGCGAGTTCCCAGAGTGGGTCCGCCGAGGGCGCCCGACGATGACTGATCTCCACCGGATGAAGTCTGCTTTCGATTTCGATCACTCGCGCCCCGAGCGTCTTGGCGAGCGATGCCGAATCCAACGTCGCACTCGTCACCAGCATCCGAGCGCCGCGGGCTCGAAGCAGTCCGAAGAGAAGATCGGCGTCGATGGACCGTTCGTGGAATTCGTCGAGCACCACAAGGTCATCGGGGCGAGGGCCACCATCGCCCAGCAGTCGCCGCAAGAGGAGCCCCTCGGTCAGGTAACACAGCCGGGTCTTCGGGCCCTCGCGACGTTCCGCGCGGGTTGCAAAGCCAACTTCTTGCCCAGTCGTGGACCCGCGAATTTCCGCAACCCTCGTTGCCAGCATGCGTGCCGCGAGCCGTCGGGGCTGCGTGACGAGGAGGCGTCCGCCAATCTGGTCGAGCAGTGCCGCCGGAAGCGCCGTACTTTTTCCGGTACCCGGCGGCGCGACGACAATGACGGACTCATTTCGATTGAGGGCCGCCAACGTCTCAGGAACGGCTTCCAGCGCCGGAAGCGGATCCGACAAATCACTCATGCGCCGGGGGGTGTCGCGATGTGCACCCGAAGATCATCGAGAAAGCGGATGATCTGCCCCTGCTCCCGAGGCGTGCTCGCCGAATCGACATCACTCTGCCAGAAGCCGATGAATCGCTCCGCGGCCCGACCATCGAGCTCCGGGATCCGATCCGGGTCACGCTCGCGACTCATATCTTCACGGCCCTGGCTGCGAAGCTCCGCGGCCCGCTCTTCGTCAGATCGGGCGCCTGCGTTCTGTCCCATCATCTCCTCGGCCTTGCGTTGCCATCCGGCCATCCAGCCATCGAGAAATTTTCCGCGATCGGCTTCGGAAACGGCGAAGTAGCCTTCGGCTCCTTCCAGAAGCACATCCTTGACCAAGATTCTGGCGTTCTGACGCATCTGCTCACGGGTCGGCCCAGTGATTCCGGCGAGGAAGGCGGCCGCGGAAGCTGATTCATCTTGCGCGAACCCCTGGAATCGGCCTGCGAATTCCGCCAGATATCGCATCCGCTCCTCGAGACTCAAACTATTGAAATCATCGAGCGCGAGGTAGCCCAGAACGTCGTCCACCGGTGAGTCGAAGATGCTCGGTGGCGGGCGCCATCTGGAGCCCAGCCACCACACCACGACCAGCAGGAGAAGAACTCCGGCAACCGTCGCGATCCCCGCCGTCGCAACGGTCCGCTCCCGACCACTGATGAGTTGCTCAATCCGGTATCGAATCGATTCGTAGCCTTCGACGAGTCCCGTCATCCGCCACCCTCCATTTCAGAAAACGACTCTCTCATCTGCGCGACGCTTCCATCGGTGAACAAAGCGTTTCTTGGAATGAGGTCTCCAACCGGATGCCGATCCTGACTGTCGATGAGCAATGGAAGTCGCCGGCCAGTTTCGTGAACGAAGACGCCCATGAGTTCTCTCGACTCAATATTGCGACGAAGCAACTCAAGTTGAGTTGGGTTCCAGTCCGGATTCTCGAGATAGGGAAGCAACGCCTGCCCCACCGCGATCTGAATCTGCGGCGAGTATCGAAGGAGCCCGGGCACGTAGAGGTAACTGGTTCCGGTCACGGTGCTTTCCGGGTCGACATCCGCGCCGCAGATCCAGCAAGCACAGTCCTTGTCCAGATAACCGTCCAGAACCTCAGGGAGGCCACCTTCAGTCTCGTCTCCGATCACCGCCGGCAGAGGCTCGCAGGAGGGGATTCGATCGTTGATGTTTGCTCGATAGGCAGAGAGTGCCAGACCAATCTCGCGAAGCGTCGTTCGGCATCCCGTCGACCTCGCCTCTTCACGCATCCCTCGGAGCGTCGGGATGGAGATTCCGACCAGAACGGTAATGATCCCAAGGACCACGAGCGTCTCGACCAGGGTAAATCCTGGCCCTCGGCGATTCAGGTTGGTATGCGCGGAATTCATCTTGAACCTTTCCAGAGATGGCCTGCCAAAGCCGGCATGGACTCCTACCGGAGACCAGCGTTCCGGTTTCTCCCGACGCTCTGGCCGGGACCTCGGACGAGTTTTCCCCGGAATCGGACTTCGTGAGGTATCACGGTGAGATTCGAGCATCCAACACTCGTCTTTCCATGATCCTACGGGATGCCGTCAAGAAGTCGAGGCGGATTCGCTCTCAGCCGCAAACATCGCATCAATGAAGGCGTCCGGGTCGAAGGGCTGGACGTCCTCCACCCGCTCCCCGACCCCAACGAGCTTGACGGGGACCTTGAGGGCATCTCGGATCGCCACCACGATGCCGCCCCTCGCCGTCCCATCGAGTTTGGCGAGAAAAATCCCGGTCACGCCGACCGCTTCGCCGAAGACGGTTGCCTGCTGGAGACCGTTCTGCCCACTGGTCGCATCGAGCACCAGCAGCACCTCGTGAGGCGCCCCAGGAATCTTCCGGGCGATGACCTCTCGGATCTTGACGAGCTGCCGCATCAGATTCACTTCAACGTGGAGGCGGCCAGCAGTGTCAACCAGCAATACGTCCGCTTTGCGAGCGAGGGTCGCATCTACCGCGTCGAAGACCACGGCCGCGGGGTCAGCGCCGGCAGCGCCGCGAATCAAGTCCACACCGAGCCGATCCGCCCAAGTCGCGAGTTGTTCAACCGCGCCAGCACGGAAGGTATCGGCCGCGGCCAGTACGACGCTCCGTCCTTCGGCACGAAGGGTGTGGGCGATCTTGGCGACGCTTGTGGTCTTTCCGACCCCATTCACCCCGACCACGAGGACCACGGTTGGTGATGGATCCGCGACCGCGATATCGACCGGGGCATCGTCCCAACGTCGCTTCAAACGCGACTTCAGGAATTCGATCGCATCCTCGCCCTTCTCCAACTCACCTTTCTTGACCGCCTCTCGAAGTTCGCTGACGATTTCCGTGGTCGCCTTCACGCCCACATCCGCACCGATCAAACTTGCTTCGATCTCGTCGATGAGTTCATCATCGAGCCGACGGCCCGCAAGGAGAGATCGGAGACCGGAACCAAGCACCGATCGAGTGCGAGCCAACCCCTGACGAACCGCTTGCGCAGCCTTCTTAAAGAATCTCACGGCGCCGCCTCGCGCATCACACGATCCAACAGGGCATTGACGAATCCGGGCGATTTTTCGCCACCGAATTCTTTCGCGAGTTCAACGGCCTCGTTGATGGCGGTCTTCGCCGGCGTGTCGCTCCGCCTGATCTCGTAGAAGGCGAGGCGGAGGAGATTTCGATCCACCATCGGTTGCCGATGAATCGGCCAATCCGGTGAAAATCGCTGGATCATCTCGTCGCTCTCTTCCCGAAATTCCCAAGCCATGGTTGCCAGCGCGAAGCCTTTCTCCTGACTCGAAGTAGCAGCGGGAGATCCTTCGAGCGATCCTCGGACCGTCTCATGGTCGTCAGATGCTCCCGCGTCAAACTGGTACATCGCCTGCAAGGCACATCGGCGAGCGTCACGATTGATCTTCATGAAACGGCTCCGTCCCGGCCATGTCGAATGGCCGCACCAACTCGAAATGCCGCGATCGCGGCCTGCATGGCCTCGATGCCCTTGTGACCGCGGGCGCCTCCCGATCGAGCCCGCGCCTGATCGATATTTTGACAGGTGATGACGCCAAAGGCCGCCGGACGACCGTGGCGGGTCGAGAGTGCGGCGAGTTCGTTGGCCACGGCGGAGTTAATCCACGCATCATGGCTGGTCTCGCCCCGAATCACGCACCCAAGGCAGATCACCGCGTCGAAACGGCCGGTCTCCAACGCCACAGAAGCCAGCCCAGCGAGTTCGAAGGCTCCGGGACAGTCGAAGACCTCGAGATGCCCCGGATCGCCACCGGCCTCAAGAAAGGCGGTTCGAGCCCCGTTCTCCAACGCAGTGGTGATCTCGACGTGGTATCTGCTCACCAAAAGGGCCACTCGCAGCCCGGTCGCGTCGGCGGAGATGGTGTCGGATGCGGTCATCAGTGAAAATCCGTGTTTTGGCCGCCGATGGCGAGTCGCCGCCGATCAACCGTGGACCGTACATCGTACGGCAACCCGGCCTCATCGGTAGCATCGACACCGATGCAACGGCTTGCCGAGAAACTCCTGACCGCCTTCCAACTGACCCGGCTCTCGCTGGTCTTTGGTGCCATCGCCGACGTGTGGTTCATCGTCATCTACACCCGAAGTGACACCCGATACGACCTGCTCCCAGCTTTCGAGATGCCGCTGGCGATCGATCTGGTCACGGCCGCCCTCCTCGCCGTCGGGCTGTTTGCGTTCGCCACCAGCCTCAATGACCTCCTGGATCTTCGGCATGATGCGGCCTTCAGCCCAGCCCGGCCCCTCCCGGCTGGGAGGATCCGAGCCGGCCAAGCCGTGGTGATCACGATCGGCGCTCTTCTGCTGGCCATCGCGGCCGCCATCCCCTTCGGAACGGGCGGCCTCGTGCTCGCCGTCCTCGCGGCCACCGCCGCGCTCTTCTACAACGCCACCGGCAAGTACCTCCCGGCAATCGGAGTGATCACCGCGGGTTTGGTGCACGTGGCGCACATGTTGATCCCGAATCACGAGATGGCCTTCATGCTGCCGGTCTGGCTGATCTTCACGCATGTGCTCGTGACGTCGGTCATCGGCTATCAACTGGAGGGAAAACGTCCGCAACTCACCCTGCTGGGATACACGGGAATCCTGATGGGATGGGTCTTCTGGTCGGTCGTCATCCTCGGCCTGGGGGCTCAAAGAGACCCGATGGGGTACTTCCTACCCGGCGAACTCGGCCTCGAGACCTTGGTCTGGCCGATCCTCGCGATCATCGGATTCATCGCGATCGCTTGGTGGAAAGTTGGCCCGGTCAAAGGGCCCCACGGTGCCGAGAAACTCCGGCGATACGCCGCCATGTGGCACGGCGTCTATGCGGTGGCTTGGTTCGCGGCGGTCGGGCTTTGGCACGCCACCATCCTGATGGCAGTCTTCACGGTCGTGGGAATTGCGACCATGACCCTGCTCAAAGAACTCACGTCGACGGACCCGGGCATGGTCGGGTATCGAGTGTGAGCTGAGACGCCACGACTCACCTGAATCAAGAGAAACCAGCCCCAAACCGATGTGATCGGTAGCATCTGCATCAACGATGCCCTATTCCACCCTCATCGCTGTGTTCGGAAGCCTCCTGATCGGCGGAATCTCCGCCGCGGCCACTGAAGGCCGCATCGATCAAGACGATCAGAATGCGATCCCATCCACCCGCAAAGTCCAAATCGACGGATCAAGTCTCGGCGGCTTCGTGCTACCGATTCTCCCCGTCCAACATGATTTGGAGATCGATGCCGGCCAAGTCAACGACTGGACCGTGGACGACACCAAGCGGCTCTATCTGAAACGGGACGTCGAGATCACCCTCGGGACCTATGCGTTTCGATCCGACGAAGCCCTGATCTGGATCAATCGGCTTCCGACTGCCGACGGGATCGTGACCCAAGTCGCGTTCTGGTTCCCCGAGGTCTCGGAGCCAACCCGCCGTGCGGGACTGGGCGCCTCCGGCCGAGATGTGCTGGTCACCGCCACGATCTCCGGAGCGGTCAAGTTGCAGACCGTGCTTTTGAATGAGGCACCCGTTCGCAACCGCACCGTGCTTCGCGGCGAGCAACGCCTTTCGCAGTACTTGAAGACGCTGGTGACCCAACCGCTTCCCCCGTTGGGGAACAGACTTGACGTGCAGATCCCTCCCGGACCTCCGAAACCCATCCTCGAACCCGGCGGGAAGATCGTCCGCCAACGCCCCCCAGCCAGCGGGCTCGGTCCGACCGAGATTGAACTTCCGACTTCTGGCAGCGGCGAAGTCCCGATCTTCGATCCGAGAGGACTCGTCTCGTTCAACGCAAATGAAGTGATCATCGACGAGGATCGTGACGCGGTCATCGTGCTCGGTTCAGTGGTCATTGACTACGACGGCGCGAATACCGGCGAGGATCTCCGTCGACTCTCGCTGGTCGCCGAGCGTGGCGTGGTATTCCTCAATCCAGGAACGATCCGCGGCCTCCGCGAAGGCACCGCCACCGTTCAAGCCGAATCGATCACCGGCATTTTTCTGGAAGGTGCAGTCCGCGCCAGTGACGGTAACTACACCCTCCGCGGGTCGAGTATCTATTACGACTTGCCCAACAATCAAGCGGTCATCATGGATGCGGTGCTCCGAACCTACTCCCGTCGCGGACGAGTACTTCCCGTCTACGCTCGGGCGGAAGAAATGCGACAGCTCGCCTCCGACCAATGGAAGGCCGATCGGGCGACGATCTCGACCAGCGAGTTCTTCCAACCGCACCTTTCGATCGGTCTTGAGCGGGTGACCGTGACCGAGCGGCCGGATGCCGAGGGTGAAACCACCACATGGGTCAAGGGTGATGGGCTCACCATGAACGCCGGTGGTATTCCTTTCTTTTACTGGCCAGGATTCGAGGGCACCGCCGAGCAACCTCCGCTCAAAGGCGTGAACGCGGGCTATCAGGCTGACAAGGGATTCGGAATCGGAACCACCTGGGATTTCTTTCAGCTCCTCGGTCTGGCCGAACCCAACTGGGTCGCCGCGGAACTGCTCATCGACGGCTTCGAGAAACGCGGTCCCGCCGTCGGGCTGGATCTGGATCTGTCAGGTATCGGCGGTCTTGCCGGTTCGGGCTCGTTGGCCCTCTACGGCCTCTACGACTTCGGCGGTACCGATCGCACGACTTCGGGCCGCGATGTCGAGATTGATCAAGGACTCCGTGGCGAGGCCGTGGGCGAGTATCGAGCAGTTCTCTCCGCCGATCTCTACCTCGAAGCCCAGTTGTCCTACCTTTCCGATCAGACTTGGGCCACGTCGTGGCGGAGTCGCGAGTACAACAACCGCCGCGAGTACGAGTCGTCCCTCTACCTGGACTACAGCCCAGACAACACCTCGCTGTCGTTTCTGGGGAAAGCCGATCTGAATGACTTCATCTCGAACGGGTGGCTGATCGCCAGCCAGCCGTATCAGGTCGAGAAGCTTCCCGAGATCGTGTACGACCGCGAGGGTGACGACCTCTTTGACACCGTCACTTGGTCGAGTACCTACAGCGCCTCCAGCATGCGGCTCTTGCCCACCGCCGGATCCGCCGAAACGCTCGGCGTCAAGAAGCAGGCCTTCGCGACCAACGACGCCTCGGCCACGGTGAGTTCGCTCTACGAGGGCGTTGGCTACAACGACGATCTCGTCCAGCGATTTCATACCCGCCAGGAATTCGCGTTGCCGATTTCTGGGAAGGGTTGGACTGTGTCGCCATTCGTCTTTGGGCGGTTCACCGGGTACATGAACGGGAACTGGGACGAGTATCGGGAAATGCAGGGAATTGATCAGGACCTCGACGAATACCGGGTCATGCTCGGCGGCGGCGCGCGGGCGAGCACCAAGTTCGTCGAGATCCACAACGACGCGAGAAGCGACTTCTTCGATGTCCATCGCCTCCGACACATCATCGAACCCAACGCAACGCTCTGGTACGGATGGGACAGCCTCCCCACTGGCGCCTTCCCGATCTACGATCAACGAGTCGAAGGCGCCACCGGCGGCACCGCCGCGCAGATCGGGATTCGAGAGACCTTACAGACCCAACGTGGTGGACCGGGCAACCGGGAATCCGTCGACTTTCTGATTCTCGATTACGGCGCCGTGTTCAATGATGGCGCCGACGACTTTCAGCGTTCTTCCGCCATCCAGCCGAGCCTCGCACCACTCACCCAGTACAACCCGTACTCCTGGGTCCAGTCCCCGTATCCCCAGTTCTATAGCTGGGAACCCGAACTGAGCCAATGGGGAAACCATGCCTACGGAAGCGCCATCTGGCAGTTGAGTAGCACGTTCGCCCTTGCCGGTTCCGGACTGTTCGGATGGGAAAGCCGAGAGGTCGTCGATCTCACCTCCGGTTCTCCGGAGATCCGAACCATCAACGGGCTTCTCCGGGGATCGGTGGGGGTCGAGATGACGCACAACCCTGATACCAGCACCTATCTGGAGTATCGGTTCCTCGGAGCCACCGACGACGAACTACTTCAGGCCGGACTCCGGTATCGAATCGGCCGTCTCTACCAGATGGCCATCTCTCCACAATACGACCTGCGCCGCGGAGAATTCCGAGCCGCAACCGCCTCGATCGTCCGGACGCTCCCCGACTTCAACTTCAGGATGACCGTCGGCTACAACCTGATCCGCGACGAGACCATCTTCGGTTTTGGAATCGCCGTTCCACCGACGCCCGGCGTGGGATTCGCGACGTATTGAATTTGCAAGGGTCTGAAGCGAGGCTCAATCGCGCAGATGCGCCTCGCCTAGACTCGTGAGCTTGCGACCCCGTGGCGTCCGCGAGAGAAATCCTATTTGCAGAAGATAGGGCTCGACGATGTCTTCGAGCGTTCCCGCGTCCCCACCCATCGTCGCCGCGATCGCTTCGAGCCCTGCCGGGCCGCCGTCGTAGACGTCGGCCAGTACACGAAGATATTTTCGATCGATCTCATCGAGACCAAGATCGTCAACCCCCTCAAGTTTGAGGGCCGCGGTCACAGCCGGCGCATCGATCGCACCCGTGCCTCGGACTTCCGCGAAGTCGCGGACGCGGCGAAGCAGTCGCAGCGCGACCCGCGGGGTGCCGCGACTGCGTTCGGAGATCGCATCGAATCCACTCTCCGCCACCGCGGGAATTCCCATACGGCTCACGGCTCGCTTAAGAATCTCGACCAGATCGTCATGCGGGTAGTACTCAAGATGATGGGTAATACCGAAGCGAGCCCGCAGTGGCTGGGTCAGCATTCCGGCACGGGTGGTCGCCCCGATCAGGGTGAACGGCTTCAAGGTGAGCGTGATGACCTTGGCGTGCATCCCGCTGTCGACCGTGAAATCGACCTTAAAATCTTCCATCGCGGGATAAATGTACTCTTCGACCGCCGGTGGCAGCCGGTGAATCTCATCAATGAAGAGGACGTCCCCTTCGCCGAGCTTGGTGAGCGTGCCGACCAAGTCCGTCGCCTTGTTCAAGGCCGGCCCACTGGTGACCCACGCCGTCGATCCCATCTCGTTCGCGATCACGTGGGCCAAGGTGGTCTTCCCCAGCCCAGGAGGGCCGTGCAAGAGCACATGCTCCATGGATTCGCCGCGTGCCTTTACCGCCTCCATCGCGATGGAGAGCCGCTCGACCAAGGCCGACTGGCCGACGTAGTCTTCGAGGGTCTTGGGGCGAACCGCCGCTCCGGACGGGGCGGGAGCTTCGGGTCGGGAGTGCTTCTCCCCACCTTGTGATTCTCCGGAGACGATTCGCTCTCGTGCCATGTTCGCATCATCGGGGCAATGAGTGATCGACGCCAGTCCCCGACACATCGATCCGGTGATCTTCCGTCGATCTGAGCCCGAATTCCTAGAACGTGGTCGAGACGGGCTCGCGTGCCGTGGATTCGACCTCAAAGAAGCCCTCGATCTGGAATCCAAAAAGATTGGCCACGATGTTCGATGGAACCGTGGTGCAAAGCTGATTCATCTCTCGAACATTGCCGTTGTAAAAACGCCGGCCGGCGGCGATCCGATCCTCCGTATTGGCCAACTCTTCCTGCAAGGCCCTGAAATTCGCATCGGCCTTCAGGTCCGGATAGGCCTCTGCCACCGCCATCAACTGCCCCAGCCCCGAAACCAAAGCCTGCTCATCCCCGCTCTGTCGATCGGGACGCCCCTGATTGGCCTGCGCGTGATTCCGAAGTTCGACCACGCGTTCGAGGGTCTCCCGCTCGTGCGTTGCATACCCCTTCACCGTCGAGACCAGATTGGGAATGAGGTCGTATCGCCGCTTGAGTTCGACGTCGACATCCGACCAACTCTCCTTGAGATGCTGACGAACCGAGACCAAGCGGTTGTAGGTGACCGCCAGCCAGATCAAAAGAATCAACAGAACAAAGCCGCCAATGAGGAGACTGGGAATCATGCGTGTTCTCTCTTTGCCGCTGCTTGATCGGCCATCGTTTTCGTAAGGTGCCGGGGCCAGTGATCGAGAAAGCCACCGGCCCAATCGAGTTGCCGCCCAAAATTCTCGGTATCCCAACGGCCCTTGCCGTCTGAGATGCAGATGAACTCGCCATCGATCTCGAACGCGGGTGGCGAGGTCGACATGATGAACTCCATCATCCGCGGATCAATCAGATCGTAGGCAAATCGCTTGTCGTCGCTGGAGACGTGATACGCCTTGCTAAATTCGACGCTCTCGAAGTCGATGTCGTCGAAACCAAGCACGCCTTTGAGCCGATCGAAAATGCCCTCTCGCCGAACGATGGTCTCCGGTCCGACCCCGAATGGATTCCACACGATCAGGTAACTGAATTTGACCGTCACGGTCCGACGGTTTTTGCCCGACCCCCGCTGCTCACGGAATCGAAAATCTCCGGTTCGAACCCGAATCGATCGCTCCGCAATCGTGATCGTGCCTTCCATGGTGTTCAGCGCGGCCCGGGAATGCCCCCGCCGGAACATTCCGAACCGGGCGAACCGATCGTCATGCTCCGGGTCGTGGTCTTTGGTGTAGCTGAGACCTCGATCCACGGCGAACGCTTCAAGCGTTGCACGTCGCTTTTCCGCCTGTCGGTAGGCGAACACCATGCCGGCGATGACGATCCCCACAACTAGAACGACCAGAATCGCTTCCATGTTTCAACCCTCAGAGGTCTAGTCATGTGGTAACTGCTCACCGGATCAGGCCGACGATTTCTACACACGCCTTCAACGTTGCCCCAGAATGGCAGAGGGGTGAACCATGATTTTCTTCATCCAACGATCGCGTTTGATCAGAATTCAACCTTGGGTGCCTGCTTGACCGCGGCCGCTTCGCTCGCGTCGAGTTCGAAGAAGTCCTTCTCAGTGAATCCAAAGACGCCGGCGATGAGATTCGACGGGAAGACCTTCGTCGCCTCGTTGTACTGATTCACCGTGCGGTTGTAATGTTGGCGGGCGAAACCAATCTTGTTCTCAGTGCTGGTCAGTTCCTCCTGCAGTTGGAGAAAGTTCGTATTCGCCTTGAGATCTGGGTATGCCTCGGCGACGACCATCAGTTTTCCGAGGGCCTGGGTCAACATGCCTTCGGCACCGCTCTGCGCGGAGACTCCGCTGGCGCTGGTGGCGGCCGCGCGAGCCGCGGTCACCGCTTCGAAGGTACCGGACTCATGCGAGGCGTAACCCTTGACCGAGTTGACCAGATTTGGAATCAGATCATGCCGTCGCTTGAGCTGGACATCGATGTCGCTCCATGAATTCTCGACACCGAGCTTCTTCCGCTGCAGGCCGTTGTAGAGACGGACCACAAAAATGATCACGAGTAACACAAAGCCTGCAACGATCAAGAGAGGAATGAGAAGCGCCGTCATGAAAAGCTCCGAACTGGGGAAGATCCCGGAAGGGGTATAGAAGAAGATCGTCGCACCGATTCTTCGAGATCTCCCTGTATGTGAATATCGAGAACCGGCATCGCGTCAATAGAAGATAGTCAATACTGCAACCGGGACACGTCCGATTAATCCGACAATCAGACATGCGAGTCAGAAAAACGGCATTGCACGGCGATCCACCGCCGATAGGAACGCTGAAAAATCGAGGTAGTCCGGTCTCACATCAACGGCCCCCGCCGCCAATAGCATGGCCGCTCGCTCCCCGCCGCCAAGGCCGACGAATCCGATACCCAGCTGATTTGTGGCCGCCACATCCCAGCGACCATCCCCGATATAGACGACTCGATCGATCACCTCGCTCGTGGTCGTGGCCGCCCTTTCGATCGCGGTTCTGATGATTTCCTCGCGAGGATGTGCGTCATCACCATGGGCGGCAGGGATCTCAGCATCAGAAATGCCCGCCGCCTTCAACTTCAAACGAGCTGTGGTTCTCCAGCCCCCGGTCGCAATGGCCACATTCCAGCCGGCATCTTTGAGCCGAGCAAAAACCGTCGTCGCCCCAGGCACCGGGCGAAAGAGCTCGGAGTCGGAATGAAGAGAGGCTTCCACCTGACCAATGAAGGCGTCTCGGACCAGATGAACCGTGGCTGCAGTTGGCGGAAGATCGGTACGGGTGGAGATCAACTCCATGGCAATCGCCTCGTCGGTCGAGTGTCCATAACGGCCCCAATCGGTCTCGATCGACTCGAGCCCGAGGACTTCGTGGGCCGCTTTGATCCAGCAGGAGTCATCGACTTCACTGGTGAGCGCCAACGTTCCGTCAAGATCAAAAACAACCAGTCCATTCATTATGTGCTCCGTTCCACGACTTGAGGCCGCTAGCGTACCAGCCCTTTTCAGACACTGAAACGCTTCGTTCCGGGGCGTTTCGATTCACACTCACCCGCGTCTCCTCCGTATCATGCCGGTCATGACTGACACCCGCACCGCCACACCTCGAAAAAATGCCCGCATGGGATTCGCGCCGGTGCAGAATCGCGTCGTCGTCACGATGCGCTCGATTTCGAATCGACTCAATCGAATCCTGGCCACCAAGTACGGGCGAACGCTGAATTTTCATCTGGACTGCGAGTACCCGAAGGCCGGTGGAACCTGGTTCGGCAAGATGGCCTCGGAAGTGATGCAGATCCCCTACCCCGAGCACAACATCTTCCCCATCGGATGCGCGTGCGTCCTTCACAACCACTGGCCCTGGCGGAAAGGGCTCGATCACGCGTGGTACCTCCGCCGCGATGGCCGCGATGTGATGGTGTCCTTCTACTTCCATCGGATGCGGGAGCTTCAGGCCGGAAATCCCACCGTGGTCCGCCGCTTCGGCCAGATCTACGACCAGCTCTTTGGCGCTGGCTACGACCCCGACGACACCCGACGGAATCTCGGCCCATTCATCGAACACGAATTCAAGAATCCTCGCGACTCGCCCCGAAACTGGCGGGACCACCTCATGGAATGGCACGACGGCGGACGCGGACGTCCTGGCGTCGTCTACCTGAGCTACGAAGAGCTCGTCGCCGACACGGCGGGAACGCTCACCTCGTCGATCGAACGCCTCACCGGCAATCGCCCGGACGACTGGGTGGTCCAACAGGTCGTCGAGAAATATTCGATGGCCCGGCAGACTGGCGGCCGCAAAGCCGGCGAGGAAGATCGTGGATCCTTCATACGTAAGGGCGTTGCGGGAGATTGGGTGAATCACTTTGGCCCCACCGCGGCACGAAGATTTAATGACCTGGCCGGCGACGCCTTGGTCGCCGTGGGGTATGAAAAAGATCGAGACTGGGTCACCCGATACGATCTCCAAGACTGACCTGTCGGTCTGATCGGGTCGTCTCCAACGGAGCTCCGCCACGTCCACGACCAATTCCATTTCATCCTGCCCAAACCTGGTCCGGCGCATGGCGCTTCTGTGGTTGTGCGTGACGTTCGTGACCTTGGGGGTCGTCCCGTTCGCAGATGCCCAAGTCTCCAGGGCCGAACGACGGCAACTCGAACTTGCCCTCCGGTCGCTCTACGAACCATCCGCGATGGACGAAGCGAGCATCAGGGGGCTGGCGGACGAGCTTGGCATCGAGGACGGCGAAGCGGTGTCGACCGCCATCGAGTCGTACCAGCAAGCCTGGGAGCCTTTGCTCCAAGGCCCGATCAAGATCATTCGCGAACGCTGGGCGGCCTGTTTTTCCATCGATCCGCAAACCGGTCGGATCAAGACGAGTTTCACCCCGGAACTCATCACCCTTCTCAATGCACGAAGCGAAGCGTTCCGCGCCGCGGATGCCGCAGATGAGGCGGTATTCGATCGCCTCCGGATCGCCAAGCGCGGCGAGGCGATCAAGGGTGATCAATCCGTGGCCACGGCGCGGCGGAGGAAAAAACGGCGGCGCGAGCTTCTGAGCTTTCCGGATCGCCTTCCGGGCACCTCGATCGAGGCGGCCGATCTCTTTACTTCCGTCGCCGCCGATCCTGAACTGCTTGACGCCGTGCTTCCCACACTCGACGAGTGGGAGATTGCCGTGGATACGGCATTGGCGAACCGATGGTCAAGACTCGAAGCCATTGAGCGAATGAGGGCGGAACTCGAAGTCGAACTGGGGCCTGGATGGCGACGGCTGATGCGAGGTGAGGAGCGTGCCAGACTCGAGGCGGAATTCAAAGCCTTGGATGATGCCATGGTGGCGACCGAAATACCACGGCGAAGAATCAACGCAGAAGTCGTGGCGAGCCTTGCTCCAAGGTTACCTCCGCTGGTATTTCTACAGATCGTCCGCCGCCACCACGAACTCGCACACCCCGCGTTATTCGTCGAGGACCAACGCCTCGATCGATTGATCTTCGAGGTCCTCGAATCCAGCGGTCTCGACGATCGTTCAAAAAAGGACGTCGAGTCCCTTCTGGCCGCCACCGCTGAGCGCCTCAATCGGCTGGGCGTCGACGCGGCGCGACAGGCGGATCTCACGCTCCAGTCGCAATACCAGCACGTCGGCGACACCATCCCCTTCTCTGATCTTGCCGATGGCCCGAATATCAATGACGACATCGATGCCTTGAAGGACGAGATCAACCTCCTCAACCTGGTTCTCAAGCGGCGAAAAGAATTCGATCAACTGGTAAGACCGCTCGCGGGGTTAGGCGAGCAGATCGACCTTCGGGTGCGGAACCATCGCGCCGCCACGGCCGCCCTAGATCGACGCGACGAATGGTCCCGGGAGCGACTCCAAGAAACACTCGAAGACCTCCGGTTGATTCGAGATCAGGCGCCGTGGGTCGGTCCTGAGATCTTTGAAAATTCGAGCATCGACGTCCCATGAGCCAAGCGAACGAAACGGATCAATGGATCAAGCCGAAGGGACCCTCGGCCGCGGATCGCGCTAAAGGTGCCTTTCGAAATCGGTTCGGGGTGGAACCCTCGCAAGTGGCGTCCGCCCCTGGCCGCGTGAATCTCATTGGAGAGCACGTCGACTACACCGAAGGCATCGTACTTCCGTTCGCAATCGACCCGCGAGCGGCCGTCGCGATCGGGCCGGGTGCCGACCACCAATCGACCTTGGTGGCCGAGGACCTCGCGGCCTCCGTGACCTACCCCGGCCCACCAATCACCGTTCCCGATCTGACGCCAGGCCATCAATTCACAAATCATCTACTCGGCATGCTGCACGCGGCAGGTGGAACGGACGGACGGACGCTCAATATTCTGGTCACCAGCGACATCCCCATTGGCGCCGGTCTCTCGTCGAGCGCCGCCGTTGAGGTCGCGTTGGGTGCGGCACTCGCGGCGTGGCTGGACCGCCCCACCGATCCCCACACCCTCGCGCGACAGGCACAAATCGCCGAACATGACTTCGTTGGCACGCCCTGCGGGATCATGGACATGCTGATCTCCGCCGCAGGAATCGCCGGGCATGCCCTCCGAATCGATTGCCGCGATCTCCAACTGACGCCGGTGGGCATGCCATCGCCCGAAGAAGCCGTGGTACTCATCATGGATAGTGGCGTCACCCATCGCCTCTCGGACGGCGGCTACGCGGATCGGCGGGCCTCGTGTGAACAGGTCCAGACAATCCTCGATGGCTCCCTTCGAGATGCATCACTCGAGTCGCTTTCCGACTCCAGAATCTCAGACCGGGACCGGAATCGAGCCACGCACGTCATTGAAGAGAATGCCAGGGTCAACGCCGCGGTCAACGCCCTCGAGATCGGCGATCTCTCCACGCTCGGCGATATTTTGCTCGACGGACATCGGTCGCTTCGCCAACGCTTCGAAGTCTCGATCCCCGAACTGGACTCCATCGTGGATACCGCCGCCGAACTCCGCGGCGACGGTTGTTTTGGCGCTCGAATGACGGGAGGAGGATTCGGGGGAAGCGCCATTCTTCTCGTTGCGACCACCGCGGTGGATTCCGTTCGCAAGACGGTGGAGCAGCGATTCGAAGCCACCTACGGCCGGACTCCAACATCGATGACGGTGCAGGCCTGCCAAGGCGTCCGCATTGAGCCATGACCACCGCCGAGAAGCGATTTACTTGGTGGCTAACCGCAACATAAGAACGAATCGGGTGTTTGTTTTGTAGAAGCGACGCGGTGCCAAACATCGTCAGCGATGTCGCCATCGCGAGCAGGATCGAGTGGAAGATCCCTATGCCAGCCGACCATCAGGACCGTGGAATGGCGAATCGCATGTGAAACATATCGTCGGCCTCTGGGAGAGTGCGTATCCTGTGACATCTTCTGGAAAAGCGTTTTGACCGAGTCTTTCGTACGGGAGTGTCTCCGTGCCAATCACTGAACCACTGCGATTCGCCGGACGATGCAGTGCGAAGTCGCATGTCTTCAACCCCTCGAATATGGTCAACATGATCAAATTATTCCACCTGTTCAACATAACCGTCCTCGCCGTACTTCTCATCGGTTGTGGCGATTCGGCGACTCAACCGGTCTCACCAGTCGCCCCATTGACCATGCTTGACCAGGGGCCACTATTCGCGACCGCGGAGACCGATCGTGGCACATTCCGCTTCAACCTTCGCACCGATCGCGCCCCGATCAGTTGCGCTAACTTTGTGAATCTCGTGCAGCGCGGGTACTTCGAAGATCTTTCGTTCTATCGGCACTCGCGAGTCATCCGACAGGTCGGAAATCCTTTCAACGACGAGGACGAACGGTACTACCCTGGCTATTCGATCGCGCCGGAGTTCGCCGCGGATCTCAAATTTGACCGAGGCGGCATGGTGGCCATGGTTCGACTCGGTGACGATCCAACGGCGATGGTGAGACCCAACGAATTCTTCGTCACAACCAAACCGCAGAGCGAACGATATACGTTCAAGTACCCAATCTTCGGTGAGGTTGTGGAGGGCCAAGAGGTGGTCGTGGGCCTGTTGAAGGATGACCGAATCCGCCGGATCACGATCGAGGGTGACCCAACGCCCCTGCTCGAAGTTCACGCCGACCGAGTCTCGGGGTGGAACGCCGCACTCGACCACTCTCCCGATCCACGGCACTGAATCCCGTCGGCTCAGTTCCAGCTCAGCCCCTTCGGCCAAGCCGCGTGGTTTTGGAGATCGCCCTGCGCGACCAGCCGATCGAGCATCTGTAACTCCCGCGTCACCGTTTCGGCCCGGCGGCGGCAATCACCTTGTTCGAGAAGACGGTATCGGATCGCCTCGTCCCGCAGCACGGCAAACCCGATCAAGTCGAGTACCACACTGGTCGGCAAGTCATCCCGATCGAGCCACGCTGTCGCCATACTCGCGGAAGTCAGTCGTCGAAGGCGGGGGTTGCCAAGCAGGCTCCGAATTGCCCGCCGGGCATCCGGAAGCGGTGGCGCCGACTGAAAATCTGGTTCGATCGGCCGAAGCCAAGCCCGAAGGTGAAGCCGTTCATCCGCTGGCGGATCGAGCTCGTCGATACGGGCCCGGCACAATCCATGGAGCAGGAGGTTGAACCGGCCACTGGGCAATTGTTCCACTCTGGCAATTCGCCCCACACAGACCGCTTCACACAAAGAGACCTCTCCGGTTTCAGGTCCGTTGCGATCGTCAATGACCGCCATGGCGATCGGATCAGTCCGTTCAAGATCACCATTGCCCGAGGCAAGACAACGTTCCACCATCTGCCGATATCTCGGTTCAAAGATGTGGAGCGGCTGTGCGCCATGGGGCAACAGCGACACGCCCGGAAGCGGGAAGAGCGCGATGGGCTTGCCAAAATCGACGCGGTAGGCAGACATCAACTGGATGGTAGCCCGCCACCGGTCTCCGACGCCAATCCGACGGCAATAATCTCAGGCCGCGGCCAGCAATTCGCCGCCCTCCCGGGCGGCCATGGATGCCTCCACGCGGATCGCTTCCAAGCTCACCGCATCAAGGCCCAGGCAGTCCAGTGCCTCAGGAGCGATGCCCCCCGACTGAAGATCAAGCGTAAAACCCCCGGCGACTTCGGCCGCGATTCGATCCGCGACGTGGACGATCATCGGAAGATCACGATTGGCCATCGGCACCGAAACGGGATCATGATGGTTCCCGGCAACCCAGACCAGACTCGAGGGGAACTTCCAGTACTCGCACAATGCCGCACCGAATCCCTCATGGTCGTTCCCCAGACATGCTCGCTCGCACTCGCGAAAATCTTGTCCGGCGGCGGCACGGTCAACGGCCTCCACGAATCCTGCTCGATCGTGCTGGAGTTCGACCAGCACTCCAACATCGTGAATGAGTCCCCCCAAGAAAGCCTCGTCAATCGCATTCTTCCGATTCGATTTCGCAATGATCCTCGCGGTACTTGCCGTCACACAGGAATGACGCCAGAGATCGTGCGCGTCAAAATGAGGCCCGAGGTTGCCACCACGAAAGAGTTTGGCCAGACTCGCTGCCACCGCGATGTTCTTCACCGCATTGATTCCCAGCAGTGACACGGCCCGATTGACCGACGCGATTTGCCGAGGAAGACCGTAGAAGGCTGAATTGACCACCTTGAGCATGCGGGCAGTGAGCGCGGGGTCAGTGGCGATCAAAGAGTGCAGATCGCGGGCGCCAGAATCGGGATCATTGACCAGTTCGATGATCCGAACCGTGACTTCGGGAAGCGTTGCAATGTGGCTGATGCTCCGCACCGCCTCGAGTGCGACGCCGTGACGTTCATTCTGTATTCCGTGGTCCATTTCGATCTCCCCTTTGAGTCTGGCTCGTCATGATCCAAGATGGATTTCGCGGATGCGAGTGAAATCGCACCGACCGACCTCATGAGATCGGACGAGAAAAATTTCTGCTTCATGTCCTTGGGGCGAAGATCCACCAAGGCCCTCGAGCGGGTGGGCTTGATCCATCTGGGAGTCCGATGTCATGGCCCCGACGCCCGAGAACAACTTCAGGCCGGCCAGGAGTGCATGCGGGGCCCGGGTTTCTGATCCATGATGATGGATCGCTCTGCCACCAACATCTTCTGCCACCGATCCTCCACCGCCGCAGCAGCATCGTCGCCTTGAAGTGCAGCGACTTGCCGTGCCAGATCAATGAAGGAAAGGTAATGCCCCTTTTCACTCGCCCAGAGTGCTTTGTAAACCTTGACCAGCGAATCGTCAGTCGCCACCCGCGAAAGAATTTCAAATCGTTCGCAAGACCTGGCTTCAATCAACGCGGAGATCATGAGTCGGTCGATGGTCTCTTCGTCGCCTCCACGGCGGAGTAACCCGCGAAGGGCCGCTGCGTAGTCATTGCGATGCGATTTCGTCAGCCTTCCGCCGCGTCTCGAAAGCAGCCGGACCACGAGGGCGAGATGTTCGACCTCGTCCCTGGCCACCGCCGTCATCGCGACGACCCAGTTGTCGGGCGGGGTAGGCTCCGGCCACCGGTGCAGAAGCTCCAAGGCATTCTGAGCCGCCTTCTTTTCGAGATGGGCATGATCGTTGAGCAGGGCGCACGGATCTCGAAGGGCCGCTATTCCCCACGCATCAGGCGTATCCACGAGAAGCGGCAGTTCGACCGTGGCCCCTCGGGAAGTGACAGGTTCGGTTTTCTCACGCATCGCAATGGTCCAAAAAGGTTGAAAGTTCGCCCGTGTCGTCGCTGGTCAGAACGCGTTCCGCTTGCGGGGCGGGGCCTCGAGTCTCGACTCGCCAAGAAGGGTCGCGATTCTACGCCCAGTTCCACCGCTCCCATAGGGATGGCCACCCTCGAACTTCCCCGCGATGGCCTTGCCGATGGCCTCAGTGATGCGTTCGATATCCGGGGTCTCGACTTCGAGCACGGAGGCGGGACGTTCGCGACCCGCCTGACGCGGCCCCAGATTCACCGCCGGGCATCCCAGCGCCGCGGCTTCGATGAGTCCAGCGCTGGAATTTCCAACGAGGACGTTTGCATGCCGGAGCAAACCGACGAAGGTCGGCCGATCAAGATGCCCGAGGACCTGAATCATGGGCTCCGACGCGGCGGCCGTGATGGCCTGATCGACGAATTCGCTTCCTGGATCCTGATTGGGCCGAATGATCGCGACTGGTCCATGGCCACGCACGCCTCCAATGGCGACGTCTGCCCACCGGCGTTCGGTCGCCGACGGCAGTCCCGCCCCGTGCAAGAGAAGCACCGTGGTCGGCCTTCCCCACTCGGCATGCTGGGAATCGTCAAGTGGTGGCATCTCATCCAAACCGTCGATCGCTGGACTTCCGACCACATGCACCGTCGACGGCGGCTCGCCGAACCGAAGAATGCGTTCACCACTCTCCTGGGTTGCTGCAAAATGGAGATGGGCAAGTTTCGTGATCGCATGCCGCATCGCCTCGTCCGCAACGCCTTCGGCTCGATCACCACCATGCACATGGGCCAAGATCCGCCCGCCAATGCTCGCCGCACTTGCCGCCGCAAAAGCCTCGATTCGATCCCCGAGCACCAGTACCACCTGTGGATCGAGCCGCTCGAAAGCCGCCGCGAAGCCCGATACCCCACGACCGACCGCGACGGCATCCGCCGTGCGACCAAAGACCTCAGACCGCTGCATCTCCACCACGGCATCGACTCGGACTTGGGATCGAACGTTCTCGATCGTGTGATCGGGCGGTAATAAATGAGCCCCTGCGGCGATTACTTGAAGATCAAGGTCGGGGTGCGAATCGATGGCATCGATGGTGCTTCGGAGTAATCCGAAATCCGCCCGGGAACCGGTGATCACCGCGATCTTGCGCATCAGGTCAGATCCTCTTCACGAATCGGCGCGTCCATCGCAAGACTCGTTCGCAAGGTTCGACCCACGATTTCCTCGATTCGCCACGGCTCAAGCCCGTCTGCCGGTCGCTTCACCGAAAGATCGCTCGCGGCGAGTACCGCGCCGGGTTGAAGTTCGCGAGCCGCTCGGACCGACTGTCTCGCCACGCTCCGAACGTCCAACTCGATCGCCGAGACCGTCTTAAATCCGTTCCCTAACGCGATATGAGATCGCTTGGCGAAGTCCACGAATTTCGCAAGCCCACTCGGATCGAGACTGACCGCATGATCTGGACCCTTAGCGTCTCGATTCCAGGTGAGATGCTTCTCGAGGATCTGCGCACCCGCCGCGACCGCGAGGCCACCGGTGGTCTCCAGCGTGGTGTGATCGCTGTAGCCAACGAGACGTCCGGTCGCTTCGGCGATGCACCGAATCGCTCCGAGTGACGCTTGGGCTTCCGGAGTTGGATAAGCGCTGACGCAGTGGAGAAATGCGATGGGTGCCTCCGGGAACCAGCGATTGGTCCGCTGTACCTCGTCGAGATCGGCAGCGCCCGTCGAAACCAACATTGGTCTTCCGTCTTCTGCGAGCGCTGCCAGAAGGGGTCGATGTACCAGATCCGGAGAGGCTGTCTTCCAAGCATCCCAAGGAAGCGACTTCGCGATACTGACGAGCTCGACGCTGAACACGGTCACCACCGCATCAAGTCCCATATCGTGAGTTGCGGCGACCATCCGTTCCATTCCCTGGGCGTTTATTTCTAAGCTTCGCAGCATCGCCCGCTGATCTTTTACCTTCGCTCGACGTTGGTACGCCGCCACGGCAGTTGGATCTCCCACCAAGCGATCCGCCTCGAACCATTGGAACTTCACGGCATCTACACCTGCTTCCGCCGCCGCGATGATCAGTTCGAGACCTCGCTCAACGCTTCCGTCATGATTGACCCCGATCTCCGCAATAATGTAAGTCGGTGCGGCCGGACCAATCGAGCGATTGCCGATCTTGAGCTCGACCGGCTTCACGCATGCACTCCGGATCGCAGGTCGGCGAATCGACGATCACCCTGGAGACGCTGCAGAAGCGCCTCCGCCACGAGCAAATCGATTTCGTCATCAACGTCGACCACCGCACCGCGAGCATTGATCACCCCGCGACGATCAACGCCGAGAAATGCATGTGGTCGAGCAGGGTCCACCTGAAACAACGATGACCGCCGTACCACGATCACGCCACCGTCGGGAATGTACGCGGCGGGGAGGTCCTGCCTTCGGTAGACATCGTTGTCCTCCCACGCGCCGACCTCACCCTCGTCACCGACTCGACACGTCCAGAAGGGATGGTGCTTGCCGACCGGTGCATAGCTCTGCACGCTGTCCGCGTTGGTTTCAATGAGCCTCGCGACGGCTCGATCGATGAGGCCCGCTGGCCTCACTGGAATATTCCCGTAGAGGATCACCACGATGTCCGACGTGTCTTTGGCGGCTCCGATCGCTTGTCGAACCGCCGAGTCGACGGTGGCCAGATCACCGGCGAGAGACTCGGGGCGATCGACAATCTCCGCCCCGACCGCCGCGGCGGCGCTCGCGATGGCTTCTCCATCCGTCGAACAGAGGACTCGTCCAACCGATCGCGCGGCGAGCGCATGTCCCACACTCCGCGAGATCATGGGAACCCCTGCGACCAACCGAACATGCTTTCCCGGCAACCCTTTGCTTCCAGCCCGACCGAGCACCACGGCGGTCGCAATGCGTTCTGGAATGTTCTGAATCTCGTTATCGTTCATGTCTAAAAACCTCGATGTGAACTGAAAAGTTTTTCTTGAGCGGCAGTCTAAAGCAGACCCGAGTCAGGCTCGCATGGGGTGTGAAGGCGTCATCATTCCGGATCGACCGTCGGCGCTGCGCTGCCGATGATGCACAACATCCTGCCATAACTCATAAAGCGAACGCGATCCGACGTTGCCGACGCTGGTCGCACCGAACAAATCCGTCTCCGCCGAAGGAACCGAACCATCCGCAAGAATCGTCATCCGGGTCGCACTCACCGCTTCGTCGTACCGGGCTGGTGCCCAAGTGGCACTGAGCGGAGTCGGTTCCACATCGTAGGAATCCGGCCAGCGAATCGGCCCATCGATCACCGCCACTCCTAATCTTCGCCGCCACCGCTCGAAGAACTCCGGGATCTCGGCGATGTTTTCCACGCGGCGTTCGCACCGAGGAACAATCCAAGGAAGCGCAAAGTCGAGTTCGATCGGTAACGGCGTCTCGGTCGCTGGTGACAATCGTCTCCGGCCCGCAATCAGTCGTTCGAGATTGGAAATCACCCGCTCAAAGTGACCGGGGCCATGGAGAAGCCGATGTGTCTCTGCAGTTTCAGCATCGAGATCCACCTCCACCACGCCAACGCCTGTTGCGAGGAGACGATCGATGACCTCCTCGGGAACCGCCAGATCCGTGCGTAACGAGACCACTCGCACGCCTGCATCAATCGCAATATTGATGAACTCGTCGAATTGAGGATGCAGAAGCGGATCGCCCACGCCATCCAGAAACAAGGTGGAATCTCCGGTGTTCCCCAACGGCTCCGCAATACGCCGAAAGGTCGATTCGTTCATCGGGGCTCGCTGGATCTCGCCGGCATACGGCGAACCAGCACGAACACCGACGCGGCCCGTGTTGAGTTCCACACGAAGGAACTGCGGCGAGAGCAATGGCCCCGCCATCACTCGATGCTCCATCCGGATGGCGAGTTCCAATGCGTCCGGCTCGACGGCGCGATGGTCCCGCACCAGCGGCTCAATCGCTCTCCCAATCCGCAGGAGCTGTCGCGGAGAATCAATCGCGAAGCGACCGATCGCACTCCGCACTTGCGGATGCGTCGGAACGCAGAGTTCACCGACGATCTGGTCTGCTTGAGGTCGTTCAGATCGGTATCCCAGAAGGTGGCCGATGGTGGCAAAGCGTGATCGCCGTTCCGCCATGGCGTTCACCGTGCTTCGCGCGATGATCATCGCTGCCAATCCGGGAGGGCCCTGACTGAAGACGTACGGCGACTTACGACGCTCTGTGAATCTCTGCACCAACTCATCGACCCCGCCCGCACCGGTGATGGGGAGGAATGACCAGTCAGGCCCCACCAGCAGGGCCGCATCAGCATCGAATTCCTTGAGCACCTCGGCAGTTGGCTTGGGCGCGAGTACTTCGTCGAACGCCGTGAGCCCATGGATGCCTCCGCGCCAGGAAGTCGGCGACACCGCGCGGGCGATTCGGATGGCTTCCTGTTCGGGACCAAAGACACTCGTACCACAGCGACGAATCTCGATCGGGAGTCCGATGCGGGCCGGATCGAAAGCCCCTTCCGCATCAAAATCGTCCGGTACCAGCAAGACGATCGCCTCGATCGCTTTGGCGGTCCCGAGGCGTTCAAGCGTGCGGCGGAGGATCGTACGATCGGCCAGTTTTGATCCCAGGCTTCGCGAGACGCCGGTCCCACCGCAATCGGGATCCAGAGGAACCACCGCGATCACTTTGGCTGCCATGGCCTCTTCGGTCTGAATACCGGCGGTCCGCTCGATGGCGGCCAGATCAGGCGCTGGTTGGGCGACCTCACCGGTTCGAATCGCCTCAGCCGTTTGTTCGATCAGATTCACGAGCAGGTTCGAAGCATCCCGGGTCCACTCGACATTGATGATGTCCCGCTCGATCTCGGCCCGCTGCTTATCGATGGGCTCAAGATCCGTCGAGAGTTCGATCCGCCGATCCGCACGCATTCGTTTGTAGACCCCGACCTGATTGATGACGTCAATGATCTTCCGAGCGGACTCCCGCTCCCCCACGATCTCCTGCATCGCGGTCAGTCGCTCGAAGAGCCGATCCATCTGTGCTGGATTCCGTTGCGCTTCGAGCATCCCGGCCAGAATTTCTAACGTTTCATCAGAGGCCTCCGAGACCTCCCGAACTTCGCATTCGAGTCGATCGAGTCGTTCGGCGACCTCCGATCGCTTCGTTGAATTGATCTCCACGGCCTGAGGAAATCGGGTCATTGCCTGATCAGGACCGGCATGGGACGCCAAAGTGTCCGCGAGTGTTCGAGGCTCCGCGTTGACCTTCCGCACACCCCCTTCGGTTGCATCGATCACGGACAGACCCGCAGCAAAATCCGCCGTGAAGCGAATCTCGAAAGACTGCAGATAATTCAACATTTGCGCGTCGGTGAAGATGCGCCGCCCGTTGACATCAACACGTGCCGCAAGATGAGTACGATGTCGCGCAATTCGTTCCCACTCCATGGTCTCGATGGTGTTGAACGAACTGAGTTCTGGAAGCCAGACATCATGGATGGCGGTGCCGGGAGCGTAGTAAAGACCGTCGGTGAATCCAAGGTCCTGCCCGATCAACGCCACCGGATCGCATCCAAGGTGTCGAGCAAAGACGTAGGCAAGATGCGCGACCGTGGCTGAGGATTCAAGGGGCGGCTGCCCGTTGGCCAGCGGGCCAAGGAATCGATCCAACTCCGGCGACGGAATACAACGGATACGGCCAGGCCATGCGTCCGGAACCGCCCGGCTGACCTTGGAATCGATCACAAGTTCCGTATCTTGAAGGGCCGCGGGATCAAGACCTTCGTAGAAGCGTTGTGAAATCGAATGGTAATCGAGCGCGGTGACAAAGTGCGGTGCGACCCCAGCCGCCAGCAGTGGCTTCAAGGTGGTCTGAGTCGCCACGATCACGCAGCGATCACGAATGCCTGGCGCTGCAAGCAACGAAATGTTCCGCCGGAGACTCGGCCCCGCACTGACCACAATCCCCAGTCTTCCTGCGGCAATTCCCGCCAGATCTTCGATGCCGGATCCCATGGCATAGTGATCAAGGTTTGCGAGTTGGTTCTGAATCGTGGAACTGCATCGAGTCAGCGCGGTGTAGATCGACGTTCGAGCGGTCGCCGTGATATCGACGAGCGAGCGGGTGAAGACTGCAGTGGCGTTACCCAGCCGGTTCCGGCTTGAGGGGTGCTCGATGATCAACGTTCCGAGCATCAAGATCGACTCAAGACCATGGAGTCCCATCGCGAGTCCTGCGGCATCGCCTGCATCCACACGAAGCAAAAGGCGACTCTTGGCGATCCAGTCGCTGAGGTCCAATCGGGAGAAGATCGCCTTGAGGAGCGCGGTGTCCGTTTCGAGCACTAGAAGAACGCCAGTTCGACCCAGCCGTCGAGCAATCGACTCAACATGATTGCCCAAGCCAAATCCGGCCACCACGATGCAGGCCGACTCGCCATAGTCGATGTCTTGAATCAGTCGTTCGGTTTCTTGGCCGGGCCGTCTCGCGCTGGCGAGCCGACGGCCTCTCCAGATGCCGGTGAGTTGACCATCTTCCGCCTGCTCCAATTCGAGTGGAAGGTCGACTGCGGTTCGAATCGCCTCGGCGGCGGCAAGATTCAGCGCTCCGAGTGCCTCCAAATTTGCTTCCAACCGAGACGTTGAAATCGATGGAATCCCGGTTGCCTCAGAATCTTTCGGCGTGATCAGTCCCATGCCACCTCCTCGAAGGGATAGGCTCCATGACGTGGAATCGTTTGGGTCCATTCCGTCGCTTGACGGCCGGCCGATTCACCGATTTTTGGAAGATCGCGATGCCCGACTCCGCTCGTTCCGGCTTCCTCACCAGTTTCGTGCTGGAAAATCCTTGGCCACTTGCGGTGTTCCTCACCATCGTGGCGGCCACCATTTTCTGGGTCGCGGTCCAGCGTGATGATCGTCGAATTCTCATCCCGGCGGGTATCACCTTTGCCGTCGGCGCCATCATTCTCGCCGTCGGGCTGCTCGTGGAGACTTCTGGAGAGGCCGCCGCCAACCAGACTCGGAATTTCGTCGCCGCGGCGAGCGACGGTCGGATCGACGAGATGCTCGCGAACCTGGATCCAGATGCGACCCTTCATGTGGGGCGAATCGAGCGACCGGGCCTTCCCGTCGAAGATCTCCGGCGAATGATCGACGCCCTCGGATCGCGGCATCGAATCGAACAGAACACGATCACCCTTCTCAATTCGGTCGGCACTGGCCCAAACGATGCGCTGGTCGAACTCGCCTGCCTGACCAGGACGGCATCGAGCCTCGGCACCGTGCCTTCTCGCTGGATTCTGGAGTGGGAACGCGGGTCTGGACGCTGGCTGATCCGTTCGATCACGGCCGTCTCGATCGCCGGTCGAACGCCCACCGGACGTACTGTTCTTCCCTGAGAAGTCTCTCGAAGGGAGATCGAATGTCAATCGCCTGCTGCGCGCTGCGAAAGTGATTTTCGAACGCCATGAATTTTTCGCCCGAGACAACTTCATTCTTCCACCAGTGCCGTATCGACCGGCCGCGCCCCACCCGCGATCGGGATGATCGACGTGACGCCAAGTGGCCCACCAAACTCAGTGATGATCACTCGAACATCGGTCTGCGCCAGCCGGGCCAAGCCACCCTTGAAGTGGAAGCGACGCACCGCTCGCTCCCCGGGTTGCAGCGCCGAAATCGGCCGCCGTTCGCGACCGGAGTGCCAGGCGACCGCTTCCATCTGGAGATCCATCGGTCGGTCACCGTGATTGATCACCTCCGCGCTAATGACGATCCCGGGACTTCCGTCAACTGCAGACGTCGTGAGGGCCCAGTCGGTCCGTACTTCGAGCGTCTCATTGCGAACTTCCAACTGGATTTCGGTATCAAACCGGATGGTCGAATCGGCTTCGAGGCGCACCGCGATTGGAAGTCGCATCTCACCCGCGACGGGTGGATTGGTCCAGCGGATTTCAACGGGGACCCGAACTGTTTCTCCAGCCGCGATGCGGACTCGGGGCCGGGCCGGTTCGATCGACCAGCCACGCGGAACGTCGATCGAAGCTTGTCCCTCTAACGCCACTAACGTTGGATTGTGAATCAAGAGATGAACGTTCTGCGGTCCGGCCGCGAGATCCATCACTTCGGGTTCGAATCGCATCCGAGCCGCGATTTCGACCGCGGCGGTAGACACGCCGTGAATCACCATGGGGGTTGATCCGACGACCAGTTCGAGCATGCCGCGACGTGGGGTCACCCAGCGTCGGCGCCCTTCCAGATCAACGACCTCTACCGGTTGTTCGCCGACCGGAACGCGGACGAGTTCGGTGGACCCGTGCAATTCCGACCAGACGACAAGGTGCGATTCATCAGAGTCGCCGGCGACCCAACAACGAGCGGAAGAGGACACCGGTATCTCGCCCTTGAAGCGTCGGCCCGAGAGCGCCTCATTCAGGCCAGTCCAGGCAAGCATCGTCGAGTCCGGCCCGGAACTTGGATTCCACGGGAACAGAATTCGATCTGCATTGGCCCGCCACGCCACGAGCACGCGACGCGCCGCCGCATCCACTCGGTCCTTCGAGATCCAATTGGTCGGGGGCGATTCGATTCGTATGGTCGCCTTCGAGACGAACTCTGGCGCGAACAAGTCGGCCATGGTGATCGCCGAGAGATCTGAATTCCCCATCACGAAAAGCTCGTCTCCCCATGGAGTGGAGATGGTGTCGGGAGACTGCGATATGGTCAGCAGCGGGTCCGCAACGAGGTTCTTCATCACCTCCCGGAGGTTGGTGAGTTCGGGTCCCGAGCGAATGCCACCGGGAATCCGCCAGCGGTCGACAATGGTCCCGAATCGATCCATCCACGACTCAAGCGAAGCGAGACTGATCGAATCGTCACCCAACATGGCGGCATACACCTCCGCGGGCCGGAGTCGGGCGGCCCGCGCCAGTCCTCGGTGCAGTCGATCGACTGCCAGCATCGGCTCCCGGTATCCCGCCCTTTGGCGTTCGAACACTTTCTTGAGCGAGGGAATTGCATCGGTACTCGTGAGCTCGTCGTTGGCTTCCGGCCAGATTGAGAACTCGATCGCGCCGGGGTTGAGTTGATCGATGACGGTGGCGATGGCGCCAAGATCAGCTGCCTTCCAATCGGAAATCGAATAGCCGAGACTGGGGACACCGCTTGATCGGCTGCTTGCCTTCTCTGGTAGGACGAGGACCGAGAGATCCTGAACGGTCTGTTCCGGCCCGGCGCCGTTCACTAAGAGACGCGCGTGATACCAACCTGGAACTGGGACCTCGACGTCAGCGATAAGCGGTCTTCCACTTGAAAGTGCTCGAATCGGACGCCGCTCGACGAGCTGGCCTTCAAGATTCCGAATCTCGAGCATCACCGCGGGGACCGGCTCAATTGGGTCATCGACCGCGATCCGCAATTCGACCGGAGCGGGATACCGCACGATGCCCGACGGGGAAACCGTTCTAAAATCGACCCAAGGAAGTTGCCAGATCGCAAGATCGTCGAACCAAATGGTTCCGGTGACGTCCTCAATTCGAGGATCGCCGGCGACCGTCCGCTGCATCCCTGCTTCTTGATCGAATCCCGGCTGAGTCACCTGCATGGCGACGACGAACCGGAGGTCGGACGACGCGGCACGGCACGCTTCGCTCGAGGTGTCAACATCGACGACCAGCTGACGCCACTCACCTTCGGTGCGAACCGCTTCCGAGACAAATGAAGCCACCGTTGCGACTTCAATCGCGTCGGACATTCCGGCCGCGTGAGATCGATCCAGCAGATCACCGTCGACGAGCCGAACTTCGAGGCGGGCCGATGCGTGGCGGAGATCGAGCGTGCGGACCGAGCCGACGAGTTGAATACGGGAATCGACATTGGCGGGAAGGCGGACTTCGGGTCGAGTTCGATAAGACACCGATCCGCCGAAGATGTGAATTCGGAGACTCCAGTCACCATGCCTCCGCTCGTCTTCATCGACATTAGCGGTGAAGAAACGGCCCTTGGGAGGGAGCCCATCCGCCTGCTGGAAGACGTGCGACCAATCCGCCTTCTGAATCTCTTCGAAGTCAAAGCGATGGATCAGTCGCCTCGTCACCGGAGGCGCCTCCAGCCCTGATTCAGCCGGCGTGATCAGTATGGCCGGCACCGACCCGATGGCCGGAACCGAGAGAAGCGCCACGATCCCGATCAGGGCTCGGAATCGCCCCATAAAAAACGACAAGTCCATGCGTCCGATATCGGCACTTTTCGCGCGTGACTGGAGCCATACGGCCGATAGAAGGGGAATCATGAGTACTTCGACCCGACCCATTTCCCTGAGTACGGCCTTGATCGGCGCTTCAGTTCGAGTCGCAGGGATGGCCGTCTTGGCGGGAGGCTTGCTGATCGGTGGTATGGCGTGGTGGACCACGAATCGAGAAAACGTCCTCCGCGAAGAGATAGCGGCCATTGAGGCCCGGATGGCGGCCGAAATCGCGGTTCGAGATGCCGCCATCGACCGACTCGGACGTGATCGACGAATCGCTCGTCTTGAGGTCTTGGACCGCGTCGAGGATGAGGACGGAGAAAATTCTTGGACAGACCTCCGCTTCATCGAGCTCGATGACGAGGGGCGTGAGTTGGCGACCCGGGAAATGAGGCTTCCGGGCCGGGTCATCTACATAGATGCCTGGACGGCCCGATTTCCTTCGGAGTCCGTGGCCTCTGCCACCGATCCGTTCCGAGATCAGACCATCGTGCTCCTCCGTCGAATCTATTCCGACGAGATTCCGCCCCGTGAGGGCATTCCGATCGACACGCCCGGAGGGATCCCGGATGGGTATGCCGGGAGCGCCCAGGCTCGATTCGAGCAAGCCATCTGGTCTCAATTCTGGACGCTCGCCTCGGATCCCGAGGCCGCCCGAAAAATGGGGATCCGAGTGGCCCAAGGCGAAGCGGTCTACAAGCCAATGCAACCCGGGGAGACGTACGAACTCCGAGTCGAAGCTGCTGGCGGCATGACGCTGGTACCGATCAATGACGTCGTCATCGCCGGTGCCAGCAATTCCGAGCCTTCGCTGCCCTGAGGCCAGCCACGGGCTCCGTTGGACGACGACCGTATTCGATACGATCGTGGAATGACTCGCTCCCGAGGAAACTTCCACCCGCTCTTGCTGCCACTACTGCTTCTCTTGGCCAGCGGCTGTGCATCCAAAGGTATTCAGGTGGATGTTCAGAATCGCTCCGAAAAATACGAGCAAATGCCAGAGCCTCGGACGATCCTCTGCGGCACGCCGCCGAATTGTGCCGTCCTCCCCACAGTGGCCTCCTCTTCCAACGCCGGTATCGCCACGTTCACCAATGTCTCTTTCGGCTACGTGGTGCGAAACCAAATTGACGATGCCAACGTCCTGTTTCACGCCGAAGTCGTGAACCGCCTCAATCAAAACAGTGACGGCGAACTGCTCGAAAAACTGCTCGAATCGATTGATCCTGGCGATTTTCTTGAGCGGACGGACCTGCAGCAGATCAGCGAATCTCTCAACGTCGAGTACTTCTTCCTTCCGCGATTGGTTGCCGTCCTCACCGACAACGCCACCCGTTTCAGTTTCGCGGGACTTACCTTCATCAGAACGGGCTGGACCACGGTGGAACTTGGGCTCCAACTCTGGTACGCCCCAACCGGCCAGTTGATCTGGCAAGCAACAGGAAGCGCCACCCTCGTGATCGAAAACGTGGTCGGGAATTCCCCCGCGATCCAAACCACCTTAGATACGCTTCTCGCGACCATGCTCGATGACTTCATGAACGGACGGTCCGAGTCGTTCCTGGCAACCGACCTTCCCCAGCCGACCGCGAAAAATTTGACGCCGCTACCTACACCCACCAAAGCACCGGAACTGAGACCTCATTCTGATTCCCAAACAAAATCACCGACCACCGACCAACCATGAACACCATTCACCCTGACATCTCGATCGATCTTCGGAGCGACACCGTCACTCGTCCGACTGATGCCATGTGGGATGCCATGCGATCCGCACCGCTCGGCGATGACGTCCTTGGTGACGAGCCGAGTGTGCAAGCCTTTGAAGAAGCCGTCGCCGCAACGGTCGGAAAAGAAGCAGCCCTGTTCACACCTAGCGGAACCATGGCAAATCAATTGGCGATTCGCGGCGCCTGCGAACCTGGGGATGAGATCATCGCCCACCGTGAAAGTCACATCATCCACTACGAAACGGGTGGTCCCGCCGCACTTTCAGGGTGCATGGTGGCGGGACTTGATGGCGATGCCGGGGTCTTCACGGCCGACGCAGTTCATACCGCGATTCGGCATCGCGACATCCACGCCCCGCGGTCCCGCATGCTCGTCGTCGAAAACACGCACAATCGTGGCGGCGGCGCGGTCTGGTCGATGGATCGCTTTCGCTCGGTCACCGACGCCGCCAGAGAACACGATCTGCATGTCCATGTTGATGGCGCTCGGTTCTTTAACGCGACGACCGCGGCCGGTTACGAACCGTCCGCCTTCGCGGCACTGACCGACACCATGTCGATCTGCTTCTCTAAGGGACTCGGCGCCCCGGTGGGGAGCGTCCTGATCGGCCCACGATCCTTTATTGATCGTTCACGCCGCTTCCGAAAAATGCTCGGGGGTGGAATGCGACAGTCGGGGCTACTCGCTGCCGCCGGACATCACGCCCTCGAGCATCACGTTGATCGCCTTGCCGAGGACCACGCCAACGCGGTGCGCCTGGCCGACGGACTCGCGAGCATCAAGGGCATCGACGTCGACCCCCCTTTCGAAGGCTTACGTACGAACATTGTCTTCTTTCGACCAAACCCCGCCTGGGGCGGCGCCCCCGCTGTCGCAAATCGGCTCTCCGCTCAAGGCGTCAAAGTACTGGCACTGGATCCCGACCGGATCCGTGCCATCACGCATCTGGACGTTGTAGAAGCTGACGTCGATCAGGCCATCGCGCTCGTCGCCAAAATCGCCCACGCCGCGTCATGAACTCCCGTTGAGAGGACCGAATTCCATTGCCTTCCGCCCCATTGGCCGCCATCTTCGATCTCGATGGAACGCTCATTGACTCTTACCATGCGCATCACCGCGCGTGGAACGCAGTCTGTCTCGCCCACGGGATCGAACTCACGCCCGCGCAATTTGCCTGGAGTTTCGGAAGAACCAATCCATCTATCATCGATCGCATCTGGCCCGATGCCGGACTTCCCGCGCCCAATGAAGCATCACGAAAAGAAATTGCCGACGCAAAGGAAGCAGATTTTTGTCGCGAACTCGAACGCACGTTTCCGACCATGCTTGGCGCTCCCGAGCTGCTGAGCGGTCTGGGCGCCGCCGACTGGCAACTGGCCATCGGAACCAGCGCTCCTCGGGGTAACCTCGAAACTGCGATGCGGCATCTACCGAGCGCAGATCGATTCCATGCGACGGTCTGCGGCGATGAGGTCGTCCACGGCAAGCCCGATCCCGAGGTCTTCTTGCTCGCCGCATCCCGGCTCGGGGTGGAACCGGCTCGCTGCGTGGTGATTGAGGATGCCGGGCCGGGAATTGACGCGGCCCGCGCCGCCGGGATGATGTCCGTCGGGCTCGTCTCTACCGGCCGGACCCCAGAGGAACTCGCCCATGCACATCTGGTCATTCAAGAATTGACCGAATTGACTGCCGAACGCCTCGCCACCCTGATTGAGAACCGCTCATTCGCATCCTGCTCTGACTTCACCGGTTCTGACTGATCCCTCCCTTCCAACTCGCCCCGCACTCCACGAAAGCCTGAACCCCGTATGAACGATCTTCGATTTAATCGCCTGGCCGAACTGCTCACCTCGCATTCCACGAGACTCCAGAAAGGCGAGCACGTCCTGATCGAAGCCTTCGATGTTCCTGAAGCGTTCATCTGTGCCGTGATCAAAGCGGCTCGCGATTGCGGCGCTCATCCCCATGTTGCGCTTCGCTCGACTCGCATTCTTCGATCGCTGGTGGACGGCGCCGATGAAGCAGGCATCCAAGCCTGGGCGGCGATCGACGAACACCGAATGAAAAAGATGGACGCGTATATCGGTGTTCGCGGCTCGGAGAACGCTTGCGAAATGGCATCGGTCGACGAAGCGTCGATGAGTTTGTTCGGCCGGGAGTATCAGAAGCCTGTCCACTTCGAACAACGAGTCAAGCGGACGAAGTGGTGCGTACTTCGATGGCCCACACCATCGATGGCTCAGCTCGCCGGCATGAGTACCGATGAGTTCGAGGACTTCTACTTCCGAGTGTGTTGTCTCGACTATCGCCGCATGGCAGAAGCCGCCGTCGGCCTGCAGGCGAGAATGCAAAGCGCTGACCGAGTTCACATTGTGGGCCCTGGAGAGACCGATCTCCGTTTCAGTATCAAGGATATTCCCGCGGTCGCCTGCACCGGAGAAATGAACATCCCCGACGGAGAGGTTTTCAGCTCACCGGTTCGCGATTCGGTGGACGGCGTGATTGCATTCAACACCGCCACGATCTACCACGGCGTCCCCTTCGAGAACGTCAGACTGCGGTTCGAGGCCGGGAAAATCGTTGAATCCACTGCGACGGTGGGTGGGGACCGCCTGAATGACATCTTCGACGCCGATGAGGGCGCCCGATACATCGGCGAATTCGCAATCGGTTTCCATCCGCACATCCTCGATCCGATGAAGGACATTCTCTTCGATGAAAAGATCGCGGGAAGTTTTCACTTCACGCCGGGCCAGGCCTACGAGGAGGCGGACAACGGAAACCGAAGCGAGATCCACTGGGATCTGGTCTGCATTCAACGTCCGGACTATGGCGGTGGCGAAATCCGATTCGACGACGAGACCATTCGACGCGACGGCCTCTTCGTGGTCGACGATCTGCTCGCCCTGAACCCTGACCAACTCGGCTAGCCCTCAGGCCACCGACTCGTCAAAAGTCTCATCTGCGTGGTCCGGGATCACGTTTCGGAGTGACCCACTCTTCGGAGTACTCAGCCACCGTCGGGGAAGTCGCCGGAGTCCTCAAGCTTGCGAGCCGCCTCGTCATCGAAAACGGTGTCGGCTTGTCGAGAGATGGCGGCCTGTCTGGCCTCCATGTCCGCGATGGTGTCCTCGGCGAATCCCTTCGCCTTCCCGAGGGTTGACTTCGGGCCATCATCAATCACCGGACCGTTCTCTACGACCTCGGTGTCTTCGCAGGCGACCAGCGACATAGCCAGGGCGACGGTGGTCATCGAAGCGATCCGTACGAGTGGGTGGCGAGTCTGCATTTTGTTTCCCTGGGGGTGAATTCCGGCGATTTCACGCAACGATACCCGCGGAACTTGTCAATCACACCTTCCGAACCGGCTCGGACGGGCCTACCATGATCGCCCGTCGTCACGTGACGACGATCTTCACTCAAGCCGGACCCGGAGCAGACCCGCGATGTCCATTCTTACTCTTCTTGCAGCCCTGCTGCCGAGCGCCACTCTTCTTATGAGCAATCCACCCGCTGATTCACCGGACTACACCACGGTTCCTCCTGACCCCTACGAGGTCGAACAACGCCTCTCCGCCGCGCCCATCAATGCACAGGAAGCCGTAAAACAGGCTGAAGCAAAGACGGGCGGGACGGTGATCAGCCTGTCCACCAAATTCGATGGCGAAAAACTCGACTATGAACTCACCGTGGTCCACAACGGCGTGTCCCGAAAAGTCGTCGTGGATGGGGCCACCGGCGCGGTGACCGCACCGATGGTGACGATTCCGAACGCGATCCGAACGGCCATTGAAACCAACGACGGCCTGGTCAAGGCGGTCTTCGAGAATACCGATGCCGATCCTCCGACCATCACCGTCGTTTTGTACAACGAAGGCAAGCGTCACGACGTGGTGGTCGATGCGGTGAGTGGCAAGATGGTCTCTGACACCGTCGTCCCCCGCTTTCCGGGCGCCGCGATCGGTGATCGCGAAATGATCTCGATGGAAAGCGGACTCATGTTCGTGGACCTTGAAGAAGGCGCCGGCGAGATCCCGCCTGATTCCAGCTCGAAAGTCTCCGTCCATTACACCGGATGGCTCGTCGACGGCACCAAGTTCGACTCCTCGGTGGACCGGGGCCAGCCTGCAGTCTTCGCGCTCAACGGCGTGATCAAAGGATGGACCGAAGGTGTCGGCGGCATGAAGGTCGGCGGCAAGCGAAAACTGATCATCCCCTTCGACCTCGCCTACGGCCCCGCTGGCCGAGGCCCAATTCCGGCTCGAGCAACGCTCATCTTCGATGTGCAACTGCTCAACATCGAAGAATGAGAACGGGTCAGTCTCGATGATGACAAGACGACGGCGTCGGGCCAAAGCCCGACGCCGTCGTTGTTTCTCTGGAATAACGCCTCGCCCATCGGTCCCTCGACCGTCAGACCACCGGCGGGGCCAAACAAGCCCTGCGGCAAGCTCAGTCCGCTGATACCTGCATGGCCCGGAACTCCGCGGCCCGAGCCTCAATCGACATGACTTTGGCCAAGCGGCGGGCATGTCGCTCTTCGCCGGTGTACGTCGCGGCGACATAACCGCGAACCATGTCCTCGGCGAGGGCGGACCCGACGATTCGACCACCAAGAACGAGCATGTTCATGTCATCATGCTCGACTCCCTGATGCGCCGAGTAATAGTCTTCGCAATTCGCGGCCCGAATTCCCGGAACTTTGTTCGCCGCGACGCTCGCGCCAACGCCTGAACCGCAAAGCATGATGCCGCGATCCACCCGGCCTGTGATGATCTCGACCGCGACCTTCTCGGCGAAGTCGGGATAATCAACGCTCTCGGTCGAGTGCGTCCCGACGTCAACGACTTCATGGCCGAGCGATTCGACAAACGTCCGAAGATGCTCCTTGAGCTCGAAGCCCGCGTGGTCCGATCCAATCGCGATCTTCATGAAGATGCTCCCGCGACGCGATCGATGGTTCGCCGGGCGGCGGCCACGATATTCTCAGGTTCAAACCCGAACTCTCGCTGGAGCTCGGCGATCGGTGCACTGGCTCCGAAGCGAGTCATGCCGATGATCTCACCGTCGAGCCCTGAATATCGCTCCCAACCGAAGGTCGCTGCCTGCTCGACGCAGACTCGCGCCCGAATCGTCGGGGGAAGCACCGAAGCGCGATATTCATCGCTCTGCCGCTCGAACAATGTCCAACAGGGAAGACTAACCACCCGACTCCGAATGCCGTCGGCGGCGAGGGTGTCATGTGCCTCGAGGCACGGATGAACTTCGCTGCCCGTCGCAATCAGGATCACTTCGGGTTCTCCGTCGCAATCCGCCAGGACGTATCCCCCCTGCTCGACACCCTTTGCTGGAGCATATTTGGTCCGGTCAAGTGTCGGGAGGTTCTGCCGCGACAACGCCAAGAGCACCGGTTCATGCTTCATCGGCATGAAGGTCCGCCAGCATTCGGTCACTTCGTTCGCGTCACACGGACGGAACACCATGATTCCCGGCATGGCCCGCAGTGACGGAATCTGCTCGATCGGCTGATGGGTCGGGCCATCCTCGCCGAGCCCGATGGAGTCGTGCGTGAATACGTAGATCACGGGGATCTCCATCAACGCACTGAGGCGAATCGCCGCTCGGCAATAATCACTGAAGATCAGGAATCCCGATCCGTAACTTCGAACTTTTGAGAGCGAGAGACCGTTGCAGGCCGCCGCCATTGCGAATTCGCGGATCCCGAAGTGGAGGTTTCGACCGCCGTAGTCGCCAGCCGCGGAATTGAAGCCGTCCGGCCGTTGAAAACTACCCGCCTCTGGATCGGTGATCAACGTCTTGGTGCTTGGCGCGAGATCCGCAGCACCGCCGATCAGCCAAGGCACTCGCCCGGCAACCGCATTGAGCACTTTGCCGTTGGAGGACCGGGTCGCCATTCCCTTTTCATCCGCGGGAAAATCGACGAGGTCCGCATCCCAGTCTTCGGGGAGTTCGCGACGTTGCATGCGGAGAAGTTCTTCGGCGAGTTCGGGGTACTCAACCTTGTAGCGATCGTAAAGCTCAAACCAAGCATCGCGTCCAGCCTTGCCACGAGCGCCGACCAGTTCTTGGAATCGCTCCATCACTCCATCGGGCACGAGGAACTTGGCATCTGGCGGCCAACCGTAGGCTTCCTTGGCGAGCCGGATCTCTTCCACGCCGAGCGGTTCACCGTGAGCAGAGGCGGTGTCCTGCTTATGCGGGGACCCCCAGCCGATGTGACTGTCCACGATGATGATGGTCGGGCGATCGTCGGTGGCGTCGAAGATCTTGAAGCACTGGGAGAGACGATCAACATCGTTCGCGTCGCCAACCCGCAACACATTCCATCCGTAGCCGAGGAATCGCGTCGCAACATCATCGCCGTAGGCGAGGTCGGTATGCCCTTCGATGGTGATGTGGTTGTTGTCGTAGATCCAGCAGAGATTGCTGAGACCCAGGTGGCCCGCGAGCGACGCCGCCTCATTGGAAACACCCTCCATCAAACATCCATCCCCGCAGATCGCGAAGGCGGAGAAGTCGAAGAGTTCGAATCCTGGTCGGTTGTATCGCGCCGCCGTCCAACGCGAGGCCATCGCCATGCCGACGCTGGTTGCGATTCCCTGGCCGAGTGGACCCGTGGTGGTTTCGATGCCGCTGGTCCACCGATACTCCGGATGGCCGGGACACTTCGAGTCCATCTGCCGAAAGCGCTCGATGTCATTAATCGTGACCGCCGGATCGCCAGTGGTCTCGTACTTCGGATTCACCGCCTTCACACCGGCAAGGTGGAGAATCGAATAGAGGAGCATCGACGCGTGTCCGTTACTGAGGACGAAGCGGTCGCGGTTGGGCCAGATTGGATCCGCGGGGTCATAGTTCAGTCGGTGCTGCCAGAGCGTGTAGGCAACCGGCGCCAGCGCCATCGGCGTACCCGGGTGACCGCTATTCGCCGCCTGCACCGCATCCATGGACAACGTCCGAATGGTGTTGATGGCGAGCGCATCAATATCCGGAATATCACCTGGCGTACCGGCAAAGGGTCGATCGGAACTCGTCGTGGTCATTCGTGGTTCTCCTACCCGAACTCAACTCGCGTCTAAAGGCCCCTCGCTGGGACCACTTGTGCAGCAATGGTACCGGGGCAGCAATAAAGGCACCCACCCTCCGAAACTTTGACCCGGCTTGGGTGATTGGTCGATGACTGGGAAGGTTCAGCCAATCCTCGTTTTCGGGCTGAATCAATCCCCAACCCATCCGAAGGAAAGCTCCGATGAGATACTCCATCCTCCTCTTCACCATGCTCGCAGCCACCGGATGCTCAACATCGAAACAATCCGAGCCAGTCATCTGGGCAGGCGCCATGCAGGATCAGGACTACGAGATCCAAGGCAAGCCTCAGGCGGCCGGCCCCACAACCCCTCAGGCGAGTGGAGAGGTCAATCCACAGTCCCTCGAGGCCCAAGCGATTGCAGCCCCTCAGGTGCACTACCACTACCACGTTCACCACCATCACTATCCCGGCGGGTCCTACTCGATCGCTGGAATGCCTCAGATGACCACCAGCCACAACGGATATGTTCATCCCGCCTATATGGTCCCCCACCATGCCGCGATGCAGAATCCCGCGAGCCCGTACGCCCATAATCCAAATGGCGGAAACGCCGCGAATCCCTACACCAGTGGCAGGCAGGGCGGAAACATCAATGGCGGCTCCAGCTGGGCTCCCGGCGAATTCAACCCTTGGGCAAATAACGGAACTGGGTCCATCAACGAGTGATCCAACCCCCGGTATCGCCCTTCGGCGACCAGACCGTCATTCGACCAAGACGCCCACGTGTGAACTCACGTGGGCGTCTTTTTGAGTCGGATCTTGGGTGAGGAGATCGAAAAACCGCCGCGACTGAGAATCCGACGATGGTACGGTGAAGGCATGCGAACCATCCTCTTCTCAATCGTTGTCGGCATTGGCGCCATTGCAGTCGGACTGAACGCTGGACTTGGTACGCCCGCCGTCACCTCGAGCCAAGATGTTGCCGATGCCATCTCGCCCAAGACCGGCGTCCTTCTCTATCGAATCAATGGACCGGATGGACTGGTCCCCGGTCGCATCACCATTCTCGAACCAGACGTGGATCTGGTGGCGTTGGGCGGACCCTTCGATGAACGCTACGCCGTTCGCGAGGACGTCTGTTACGCACTCGATGGCATCGGCGAACTCGTCTTGCCGGCCGGCAATTGCGAAGTGCTCGCGAGCCGAGGTATCGAGTGGACACTCGATCGCCAGCGAATCGAAATCCCCGCCGGCGGCCGCGTCGAGATCACGCTTGAGATCTACCCCGCAGTCGACACCACGGGTCTGGTCGGCGGCGACTTCCATCTACACACGCTGACGCATTCCGGCCACGGCGACTCCAACATGCCCGAGCGGATCGTGAGCCTGCTCGGAGAAGGCGTCGACTTCGCCGTGGCGACCGATCACAATCGGAATATCGACTACCGGCCAACCATCGAATCGCTCGGCGCCACGGATGGAATCACTTCAATGGTCGGCAACGAGGTCTCGACGCCGGCTGGGCACTTCAACGCCTTTCCCCTGGACGCCGCGCGACCACCGGTGCCCAGCCGACTCTCGGCCGCGCCGCCACTCTTCCGACTCCTTCGAGCCGAGACCAATGAACTCGGCGTCGTTCCGATCATTCAGGTCAATCATCCCCGCTGGGAAGGGATCGACTATTTTTCGCAGGCTGAACTGGACGAAACCACCGGCTCCAGCAACAGTCCACGGTGGAGCCCCGACTTCGACGCGATCGAGGTCCTGAACGAGAACTGCCTTTGGGGCTGGGCCGATCCCGAGAATTCCCCGGGGCTCGAAACCGGATCGCAAACACATTCCTCGATGCAGGACTGGTACGCCTTACTAGACACCGGCCATCGGGCCATCGCGACCGGCAACTCTGACAGTCACTCTGTCAAAGCGAATTTCGCCGGAGTTCCTCGTAACTACCTCGTCTCTTCCACCGATGAACCTGGATCCATTGATCCACGGGAGATGATTGAAGCACTTCGCCGCGGCGAAGTCGTGGTCTCCAGTGGACCAATCGTTCGAGCTTCGATCCCCGATCGTGGCCTCCACGATGATCCCAGAATGGCCACCGCCGATGCCAACGGAGACGTGGTCATCGAAGTCGAAGTCCAGGCGGCGCCTTGGATCGACGTCGACCGAATCCGAGTCATCCGGGACGGCGAGGAAATCTCAACCATCCGTGTGGATGACGGGCGGGATCGAATTCGTTTTGAAGATGGCATCCGGGTACCGATGAAGGAAGACGGATGGATCGTCTTGCTGGTCGAAGGCGACGATTCTCTGGACCCGATGATTGACGGCAAGAAGAGGCCGGTCTTGCCGGTCGCGATCGTAAATCCGTTTCGAATTGACGCTGATCGAGACGGTGTCTGGACGCCACCGCTGGATCGCGTGCGAACGCAACTCACGATACTGGACGCCGATTCGGTCGATGCGACCTGGTCGGCCGCATCGGGTGCGGAACGACGTCGTCTGATCGCCGCCGCCCGAACCACCGAGGGAATCAACGCCGACCTGAAGGCGGAATTGATCGCCCGCGGGCTTCTGGACGACTCCGACGAACGGACCATGGTCCGCCTCGGCGCCGCCCGCGGCGCCGCGGGAGATGTTCGATTCGCGTCGACACTGGAGGCGGCGCTCATCGATGAATCGACGAGTAATCGAGCCGCGGTCGCCGTGTTGCAGAGCCTGGCGGTCACCGATCCCCGGAAGGCCAACGAGCGACTGCAGGAGTTCATCACGACTCGTGGAATCGAGAATCTCCGTAATCTCGGCCCGAAGGGACTCGAGGCCGTCGCCGGCCCGGCACCACGCCGCTGGCTGGTGGCGGGCCCCTATCCGGGCGCTGAGGATCTCGAGATGTTCGCAAGATCCTTCTCCACCCTCGAACCTCCGCCGAAAACCAACGGGGGAACTCAAGGTTGGGAACTAAAACGCACCCGGCCCAACGGACTGCTCTCGTTCTTGGAAATCACGGCCGACCAGTCCTCGACGGAGAACGCCATCGCCGTCGCGTCGGGGTGGATCATGTGCCCACGAGATCTCACCGCGACCATTGCATTCGGATCCGACGACGGCGCCGTCGTTCTGGTCAACGGCGAGACCATTCTGCTCGATCGAACCACGCACGGTGCTTCACCGTTCGCTTCGATCCTTCGGGTCCCGCTGAGGCAAGGACCAAACGAAGTGATCGTCGCAGTGGAAAATGGAACCGGCGACTTCGGATTTCACTTTCGACCTCTGGATCGCGAAGCCACGGTCATGCCGTCGATCGACGACTGATCACATCAGCATCACCATACGGCGGAACGAATACGGGCGGAACCGACTGCCTCCGGCATGCCGATTCCGCCCGTCGGGTCAATCACCCTTGACTCTGTACCGTCATTCGACCATCACGGACTCCGCGATGAGATCCACCAGGGCCTCGTCACGGTCCGCGGTGATCTCCCAGTACATGACCCCACCCAGCCCCAGGTTCTGGAGATAGGCCAGCTTGTGGGCCAAGGACTCTTCGTCTTCGTAAGAGACAAAGTGGCCACCAAACTCCGTCGGGGAGTAGAGGTACGGCACCTTCGCAACGTCATCCCAGTAGCGGGTGTAGGAACCGGAAGCGAGGAGCTGGACGATGCCGTCCCGCCCCGTGGTACCCGCGTCGAAATCGTTGACGCCGGTGGCGCCGCTCGACCAGTCGTCCCAGGTACCGGCAGGTACGGAGCCGGCGGCCGCGAACAGGCCTCCGTTTTCCGAGTCCACCACGCCGCCCCAGGCTCTGCCATAGAACGGGATGCCCATCACCAACTTCGCCGGATCGACCCCTTCGTCGAGAAACTGACGAAGCGCGAAGTCGACGGTGTACTTTTCGGCGATCTCCGGATCCCCGGGCTCGGCGGGATTCGTGAAGAGCGGCGCGTGATGACCGGTCTTGGAGAAATCCCAAGCCCCTCGCATGTCGTAGGTCATCACGTTGATGAAGTCCAGGATCTCTCCAAGGCGATCACACTCGAGATGCCGAACTTTGTCGAACCCGGCGGGCGCTGCGATCGAGAGCTCGTAGTACACACCATCCTCGTCTCCCGCGACGTCGAGTTGATCGCGAAGTTCTTGAAGCAGATGGGTGTAGTTCATACCGTCTTCAGGACGATAGACGTTGCTGGCCAATCCACCTTCGACGGGATACTCCCAGTCGATGTCGACGCCATCGAAGTTATAGTCACGAATGAACTGAACACAACTCTCCGCGAAGATCGAGCGTGACTCGGTCGTCAATGCGACGTCGCTGAATCGTCCCGAGAGCGTCCAACCTCCAACCGAAATCAACGTCTTCAAGTGCGGATGTTGCGGTTTATGGACATTGTTGATCTGGTTGATGAGCCCGCGATAGGGCTGATCCCAGGTGTCACCGGGAAACGACTTGTCGATCGCTGCGAACTCATCGAACAGTGCGATCCGTCCGTCGATGTCGATGTCCGCGAATGCGTAGTTCAGATGCGTGATTTTGTCGTAGGGAATATCCACCGGCTGATAGTCTCGGCCATAGGTTCCCCATTCGATGTAGTACGCCACGACGCGTCCGTCGATACCGACCGGGCAGTCGCCCCAGGCCGCCAGAAGGAGTCCGAGATCGGCGCCATCAACGGCGCCACTCTGGTCAAGATCTGCGTCGCCGGGCTCGCCCCAGGACGCCAGCATCAGACCAAGATCTCCACCGTCCACCGTGCCCGAGCCGTTCAGATCACCGGAACACGGATCGTTCGACGGCGGACCTCCATCGCTGCCGTCGCCGCTGCCGTCGTCGCCGCCGCCGTCGCCGCTGCCGTCGTCGCCGCCGTCGCCGCTGCCGTCGTCGCCGCCGTCGCCGCTGCCGTCGCCGCCGCCGCCGCCGCTGCCGTCGCCGCCGCCGCTGCCGTCGTCGCCGCCGTCGCCGCTGCCGTCGCCGCCGCCGCCGCCGCCGCCGCTGCCGTCGCCGCTGCCGTCGCCGTCGCCGCCGCCGCCGCTGCCGTCGCCGCCGCCGCTGCCGTCGCCGCCGCCGTCGCCGCCGTCGCCGCCGTCGCCGCCGCCACCACCGCCAGTGCCATCACCATAAATAAGAGTGACCAGGTCGCCGTTCAGCGTGCAGGACTGAATGTCTCTCGCGAAGGTTCCAATTCCCGAATAGCCAATCTCGACCGAACCACCTGGCGCGATGACCATGTTCCAATCGAGATGTCCGATCGTGGTCTGTGTCCCACTTGTAGACCAGTCACCGTTCCAAAGCGAGCTCATGTCTGGCCCGAATTGAAACTGGATTTCCCATCCATCGATTGACGCGTTGCCATCATTCTCCAGCAGAATGGTCCCCGAGTACCCGGCTTCCCAAGACGATGGAACGGCGAAAGTAATCGTCGCATCCTCGCCGAACGCCGTGCCAGCCGCCGTGGCCAGCAAGAGCGTCGAGCACGCCACGAAATTCTGATTTCTAATATTCATAACAAGGCTCCTTGTGTACCCCAGATCCCATCTCCACGAGACAGGCAGTCCACTCGTACGATGCGAGTTCTGTCGTGGTTTGTCATCTCAAGAGATTCACCCTTGGCTACTTCGCTCGTTGGGAGGCGCCAAAAAATAGACGAACGGCACGCGTACGTGCCGTTCGCCACCAATTCTCCTACTGCCACATCGTTGTCAAATCCCCGATTCATGGAAGGGCTCTTCCCCGGAATCAACTTACCCAATCGTCATCCAAACCTGCTTCATCTCTTTGGAACAGGTTTTTCTTTCCGACTCTACTATTCGACGACGAGATCGCTGCGGTTCGCTCGAACTCCCACGAGTTTTGCGAGATTACGAGAGAACTGCGTTTAAACATCGGGACGGCAGAGAAGATTTTACAAACAGCATGCTCGGGACCGATCTATGAAGGTCCGCGACCAGTGCACTCGACCCAAACACTGGGCCGGCGTTGTATCTTTTTCATCAAAGAGATTCGTCAGTAGGCTCGATTTTCCACAAGATTGCATCTCCCCGCGTCTGGCTCCTTCGAAATAGAGACCACTCAATGCCCAAGCCTCCAATCGGCGTTTCCCCTTTTATCTCCCTCGGTGTGGGCTTTATGGCCGCGGTCGGTGGTTTCCTTTTCGGATACGACATCGGCGTCATTTCCGGTGCGCTTCTTTCCATCCGAGAAGAATTCGGGGTGTCAGATTTCTTATCCGAACTCATCACTGCCGGCGTTCTGATCGGCGCGGTCCTTGGTGCCGCCGGTGGTGGATGGATGGGGAACAGAATCGGAAGGAAGTATTCGAACATGGTCGCGGGCGTCATCTTCGGAGTTGGCGCACTCTTTCTCGCGCTGGTTCCGGATCCACTCTGGCTGATTGTGGGACGCATTGTCATCGGCCTGGGTGTTGGACTTGCCAGCGTGGTGGGACCGCTTTACATCAGTGAGACTTCTCCTCCGGCGAAGCGGGGTGGACGAGTGAGCCTCTTCCAGTTCGCCATCGTGCTGGGAATTTTGGTGGCCTACGTTGTCGATTCGATCTTCGCCGGGACCACCGAAGGATGGCGATGGATGTTTGGACTCGGTGGGATTCCGGGATTCTTCTTGTTCTTTGGATTCCTCTTCATGCCTTGCAGCCCTCGTTGGCTGATCATGCAAGGCCGATTGGAAGAAGCTCGTTCGGTCATGCAGCAACTCATGGGCGGAGATCAGGTTGATGAGGAACTCGAGCGAATCACTCGGGATATCGATCAAGGTAAGAAAGGCACCCGAATCCGCCTGATGTCGGTGCCTGGAATCCGGCTCGGACTCGCGGTGGCGCTCGGCCTGGCGGTTCTTCAGCAATTCATCGGCATCAACACCATTCTCTTCTACGCACCGATTCACTTCCAGCAGGCTGGATTCAAGAGCGACTCCGCTGCGCTGGCCGCCACCGTCGGGCTGGGGCTAATCAATCTGCTCGCCACGTTGATCGCGCTCCGGTACGTCGACCGAGCCGGGCGACGACCACTCCTGATCTGGGGCACCGCTGGGATGACCGTTTCACTCGCGGTCATCGCCGTGAGTTTCGCGTTCATCACGCCGCCCCATACTGATGTCGCTGCGATCTCGACAGCGCCCCACGCCGTGCACACGCCGGCCGCGGCCTCCCATTACGCCGCAGCTTCGAAGGCCGAAGCATCGGTCACACCGTCGGATGCCATGACCACCACGCCGGATATGCCAAAGGCTGCTTCCAGCACAACGGTCGCCTCTGAGGGCAACTCCATCTCGATGATGTCCATCCTGGTGCTGATATTCACTGCGATCTTCGTCGCGTGCTTTGCATTCAGTCTCGGCCCCATCACCTGGACCATGATTGCGGAGATCTTCCCGAACGACGTTCGCGATCGATGCGTGGCCCTCGCCGCCGGTGTGAACTGGGCCTCGAACTTCGTCATTTCTCTGACCTTCCTGTCGCTGCTCGGATACCTCGGGCCATCGATGACTTTTTCGCTCTACGGGCTGGTCGGGTTGGTCGGCGTCTTCTGGATCTGGAAGGTCGTTCCGGAGACCAAGGGATACACCCTTGAGGAGATCGAAGAGAATCTCGGTCGAGGCGACCGCACCAAGTGGCTCCCACCAGGTAGCAGTACACCGACCCAGGGCGACTGAGTCCATCGCCGGATACCCCTCAGACCCTGCCATCCCGTTTCGTCGCCCCCGGCATGATCACTGGCAGCAACTGGTGGAATGCCACCGAGGTTTGTGCTGACTCGGAAAGACAAAACCCATGAACCCCATGAACCCTATGAACGGCATGAACGGCATGAAGGGCATGAAAGAGATGAACGGCAGGTCTCGAAACGGTGGCGAGGTCGCCAACTTGGAACTCGCCGGGGCCGCGAGGACCTGCGTATCAAAAAATTCCGAGCTAGATTGCGGAGCGGCCATTCGCCAAAGGCCGTATTGGTCTCCGTACCGCCGCTCTGTACGCCATCGCCGCCGTCATAAAATCACCTCAAGACGGGAAGCCAAGCAAGGGAGCCTCCGTGGCCGCGATCTGCCAGTCGTTGCGATGGGAAATAGGCCCTCGCGATCACCGCTGAACCACCGTCTTTGGAAATCGCAACCGCTCTACGGGCGTGACCTCACCACGGGGTGAACCCTCCCCCCAGCTTCGAATTGGAATCCGCGGAACAATTCAAGATCGGAGGGCTTTCCCAGCGACTCGTCTTCGCTATTCGTCTCTCCGTGTCAAGCCAAGCACCACCAGGGTCATCTGAAGACATACGTACTGCAAAAACACAACAACCCCGTCTCCAAAGGAAACGGGGTTGCTGCTATAAAGTCAATGATTCGGACTGCCATTCGTTATACGTCACCGCACAACTATCTGCTCTATTCAAGCTCTTTGCACCGACGAATCGGTACCAGGGTAGTTGAAAAGGACATGCAGACGAGGTTGGTTTGACGATTGCACCCTCCAAGATCTCTCTCGGAAGGAGTCTAAGAAATCCCTTAGAAAGGAGGTGATCCAGCCGCAGGTTCCCCTACGGCTACCTTGTTACGACTTAGTCCCAGTCACCAGCCTCGCCGTGGGCACCCCTGAATCGGGGCGACTTCGGGCGCTGCCAGCTTCCATGACTTGACGGGCGGTGTGTACAAGGCTCAGGAACGTATTCACCGTGGCGTAGCTGATCCACGATTACTAGCGATTCCGACTTCATGCAGGCGAGTTGCAGCCTGCAATCCGAACTGGGGCAGGTTTTAGCGATTTGCTCCACCTCGCGGTCTTGCATCGTTTTGTACCTACCATTGTAGCACGTGTGCAGCCCAGGGCATAAAGGCCATGAGGACTTGACGTCATCCCCACCTTCCTCCGGTTTAACACCGGCAGTCTCGCTAGAGTCCTCAGCATTACCTGTTAGCAACTAACGATAAGGGTTGCGCTCGTTGAGGGACTTAACCCGACACTTCACAGCACGAGCTGACGACAGCCATGCAGCACCTGTCACCGTTCCACCCAAAGGGTGTAGACCATCTTTCAATGGTTTAATCCGGGATGTCAAACCCTGGATAAGGTTCTTCGCGTTGCTTCGAATTAAGCCACATGCTCCACCGCTTGTGTGAGCCCCCGTCAATTCCTTTGAGTTTTAGCCTTGCGACCGTACTCCCCAGGCGGCACACTTAACACTTTTGCTTCGGCCAGGAGGGCGTCAAACCTCCCCGACCTAGTGTGCATCGTTTACGGCGTGGACTACCGGGGTATCTAATCCCGTTCGCTACCCACGCTTTCGTACCTCAGCGTCAGGACGAGCCCAGCGGCCTGTCTTCACCTTTGGCGTTCCGATAGATATCTACGCATTTCACCGCTCCACCTATCGTTCCGACCGCCTCTACTCGCCTCAAGACATGTGGTTCACTCTGCAATTCCTCGGTTGAGCCGAGGGATTTCACAAAATGCCTACATGTCCGCCTGCGTACGCTTTAAGCCCAGTGATTCCGATTAACGCTCGGGCCCTCTGTATTACCGCGGCTGCTGGCACAGAGTTAGCCGGCCCTTCCTTTGGGTCTGGTCATTTTTTTCCTGAACCCTGACAGTGGTTTACACCCCGAAGGGCTTCATCCCACACGCGGTATTGCCCCGTCACACTTTCGTGCATTGCGGAAGATTCGTTACTGCAGCCTCCCGTAGGAGTCCGGGCAGTGTCTCAGTCCCGATGCGGCGGGTCGTGCTCTCACACCCGCTACCCGTCTATGGCTTGGTGAGCCTTTACCTCACCAACAACCTGATAGGTCATTCCCCGCTCCCAAGGCAGCAAGCCTTTGATGCCGAAGCACCACATCGAGTATTACCTCAAGTTTCCCTGAGCTATCCTCGACCTTGGGGTACGTAGAAATGGATTCCTCGCCCTTACGCCGCTCTAATAACCCCGAAGGGCGTTCGCGCTCGACTTGCATGTTTTAGCCATACCGCCAGCGTTCAATCTGAGCCAGGATCAAACTCTTCAATTGTGTTCGATAGAAGGTCATAAAGACCAACGTAACTTCGAAGGTTTGGCCTGGTTGACCGCGTCGGAAAACGCGGCCGGTCTTCACTAATCTCAAGTTGTGATTCCGAGGAATCACGATTAGTGCCGGCAGGCGGCTAACCTGCCGGTTCGGTTCACGGACATCCATACTTACTTCACCCGAAGGCGAAGTACGTAAGAATCCCTTGAAGGAAAATTAACTTGGTATCACAAGGATGTCCATTGGACGGCCCGGCTGTGTGGGCCGACCATTGGGATTACACCTCGAAGCCCTGTTGTGAGCAGGAATCCGAGACGCTCCATCCTCGCGGCATGTCCGAATCATTTACTTGTCAAAGAGAAACACGACCGAGGTCGCTTCCCAAATGCGTTTCGCAATGGGTAGACGGGGGATTCTACGGAAACCCACGCGCCTGTCAACCCACCCTTCCGCGAAATACCCCGGTTCTTTGCCACTTCTTGCTGAAGCCTGGCCCTCAGGCTTCGCCCCCCTTTCCGCGTTTGGAGAGTGTGGGCCATAATAGTAGCCGCAATCGGGTGGAAAACGCTTATTTTGCGTCTTCCATTGGGGATTGATCACGGACGACCTCGTTTCCTGCGATTGCGAGAGAATCTTTCGATCGAGCGCAATTGACAGGATACACCGGCTATCCACGAACTACCCCCCAAGAAATCGGCGCGACGCCCTCCGAAGGGATCGAGTCTTGAGTTCGACGGCCCGCGGCGACCACGCACGCGTGCACCTGTTGGGCCCCACCTTGACGAAGCACTCCGGCCATCGCGGAGAGGGTCGCTCCAGTGGTCATGACGTCGTCCACGATGAGAACCTGGGATCTTCGGCCGAGAGCGCGTCTGGCCCACCTCCGAAGCCGCAGAGAGCCACCAACGCCGGCTCGGGAGGCTCGGCCCAGTTGCATCTGCGGCAAGATCCAGCTTCTTGCGACCAACGAACGCACCGGGAGGCCAATGACACTCGCAACACCCGCCGCCAGAATTGCAGTGTGATCGAGGCCACGGTTCCAGCGTCGAAACTTGGGCGACGGCACAGGCACCAGCAAGGGAAAGCGATGTTGCTCGATCGAGTCGGAGAGCCAAAGGGACGTTGCCTGCAACTCTTGTCCGAGTCGGATGCCGAGGTTTTCCAGCGGTTCTGGCCAATGCCGATACTTCGCGGTCGCCAGAATCTCCGCCAGTGCGCCGTCGTACATCCCAAGCTCGGTCAGTGAATCAATTCCGGACGGTGGCGGTTTCAGAAGTGGCGACGACGCGGCTTCAGTCGCTTCGTGAAGAAGGCATTGAAGCGTCGCACCCGAGGGGCGCTGGCTTCCCAGCAACGCTTCGAGGAGATGGGCGGTCGAGTTGAGGGCGCCCCGGACCGTCGATCGCATTCCGCCTGTAATTCGTCGTATTCCCCGCATCGACCGCGTCCTTCACCACCCGCGGTCACCGTAGATCATCAGGGAGGCGCTTCGCCCAAAACGGCGAAACTGCGGGCGAAAATAGGCATTCGGTCAAGACACAAAAAACCCCGGACCGCACCGTGGTCCGGGGTTTTCTCAGATTAGGGAACCATGAGCGGTCGAATGCGACGCTCGTTGTTCTGTCCGTTCTCAGCTGGTTGCCATCTTTCGGAGCACCGTCTGAAGGATCCCGCCGTTGCGGAAATAATCAACTTCAACCGGCGTATCAACCCTCACTAAGACCTGGAATGCCTTCGGTATGCCGGCTTCGTTAGTCGCCACGACTTCGATCCCTTGACGAGGCTTCAGATCTTCTGGGACCGCGATGTCAAAGGTCTCATGACCGGTCAACCCGAGTGATTCTGCGGACTGGCCTTTCTTGAATTCAAGGGGAAGGACGCCCATGAATACGAGGTTCGAGCGGTGGATCCGCTCGAAGCTCTGCGCGATGACCGCCTTGACACCCAGCAGATTGGTCCCCTTTGCAGCCCAATCGCGGCTCGAACCCATGCCGTAGTCACTGCCCGCGAGCACCACCAAGGGAACACCGTGTGCCTGATAGTTCATCGCGGCGTCGTAGATGAACTTCACATCACCATCCAGCAAATCGGTCGTGTATCCGCCTTCGGTTCCCGGCGCGAGGAGGTTTCTGATGCGGATATTCGCAAACGTACCACGGGTCATGATGCGGTCGTTTCCGCGGCGTGATCCGAAACTGTTGAAGAGCGAAAGGGGAACACCTTTGTCAACCAAGAACTGCCCTGCTGGCGAATCGACCTTGATCGCACCCGCGGGCGAGATGTGGTCGGTAGTCACGGAATCGCCAAGTAAGGCCAAACAGCGGGCGGCCTTGATGGGCTTAATCGGATCAACATCGAGCGACATCCCCGTGAAGAACGGTGGATTTTGCACATAGGTACTCGCATCATCCCACTGGTACATCTCACCGGTGGATGTCTCGATCGCCTGCCATTCTTTACTTCCCTCAAAGACATTGGCGTACTGCGCGAGGAACTGTCCCCGACCGAGCGATGCTTTGACGGTTCGCTCGATCTCGTCCGTACTCGGCCAGATGTCCTTGAGAAAGACGGGATTGCCTTCGGTATCGGTCCCGAGCGGATCAACAATCAGATCGATGTCGAGGGTTCCGGCGATCGCGTAGGCAACGACCAGCGGAGGTGAGGCGAGGAAGTTGGCCTTGATGTCCGCATGAATCCGACCTTCGAAGTTCCGGTTGCCACTGAGCACGCTGGCCGCCACGAGGTCGTTCTCGCGGATCGCGAGGGAGATTTCTTCGGGCAGCGGCCCGGAGTTCCCGATGCAGGTCGTACAGCCATAACCGACCAAGTAGAAGCCAAGGGCTTCGAGGTCGCCCATGAGGTCGGCTCGTTCGAGATAGTCGGTCACCACCTTGGAACCGGGGGCCAGCGAGGTCTTGACCCACGGCTTGCGTGTGAGCCCGCGTTCCCGCGCCTTACGAGCGATGAGCCCTGCGCCGACCATCACGCTGGGGTTGCTGGTGTTCGTGCAGGAGGTGATCGCCGCGACGACCACGTCGCCGTCTCGCATCTCGAATTCGGCATCGTTGTAATACACCGCAGTCTTGGGCCGATCCGCGATCGCGGCGACCGAACCGTCGGGGCCTTCGCCGCCGTCGCCCATCCAGCGATCGACTTGTGATCCGCCGTCGGCGCCATCCCGTCCAAAGACGTCGCTCAAGGTCTGCTGCCAAGTGCCACGCATCGCCGAAAGTCCAACTCGATCCTGAGGGCGTTTGGGCCCGGCAAGTGATGGTTCGATGGTCGACATGTCGAGTTCGACCATCGAGGAGAATCGGGGCTCGACCTGATCTTGTCGCCAGAATCCCTGAGCCTTGGAATACGACTCGACGGTGTCGATCAGAGATTCGTCCCGTCCACTCAGACGGAGATATTCGAGAGTCCGTTCGTCGATCGGGAAGAAACCGCACGTTGCACCGTACTCCGGCGCCATATTGGCGATGGTGGCTCGAGTCGCGAGTGGCATCTCCGCGAGGCCTGAACCGAAGAACTCCACGAATTTCCCGACGACCCCGTGGGCTCGCAGGATCTCGGTGATTCGCAGCACCAAGTCGGTCGCAGTGGTGCCTTCGGGAAGTGAGCCGGTCAATCGCATGCCGACCACTTCGGGCACAAGCATGTAAATCGGCTGCCCAAGCATGACTGCTTCGGCCTCGATACCACCCACACCCCAGCCCAGAACGCCGAGCCCATTAATCATCGTGGTATGGCTGTCGGTGCCTACCAGAGAGTCTGGGAAAAGCACGCCATCCCGCTCCCAGGTGACCTTGGCCAGATACTCAAGATTCACCTGATGCACGATGCCGGTGGCCGGCGGGACGACTCGAAAGTTGTCAAAGCCTTGCTGTCCCCACTTGAGGAACTCGTATCGTTCGCCGTTGCGTTCGAACTCCTTCTCGGCATTCACGGTGAGTGCCACGCCGGAGTTGAACTCGTCCACTTGAACGGAGTGGTCAATGACCAGGTCGCAAGGGACCAGCGGATTGACCTTGCTCGGATCACCGCCCAATGACTTCATGGCATCCCGCATGGCCGCGAGATCCACCACACAAGGAACGCCCGTGAAATCCTGAAGCACCACTCGACCGGGCGTGAAGGCGATCTCGATCTCGCCCACGTTGGTCGCGTCGTAGGAAGCCAATGCCTTGACGTGATCTTCGGTCACCACTCTGCCGTCGCAGTTTCGAAGGCAACTTTCAAGGAGTACCTTGATCGAGAGTGGGAGTCGATCGATGTCGCCCAGCGAAGCGAGGGCATCAAGTCGATAAATGACTCGATCACCGTGTTCGGTTGAGAGCGAGGCGCGGGCGGAGAACGGATCGTGCGAGGGCATGGTGGCTCCGATTGGGCAGACGCCGGGGCATACGGGCCCTCGGAACGCCTGCGAACTGGATATCTGACCCCCCATTCTAGCGTCCGTCTCGCCTAAACTCCGTGGGCCCTCAGCAGACGCTGCTCTTTCGAGGCGACCCGCACTCATCGGATCGACGGCATTTGCCTGAAGTCGCCGAACTACCGTTGCCGCATGCGGATTTCCACGCGGGGCCCGGATACCACCGACCGAGGGGGGACCGATGAGGTCACAAAGACGCTTCCATTCACCACCGAACCCCGGCCAATGACCGTGTCTTCACCCAAAATCGTGGCCCCGGCGTAGATCGTCACATCGTCTTCGATGGTTGGATGCCGCTGGTGCCCCCGCCGAATTCGGCCGGTCTCATCAACCTCCAACCGCTTCGCGCCAAGGGTCACCCCCTGATAGAGGCGGCACCCGTCGCCGATGCGTGTGGTCTCCCCGATGACCACGCCGGTCCCGTGATCGATAAACATTCGGCGACCGATCTCCGCTCCCGGGTGGATATCGATCCCGGTGGCCGCATGCGAGATCTCGCTCATCATTCTCGGAATCAGCGGGACGCCTCGGCGTTGAAGTTCATGGGCGAAACGATGGACGATCAGTGCAGCCACACCGGGACAGCAAAGGACCGCTTCATCAAGATGACGCATCGCCGGATCACCCTCGTAGGCCGCCTCAGCGTCTTCCGCCAAGAGGGCCCGGACCGCGGGGATCCGCTCAAAAAGCCCCTCTAAGGCCTCCAAGGCTCGACGACGGGCCTCTGAAGCCCGGCAACCGTGGCTCCCGATGGGGTCGTAAGCAAACGCGGCTTCCAACTGCCCGGAGAGCAGTGCCGCCAGTTCATCGAACAAACTGCCGACGTGCTGCTCAAGGCTGGCCAAATCGACCACACGGGGCCCGAAGAAACCCGGAAACGCCAGCCATCGAAATCGTTCAACAATCACGGCGACAACCGCAGCATCCGGCATTGGGGCGTCGGCGGTTCGATGCGATTGATCGTTGGCCACGACCGATTGAAGGACCGCGGTCTTCCAACGCTGGATCCCGGACTCAACCGACATCGTCTCTGGTTTTTTCGAAGGCTCAGGCATGCGTGGCATCGTAGGGCTGATGCGGTACCGAGGGGATCACCGCCCGTCCCGCCCAAGCGACCTGAAACAAAGAGCGACGGCGGCCCGAGAAGGACCGCCGTCGCGTTGAGACTTGATTCATCGCCGCCCGCCCGCCGGGTGGCGTCTGGTCGCTCGGCTCAGCCGACGCCACCGCCCTGGCCGCCACGGCCGCCTCGACCGCCACCTTGACCGCCACGGCCGCCACGTCCGCCGCCTTGGCCACCCTGGCCGCCGCCTTGGCCGCCACGTCCGCCGCCCTGGCCACCTCGGCCGCCGCGGAACTCTTCGATCATGGACTGACGCTCTTCGTCGGAGAGTTCGCCATCACCGTCCTTGTCGAACCGTTTCATGAACTCGGCTCGCTGTTCTTCACTCGCGCCCCCACCCCAACCGCCACCACCACCGCCGCGACCACCACGCTGCTCGGGCAGTGCTTCCTGCTGTTCAGGAGTCAGGAGCGCCTTGAGCTGCTCGACGTAGCGTTCGTCGACTCGACCTCGGTCGTCCATGCCTTCGCGGTAGGGATCCTCTTCATCAGCATTCCCGCCACGATTCCGACCGCCGCCCCACGGCATGCCGCCGGAGAAGTCGCCGGACATAATGGAAACCATTCGCGTTCCCTGACTGACTTGCTCGTCACCCTCGGTCTTTCGAAGAATGCTCACCAGCAGCATGTTCTTGGCAGTAAGTTCGGCCATGAATGACCCGTCAAGCGTCATGATTGCTTCGAGCACGTCGGGATCGAGATCTTCGATTTCCATGGCGGCCGCGAATGAACGCTGGCCGAAGGTCGGTCGATAGATCCGATCGTAGGCTTCTTCGAGGAAGGCTCGATTGAGTGCGACCTTCTCGATTTCGTCCTCGATGACGTCGGCAAATTGCCGGCGAAAGTTGTCGTTGACGTTTCGAACGCTCTCTCGGTACTGAACTTGCTGCTTGAGAATTCGCTCTGCATCGTCGACCGAGCCCTCTTGCATCGCCTTGTAGAGGCGAGGCGCACTGGTCAGGAGATAGGTGTCTCGCGAAACCAGGGCTGTGTGGAGCTGCACTTCGTACTCGTCGAGCATCGGTTCAATCGCGGCATAGGCTGCCTCGGAAAGACCGACATCGTCGAGGACCGCAAACAAGTTCACTTCCTCACCGGAGAGCCGGCCACGGGGAAGGGACTTCTCTCGAACCAGAAAACGGTCGAAGGCGGGCCAGAGTACGAGCTGGTCATCGGAGAGCTGGATTTCGACGTTGCCGACGAATTCCGTCTTGAGCAGCTGTCGCTCAGAAACCCATTCTCGGAGGATGTCGAGCATTTCGCCCATCACCCCTCGAGCCTCGTCCATGGCGCCACTCTCCGAAGCGTCCTGCATCATGTCCTGCTGAACATCCTGCATTCGCTCGCGGTAAAAGGCTCGTCGCTCCTCGCTTGACATCTCTTGCCCACCATTGGCGGCCTGAATCTCTTCCATTTCTTCGCGGATATTTCCCATGGTGTCTCGCATGCGTTCACGCATGTCACCCATGCCGCCACCGCCCATGAACGACTGCATCATCGAACGGCCCAGGTCCGTGAGGTCCGCCTGAACCTCTTCGCTACCGGCCCCGAAAGTGTCGTCGTAGTCCTCGATGAGGCTCTCGATAATCGCTCGTTGACCGTCGTCCAACTGGAGTTGTTCGACGAAGAGCGGGACATCGCGCCGTGAGAAATCTGGCTCGAGAAGCTCACGGATGTCCCGCATTCCCCCCATCATTCCACCACGGCCGCCCCCACGACCGCCTCGGCCACCTTGACCGCCTCGGCCGCCATCCTGCTGAGCGGTGGCTGAGTTGGAAAAAGTGCTGGAGCCAAGGAGCGTATCAAGACCGATATCGCCGGCAAAGACGGCGGCGGTGCCGATGAAGGCAGCTGCGATCGAACGGTAGCGGGACATAGTCATGGTCGTAAGCCTCTATTTGTCAGTGGTTTGCGCGTTTTGCCGCGGTTTTTCTCGGAACCACGACGCAGAATTGAACGCGGCGGTCTGGATGATGTTGCCCAAACTCGACAAATTGGGGTCACTTCAAGAACCATCAATTCCCGGATTCTTCAAATCAACAGGCTGCCGGCTCATGAGAGCCAGCAGCCTGATTAAACACAAGGATGAACCCGAATGCTTGAAACAGCGATCCGGAGCGGTGGATCATTCCGTCCGACGGCGACGACGTCCCAGACCGAAGATCGCGGCGATTGCCAAGCCACCCGGCCCGGGAACCGCGATGCTCGAAACTGTGATGTTGTCAAGCCCGGTCCAGGCCCAAGGGGATGTGTTGTCCAACTCGATCCGGACGCTTGTGGCAGCCCCGAAATTCGCCGAGATCAACGCGATTTCGTCGGCACCGGCGAGAGAGAAATCATCTTCGAAGACGAGCTCATCATCAGCGTACACGCGAACCATCGAATTGCTCTCGTAGTTGAGATATCCCGAGATATCGAAGTTCACCGCTGCGATCATCCTGCTTAGAGGATCACGTGCGGTCAGATCGAGAATCCCCGTTGCGTTGGTGCCATAGGGATGATCCTCGTCCACGGCAGCCTCGTCCCAAGCGTAGACGACGCCGAGAGTCCCGTATCCGGACTCGTAAAAGTTGAAGTTCTGTGACGAGATGTCAAAGAAAGATGATTCGGCCCCGCCACCACTGGTCCAGACGATGTCCGTCCCATTCCCATCTGGAATGTCCAGAAGGATGGTGTCTGCCATCACTGCACCAGGGAGCGACGCCGCGATAGCGACGGCTGCAAGTCTGAAATTCATTTCCCGTTTCCCTTTTCACAATCTTCCGATTTTCCCATGTCCATCCCGCGACAAGCAGGACCCTTCAAGGATGCTTCAAGAACGTCTCGGGTCAATTGGTTTGCCCCTTTTCTCGGGCGACTTGAGTGGAAATAGCCGTTTACATCCGATAATCCAATGGTTTTTCTGTTTCTTCCCGCCTCAGTGTCACCCATTCATCGAGTCCGACATCGCCGACGTACATCGCCATGCCCCCTGACTCATCCTCAACCTGGACGACCAGCTGCTCAATCGAGTTCGGCGTCCGCACTTCTATTTCGCCATCGCGGATCCGCACCTTGATCGCTCCCTCCGCCCCAAGCAGGCGGAGACGCCGCATCACTACAGAGATCGGTGCTGCCCAGCCCGCCCGAAGGTCGACTTGATCGCAGAGGTGCTCCAGAAGCTCGGGATCGCAATCGGGATGAGCGCCGATGATCAGGTGTCCCCCCAACCGTCGAAGCCGATCGAACGCCTCCCACTCGCGTCGGAAGTACGAGAGATCTGACTGAGCCACCTCCCCCTCGAGCGGAAAATGAAGAGGGACGCACCAAACGCCGGCGGTGGCGTCCCCGAGCCATGCAAACCGTCCGAACATCGCCGTGAATCCCATTGCTTCCCCGTATAGCGCGTCTCCCCGGTCGAGCGCGAGGATCGATCGGCGCCCCTCCCAATACCGAGATCGCTGCGATGAATGAACGGCGACGCCGAGGCCTCCGAACGACTCGCGCTCGAGATCACAGGCGTGATGGCCTAACTCCTGGCCAGTCGCTGTCAACGTCGATAAAAGTTCCTTCGAATGAGACGCGTTCTTGAGCAAGAACCAAGACCCGCACTCTCGCCCGAACCTCCGACGTTGCAGATCAACCAGTCGTTCGATCCGCCCGGGGGGCAGCGGGCGATCAGCGTCATACCGGATCGAGACCGCAAAGTCGTGCCCGGATGGCCAGGGTCGGCAGCAAATCACTCGCCCAGATGCACGACGCTGCAGATCGTCCACGATGCAGCCGAAGAGATGCTCGATCGCGTGAACGGTCGGACCGTAGTGCTCGGGCAGGATCTCGAATTGCCCATTGCAAGGCACCGCTTGCTCCGAGAGGCAAAGCCAGTTCTCAAGAAGATCAATCGACAGTCTCCCTTGATCCGGTTCGTAGCACCGCTGGCTCGCAGGCTCGACGCCCTCTTCGATCTTCTTGGGGCCGAAGGTCCGCCACAGCAACGGAACCGTCGTTCGGCGAGGCAGAAGTGACGCCGGATCAGCGCCGTTCCGAATTGCCGCGACCAGTTGGATGCTTGCCGCGAGGACCGATCGCTCGATGTTCTCCTTTTGAGGGACCATGCGAAGCAGCGACGAGTCTTCAAAGGACCAATCCAGCGTTTCCATCTCCAGAAGCAACCGCTCGATCATGGCATCTGCGCCAACGAGCATCGCCCCGCCCAACACGCCGGAGAGTCGCTTCGCCGTGCGGCTCTCGGCTTCGAGGAGTTCGAGAAACCGGATCCAGTCATCGCGATCCACTGATTGCACAGTCCGCGAGGCCAGAAGAATGAGCGCCGGATCGGCGAGGAACAAGCTCCGGAATCGAGAGAATCGCTCGGGATCCGGGCGACCGATGAAATTGGCAAGTTCGCCGATCCTCGGATCGGAAGTTGTTCCAATGCTCCGTCCATCGGCGGACATGGTTTGGTACCAGTGGATCCAGTCGGAGTCGACGCCCGCGACGGGATCATTCTCGAACATCGAAAAGACACGGTCGCGCACGGTGGTGCCTACCGTGCGCTCCAGAAAATCCGCACACGTCGCAATCTCCACCCGTTCGGTGTTTCGGCTGGTTTCCGATGATTTCGCGTGCCTTCGCGCCGCCATGGTCAGCATCGCTGCCGCACGGTTCGAGAGGTCCGATGCCTGCTTGAAGCCGTTGTCGACCTCGAGATCTACTCGCGCCGCCGCCATCCGGACGATCTCGCCCGTGGGGAGGCGACAGTCGAGCGAGTCGGCGATCCGACTTCCAGTCCGCATTCGAATCAGGAAGCGCCCCTCGAGCCGGGCGACCGTCTCGTCGGAGGGTGGATCGAACGCGAGAACCACATCCTGAGCGTGGAGGCTCTCAAGATCAGAGGGACCAACGACACGAACCGTGGGACGAAGCAAAACCTCCGCAAGCAGGCGGGCGGCCGAACGCATCCGTTCGGACCCTGCGAGAAAGACCACGCATCCTGAATCCGCCTCCATGGTCAGCCTCTCTTCACCACGACGCGAAAAACCGTCTTCTCGCCGACCTGATCGGGCTGCAATCGCCGGCACGCCGTCGCGGCGACGTGTTCCACAGGTCCGAATCGTTCGAGCAGGTTCTCAAGTTCCACACGGTCGAACATCACGTCGTGGTCGGCGACGAAGCGTTCATGCCTGATGTTCTCATGAACCACGAGCAGCCCGCCGGGCGCCAGGGAATCCCAGGCTCGTTCGAGGAGCGCCGCGGAGTCGGTTCGGGGCAGGTAGAGGAGCGATCCGAGCGCCGTAAAGAGACCGAG
>Ga0222662_1000097_pt1 | contig 81921 bp, 75 predicted proteins | sample AntAcemetagen600_FD_179821 | JGI IMG/M metagenome (GOLD analysis project Ga0222662, IMG submission 179821) | Saline water microbial communities from Ace Lake, Antarctica - #600 | ecosystem: Environmental > Aquatic > Non-marine Saline and Alkaline > Saline | place: Antarctica: Ace Lake... | reverse complement strand
CGGGCAGAGGAGCGATCGGGCGCCGGCGGCGGTGATGTTTCGACCACTGTGGAAGCGGCGGCTGATGCGAGGTCGCCTGGACGGTCTCGAACCCCCATTTGTACTTTGATATCGTCGCCCAGTTCCGCTCGGGCGGCGATCTGGATGGCCTCGCGGAAGTGTCGCTCGATCCAATCCGCGACAAACCGGCTGTCGGCCTCAACTCTGAGCTGGCCGTCTTGGACAACGAAGGCGGTGGTTCGATCAAACCACATATCCCATCGTCGGGAGCCGACCTGCCGAGCGACTTCGCGGCCGATTCGTTCGGTTGGGTCACCCTTGGGAAGATTTTCCTCACTGCGGGTGCTCGAGTACTTGGTCAAACTGGTCATCGTGTGTTTGCTCCGAACCGAGGTATTTGAAACCTCGAGGTACTCAACGGTCCTCAATCAGCCACCGAGCAATGCTCGTGTCTGGTGGCCACAACGATCGCGCTCCGGCTCAGGGTCCGGTCAGAAAGCGATCATGAAATTCTCATTGGAGTCCGTCCCGATCTCGAGTCTGGCTCAAGGCCGGCCAAGCCGACGAAGAGTCCCACACTCGAAATCCCACGAGATCGCGGAAGAAAATCCGAAATCTCGCCGCCCGATCGGAAATGCAGCGGAACTGGTCTGGGCCGGCCCGCAGATCGACATAAGGTCGCGCTGCCAATTCGGTCCCATCGAAGCCCCGCCGATCGGGCGAGTTGCCCATCCTTGGGCGAATGTGAAAGTTACCCGCAGCACGCGCCTCTGCCACGACCAAGCGGTTGTTTCACCGGACCACTCGGTGTGAAATCCCTTGCGGGGCAAGGGTTCTGCTCGGCCAAAAAAAAGTAATCCACCATGCGGCGCGCAGGTTGGCGAGACATTGTGGAAAAGAGGCGAAGGGTCGGGTCAAGGCTCGATCAATGATCGAACCACGGCAGTGCGTCGGACTGCATGGCGGAAGCCGGCGCGACGGTAGAGCCTGACTGCAGGCAGGTTTGCGCGGTCGACGGCGAGGAGGACGGTGCGGGCGTCATCGCCGTCGACGAGGGAAAGTCCAAATGTCAAGAGGGTCTTGCCGAATCCACGCCCGCGAATTTTGGCGGTCAATCCGAGGTACACGAGTTCGATGGAAGCGCCATCGTTTCCGCGATTGAAGAGGAGGGCGCCTTCGGCCTTGCCATCGACGTTCAGGATGTGCCACCACTGCGGCTGCATCGTTCCAGAGGCAAGATGGCCCGCCAAGATGTCTCGGGTCTGGCGGAGGCCGGCGAGGCCCGGACAGTCAAGCGTGTTTTCGTAGGTCCGGTTCAGTAGGTCAATCAGGCCGGCGTGATCGTTGGGATCCCACCTTCGGATTTCCACGTTGGCATCCAGTGTCGGAGTTTGGATGGTGCCAAAGCGAGGGACGGGCCGTTCCAAGTAGTCCAACTGGGCCAATCGATGGAAGCCGCCAGCCACGAACATCGCTTCTTCCAAGGAATCGACCGGGTCGATGAGGGCTTGGGCGAGGTCGACGCCCATGCTTCTGCAACCCGTTGAGGTGGCGTCGATCAAGACTCCGGCCTTGATGGCGGCGGCCCGGTCGGTCGGTCTTGACGCGAAAATCATGGCCGTGCGGCCCACCGCGGGGGCCGCGATCGCCGTCATTCCGATTTCGCCCGAGGAATTCCGGAGGACCCAGGTTTGATCGAGTGCCAGGTTAGACGCCTTGGCGTATTCCAGAAACCGGGCCGCGGCCGCTCGATCCCCGTGGACCAAGACGCGGATCGCCTGCTCGATTTCATTGGGGTGGATTCGCTCGGGCGTCCCGACTGGGGAGGGGAGATGGTCTGAGGAGGTCGACATTCTGCGGAAAACGTACCACCCAGCGAGGCTGCGGGGGTTCTGGCGATCCTCCGTGATCCTCATGGAACCGATCGTGATACACTCCCGAACCGCTTTTTAGGAGCTCCAACATGGTTCAGATGCGTCCAATCCGACTCTCGCGATCCTCGCTCGGTCCGGCCTGCGCCCTCTTGATCGCTACCGCCATGGCGATGGTGGTTGGAATGACCACGGCCCCAGCCCCGGCCTCGGCGCCATTCTCGGCCTCGTCCCTTGACTGGCAGTTGGACTTCGCTCCCGGCGATCTTCGGCTCTACGTGGATCCCGTTGATGGTCGTCGGTATTGGTACTTCACCTACACCGTGACCAACCAAACAGAACGGGATCTTGTCTTTGCCCCCCGAATCGAGCTTTTCATGGACAGCGGTGAGGTTCTCCGCTCGGGCCGTGGCGTCCCGAGTCGAGTGATCGGACAGCTCAAGAAACTCCTGGGAAACCCGCTCCTCGAGGATCAGAATCGAATCATCGGTGATCTTCGAGTGGGCAAGGAGAATGCTCGCACGGGCATCGCGGTGTGGCCCGCAGAGGATCAAGACATCACTGAGTTGACCCTTTTCTTCCAGGGGCTCTCCAGCGATCGAAAAGTCGTCAAGCATCCAGAGACCGACCAGCCTGTCTCGTTGTATCGGACCCTTCGACGGGAATACGTCGTTGCGGGAGACCCTGAGCAGCGTGGATCGACCCCGCTGACGCTTGATACGCGGAAGAATCGTCGCGGCCCGATGTGCGACTCGGAATTCCAGATCGGTGGCAAGTCCGCCGGTTGCTGGATCTATCGCTGACGCCAAGATTCGGATCGCACGGCAGGATTGGCGATCGCACGGGTTTTCGCTATCATGGTCCATTCGGCAGTTTGGAATGCGTCTTGTATTCCGCCAACCTTTGTACACCGCTCGCGATGACGGCCATGATGCCGTTGCCATGCGAGGATTGATCGGAGCTGATCGTGGCACATAAAAAGGGACAGGGCTCGTCCAAGAACGGCCGTGACTCGAATCCCCAGTTCCGTGGCATCAAGCTCTACGGTGGTCAACGCGCCAAGGCTGGCGCGATCATCGTCAGGCAGTGCGGGACTCGATTCAAGGCTGGTTACCTCGTGCAGCGAGGCAAGGATGACACGCTCATGGCACGGGTCGAAGGTACGGTTCGATTTCGTGGCCGATTCATCGACATTGTTCCAGCCGATTCATCGATCCCTCGCTACGAGGTGATCGATCGAGCGGTCGCCTCGTCGAACTGAGTCGGGTCGAGGGTTTCACGAGAGAAACATTTGTCACGCCTCGAGCACTCATCGCTCGGGGCGTGTTCGATTCTCCATCGTTCAACGTCCACGCCTCTTTTCGGAGATCACTGCCATGCTCATGATCGACGAAGCCCGGATCTTTGTCCGAAGTGGCAAGGGCGGCAACGGTTGCGTCAGTTTGCACCGAGAGAAGTTCATTCCCAAGGGCGGGCCTGACGGTGGCAACGGTGGCCGCGGCGGTGATGTGGTCCTCGTGGCCGATCCTCACCTCGACACGCTGCTCCCATTTCGATACGCGCCGCACTTCTTCGCCGAGAAGGGAAAGCCTGGGGCCTCGACCAGTCGTCACGGATCAGACGGTGAACACAAGATGGTCAAAGTTCCGGTCGGGACGATCGTGCGAGATCAAGAGACTGGGGACGTGATCGCGGACCTGAATCATCCGGGCGAGGAGGTTGTGGTTGCGAAAGGCGGGCGTGGTGGATTCGGTAATGAGCATTTCAAGAGTTCGACCAACCAGACGCCGAGAGAGGCGACGCCGGGCGAAGCTGAGATCGAACGGACCCTACTACTCGAACTGAAGTTGATTGCCGATGTCGGCCTCGTGGGCTTGCCAAATGCGGGGAAATCGACGTTGCTCAGTGCGGTCAGCAAGGCTCGTCCGAAGATTGCGGACTATCCATTCACGACGCTCACGCCGCAGCCGGGTATCGCGGAACTCCCGGGAGACCGTCGAATCGTCATCGCGGATATTCCAGGATTGATTGAAGGGGCGGCCGAGGGCGCCGGACTCGGACACGATTTTCTGCGTCATGTCGAGCGCACGAAGGTGATCATCCACGTCATCGATCTGGTGCCATTCGACGAGAGCGACCCGGTGACGAATCACGACGTGATTCGACGCGAGTTACATGCGTTCAGTCCGGTCTTGGCGGAGAAGCCCGAGCTTGTGGTGCTCAACAAGGTTGACCTCGTCGATCCTGATGAGAAGGACAGTCTGGTTCGCCGAACGTCACACGCGATCGGTCTTGATCCAGACCAAGTCGTCGTTGCCAGTGGTGCCACGGGGGTTAACGTCCGCGAGATCCTCGAGCGAGCTTGGAAGCTACTCGTCGAACTCGAAGGCGAAAAAGAGAAGTGGCCGGGCGGGTCCGTCACGCAACCGCCGAAGTGAGTCTTCGTTGATTCCACTGACCCTGGGCGGATGCAGCGGCCGCAGCATGGCTCAGCGACAAAGTTCCATGTAGACCTCAAAGAACTCGACCATCGGTTCTTCGAAATCGACGCCGACGATGAGCCCCGCGATCTCCGGAACGAGTCGTTCGTCTCGGTCTAGATTGACCACCCGTCCACCACCGGCTTCCGCGATCTCGGGGAAGAACTCAATCGCATCGCGATGTCGGCTCCATCGACGTCGCTTGGTCGGTCGGCTGACCAATTCCAGGCCCCGTTCCAAGTCGAACGGGCTCACCACGCCACCGTCATCAAGGTCTTCGAGTTCTTCGTCGAGCGTTTTTTCTTCGCTGTCCACGATGCGGGGATCGCAACCGATGACGTGGGTCGTCACGCCGCGGGCCCGAGCGAATTTTGCCATTTTGATGCAGCCCTCGCCGTGACCGGGATGGGGTGGCGCGTCGCCAACCAGGATCAAGACGCCGCGATTCCGAGGGTTCCAGGAGAACGTGGTATACGCCAGTGCGAGGCCTTGATCGACCAGTTCGGGTCGATCACCGCCACCTGCGGCACTCAAACGCCAGAGGTTGGCCCGGGCCATATCGATCGATCCAGTGAGATCCCATCCGACCTTTTCAAAGAGCTCTCGGCGATCGCGATACCCTGCGATTCCCACCCGGATTCCGCCGGCGACGTCTCCCACGAATCGCATCAAGTCGTCAACACCTCCCTGGGCCTCTGCAATCTCACCGGACATGCTGGCCGTACAGTCAAGCACGATGGCCAGATCGAGCGGCTGAAGTGCGAGCGCCTCAAGATGATCACTGAGGGCGGTGAACGCCTCCAGTTGCATCACCGCGATCTCACTGAGGTCCGCGGGATTCGACGCCGTCGCGATGATGGGCGCGTCCGTACCCGCCGCCAGCGGGGTTGCCATTGCTCGGGGCGAGAGCATGCGGGCGGCGTCAATGCTTCGGAGTCCGCGGTTCTTCTGGTACCAGAGACGCCACTTGTAGTCGCGTCTCAGGTCATCCCCGCCGGTGACCCGAGCAAGCCTCGGGCTGAGACTTCCCGCCTCCTCCTTGTTCATTCGAAGGATCACCGTGCGAATGAGCTCGATCGCGAGTTTTTGGAGATCCTCATCCTCCGACAGCAGGCCGAGTTCGGCGGCCAGGAGCTTGTCGTCAAGCCTCGAACTACGGGAGAGGGCGGCGGCCCCTCTCGCGAGGCGATCGGGATCGACGCGGTAGCCGACTCGCAGGGCCGTCCTGATCACCGAGGGCTCGACTTCGTGGGTCAGCCATTCGGATTCCTGAGGCACATTCCGATGTGCGAGCACCAAAAGCGCGAAGGATCTCACCGCCAGATGTCGATCGTGTAGAGCATCGATCACCATCGCCGCAGAGTCTGGGCAGTCGAATCGTTGAAGACGGAGGACCGCGATGACCCGTCTTGGCCACGCGAGCGCTCCGAGGAGATTCCGAATCGCAGTCTGCTCGGCCGCGGGCGCCTTGTTCAAGGGCGTCCGAGGGGCCCGAACGGTCTCGTCGTCCGGTGAAGCCAATCTCACGGCCGCGCTTGAGGCGGTCGGAAGGGCAGATGCGGTGATTCCTCCAAATGCGAAGGTGGCCATCACCAGAAGTCGAACCAAGATGCCTGAGAAAGATCCCACGGGCTCAGTGTAGTCCAGCGAGTTGGGCTATTCGGTGGCTCATACCGATGGTTCGGAGACAAAATTAGTTGACATAGTATGTTTCACATAGTATGCTTCGTATATCTTGTCGCTCAGGGCAAGATGAGCTGAAACCGTGATTTATGGAGACGTCGTCATGCGAATCGAACGTGAATTGATGCGAGGAGCTGGCCCCGTGGCCGTATTGAGCCTTCTTTCGAGAGGCGAGATGTACGGGTACCAACTGGTCGAGGCGCTCACGGAGCGGACCGAGGGCACGCTGGAGATGGGGCAGTCCACCTTGTATCCGTTGCTCTACAACCTCGAGGCCAAAGGGCTGGTCCGGAGCGAGCGACGAGTCGCGGAGAATGGACGAACTCGGAAGTACTACACGCTCACCGGCCAGGGTGAGACGAGATTGGCATCCGATCGGAAGCAGTGGCAAGCCGTCACCAATGCCATGCAATCGCTCGGAGTCGTTTCGGGGCGTCTGACGGCACCGTATCTCGCCGGCACTTGAACGCTTGAACGATCCGCGGATTCAGTGGGATTCCGATCGAAAATTGATGAGGTCTGAAGCCAGGGGGCCACGCGATGTCCGAAAATTTCAAACCGAACTCGAGGCTGAATTTTTTTCGGCGGCTCCGGACCACGCCGCTGCGGGATCTGGCTCGCGGTCGCCTCTCCGGAAGCCTTGATGCGAACGCGGTCATCGCCGCGTCGGGTCTTCCCGAAGAATTGACCCTGTTGGTGCAGCGAGTCGCGCGAAAAACTCGACTGGCCCGGGTCGAACGAGTCGAGGTCGCCCACGAACTGCTCGACCATTTTCGAGATGGATTGGCGGAGGGCGTTTCCGCGCCGACACTGATCGAAGCATTCGGCCATGAACGAATCACCGCGAGACTCATCCGACGGTCCATGTGGCGGAAGCGATCACTTTTCGCGCGGAGTACTCGCCAAGTTGTTCGGGCTGGTGCCCTGTGCTTCGGCGTCTTGATCGTGTTCTACCTGATGCTCGCGATCAAGCATCGGAACCGCGAAATCCGGATCGCCGTCGACTATGTGGCGATCTTGAACGCGCCGACCAAAGCGTCCGAGCCTGAGGATCGTTCTTGGCCCGAGATTCGCGAGGCGATCACCACGATGCGTGGGCTGGTGGGATCCCCCCTTGATGAGTCGATGTCGGTCGATCAGATGCTCTCCAAGATTGCCGAAGCATCCATGTCGGAATCATCAACGCCGTGGATCGACGCGGAGTTGGAGCCCCCGGCCTTGTCCGTCAATGGCGAAGTGGTCGATGCGACGATCGTTGATCAGTTCTTCGTCGCCGCAGAACCTGCTCTACAGCGACTCCGTGCCGCGGCGAATCGTCCGCTACTCGGGTTTCCGCTGGCGGGCAGTGGTTTGAAGGAGCCCGAAGACCAAACATTCTTCGGAGAGGATGCCGATGCTCAAGCCCCCTCTCCAGAAGCGGGGAACGAGTTCGGTGATTCGATTCTCACATTGGAGTTTCCGTACTTCGGAAGCGTGCGGCTTGCGGCTCGTCTGTTGGCCGCCGATGCCCGGCGTGCCGTGATCGAGGGAGACGACGCCCGGATGGTCGCGGACATCCTCGCGATCCTCGAGCTCGCCGAGCAGACCCGGCAGCCTTCGATCATGATCGCCCAGCTCGTGGGAATGTCGATGGAGCGTCTGGCGTTCACCGTGGTATTGGACTTGATCGCCGCGTTCCCCGAGAACATCGATGAACGATCCATGCTCGCCCTCGCGGAGATGATTCGCGGATTGGATGATGAACGGCTCGGTCTGAAAATGGCCGGCGAGCGATGGTTCTTCCTGGACATCGCCCAGCGAATCTACAGCGATGATGGCGAGGGGGATGGATCGCTTTCGATCGGATCGCCGATGGTCGACATGCTCGGCACGCCGTCCGGGAATTTTGGACCGGAGCAGCTCACGTCGGATACCGGGGCGTTTCTGCTTGGCCCGCTCGTTGCTGAAATCACGCTCGGACGGGCGGAAGCGACTCGAATCTGGATGAATCTCATGGATTCCGCAGAGGAGCAGGCGTCGAAGTCTCCCTGGGAGATCGATACCGTCCCGCTCGGCCTGGTCGACGAGATCCCGCGTCAGGCGATGACCGATGACTTCACGAACGTGATCCGGTATTTTCCGATCAACCTGCTGGTTCCCGCGACCGAGCGTCTGGTCTTTACGAGTGCGGCGATCCGCCTGGAGCGTGATCTGGTACTCACCGTGCTGGAACTCGAAATGACGCGTCGTCGAGATGGAAGATGGCCGGACTCGCTCGAGGAGCTTGAATTCACAGCTGGCGGTGAACCGGCGCGGGATCCCTTCGACGGCTCGACGGTGCGATATCTCCGCCGGGACGGGCGGCCGTTGATCTACATTCTCGGGCCCGATCGAGATGACGATGGAGGCCACGGGATCGCGTCGTCGGGCCCCGGGTCCGGCAGATGGAGAGATCTCCGGCGCGGCGGGCTCGCGGGCTCGTCCCGAGGTTGGGGCATGGTTCGAGGGTCGGGGGATTCCGAGCCCGACGGTGACATCGCGGTCTGGGCGGTCGGCGGGGAATGAAGTTCGTCGACGCTCATTCGGCGAAGGCGGCGAGTGCGGCCCGATCGGGTGGGGTGAGAATCTTCGGAATGGTTCGGTCGAAGGCTTCGTGCAATTCAGGTTGGAGGGCGCGGAAGCGTTCAGGGTCGGAAAGGTTCCATTCGCCGTTCTCCGCATCGGGGCCGAACGGTCGCTGAAGATCCCATTCGGTCGAGATGACCCAGTAGGAATATTCTTGCAGTAGCACTCGTTGAGCCTCCTCTTCGTCGTCGAATTCGTCGAGGTAGTCGACGACGTACCACGATTCATCCATCGCCTTTCGCATCGAACGGTGCAGGGTTGACTCGGTGGTGATTCCCCAGTCATCCGGAAAGACCTCGTGGAGGCCCACCATGTTCAGGTGGTGGAGCAGGTGTTCGACCACCTCCATCGGCTGGCCATCGCGATCTCGCCGATCGAGTTGAAAAATCGCATCGCAGATCGACAGACGATCACGGAGGCGGTCAAACGCTTTCCAATCGTTTTCCTTGGGAAAATCAGGCTCTTCACCCTTCCACATCGGAATCGCGGTTCGAGCCTCGAACATCGATTTCAAGACGGCATCCTGCAATCCGCGATCGATCCCGGGGGCCATGGGATCGAACATCGCCGCGTGCAGATCACCGACTGCGATCATGAAAGAATCTTCGACTTCGTCGGTGGCGATGAAGACGATTCCGCCCGCGACCAGGTGTTTCGTGAACGGGGCGAAGCGGTCATCGCGGACGATTGCCGTCTGAAGTCGAAGATCCGTCGGGACGCTTCCATCACGACGTTCGATCACGCAGCCGCCGAGCGGGGGAGGCGCCGAGCCGTCGTTGCTGGTTTTGCGACCATTCTCGTTCACCGTCTTCACGTCATCGGTGGCGGTCGGGATCCCGGCCTGGGCCATTGGGCTTTCGGTCTGGAGAGTTCCGATGGTTCGAGATGGTGTCGGTACTCGGCCCGATTCGCCGGAGTCGCAGCCAATTGGGAGCGTGGCGAGCAGAATGATCCGGGAGATACGGCGTTGGAGTGGCGTCATGTTCAGATGATAGGGCGATTTGAGCCGTCACTGCGATCGTGGTGCGCGTCGGTCGTTCCGTGGTGGGCCAAAGCACTCCGGGCATCCGCGCAAGCCGGTTTTTTAGTGGCAGCAGGCGTTGATGAACTCGAACCTCGATAACCGACGGTGATCCGATCATTGACGCGGTGGCTTTGACGGCGCTTCCGATGCAGTTGGAACCGTGTCCGGGGCGTCGAACGTGGACGCGCGAATTGCCGCCAAGACCGTCGGAAGATCGTGCATGCCAACCAGCCGCTGTCGAACGCTTCCATCGGGTCCGAGCAGATACATGGTTGGATAGGCCTGGGTCGCGCGGACCAGATCCGGGAGCGTTTGGCCTCCGGTCGCGATTGGGTACGTCGGCAGGGCCGAGGCGGCCAGCGTGCCGGAACGAACTTCCGTGTGTCGTCGCTCCAGCCAGCCGCGGACAGTCCGTTCCGATTCGCTGGTGATACCGATGACCCGAACTTCGTCGCCGAGATCGCGATGGATCGCTTCAAGCATGGGGATCGACGCGATGCAGGGTGCACACCAGGTCGCCCAGACATCGACGAGGGTCGGGCGTCCATCGCCACTGGCGAGTTCGAAGGGACCACCATCGAGGGTGGTCACCCGGCCGGTTTGAGTCATGCCGATCACCGACGGTGGTTCGTAGCGGCCCGGTCCAACGAGCCAACTGCTCGCGACGATGCCGCCGAGAAGGACCGCGAAGAACCCGATGATCACGGTGGCGAATGCTTGTTTCTGATTGGCGTTTCGCACGTCGGCTCGGCTCGCGATGGCGATGGCGACCAAGCCAAGGAGGCCGCCGATTCCAAAGAGCGAAAGTGGCAACGAGAACAGTGCCAGCATCACCGCGAATCGGCCTGCGGGACTTGCTTTGGGTGGTCGGGAGTCCGTCGCGATCGGGCGGGCTGGATCAGGCATCGCTGGCACCACGCGTCTTCGCCGCGAGTGCCCGGAGTCGGTCGAATGCTTCGAGGGGCGTCATGGCATCGAGATTGAGCGTCCGGAGTTCTTCGATCGCGGGATGCGGAATGAACTCAGTGAACAATGACATCTGTTCGGAGGGCGGGATGACGGGCGCGGAGGAGATTGCCGCAGCCTTCGCGGCAGTGTCGCCTTCGCGGACCTCGAGCGTGGCAAGCAGTTCGCGTGCCCGTTCGATTGCCGCGATCGGCAGACCGGCGAGTTCGGCCACGTGGATCCCGTAACTTTGGTTGGTCCGTCCGGGTTGAATTCGATGCAGAAAGACGATTCGATCCTGCCACTCGCGAACTGAAACATGGAGGTTGGTCACCGTCGCCAGCCGATCGGGAATCGCCGTGAGTTCGTGGTAGTGCGTCGCGAAGAGCGTTCGGGTGCCTCGTTCCGCAAGGTTCTCGGTGATCGCCCAGGCCAGACTCAGTCCGTCGAGGGTGCTGGTTCCTCGGCCGATTTCGTCGAGTACCACGAGGCTTCGATCCGTCGCGTGGTGGAGAATGTTTGCGGTCTCGGTCATCTCGACCATGAAGGTCGATCGCCCGGCATGCAATTCATCGCTGGCTCCGATTCGAGTGAAGATCCGATCGACCACACCGATGCGGGCGCGGGTGGCGGGGACGAACGAGCCGGACTGTGCGAGCAGCACCACCAAGGCGGTCTGCCGGATGTAGGTGCTCTTGCCAGCCATGTTGGGACCGGTGATGAGTGCGAGCGTCGATGACTGCTCGGGGGTTCCCAGGGCGCAATCATTGGGAACGAACCGATCTCGCATCGAGGCATCGAGAACTGGGTGCCGTGCCCCGGTCAGTTCAAGCACCGCGGAGTCTTCCATTTCTGGCCGGACCCAGCCGAGTCGGTAGGCCGTCTCCGCGAGGCAGGCCGTGCAGTCGATCTCCGCGATCGCGTCGCCAAAGGCCGCGATCGGTTCGACAGCCTCTGAGATGGCGAGGCAGAGTTCGGCAAAGATCCGCTTCTCTCGTTCGATGGCCCGGCCACCGGCACTCAGCACCTTGTCCTCGAAGGTCTTCAACTCGTCGGTGATGTAGCGTTCGGCGTTTTTGAGCGTCTGCTTTCGGACAAAGTTCGCCGGCATCTTCGCGTCGTTGGCCTTGCTGACCTCGATGTAGTACCCGAACACGCGATTGAATCCGACCTTCAGGGCACCGATTCCGGTCTCCTCGATGATCTTCGCCTGATAGATCGCGAGCCACTCGTTCGCGTCACGCTCGAGGGAGCGGGCTTCGTCGAGGACCGGATCAAGACCATCGCGAATGAGGCCGCCATCGCGAAGATGAGTCGGGGCGTCTTCGAGACAGGTCTGGTCGATCCGTTCCGCAAGGGGGGAGAGTCGGGCCACCGCCGCATCGAGTTGTTCATGGGCAGCGGCGAAGGCGGGACGAGCGGCCAGCAGATCGACCAGCGGACCGGCGGCGATCACGCTTCTTCCGAGCGCGACAACGTCTCGCGGGGTCGCTCGGCCGACCGCGATCCGTCCGGCGATCCGGGCCACGTCGTTGACGCTAGTGATTGCCTGTCGGACGTTCTCGGCCGCATCACGATCCTCGATCAGCCCGCCGACGGCGCGGTGCCGAATTCGAATCTCGTCGGCATCAAGCAGCGGCCAGCAGAGTCGACGTCGTAGGGCACGCCGGCCCATGGCGGTCCGGCAGTAGGGGAAGACCGACAGCAACGAACCAGCGATCTCTCCACTTCGACTGGTACGCTCGATCTCCAGACTGCGAAGGGTCGAGAGATCCAGGCGCATGCTTCGATCTTCGTCGCGGTGGCGGGGCGGACGGAGATGGGGAAGCGGTCGTTCGACTCCCTCGGCGGCCTGCGTCTCCAGGAGGTATCGAAGAAGGCCTCCCGCGGCGGCGCAGGCAAGATCGCCGGGCGCGAGTCCGAAGGCCTCGAGACTCGCAACTCGGTAGTGCTCCCGCAGCACTCTTTCGCCTTCGTCGATTGCGAAGTTCCAGCCGGGACGATGGGTGACCACGGCGCCGATCATCTCGGCGAGTCCCGGGTCGACGGCGCCGTCCTCGGACAGATCACCTGGATCCGGAATCAGGAGTTCGCTCGGCGCGTATCTCGCGAGGGCGTCGGCGAGATCGCCCCGGTCGCAACTCTGCAACGTGAACGCCCCGGTCGAGAGTTCCGCGATCGCGATCGCCATCCGATCATCTGGTCCCGGTGCCACCGCGGCCACCAAATTTTCGCGGCCGGCTTCGAGCAGCGTCTCATCGACCAGCGTGCCCGGCGTAAGGACGCGAGTCACCGCTCGATCGACCACTCCCTTCGCATCCTTGGGATCTTGGACCTGATCGCACACCGCGACTCGAACGCCTTGCTCGACGAGTCGTCGAATATAATTCTCGGCGGCATGGTGCGGAACTCCCGCCATCGGCATGCCCTTGGTCCGTTGGGTCAGGGTGATGCCGAGCAGTCGGTGCGCCGCCTCCGCGTCGGGACCGAAGAGCTCATAAAAGTCGCCCATTCGAAAGAACAGCAGGCAGTCCGGATGCGCCGTCTTAAAGCGCGTGAACTGTCGCATCGCGGGGGTTTCCCATTGGGAGCCGCGATAGGCGTCGGGGAGTTCGGGGCTTTCTTGGACGGGAGTGATGGTCACCCGGGGAGTTTACGCGGATGGTTCCTCATCGATCGTGGACAACCTGTCGGACCGGTGTGGAATGATGCTCAGGACCCGGTCGTCGAATCTTTATCGCGTTTCCAAAATATCCGAACTCGCTTCTTTCCAAATTGGAGCGCGGCCTTGAGATCAGTGCCGAAATAGACGTCGATCCGGTGCTTCCATCGCTTGTTCATCTTGTCGAGCACGAGGTAGGGGCCCGACTCGACGCCATCGTCTTCGATCCAGACCTTGGTGCGGTGTTGGAGGCCCTCGTCCAGCAGATCTCGGCTGACCGCGATCGATTTCACCTTCGGGTTGAGACGGTCGCTCCAGGCGGCGATGAAGGGATCGCCATTCGTCTCTTCGGGGCGGCTGCAGTAGGCGGTTGCGGTCACCCACATCGAGTGCCGTTCGCCGTGTTCGGCGTGCTTCTCGATGGCCCAAGTTGATGGGCCAGTATTGGGATGGTTTTCGCTGGCGGCCGCATCGGTCGATTCGGGGCCGCGGAAGAACATAAAACCGATCACCGTGAGGGCGACGATGATTGCAAACGTGATGGTGAGTGAACGGTGCTTCATGGTGTGGCGGATTCTCGTTTTAAAGGTTTTGACGCCTTCGAAGTTTTAAGGTTGAACGGTCTTCGCCGGGCGGGGCGTCTTCGTCTTCGCGGGTACATCCAACATCCCTGCCGCCCACAGCACGGCTCCGGTGAGATGCTGTCGGAAGAGCGGCTCTGCATACGACTCGTTGGTATGTCCGCCGCCGGTGTAAAAAGAACGTCCGCCGTCGAATTCTTGGTACCAGCTCGTGGGGTGGTCGCCATTCATGCCACCGCCTTCATAGCTCGTCTCATCGAGGCTCATCAAGACCTTGACGTTCGGCCGTGGATTATCCCGGTAGACGTACCACTCGTCGGTTCGATCCCAGACCGGTGGAAGCATGTTGGTTGCGGGAAAGTTCCGATCTTCGACGTTGATTTTGGCCGGTTGGATGCGCGGATGCGTCTTGAACCACGCGCCGACCAGTCGTCCGTACCAGGGCCAGTCGTACTCCGTGTCAGCGGCGCTGTGGACGCCCACGTACCCCCCACCTCTTTGGATGAACGATTCGAAGTGCTTCTGCTGAGCATCATCAAGCACGTCGCCGGTGGTGTTCAGGAAGACCACGCAGGAGAGGTTGGCGAGCTCCTTTTCATTGAAAAGAGTGGGGTCTTCGGTGGTGATAACGTCGAAGCCATGTTGCTTGCCCAACTCGACCATGGTCTTGATGCCGGTCGGAATGGACCCGTGCCGGAATCCAGCGGTCTTTGAGAAGACCAGCACTCGAGGTCGCTCGAACGCCGTGCTTGGTGGCGAGGCTGGCTTCCGCGAGGGGGTCGTCTGATCCTGATTCGCCGATTCCGCAAACGCCAACAGCAAGGCCGACGACGTGACGCACACCAGGATCGGCATGAGTGCCCGCGAGGAGCGATACCGCCATGAGAAGTTCATATTCATGTGGTGGATGCTACTGCCTCGGGTCGGCTGGGCGAGGCTGGCCGTCCTCAAGATCGATCGGTGGATCAAGAAATGACGCCCGGTGTCAGCACCGGGCGTCATTTGAGATGTATCACGTCCGCGATTCCGGATCCTTTTTTGGTTCAACCCGAACCGTCAGGATAAATTGGATTCGGGGACTAGATGCTCCTCACACTCTTATCCGAGGTCTCACGAGGGCTCGACCGTCCATTCTCTCTCGAAGGAGGGTTCGAGCGGCCTCGTCAAAAGCAACATGCGAGATTACGGAAGTCGTAACGGAGATCTCAAGGAAATATTCAAATTCCTGTCTGCTCGCCAACGACGACGGGGAGGCTGAGGGCTTGGAGGGTCGGTGGCAGCCTCGCGGCAGGGGTCGCATTGAAGTGTGGTCAGGGTCACCCGTGACATTCTGCTTCTGCAGTCATAAAGGGCTGAACCTTTAAAAACCCTCTTCGCCCAGGATGTGGGTGAAGAGGGCTCGCGGAGCGAATGGAGCCGATCGGGATCGAACCGACAACCTCCTCGATGCGACCGAGGCGCTCTCCCAATTGAGCTACGGCCCCGCAGACACCGACTTGGTGAACGTCGGCGATCGCGGAGTATATCTTCCCCGGAACCGCCCATCCAGCCAACATCAAACGAGATTGTCCGTGCCATCCACTTGGCGAGGCATTTCATGATATCTTCCGGTCTGGAGGCCCCTTCGCATGTCTGTGCTCGCAACTCTTTTCTTCTACTGCGGCGTCATCCTCGTGGTCTCGGTGCTTGGTGGGCTCGTCCCGGGTTGGCTTTCGCTGACCCACCGTCGGATGCAGTTAGCCCTTTGTCTCGTCTCGGGGGTCATGTTGGGGGTGGGGATGCTGCACATGCTCGGGCATGCGGCCGAAGCAGTGGTGCACGCGCATGGTTCGGGACCCTCGATGCATGACGTGATGCTCGCCGCGGTCGGGGGTTTTCTCGCCATGTTCCTGTTGGAGCGGTTCTTCTGTTTTCATCATCACGAAACGCCCGACAAAAATGGTCACACCTGTGGGCACGATCACGGTTCGACCGACCTCTGTACCGAAGACGCCCCGTTGACCGAGCATCGTCTCGGCTGGATCGGTGCCCTCGTCGGACTGACGGTTCACACTCTTTTGGCCGGAATCGCCCTCGGTGCGGCCGTGGCAAATGGTGAGGCTCAGGTCGCGACCGTGGGGCCCACGCCGGCATCCACCGGCGGAATGATTTTTGAGTTATTGGGTTTTTCCGTGTTTCTGGGAATCGTTCTGCACAAGCCCTTCGATGCATTCACGATCGTCGCGCTCATGCAGCGTTCCGGAAAGAGTCGCGCCGCGATGCATCTCGTGAATATCGTCTTCGCGTTGATGATTCCGCTCGGCGTGATCGTCTTTCGATTCGGAGCAGATCTTGCATCCAATGCGGAGATCTTCACGATCTATGCGCTGGCGTTTAGCGGCGGCACGTTCATCTGCATTGCAGCCAGTGACGTACTGCCGGAGTTGCAGTTTCACAAACATGACCGAGTTTCGATGACCGCGATGCTCGTATTGGGTCTGGTCATTGCGTGGGCGAGTGGTCTCCTCGAAGAGGGGGGGCACGATCATGGTTCTGATCAATCGGGCCAGATGGTCGAATTTCAGAATCCGAGTCCGCCCACAATAAAAACGATTGATTAGCTTCAGTCGTCTTCGTGGTTTTCGGGCTGCTCACATCATCAGCAGCATGGCCGCGGCGGAATCAGGAGAAATCAATCTGATTCTGTTGCGATGGGGCGGGAAGCCGACTATTTTGAACGACCAAAAGAAGACCAAGTGTTGAGTTGTGCGGCCTTGGAGGAGAGTCGCCCAATTCGATCGGATTCGGCCTGCTGATGAACAATCAACAGGTCGAGTTTTCTTTTTGAGCATGCGCTCGCGAATGGCTGCTGAGGTCTCCGGTTCGAGGCGGTGTTTGATCGAACACGCGTCCTGCGGGCAGGGGCGTGATACGCTCTCGCACTATGAAATCAGAAAAACTCCTCGCCGAACTGAACCGTATCCGCGCCGATCTTGACAAGGACCCGTCCGACATCGAGTGGTTCACGCTGCACCATGTCTTCTGCTTCATCAGTTACCAGCAGGGGGCATTCCAGGAATACCTCGATGAGGTCATCAAGCCCGGTGACGAGATCCCCAAGGACTGAACGGTTCGGCTGACAGCACCAGGCCCGCGGATCGAGCGGGTGTGGTGCTTTGGCCGACTTTCCCTGATCCTGAGCCCGGAGGGGCCAAGCCTGAAGCATGGTTTTGGGGTCCGATTCCGGGATCGGAAGAAGCCCCTCCAAAACGGCGCTCAGAAACGGTGCCGCGAAGGGCTTTGGGTATCCTGTAGCGTCTTCCACGCATCCCCGGATTCCCACTCCCCATGTCCGACCAGTCCACCAATCAGTCGTCAAAAAAGCCCCGCGGATTCAAGGACACCTTGAACCTTCCCGCGACGCCGTTTGCGATGCGAGCCAATCTCGCCCAGAACGAGCCGCAGACGGTGGCCCGCTGGGAAGCGGCCTCAATGTACGCCCGCATTGACGACGCTCGGCGGGAGGCTGGCGCCCCGACCTTCCGATTCCATGATGGGCCGCCATACGCGAATGGATCCATCCACGTTGGGCATCTCCTGAACAAGGTGCTGAAAGACATTGTGGTTCGTTCGCGATTGATGGAGGGGATGCGATGCCCCTACACCCCAGGCTGGGACTGTCACGGATTGCCGATCGAACACCGTGTGATGATCGAACTCCAGGAGAAAGGGAAAACCGCCAAGCTTGCGACGCTTCCAGAAGACACTCGTCGGATTGCGATCCGTCGGGAATGCGCCAGTTACGCGGAGAAGTTCATCAAGCTTCAGGCGGGGCAGATGCGAAGACTGCTCACGCTCGCCGACTACGACGATCCGTATCTCACGATGAACCCGGAGTACGAAGCGCGGACGATCGAGGTCTTTGCTGAGCTCGTCGAGCAGGGCGTCGTCTATCGCGATCTGAAACCGGTGCACTGGTCAATCGAGAATCAGACCGCGTTGGCAGAAGCGGAACTTGAATATGAGGATCGTGAAGATCCACAGGTTTTCGTGGATTTCGAAGCCACGGATCGAGCGGCAGTTGGAAAGGCCTTCGAGGTCGAGGTCGAAACCACGCCGAGTTTCATGATCTGGACGACGACGCCGTGGACCCTTCCGGCCAATCTTGCGATCGCGGTGGGCCCGAGGTACCGATACGTGCTCGCTCGCCTCGATGGTCAGGAAACGGTGGTCGCACGCGAACTCCTGGTGGCGGTCGTTGAACAATGCGGCATCGAAGAGGTCGAGGTGCTCGCGGAATGCGACGGCAGTGATCTGCTCGGACTGGAGTACCGCCATCCGCTACTCGAACGGATCGGACGAATCCTCGAAGCGGACTATGTGACGCTGGAAGATGGCACTGGCCTCGTGCATACGGCGCCGGGGCACGGGCAGGAGGATTATCGAACCGGCCAGCGGGAGGGGCTTGAGGTCTATTGTCCGGTCCTTGGAGACGGTACGTATGACGAAACAGCGCCGGACTGGCTGCAGGGCAAATCAATCTGGGACGGAAACGAGCTGATCACCGCGCGACTGAAAGAGAGCGGTCATCTGGTTCATCACGAACTTTTCATGCACAGTTACCCCCATGACTGGCGTTCGAAAACACCGGTGATCTTCCGATCCACCGAGCAGTGGTTCGTGGCCGTTGATCGTCCGACCAAGCGAGACGATCGAAGTCTCCGAGAAATGGCGTTGGAGGCGACCGGCGAGAAGGTCGATTTCATTCCCGCATGGGGCCGAAATCGCATGCGAGGCATGATCGAATCACGCCCGGACTGGTGCCTTTCCAGGCAACGGGCCTGGGGCTTGCCGATCCCCGCCTTCCGAATGCCCGATGAGCAGGTCCTGATGACACCGGCCTCGATCCGTGCGGTTGCGGCGGCCTTCGAGGCCCGCGGCTCGGATGCCTGGTTTAGCGAGGGGCCTGCCGAATTACTCGCAGGCTGGGATCCCGCATCTGATCCAGATGCTCCAGAGGGCGTTGATGTGGCGACGCTGGAGAAGATGCAGGACATCTTTGATGTGTGGTTCGAGTCCGGTTCGAGTTGGGCGGCGGTGATGCGGGCACGAGGGCAGGGGATTCCCGCGGATCTTTACCTCGAAGGAAGCGATCAGCATCGTGGATGGTTCCAACTCTCCTTGCTTCCCGCCATCGGTGCCACCGGTGAGGCGCCGTATCGAACCCTGCTCACCCACGGCTTCATGGTGGGCAAGGACGGCCGGAAGATGTCCAAGTCCTCCGGAAACGCCCTGAGCGTTGATGAGCTCCTTAAGGACTTTGGCGCCGATGTCTGTCGATGGTGGGTCTGCTCGCTCCCCTTCGAAAACGACATCAAGGTTGATCTCGATTTCTTCAGGGTCGCCGGGGAGAGTTATCGAAAGATTCGCAACACCCTTCGATTCCTGTTGGGGAATCTCGCGGACTTCGATGTGGATCGCGACGGCATTCCGCTTGATTCAATCGAACCCGAGTCGATCGATGCATGGGCCCTGGCCGAAGCGGTTCGCGTTGAACAGCGGGTTCGCCATTCGTTCTCGACCTATGCGTTCCGAGATGCCCATCAAGTGATTTACGACTTCTGCAACGAGACCCTGAGTGCGATCTATCTCGTAGCGACCAAGGATCGACTCTACTGCGATGTGGCAGATTCGCATCGCCGTCGACGAACGCAAACGGTGATGCATGTGATCTCCAGCCTGCTCTGCCGTCTGCTTGAACCGATCGTGCCGCACACCGCCGACGAGGCTTTTCGGGCGCTTCAACGATCTGAAGATGCCAACGTGCACCTCTGCGAACCACTCAATCTTTCCGCGCAATGCGACCACGAATGGTCAGTGGTGATGAATCTCCGCGACGCCGTCTTAAAGGCGCTCGAAGAAGCCAAGGAGGCGGGCATCGATAATCCGCTCGATGCCGGAATCGTCATCCCCGATCCGGAAGGCACGTTTGCGAGGTTCGGCAATGATCTCGCCGATGTCTGCGGCGTGAGCCGGGCGAGATTCGAGGCATCGCTCGGCGAGGTGACGATCGAGGATCTGCGTGAGCAGCCTCGATGCGATCGGAGCCGAAAGCGAGATGGCACGGTTCGCCAACGCTCGGATGGCAACCTGTTGTCGGACCGCGACGCGGCCGCGATCGGTCTTGACACCAACGGGTGAGTGGGATGCGCTCGCAGCGGTAGGGCCGTCGTAGAGAGGTCGAGCGCGGATCCAGAACGGTCCCAGCATCCCCGATGGCCCAGATCAAAGTCTCATCGAGCTGAAATGCAGCGTTCCGAATGTTCAGCTGACGCGGGACCCGGGCTTGACGGGTTTGTCGATGGTCATCACGACCACATTCCGCTCGTCCGGCCCAGGCTTTCCACCGTCCGTGGTTTCGTCTGACGTCGCGATCTCCTTGAGATCGCTGGCGGCGAGGATCATGCCTTGGCTGATCTCGCCTCGGAGTTTTCGGGGCTCCAGATTCGCCACGATCACGACCTGCTTGCCCACGAGCGATTCGGGCTCGTACCACGCCTTGACGCCCGCGCAGACTTGACGCCCCTCTGGCGTGCCGTCATCGAGGGTGACCTTCAAGAGCTTATCCGCGTTGGGATGCAATTCGCAGGCCGTCACGGTGGCCACGCGGAGGTCAAGCTTCGAGAAGAGTTCGAAGTCGATGTTCGGAAGAGGTTCGATGGTGCTCACGGTTCGATCTCGGAGAAGGGTAGGGAGGGAATGGTGAACCGGCCAAGTGAATCCAACTCAGCCAAGAATGTCTCGTCGATCGTCGGATCAGGCAGCCGGTGCTTCGTCTGCGAATTCATCGTCTTCAGCATCTTGGCGGGATCGCTCAAACTGATGACGATTCTTCATGGCGTCGAACCCAAAGATTGACTCGGGGTCGAAGGCGGCGAGATCTTCTGCGATCGCCGCTTGCAGCGGGGCTGGATTTGCCGTCAGACCTGACCATTGCTCTTCGGTGAGCGGGGCCAACTTGTCGATCGAAATGACGAGGATTGACAGCTTGTCGGGAAGCGCGATCGCGAAGACTCGCTGGTCAATCGGCTGGTCTGCGACGGGAATGGTGGGATCGAGCTTCATTGCCCGTTCGATCACTTCCGAGATCGCCGTTGCGTCGGTACCGAGTCCGGGAATCGAAGAGGCGAGTTGGATTCCGTATTGAAGGAGGAACTGGAGGTTTGCCTCTCGGATGTCCGGTGCGAATTCAATTGGCACGCCGTATTGCGACGCAAGAGATCGAAGCCCGTCGGTTCGAGCCGCCGATTCGATTTCCCCGAGTTGAGCGGCCAGTGCCTCGTACTTGAAGATCGCTTCGACGTCGGTGCGAACCGCCGCCCGGACCTCGTCGAGGTCTGCAGGCGGACGAGAAGGATCCGTGGCGATGATCCTCGCCAAGAAGAGATCCCCGTCGGGAGTGGTCATGGTTGGAAGACCGATCTGCGCTTGTACCGCGACCGTATCGCTCCCGCCGAATTCCTTAATCGCCGGGATGACCTCGGGAAGGGGCATTCGGTTCCGACCGAAGAGATCAGTGCCACTCTTGGCCAGGTCGCCGAATCGTTCCTGATCGTTGAGATCGGTGATCTTCAGCCAGTCCTGACCGCTCGAACGATAGGCGGGAAGCGGAAGGTTGAACTCCTTGGCCGCTTCGTCGGCGAGGGTGGTCAGACTTTGTCGCCGCTCGGCCCAGTTTGCTGGGAGGTCGTAGTGGAGTCCGATGCGGTTGATACCACGGCGTGGGAACTGAAGCTGGTCGGAAAGAAACTTTGCGATCGCCTTCATTCGGTCATCGGTCAGTTCGTCAAGAACCACGGTCCGAACTTGGTCGGCCCGACTGCTGAAGTCATTGGAATTTGCGAGCGCTCCGAATCGGGTGGGATCCTTCATGAACGACTTCCGGAGCTCGATGGGGCCGAGTTCCGTGCTGTCCTCGAGTGAATCCCGCACCGCTGACTTCGGAATCATCAGCCATTCAAGCTTGAAGCGATCGGGAATCCGATAGCCAAAGCCTTTCTCGCCGTCGCCAGCGAGTTCCTCACGATGCGCCGTGAGTTGATCGGTCAGATTGGCCTCTTCCACCGCTGGGGTGGGGAGCGCGGTGTTGGTCCCTGCGTTGATGACCACGACGTCGGCAGCGACGCCAAGTGATTTTCTGGCCGCAGCGCTGCGAAGTCGCGTATCGCTGAAGCGACCCGCAGTACCCACCAAAGCCATCAACTGGGTGACGCCTCGGACTTCGGCGAGTGTTTCCAGCGTTTGCTTCGGACTCAGACCGGCTTGGCCGGCAAGGCTACCGATCACCATCTCCGGAGTCACGCCTTCTTCGGCGGGCCGGTTAGCCGCGATTGATTGGGCGACGTCGTATCCGGAACTTGTTCCGGCGATCAATCCGGCGGCCGCTGCCTCTCGAACCAAGAGATACCAGTGTGCGGGGTTATTCCCGACGCCCAGTTGGCCGATGGGGGTTCCGCCTCCGAGGAGGTCGATCAAGCGAGTCTGCTTACGCAGATAATCCGCTTCGCCAGAGGAAACGGACTCGCTCGACGCGCCAACGGTCGCCCAAGTGGCACCCGTTTGGGCGCTGTACTCGGAGAGCCCCTGGATGGCTTGAGGAACCAAGAAGGTGATCATCAGCAGCGAACCGCCCACAGCGAGGATCCACTTGTCGTACTTGCGGAGGAACTGGAACATGGGGGCTTCCGGATACGGCGATGATCGTGAGGGGAGTTGTTTCGTCCGCTTCCGGGACGACTCCATGAATGACGGCGAGGGTTCTTCGAGCGTTCAAACGGATGGCACGAGAACGAATGGACTCTTCAAACGAAAGGGCCGTCGCGTCGGTCCATCGAGGCTGTTGAAGGCTTCGAAGGGATCCGGACGCGACGGCCCGTTTTGGTGCGCAGACCGTGAAGCGGACCGACGCGTCGAAACCGAAGGCCCAATTGGGTCAACGGTAGAATTCGACGATCAGGTTCGTGTTGACATCAAACGGGATCTGGTCCGAGGTTGGATTCGCAACGACTTTGACGGTCAGTTCCGATGGGTTCATCGAGAGCCAGCCTGGAACCATGTGGCCTGCGAGTGATTCCATACTGTCGCGAGCGAGGGTATGAATCTTCTCACGCAGCGTGATCTCGTCGCCGAGCTTGATGGCGTAACTCGGACGGTCGACTTTCTTACCGTTGATGAGTACGTGGCCATGGACCACCATCTGGCGAGCCGCCCACACCGTACGGGTGAGACCCGCGCGACGTAGAACGTTATCCAGACGACATTCCAGAAGCTGAAGAAGCAGCTCGCCGGTATTACCCGGGCGACGCGTGGCCTCGTCGACGTAGCGACGGAACTGCTTCTCCATCACGTTGTAGTGATATCGAAGCTTCTGCTTCTCATCCTTGCGAATGCCGTAGTCCTTGGGGCGACGTCCACGGAATCCGTGTTGGCCCGGCGGGTTGAGCTGCCGCTTAGAGGTGTGCTTCGGGATGTCCGCGATCGGAACACCGACGCGACGGGAGAGTTTGACCTTGGGGCCGAGATAACGGGCCATTCGAGCATCCGACTGAATGGGACCCCGATCCATGCCCTTGGGCCTCGGAACGGGTCGAATTTGAACCGGCGCCGCCCACGATGAAGTGAGAATTGCCGAAACGAAGCCGGATCAGGAGTGCATCCGGACAGTCGAGTAGTAGAACAGTCCCGCCCCCAAGCGTCAAGACGCACGATGGGTTTCGAGGGGGGCGTCAGGCTCCAGTGAACAGGGTTGGCCGCCGCCCAGGATTGGTCGCTGCCGCCCTTCGTGGCGGTGCGTGACCCTCGGTATGAAGGCTCGGAGCCCTGAAAGGCCAAAAAAACGAAAGGCCCCGCTCCTCCAGCAAGGGCCTCCCGATGTCTCTGTCTCCGAGATCAAGCATGGCGTTTTGCCATTCCGGACTCAAGGAGATTCCTATTTTCTTTCCAAGTCGGCCCTCAGAACTGCTTAGGCAACCATCAAGCCGGTGCGGACCCGGTGTCCAACTTCGTATTGGGAGTGGGTTCCGTCGAGCCGCGACCGGTAGAGATGGGCGATGGCAGCACTGGCGGCAGGGTCCAGCGGCCCATTCACGTTGGCGAAGGTGGCAAGATCTCGAATGATGGCGGCGCGAAGGTCGGCTCGGTGGGACGAGGCGGCTTGGCGAACGAGCGGTGGTGGGTACATCGGTCGAATCCAAGTCCTGATTGCCATTCGGATCGAATGGCCTTTTCAGGAACATCTCGTGATTCGTCGACTCAAAATTGCAGGGTCTTCAACGCCAGTCCTCAGAATCCCGTCCGAGGGCTCTAATACGCCCGGCGTTCGTCATTCTTTCGCCAGTTGAGATAGGCGGTATTTAGGACGCGGTATCCGCCCGGAGTCGGATATTCCCCGGTGAAGTACCAGTCGCCGGTGTGACCGGGCATCGCCTCCCGGAGTCCTTGGATGTCCTGATAAACCATCTGGATCTCGCCCTCCCAATCGAGGCGGTCACTCCGGATCAGCGTGGCGACCTGATCGGACAGCTCTTCGAGCGTGAACCGATCGTAGATCATGGCGACATGGTTCCGCATGGCGGCTGGTTCGAAGTCTTCCTGCGCTCGGCACTTCGCCTCGACTTCGAGCAGGAGTTCCTCCTCGCCGCGATGATGAAGCAGAGAGACCGCCGCTTCGAAGGCGATGAAGCGGCCCAACTGGCTCATGTCGATCCCGTAGCAGTCTGGATACATGATCGGCGGGGCGCTCGAAACAACCACGATTCGTCGCGGTGACAAGCGTGCGAGCATGGTGATGATTGAATCTCGGAGCGTCGTTCCGCGAACCACGGAGTCGTCGACGACGACGAGCGTATCTTCCGGGGTGACCGTTCCGCGAGTGACGTCGTAGACATGCGAGACCAGATCCCGTCGGGCCGCATCGTGGGTGATGAACGTCCGCAATCGCTGATCTTTGTGGGCCACCTTTTCCGAGCGGGCTCGGGTTCGGATCAGCCGGTCGACGTCCGCTCTGGTCACGGCGCCGGATTGGATGCGATTCCAGAGTTCCTCGCCGTTGCGTCGTCGGAGATTGGCGTCGATTTCTTCGCGGAGGCCAGCAAATGCCGTCTCCGCGGTATTTGGGATGAACCCAAAAACGGTGTGATCAATGTCCCAGTCGATTTTCTGAAGTACTCGCTCGGCGAGGTTAGCGCCGAGCCGCTTCCGTTCTTGGTAGATATCGCGGTCATTGCCCCGGCTGAAGTAAACGCGTTCGAACGTGCAGCGTTTGAGGGGCAAGGGATCGGTAAATGGCGCGATGCGGATCTCGCCGTTTCGCTTGACCTCGAGTGCGTGGGCCGCGGGGAGCTCCTCGACCTGATCGGGGTCGATGTTGAAGGCGGTCACCAGCGCCGCGCGTTCGCTCGCCGCCGCGACCACCGCTTCATCTCGATAGATGAAGGCGGGTCGAATTCCAGCAGGATCGCGACAGACCAAGAGATCGCCGTTCCCGACCAGCGACGCAAAGACATAGCCTCCGTCGAAGCGGTCAGCGGCGTGACGCAGGACCCGGATGAGGTCGAGTTGACTGGAGATGGCGTCGGCCAGGCTCCGGCCTTCGAGGCCGCGGAAAGATCCTGGTCCCATCGTGGCGGCCAGTTGCTCGTGCTCCCGATCCAGGTAGTACCCAATCTTCTCCAGAACCACCTGAGTGTCGGATTCGCCCACGGGGTCGAGTCCGTACTCCACGAGTTCCTGGAACAGGTGGGGGGCGTTGGTGAGATTGAAGTTTCCGGCCACCGCGAGATTCCGGCTGGCAACGATGTTCTTGCGAACATACGGGTGGCAGACGTCGATCGTCCGTCCACCATGCGTCCCATACCGCAGGTGCCCCAGCATCAATTCGCCAAGAAGTGGCATCCGATGCTTCAATTCGGCAGCGGAGAGCTGGGCGTATTTGTCTTCGGAAATATTGCGAAGCGGCTTCATCGCCGTATCGAAGAGTCGTTCGATCGGATTCCGCTTGGCACTCCTGAGCCGCGTGATGAACCGCTCTCCAGCCGGCATATCGAAACGCACGGTTCCGATGCCGGCACCGTCTTGCCCTCGATTGTGCTGTTTTTCCATGAGCAGAAAGAGGCGTCGAAGCCCCCAGAGCGCATCGCCGCGATTCTCTCGGTACCAGTCCAGAGGCTTTTGCAGCCTAACGACGGCAAGGCCGCATTCGTGAAGGATCCGGTCGCTCATGGAGCGAGGAAGGTAACGGGTCAGGGTCGTTAGTGCTGAGGATGAACGGCACCCGCCACTCTGTCCACTGATCTATCCTCTTGATGTGGAAGATGCGCCGAAACATCGATCAGAGCTTCCGACCGATCTGGTCACCTGGACGACCTTGCTCGGGCACTGGACTGACCTCGTCAAGGCGGGTGAGGGCCTTCGCCGCGCCGCGGATTCCAACGCGGATGCGGCCAGATGGCGGGACTCGATTCCTGAGGTCATCACCCTGCAGGCGATCACGTTCGCACTGGCGGACGTAGACCGTCTCGACGCGCCTGATCGTGGCCTCGCTCGAGACCGGGCGGGGATCGGGATCGAAGCCGCTTCCGGCGTCCTCGAGTCAGTCTGGGAAGGAGTGCCGGTCCCCGGGGCACTCCTGGAAATCGCGGATGACGCGGCGCACGCGATGGAAGCGGCGGTGTATGCCGGATTACGGTGGATTCGCTGGACCGGCTCAGAACGGTTGGAGATGCCCAGGGTCAATCTTGATGCGGCAGGAGATCGGGGGACGCTGGCCTGTGCGCAGTCCAAGACGCTCCTCCAGCCAGGATCGCCGATTGCCTGGTGGACAGAACGGGAGCCACCCAAGGAACTGCAGGGATCTGGCTTTGAGGTTATTCCAGGGCCGCCGGTGCAGGTCTACCGCCAACTGGAGGACGACGGTCGCCGGGTCCGCGACCTGGTGGCGTCGATCTTTGACCAGCACGAGGGATGGCCGCTGCTGGTGCCGATTTGTCTCGCGGGTGAGTCGATTGGTCGGTTCACGGTGGACGAGGCGGTCTGGCGCGAGGTGAATCGATCGGCCTTTGATTCGGCCATTGAAGACGCGGTGCTCGATTTTGCCAGTGGGGGAGCGCCGACGGTTCCAGATTAATCAGATCCTGAAATCGAACAACAAGTCGGGGTAGGAGCGCTGATCCGCGGGGCCAGAATCGATCGCCCCGAAGACTCTGATGGGATCGAGGGGAAGGTCCTGATCTGCGATGTGGAGCTCAACGGCGAGTTCCACATTCGGCGCTTTCCAAAGTTGGCGAACGATTTCGGGATCATTGCATTCGCGAGAAAGGTGAAGGAGGACGACCGTCTCAAGTCGGTCGCGATCCGAGATCGCGAAAATGGCATTCATCGCTTCTTGATTCGAGAGGTGGCCATGACCTCCGGTGATCCGTTCCTTGAGGAACGGAGGTCGTTGCGATGCCGATTGGAGTTTCGGGTCGTAATTCGACTCGAGTCCAATGAGATCACACCCCGCCAGCAGGTCCCGCACCGGCGGCGTGACCCGACCAATGTCGGTGGCCCATCCGATCGTGGTGGGGGTTGGCCCGGTGTCGAGGCCGAATTGAAGAACCGCGGTTCCGTGGTCGTCATGCGGTCCGAGCGCGATGGTTATGTCAAGAAGGTTCTTCACCACTGGAACCCGCCTGCCGCCATCGGAGAGCGGGAGGAGTTGCGTTCTGGGGACCCCGCGTCGAGCGAGGGCGGCATGATGGCTTGGAGCTGCAAAAACCGGCCAGCCACGCGCCGCGAGCGAACGGCACCAAGTGGGTCGCAGATGATCAGTGTCGGGGTGGGTGATCACCACGGCTTGAACATGATCAAGGTCGATGTCGGGGGCATGGGTTTCCAGACGTCGGGCGAGCGTTCGGGGGCCAATTCCCAAGTCGATACAAACGTGGGTCGGACGTGGGTCGTCGTACCGCTCGATGGTCAGAATGGAAAGGTTGCCGGCGGACCCGCTGGCGATCACTCGAAGATCGGCCGAAATCACGGGAGGTGGCGAACCGAGGTCGTTCACGGCGAATCGGTGGCCTGAAGGTCCGAGTCGTCGGTCACGGTCTTTCGACCTCGCATCGTACAGAGGGCGCGGGTCGATTTTTCGAGGAAGGCGAGATACTCATCAGCCATCGGCTGCCCGGCGTGTTCACGGAGTTGTTCGGTCGCGGCGACCACCGTCAGGCCGCTTCGACAGAAGAGTTTGTGGGTCAGCCGGACGATGTTGATGTCTTCCGGGGTGTGTCCAGCGCGACGCAGCCCGATGAGGTTGATGCTGCTGGCGCTGTTCAGCATCGTCACCATGAACCACGGGAGGACATCAAGAGCCGTTCCGGCGGCACCGCTGATCATGGAGCCACGACCCATTCGGACGAACTGATGGACGCCAGCGTTGCCGCCAATGATCACGTTGTCCTCGATGATGGCGTGCCCGCCGAGTACGGATCCCTTCGCAAGAACGATGTGATTCGAGATCTGGCAGTCGTGTCCCGCGTGGGCGGAGTCCATGAAGAGGTTGTCATCGCCGACTCGGGTTGGTTCTTGGTCGTGGATCGAACGATGGACGGAGGAATGCTCTCTGAAGACGTTTCGATTGCCGATCAGCGTTCCGGGTCCCTCGGTATTGGGATCGAAATCGAGGGTTTGTGGTGCGACGCCAAGCGAGGAGAACGGCCAGATATCGTTGTCTTCACCGATGATCATCGGGCCCTGCATGAAACAATGGGCCCGGAGTCGCGTCCCTCGGCCGATTCGAATCGCGCCCTCAAGCACGCAATAGGGGCCGATTTCCACGTCGTCCGCAAGTTCAACGCGCGAGTCAAGTATGGCTGTTGGGTGGATCCGTGACATGAATGAACCACGCTCTGAAAGAGAGATCTCCAAGGGAGGGGTGGGAGCGAATACGGTACACGGATGAACCGCTCATTGCAGCCCCCTGATCATCCTGATTTCCCGTCTGACGGACCTCCGTCGGACTGGTTGGAGATTCTCCGCCCCGGCTCGATCGACTATCCGAGCGGATTGGCATGGCAGCGAGCATTGCATGCACAGGTTCTGGACGCGCGGGCGGCGGGTATCCGCCGGGGATTCGTCCTGCTCCTCCAACACGATCCGCCAGTGGTGACGGTCTCCCGGCGGCCGGGGGCCATGAAGAATATTTTGGCGTCCCCTGAAATACTCGCCGCTCGCGGCGTCGAGCGGCACGAGACAGATCGCGGTGGGGATGTCACGTATCACGGTCCCGGGCAGCTTGTGGTGTATCCGATGGTCGATCTCAACGATCTCGGGGTTCGGATCCACGGTTGGATCCGGCTTCTTGAACAGGTCTTGATCGATTCGCTGGCGGTATTCAGGCTGGTTGCGGGGCGGGACCCAGGCGCGACCGGGGTTTGGGTCGGTCGGCACTCAGATGATCAGGACGGTGAGGGCGGTCGGAAGATCGCGGCGATCGGCGTCCGCGTCTCTCGCTGGGCGACGATGCATGGGTTGGCACTCAATGTCGATCCAGATCTCTCGCACTTCGACCTGATCGTTCCCTGTGGACTCACCGGTCGCCCCGTCACCAGCATCGCCCGCGAATGTCGGGACGCGGGACTGGCGTTGCCGACATTCGATGAGGTGCAGGCGGTCGTCGCGGATCGACTGATCGCTCGGCTCCAAGACCCTTCCGGATTTCGGGATCGAGCGAAGTCCGAAGAAGAAGATTGAATCGGCCGATTCGCGATCGCGATATCAGAGGATCAGAGGCCAAGTTCGGCGGAGACCGCTTCGGTGATATCAATGGCGTCGGGGTAACGGAGGAACAGCCGTCGTCGGACCTGCTCGCCGGCGAGTTCCATGTTGTCGGCTTCGAACGGATCGCTGGTGGGAACGAAGCGGGTCACGATGTCGATCTGCCGCTTCTCCGCGACGATGTCGACGGCTTCGATTAATTCGCGGTAGGCGGTTTCAATCTGCTCGGCGCCAAGCCGCTGCTGAATTGCCATCGTTCCCTTTTGCCAGGTCTGGTATTCCTGCATCATCGCTTGGAATCGGGCCTGAATTTCTGGGAATTCCGGACTTTCCGGGGTGACGTCCACGTGCTCTTCCTGAAAGGCTTGGAACTGTGCCTCAAAGTTGGCGTTCTGAGTTTCAGCTGTGGTCTGAATCTCCTTGCGATCCTCGCCAAACCGATCGCTCTCCATCAGCAGGCCTAAGAGCTTGGGCACGTTGACGGCACCAATGCTCCAGGCTCTGGCGGTTGGGTCTTCGCCAAAGGCGAGGCCGCCATCATTATCCCGAAGCGTCAGATTGCCCTTCTCGCCTCGGAGGATCAGCTCGTCGGCAGGTCCAAGGGTTTCCTTGGCCGCTTCATCGTCGTCGCCAATCGCCACCGAGTCTCCGCCGCCGAGGTCCGCGAGTACCGCGATGGTGAGCACGGCGAGGAGGGAGTGGACGATGAGTCTTTCGAATCGATGCATGGTTCTACCTTGAGGATCCTTGGTGTGATGGTCGGCGATGGTGACGGTTCTCGGAGGCGATGCGACGTGAGCGGTGCTCGTGAATCAGCCTTCCTGTTCGAGGACCGCCATGAAGGCCTCTTGCGGAATGTTGACGCTTCCGACGTTCTTCATCCGCTTCTTGCCTTCCTTCTGCTTCTCCAGCAACTTCCGCTTTCGCGTGATGTCGCCACCGTAGCACTTGGCGGTCACGTTCTTTCGCAGCGATTTGATGGTCTCGCGAGCAATGATCTTTCCGCCGATGGCGGCCTGAAGCGGAATCTCAAACTGATGGCGATCGATCTGCTTTCGAAGTTTCGCGAGGATTGCCCGGCTTCGGGCTTCGGCGCCCGAGCGATGGCAGATGATGCTGAGGGCTTCGACCGGCGCGGCGTTGATCAGGATCTCGACCTTGACCAGATTCTCCACTTCAAATCCGGTGATTTCGTAGTCCATGGTGCCGTAACCCCGCGTGATCGACTTCAACTTGTCGTAGAAGTCGTAAATGATCTCCGCGAGGGGAAGCTGGTAATCGAGGATTTGTCGGGTCTCGCTGACATAACGCTGGCCTCGGAAAATTCCTCGGCGAGCGTCTGCAAGTTTCATTAAATCGCCGATGTTCTCGACCGGGCAGATGATCTCGAGCTTGACCAGTGGCTCTCGGATCGCCTTGACGCGTGACATGTCTGGCAGGTCTGCGGGGTTGTGAATTTCGAGCGTGGTGTCATCGTTCAGGTCAACGAGATACGAAACGGTGGGGGCCGTCTGGACGATGGCGACGCCACCTTCCCGCTCCAGTCTTTCCTGAACGATGTCCATATGGAGCAAGCCGAGGAAGCCGCAGCGAAATCCGAAGCCGAGGGCTTCGGAGTGCTGAACTTCGAACGTAAAACTGGCGTCATTGAGATGGAGTCGTTCAACCGCCTCGCGGAGCCCTTCGAAGTCACTTCGTTTTCCGTCTTCGTCACCTCCTGAAGACGGGTAGAAGTCGCAGAAGACCATTTGCTTTGGCTCTTCGTAGCCCGGCATTGGTTCGGGGGCGGGATCGTATTCAAGGGTCACCGTATCGCCGACTCGGACGTCGCCAAGCGTCTTGATCGCCGCGACCATATAGCCGACTTCAGATTGTCCGAGCGACTTGAGCTTCTGCGGAAACGGGGTGTATCGGCCGAGTTCGGTGACGGTGAATGTCCGGCCCGTCCCCATCATTCGGATCTTGTCACCGACGGAAATGGAGCCGTCGAACACCCGGACGAAGACCACGACGCCTCGATAGTCGTCGTAGTGACTGTCGAAGATCAGGGCCCGAAGTTTATCGCCCGCGGAGGGTGCCGGATCCGGCAGCTTCTCGCAGATCATATCCAGAAGTTCAGGAATTCCTTGGCCGGTCTTCGCGCTGACGTAGATCGCATCTTCCGCGGGAAGGCCCAGCACCTGCTCGATTTCCATCGAGACCCCGTCGGGGTCGGCGGCGGGCAGATCGATCTTGTTCACCACCGGGATGAGTTCAAGGTTGTTCTCGACCGCGAGGTACGCGTTCGCCACGGTCTGGGCCTGAACGCCCTGGGTGGAGTCGACGACCAGGACCGCGCCTTCGCACGCCGTGAGCGCCCGACTGACTTCGTAGGTGAAATCGACGTGTCCCGGTGTATCGATGAAGTTGAGTTCGTAGGTCTCCCCTTGGAACTCGTGCATCACCGTGACCGCGGAACTCTTGATAGTGATGCCGCGCTCTCGTTCCAGATCCATCGAGTCGAGCATCTGGGCTCGCCCCGTCCGCTCGTCGACAGCGCTGGTGGCGTGGAGGAGTCGATCGGCAAGCGTGCTCTTGCCGTGATCGATGTGGGCGATGATCGAGAAATTCCGAACCTTCAACGACGGATTCCGTTCTGAGCGTGATTTGCCGCCTCGTCTTGCGACGGGTGACCGAGGGGCTCGCCATGCTTTGGCGAGTCGAGATCCTTCAGTGTAGTCGCCAGCGGCCGGTAGCCGCACTCCGGACAGGCCGATTCAGGACGATCGGGGGCCAAGAGTTGGCCGCATCGCTCGCAGAGAGGGACGCCCTGATCGCCAAGGACCGCTCGGACGTGGTGAACATAGGTCAGATTCATCGCCCCGACGAAGGCAACATGCTGGAGGAGCAGGAACATCAAGACCACGAGTACGAGCGCCGGTGCGACCGTCTTGAGTTCGGTGATTGGGGCTCCCGCCGCCGCAGGACCGTTGAGAAACAGAACTGGCAGCCACTCGCTGAAGAGGAGGAGCGCGAGTATCGGGATGAGCGAGATCACCGTGAATACGGCGATGTCGCGAGGAAAACGCAGCATCCGCAGATTGGCCTTCCAATGGATGGCCAGCCGTTCGCGGTGGGTGGGCCGGAATGCCGGATCATAAAAGTGGGGCCAGATCGGATTCATTGCTGCGCCGACGGTACCCATGCCGTGGTGCGACCAGCAACCGTGGTGATTTCGATCGGCTCGCCACGGTGCGTTCTGGCGTCGTCTGGTCGCCCCCAACGATGGTGGAAGAGCCAAGTCTTCGGGAAGCGACTCGAGACTGAATTCACCGCCACCGCCTTGCGGATCACCGAGCCGAGTCGTCGTCTTATTGACTCGATCTCCGTGGTTTCGAGATCTCGGACTCGCCGGTGTGGCGCGATGCCTGCCTGGTAAAGGACTTCATCCGCGATCCAGTTTCCGACTCCGGCGGCGAATGACTGGTCGAGCAGGAGCCCTTTGACGGTCACCCCACGCGTCCCGGCGAGGGTTCTGAAAGTCGCCGGGCCGGGTAAGTCGAGAAGCGGGTCGAATCCGAGTTTCGAGATGGGCAGCTCATGTCGTGGATCATCTCGAAGCCGGATCCGTCCGAACCGCCGAGGGTCGGGCATGGCCAGCCGTCGGCCATCCTCGAATTCGAGCTCGATCTTCCAAAATCGCGGTCGTTCTGATTCGTCGGTGTACCCATGTAAGGCACCGGTCATGCCAAAGTGCAGGAGCAGGGCGGGGGCGTCTTCAAATTCAAGCCAGAGTTGCTTGCCGTGCCGACAGGCGCGGACCACTCGTTTGCCGCGAAGGCGTCGAGAGACGGTAGCGGGGGTTTGTTCGCAGAAGACGATGCGATCGTTGGCGCATCGAACGCGCCGCACCGTTCGACCGGTGGCCACCATCTCGGCGATGAGCCGGCCTCGTTCGACCTCGGGAAGTTCGGGCATACCTTGCTGGGACTCCTGAAGCGGGCTATCCGTCGGTTTTCGGCGGCATCTCTTCCGCGGCTTCGGTGGAAGCCGGAACTGGATTCGGAGCGGTTGGCTCGTCGCCTTCTGCGATCGGACGAACCACCTTGGCCGGAGGTCGTCGAAGCGCCCCTCTGGACGTGACGAATTCAAAGACCCCGCCATCGTCGCCCAAGATGACCTGCTCGATGACTGGGACCTGGGTCGCGACCAGCGGCTCCATGACCAGTCGGTCATCCTCCAACAGGTACCAGCGTCCACGCTGGCCAGCCAATTCCGCGATTGACGTCCGTTTGGGCGCGACCCATTCGTAACGTTGATCGATTTGGAATGTGATCACGCCGCCCGGACCTTCCCAGCGTCCCAGGAATTCATCTTCGCGAATCCTCGGCGGCGCCGTGACTTTCCTGAAAGGCGTGGTTTCGCCGGCGAGTAATGCCATCAGGACGTTGTCTTGGAGTGAAAGCGCCGCGCGTTGGCGAGCTTTTCGAGGGAGTGTGTAGGGCTCTAGCCAGAAGACCGCATGGTTCTGTCGATGCCAGCGGCCGATTTCCGAAGGTGGTTCGAACCGGTCGTGGCTCGGCCACCGGCGATAGCGGCCATCTTCAGAAACTTTCACAAGTCCGGCGGAAGTTTCCCACCAGCCAGTGATCGGCCGTGGTTTCTCTGGGTCCATCTGGAGGGTGGTCACGATGACCGGTTCCGAGGTCGGCCGGGCATCATCGGAATCCTTGGGCGGAGGTGCGGCCAGGACGGAGGCGGCCAAGGCGAGGTTGGCAATCAGGTTGAACATTGGGAATCACCTCTGGGGGGCTAGATTCTCGCCTGGAGGGGCGACGTGACGGCGAATAGACGAGCGTAGGCTAGGTTGTGGGGCCGGAGGAAGGAATTCAAACTGGCGGTCTCGAGCGGTTGCCGAGCGGGGCTCAGCGGCGTCAACTCTTTCCGAATCGTAAGGGCGGGCTTCGGCGGCGCTGCGACTTGAGCGCGGCGATTTGATCGTCGACCTCAACCTCGACGGGAGGAAAGAACTCGTCAGGCAGATCCGGCATCACCGCGCCACACTCGCTGCAAGGGAACTGTTGGCGGTGGCCTTGATTGTAGAAACCGCAGATAAGACACAATGGATGGCCGAGTTCGGCCGCCGCCGCGCGGAGCAAACTGCGTCGCCGTCCGCGAAGGACGATGACCAGAATGAGCGCTTGGGCGATGAAGGTCATTCCGAACGCAAATGCGGAATTTGGACTGCCTGCAAGGAGCAATCCAACAATGACGAGCACGCAGGCGATCGGCTGCACGACGGTCAGGAAGATGAAGAAGCCAGTCCGGCCGAAGGGCGGGAAGCCTCGCGGATAACCCGCCCAGTTCGTCCGGCCAAACATCGAGATTCGTCGGTCTTTGATTCGTCGACGATCTTCTTCTTCGATGGGCCACTGCGCCAGTTCCGGGTCGACGATGCGTCGCATGTCACTGACCTTTCCGTTGCGGAAGCCCTGGTAGTTCGGCGTCAAGCTGGTCGACGTTGGCCGGCGCAGATCCGGCGGGAACGCCGAAACTCAAGATCACTCTGAGAGAAAAGTACCTTGAATTCTGGTTTTCGGACCAAGATTTCAGGAGAAAATCGGGAACGATCAACAAAACACCGCCCTCGAAGGTCGAGGGCGGCATGGGGAAAATTGAATTGGAGGGACGTTTGACCCGTGCGGAGCCAGTTCAGGCGGCGGTTCGTTCAACTTCGGCGGAGAAGGCCGACCTTCGACCGCGTCGCTTGGTCGTGGCATTCTTGAGCTCGTGGACATGGGCTTCGGCGAAGAAGTGAACGTCAAGACCGAAGGCGGCGAGCTGGACGAACCAGACGACCGCGGTCGTGAAGACCATGGGAACCTGGGCCCCGCCCACTTCGATACCAAGGAAGACCGCGCCGAGAAACTGAGCCCCGAAGGCGATCAGGGCAAGAATGAGCCCAAACGTCAGATCAATTGACTTCGGGAGCCCCAAGGCCGCGCACAAGCCCAAGAGACCCACGCCGAAAATGGTTCCAACCACGCCGTAGGCAATCCCGAACGGCCAGAATGCGGCCATCAGGACCAGAGCAAGAACCGGAGAGATTCGGAACTTCAGGCTGACTTCGGGAATCTGAGCGTTCACTTTTGGACTCCGATGATCGAATCGAGGTGAGTATTGACCGGATGGCTCGGAAGCCATTTGTCATCGTGAAAATCGAACCTGAAACTCATTCAGGTGAGAATTTTGGGGTGCCTTTGGGCGGATTCAAGATCAAAAAACGGTATTGAAATCCTGCAGCAAGGAGACAAACTGATCTTCGAATATCGATCAAGCAAGGCTTGATCCCGGGCGTAAACAACCGCCCGTCACTCGCGATTAGGCGAGATTAGCGGCTCCTTCGGTTCGAGGGAAGGAAAGACTCTCTAAATTGTGAAAAAGATCACGAGCAGGTCGACGATTCCAAATCTGCTCATCCGCCGATGACTGGAAGCGATGTCTTTCGGACGAGTTCGTCGCTGGGTCGGGCGATGAGGTCGTACCCATCACTCGCGACAATCGTGCAGCGGACCACTTCGCCCGGGCTCAACCGACCGACGCTCGCGATACAGGTCTGGGAGTCGACTTGCGGGGCTTGGAAGTAGCAACGACCGACCGAGAGGTGCATGGGCAATTCGGCCTTGACGGCCGGATCGTCCTCGGGGAGGCCGATCTCGGAGGCCGCGGGTGCTTCGCCATCCACGAGCACATCCATCTGCACTCGTTGCTCGGCCAGATAGGCCGCGTTCTCAAAGGCGATCTCCTGTTGGCAGAGCATCAACTCCGACTCGCGTCGCCGCTTGATTTCATCCGGGACGGCGAGGTCGGGGTCCTTCTCCATGGTGCCTGCCGGCGTCCCGGCTTCCTGCGAATATCGGAACACACCCATGGCATCGAAACTGATCTCGCGGATGAACTCAAGAAGTTGCTGGTGATCCGCTTCAGTCTCGCCGGGGAATCCCGTGATGAACGTCGTCCGCAGGGCCATTCCAGGGATTCTTTCCCGGAGTTTTAAGGCAAGGGTTCGTTGCTGTTCGGCCGAGACGTTCCGTCGCATGGCGGTGAGCATCGAATCACTGGCATGTTGGAGCGGCATATCGATGTACTTCACGATTCGCGGGAGATCCCGGATCGCATCGATCATTTCGTCAGTGAAACTGGTGGGATAGGCGTACATGAGCCTGGCCTGGCCGCCGCCACCATGCGATTCGCAGAGCTCATTGATCGCGGTCAGGAGCCCCGGGAGTCCTCGGGCGTCGCCGATGTCCCGGCCCCAGCTGGTGGTGTCCTGGCCAATGAGATTCAATTCCACGCAGCCGTCATTAAGGAGACGACGGGCCTCGTCGAGAAGCGAATCCAACGGTTTGGATCGCATTTTTCCGCGGATCGATGGGATGGTGCAGAACGCGCACTTCTGGTTGCAGCCTTCGCTGACGCGGAGGTACGCCCAGTGTCGAGGCGTGAGTCGGAATCGTTCTGAATCGTCTTCGAAGTAGCCGATACCGCGGCCGTCATCTCCGGCGACCGTGAGACCGACAACGTCTCTGCCTCGCTCGGTGGCTGCCTGAAGGGCATTCCCTGCGATCCAGTACCGAGGTCCTTCCGCGTCGAGGTGCGTTCGGGTTGGCGGCTCGCTCGAGACCGCATCGACGATCCGATCCCGATCGAAAACACCGATCATCGCATCGATGCCCGGTGCCCAATCCAGTAGTTTGGCTCGGTGGCGTTGGACCAAGCACCCCGCCACCACCACGCGGCCGATTTCGCCCTTCGACTTCCGGTCGATGGCGTCTCGAAGCACTGACAGCGATTCCTCGCGGCTGGCTTCAAGAAAGCCACAGGTATTCACCACGATGGCATCGGCAGGCGCATCGCTGGGGACGACGGAGATGCCGGCAGCCTGAAGCGAGCCAAGCATGCGCTCGCTATCGACGAGGTTCTTGGGGCATCCAAGGCTGATGAAGGCGACGGTAGATGGGGTCTGGCTGGAAGTCACCCGTACATGATACGAGGTTGCCGCCCGGCTCAGCGGTTTTCTTCATAGAGGCCAAGATTCGTGATCACTTCCAGAACCCCTTTCGGGAGCAATGGGGCGACGTCCTCGCCCGCTGCGAGGCGGTTCCTGATCTCGGTGGAACTCACGCCCTCCGCGGCCAGATCAAGGGTCCAAGTCGACCAGCGGCTGGCGAGATTCGAGGCGAAGTGCGCCCGATATTTGGCGGCGAGGGAGGTTCGAGTCTCCGGGGGTCTCGGCATGACGACTGGTGGGGCCAGGGCGATGATCTTCTGCCAGTCACGCCAACGATCGAAATTCAGCGCTTGATCGCTCCCAATCAGGAGGCGGAGCTGCGGCCGCTCACGCGCCGCGACTTCGTCCGCGTCCGCCTTTTCGAGGAGTTCACGCTGGATCGACTCCAACGTATCGATGGTGAAACTCGGCCCTTCCCGATCGACTTCGCGGTGGTCGATTCGGGCGGTGATTCTTGGGGCGCGAGGATCTGGGACGCGATGCTTGATCGCCGCTTCGAGCATCCTGATTCGATCCTCGGGATCGGCTGGTGGCGAGTCCTGCTTGAGCGGATTGATCCGCGCTGGAACGAAGACGACCTCGTCGCAGCCAAGTCTTGCCGCGGCCTCGAATGGGAGCGTGAGATGTCCGCGATGCGGAGGATCGAAAGAGCCACCGAAAATGAGAATTGACCGGGCGCCAGGTTTGCGATCGGTTCGGATGCGAATGCCATCGGTCTCCGGGCCCTCAGAGGGAGATAACTCCAATTCGCGAAGTGCCTCGCCGAGGGTGATGAGTGCGGCTTTCGCTTGTCGTGCGAGGGCTCGAAGTTGCTTGAAAAGGGCGGGGCGTTGAAATAAATTTGCTGCGACCACGAGGGTTCGGGTTCGGCCGACGTGATCGACGAAGCGATCGAGGGCCGCGGGTACCGCTTCCTCCATGGCATCCCCGACCACTCGAACAATGCCCCAGTCCCATTCGCGGCTCTCGGCCAATTCGGCGAAGTGAACCGATTCAAGATCAACGATGGCGGCCCCGGTTGTCCGGCCGAGCGCTTGTTTCGCCTCGGAACTCGCGACGACTCTGCCGGTGGTCGTGACGCGGCCTCGGTGGCTTCCGGGCAATGCGATTCGGCCGGCGGCGGAGGGCGTGGTGATTCGGCCTCGCTGATCAACCACTTCGTCAACGACCACGATGCGTCCCGACGCCAAGTCCGGAACGAGTCCGCCGGCCAGGCCAACGAGAATCACGGGGCCGGCGTGCTCGCGGTGGCAGTCGGCCCATCGACGAACGCCTTCCCGGCCGGGTCCACAGACCTGGAGTCGATCCGCCGGAATTCCCGTGGATGCGAGGATTTTCCGCTCGTGGATCAGCGGGGTCAGGAATATCGGATTGGTGGTCGAGACCCGCGGTTCAGGTGTCGTCATGCCGAGAGGCTACCCGGCCAGCGGCCATCCGTCCCGAGCGGCGGCTCAGTCCAGGTCGTCGATGGTGGGTACGACGGTGATCTGTTGGCTTGGCGCGGGAGTTGTAAAGGCCGCGATTAACTCGAATTCGCTCTCAAAGTGACCAACCAGGATGCCGGTCTCGTCGAAGACGTCATAGCTGGGGCCGAAGGAGCCGGGGAGCACTCGAATCGAGAGCGTCTGGTCGGTCAGCGTTCCAAGATCGCGGAAGCCGGCTGTTCGGTCGGCGTCATTCGCGGCCAGCGTCGAACTCGGATTCAGCGTCCAGGTCGCCGTCAGCGTCAGCGCGATGACGCCCAAACCAAGCATGACGTTCTGAAATCGAGCGCTGGCCAGCAGATGTTGGAGCGTCTTCATGCAAAGAACATCGACTTCCTACTGGCAGTGAGCCAGTGATTCACAGGTAATCCTCTTCGATTCCGGGGTCACGGAGGTCGGTCTGGATGGGTTATCAGGGGTGCCACGCGGCTCAGGAATCTTGGCCAGTGGTTGCCGTCGCGGAATTCCTCGTTACCATGCCCCCCAAGCCGGGTTTTCCCACTCGGCTACTTGACTGGCCCCATCGTCTAGTCAGGTCCAGGACACCAGGTTTTCATCCTGGGAACAGGGGTTCGAATCCCCTTGGGGTCATTGCGTAAGTCCCTGTTTTTCAGGGGCTTACCAAGTCAGGAAATGCTCTGAGGCAATGTCTACGACAGTGTCTCAAGTAACAGAACAAAGGCCCCGCCTAGTGATAGGCGGGGTTTTTGCATGATCCCCACGGTTGCTTCGAGCATGCCGATCCGAGTCTTGAGGGCCTCAATCAGGCATTTCAAAATGGAAAAATGGTGAGTGGTGTGCCGCGATCGATCGCCAAGAAACCCATTTGTAGGGTTTGGTCATTCGCGGTGTCCAAAGACTGCCACGCCGGCCATTGCTCTGCGAGGAGTGTTGACCAAAAGACGGATCGTCGCCTGAAGTACTCGTGACCTCGAAACCCCGAACGGGTGTGGGCGTCAAGTGCATTCTGTTGGAGTCAACGATATTCAAATCGCGGCCTCGAAATTCGGCGATGATTCTCCTCGCCGCTCGTTCCGAATTCCGAGACCGGGATGGCGTTGGAGAATGTCCATGGCTCAATCAATCCATTCGTATTCCCGACGCCTTTGGTTGGCTGGCCCGCCCCGCGCCACGAGATCCTGGGATCGTGGGAGCGTACTTGGCGGCGTCATGGTGGTCGCGATGCTCCTCGGCGGTTGCCAGTCCGTCGCGGGGACCGATCGGAGGCAACTGAATACCTATTCGGTGGCGCAGGAGATCGCGCTCGGTGATGAGGCGTACGCAGAAATGCAGGTTGGCGCTACGGCGATCAACGCCGGGCGGGATTACGAGATGGTCGTTCGCGTCACAAACCGAATCGCGGCGGCCGCAGATCGGCTGCATCCCGAGATTGCGTCCCGGTTTGAGTGGGAGGTCATCCTCATCGATGATGATGAGGTGGTCAACGCCTGGGCACTTCCCGGCGGGAAGATGGCGGTGTACACCGGCATTCTCCCATTCACCAAGACCGAGGATGGGCTTGCCGCGGTGATGGGGCATGAAGCAGCGCATGCGATCGCGCGGCATGGCGGCGAGAACATGACGAGACAGGGATTGGTGAGTCTTCTTTCGATCGGGGCGGCGGTCATGGTCGAACCGGAAGATCGGGTCATCGTGGCGGCGGCGGCGAGTGCCTACGGACTGCTTGGCGAGCCTGCCTTCAGCCGCGCCCAGGAATCGGAAGCGGATGAACTCGGGCTGTTCCTGACCGCCGACGCGGGGTATGACCCCCGCGAGTCGGTGGCGCTTTGGGAGCGAATGGCGGCCCGAGGCGGCGAGCCGCTGGAATTCCTTTCGACGCATCCGAATAGCGAAACAAGAATTCGTGACTTAGAGGCACTGATGCCAGTCGCGATGGAAGTTCGGAGACAGCGGATTCTCGAACGTGCCAATCGAGCATTCGAGTGATCGGTGGGGTTAATCTGTTCGCGGCATAAACCGTGGATCTACTCCAGAATCTCACTTTGATTCCGCCGACCTGTCATGATGGCGAGCAAGAACCCCGCGGATGTTCGAAGGTGAACGCCGCTGCCGAATCCAACGCCCTCCCTGGCATCCTCGGAGTCGTAGTTTGACCTCGAACGACCCCATCTCACCCGTCCGGATTCCCAATCCCGGACGGAGTCGCCTGCAGCGGTTCATCTTCGAGATGCTGCGGCCGGCGATCGATTCCGGTCTGGGGCTGAGGCAACTCAACAAGATCTACAGCGAGCGGGTGCTCGCGACCGACGAGTCATTGCCGGTCGGTGAGCGTTTTCTTCGTGGGTTCAACGCGGGCTATCTCACCAGCGACGAGGAATTGGCCCAGATTCCGAAGGAGGGCCCGCTGGTCGTGGTGGCGAATCACGCCTTCGGCGGTCTTGATGCCATGATCCTCGACGACCTGGTCGCGAAGGTCCGCCCGGATGTGCGATTTATTGCCAATTCGATTCTCGCCGCGGTCCCCGCGATCGGCGACCGAATCTTTCCGGTCGATCCGTTCGGCGGTCGCGATGCCGCTCGTCGAAATGCGGGTTCGATCCGTCGGGCCAAGGAGTGGATCCGAGACGGAGGAAGTCTGGCGGTTTTTCCGGCGGGCGAGGTGGCGCATTCGGAGTGGGGGCGTCTTTCGGTCACTGATCCTCCTTGGAATCCGATCATCGCTCGACTGATCAAGTCGACTGGCGCGTCGGTGATTCCAGTCTTCTTTGAAGGGCGGAATTCGTGGATGTTTCAGGCGGCGGGGCTGATCCATCCGAATCTCAGAGCGGTCTTGCTGGGACGCGAGTTACTCAAGGTTCAGGGGCGTCGCGTCAGAGTCGCCATTGGAACGCCCCTTCAAGTTCAACAGCTCGATCGATTCGCCGATCCCAAAGACTTGATTGAGTTCTTGCGTCTCCGAACCTTCGTGTTGCGGTCGAGGCTCGAACACGAGAACCTAAAGGAAAGTCCCCGCCTCCATTCGATCGTTCGTTCGATTCCCCCGCGGAGTCGGACCCCCGAGCCCGTGCGGATGGAACCCGTGGCGACGACGCCCGCACACGCGTCTTTCGAGTTGGCGGCCGAGATCTTGGCACTTCCCCCGGAACAGATCCTCGTGAAGCGAGGCGACCAGCGGGTCGTGTACGCAGAGGCGGACCAAATTCCACGGGTGCTGCAAGAGCTGGGGCGACTGCGGGAGCTGAGTTTTCGAGCGGTGGGCGAAGGCACCGGGAACGCCTCCGATATCGATGAATTTGATCGCTCTTACCTGCACATCGTGCTTTGGGATGAGAAGTGCAGTGGGGTCATTGGCGCCTATCGGCTGGGGCGGACCGACCGTCTTATCGAGACGCACGGGATCAGTGGTCTCTACACCCGAACGCTGTTCCGCTACGACGAGGATCTCATCCAGGAACTTGGGCCATCATTGGAGATGGGGCGTTCGTTCATCCACCCGGATCATCAGCGACGTGTGGAGCCATTGATGCTGCTCTGGAAGGGTATTTCCCGTTACGCGGGTAAGTTCCCAAGGTATCGCCGGCTCTTCGGGCCAGTGTCGATCAGTGCCGACTATCACGCGACGTCGACGAGACTGCTACTTTCGTTTCTGGACACGACGGAACGAATTTCGAGGCTTGAGCGATTCGTGAAACCTCGGAATCCGCTCCGGATCACCACGCCTCGCGATTGGGATCCAACGTCGCTCCGTACGGTCCGAACCCTCGACGATATCGATGGACTCGTTCTCGAGATTGAGAAGGGTGAACGTTCCGTTCCGGTACTGGTCAGGCAGTACTTGAAACTCAACGCGGTCTTTCTCGGATTCAATGTCGATCCCGACTTTAGCAGCGTCGTCGATGGATTAGTCATGGTTGACCTGCTGCGGATGAACCGTCGACTGCTTCGGTTTTATATGGGGGAAGAGCTGGTGGATCCGTTCTTAAAGATTCACGCCGAAGCTGATTCCCAAATCCAAGCGGAGCCGGCGACCCAGCCGATTTTCTGATTGGCCAGCCGCCCTCCCGCGATGCGACCCTGGTCATCAGATCGTGGCGGTCCAGATGACCGGACTCAAAGGGCTAAAGTGTCGGTCATGATTCCCTTTCGAATCAGTTCGGCGGCTGCTTGGCTGGCGAGTTTGTCCTTGTCCGCAATCATCGCCATCGTTGCGGAGGGGCAGGTTCTCGTCGAAGTTCCACCCGTGGAAATTCCCGTTTGGCCGCCCCGCGGGTTGGGAGCCGCCTTGTCGGCGCGAGTCGCCCAAGGCCCGTTCGCGAATGCGACTGATCCGGCCCTTCAGCCAATCATCAACGAGATTCGCCGCTGGCCCACCGAGGCGTGGGCATCGACGGGCGGCGACACCGTGGATTTCTCCTTCCTCGCATCAACGGACCAGGCGGGGCGACTGCTCGGCCTCGAGGGCGTGATTCTTCAGGTGTCCAACCTCCGGGACTCCGGTTCATTGCCGCTTTACGAATGGGCGATCGAGATGACCGGGGGGCAGATTGCGATCGCGGTCACCACCGAGGCATCGACCGACCTCATAGTCGGAACGCAAGTGCGATTCCTCGGGCGGTATGCGGGGCAGATTGAGACGCGGTCCCACGAAGGTCGGACGCGATTGTGGCCACTGGTGATCGGGCGGGCCCATCGCGTCCCAAATGAGGGCGGCTGGATCGGACTCCCAATTTTTATTCTGTTGTTGGGTGGCACCGTAATCTTTCTTCGTCGCCGTGCGGCGGCGGCTGGCGATCAGTCATCGACGATTCGGGCCGGTGGAGCCGACCTCGCCGGCGTTGGAACGGGAGTTGAAGTCGTCGCGGAGCCGATGTCTCTCCCGTCGGATCCCGCCGACGCGCTGGAAGCGCTGGCGAAGCGGGCAGGATCAGAGCCCGGTGGTCCGTCCACGGAGAATTTTAGATGATCTGTTCGCGGCTTTAAGAGACTCGAGGTTTTGGAACTGCTCGTAGACGCGGTTCAGACCGAAGTAGCTAGAACGAAAAAGTGTTCGAACCTGATGACCGGAGACCAGACTTTCATGCACCGTCACGAACTCGAATTTGAGCAGACGCGAACGACCATCTTGATCGGTCGTGGTCTCATCGGTCGGGCACACGAACTTTTGGTCGCGGATGCCGGACTGGACCCGGACCAGCAGATCTATCTGGCGATCGATGCCGGGCCGGATCGGATCGTGGCGGACCGTCATGGGCGACTGTTCGAAGCGGCGCTGGGTGAGCAGGTCGGAGTGGCTCGAGGGGTTTTCGAGGCCGTCGAATCGGCGAAGTCCATGGAGTCTGTCGAGCAAATTTGGGATGATCTGCTCGAGGCGGGCATGAATCGTCGCGGTCTTCTGATCGGGCTTGGTGGGGGGATCGTCTGTGATGTGGCGGGCTTCGCGGCCAGTGGTTGGATGCGGGGGATTGATCTCGTCTTGGCGCCCACCACCCTCCTCTGCATGGTTGATGCGGCCATCGGCGGAAAGACTGGGGTGAATCGTCCGCTGGCGAATGGTGGACTGGCAAAGAATCTCGTCGGGGCGTTTTGGCCGGCAAAGTTAGTCATCTGCGATTGCGATGTTCTGGCCACGCTCGGCCCGCGGGAATTCCGTGCCGGGCTCGCGGAATGTTTGAAGCACGCCCTGATCGATGGGGAGGAGTCCTTGCTGGCCTTTGAACGCGATCTTCCCTTGGTGCTGACGCGAAATCCAGAGGCGATGCCAGACTTTGTGGCCCGATCCGCCGGCGTCAAAGTGTCCATCGTTCAACGAGATCCGAGGGAATCCGGTGACCGGGCCCTCCTCAATCTTGGCCATACTTACGCCCACGCATTGGAGAGCCAAGTGGATCTCAAACTGCTTCATGGCGAGGCCGTCGCGCTGGGCCTGGTGGCCGCCTGTCGAGCGGCGAGCGCCGCGGGGCTGCTGTCTGGTCACGAGTTGGAACGCCGGGTCGCGGGGCTCCTAGACCAATGTGGCCTTCCCACAAGCATTCCGACCGGTGTCTCGACCGATCTAGAAGCACTCCGTGAGGTCATGCGACTCGACAAGAAATCCCTGGGTGGTCGAATTCGACTTGTGCTTCCGCGTGCAGTCGGTCAAATCGAGGTCGTGGACGGGCTTGCCGACGAGGTCGTCGATGCCGGTTGGGCGGCAATTCTGAGGGCGGACTGAGGCGGTGGGGTATTCCTCTTTGAATCGATCTTTGGAGCGGCGAAGCCTCGAAGGCCGATCCTAAAGAGATCCGAGTGGGCCGCAATCGCGAAAGTCGCGATTGGTCCGTCGGAATACCCCTGAAGGCCCTCACGCACTATGAGGATCATTTCGATCGTGAATCAGAAAGGTGGATGTGGAAAAACCACCACATCCGTCAATCTGGCGGCCATCTTGGCCTCCCAAGGCCGAAGGGTCCTTTTGGTCGACCTCGACCCCCAGTCTCACTGCGCTGCCGCGCTTGGGGTCCCTGAGGATGAGATCGAGTACAGCACCATTGATCTCTTGCTTGACCCACCTGCCGGGCAGTTAAATGCCTCGCAGATCGGCTCCCGCACCTGGGAGGTCGCTTATGGACTCCGACTCTTGCCAAGCACCGTTCGTCTGGCTCGGGCCGAGGCGCCGGGCGGCGGGCTCATGGAGGCAGGGGACCGGGATCGACGTCTCAAGCGAGGGCTCGAAGCGTTTGCCGACTCCATGGACTATTGCCTGATCGACTGCCCGCCTACGATTGGCATGCTCACGTTCAACGCCCTTCGAGCGGCCGACGAAGTTTTAGTGCCGGTCGAGACCGGTTTTCTCGCGACGCGCGGCGCTCAGCGGCAGTGGGCAACGCTTCGGGCGATGGCGGCCCGAATCGGTCGCCCGGTTCGCGCCCGGATCGTCCCCAACCTGCTGCATGATGAACGCTCGCTCGACCGAGACCTGCTCAAGGCGCTTCGGACGCACTTCGGCGCTGGCGTCTCGCCCCATCCGATTCGAGATCATCTGGACATCCGGGAAGCCACCGCCTTCGGGCGCGCAGTCATCGAACATGCACCGGAATCTGAAGCGACTCGTGACTATCAACGTCTCGCCGCGTGGCTGGAGACGGATTCCGCAGCCGTCATCGATCCGCCCGTCTCAGACGAGTCCGAGGTGTCATCTTCAGACGATGCAACGCCCGCGAGCCATCCTGTTTCTGAGCCGGAAACATCTCCGCTCGGTGACGCGACCGGTATTCGAGAGGTTGAAGTCTCGTCCCGAGTCGCCGAGCTCGTTCAGCGATTGCGGCCGGGGCGTTCATCTGACGAGTCAGGCGCGGCGGTTGGAGTTTCGGGTCAAGGCATGTCCGCAGGGCGAATCCGCATCGTTCAGCCCACAGCCCTCGGCGATCGAATCGCCATCACCGGCGATTTCAATCAATGGCATGAGGCGGGCTTACCACTCCGTTCCTTGGCTGGCCAAGCTGAAGGTCCGCAGTGGGTGGGAATCGAGTTACCCGGAGGGACGGATGTGCGGTATCGATTGGTCGTCGACGGGAAGTCGATGCTCGATCCCTCGAATCCCCGTGTGGTTGACGGTCCCGACGGAAGACCGGCGAGTGTGTTTGGGGCGACGACCGGAACCGCCGGTAAGGTTGGCGTGATCTCCACCGCGGCGGTGAAATCGACGTAATTCTCCTACCGGCGGATGCCGGTTTCTTCGATCGGCAATAACGCCGATCCACAACTTCGGAGCGTGAAGCATGGATGCGGCCCGCGATCCTTTTGACGAATTAACCGCCCTCTTCCTGAGTGACGAACCGCAAGCCGGTGCCGCGCTCGGTGGCCCCGAGAGCGGTCGAGTCATGGACATCGATCAACCAGTTCGACCTGATCCAGTCAAGCCCAAGCTGACGATCGCGATCTGTGGTCACCTTCCCGTCATGGCGGGTCTTTGGGTGACGCAGTACGCCGACCGAATTGCGGAAACTGCGGGTTCGACCGGGCTTGTGCGAATGGAAGGCGGTCGCTGTTCGATCGAGATTTTCCGTTCGGATGCGAAGATCAGCCGACCCAAGGAAGCCGACCTCGCGGAGTCCGCGGGAATCATCGCTGATGACCTTCATCGTTGGGTCGTCTGCGTGGATGATCGGGATGCCGCGGCGGCAGTCCGGGCCGGTGCCGATGAAGTGGTCATTCTCACTGCCGCCGAGCAGCCCGCGGTGATTGAGGCCTACCGGCTCGCCAAGAGCGCGGCGGCAAGAGTCCCCGCCGAGCGTTCTTTAGATCTCGGTTTGGTGGTTGTGGGGGCCGAGCCCGAGCGTGCGGAAAGCGCTGGTGATGTTCTGGCGAAAACCGCAACCCGACATCTCGACCGACCGTTGCGGGTGGTGGCGACGGTCCGGCGACTTGACGTGGTCGAAGGATCTCAGCGTTTAGTCTTTGATGAATCAGTTCGTCGCAGCGCAGAAGAGGTGGTCTCGGCCATTCGAGCCTCGCTGGATCTCGCGGCACTTCGACCGGTATCCGCAGTTCGTCCGGAGAATTCTTCAGAATCATTCGTAGATTCGCACCCCGGAGGTCTTCGGCTCGCGAGATTCGAAGAGACCAGCGAGCTGGCAGACGAGCCCGCGACGGATTCGTCTTCCGCATCTCGCCGGCGACCGACCAATGGTGGTGCCATGCAGCCACCATTTCCTGTTTCTGGATCTGGCGCAGACTCCGAGACCGATCGGCCGCGGAATCATTTTCGATCGGTGCGTTTGCGGCCATCTCCAACGGGCGATCCTGGCGAGCCAGCCTTCTCATCAGGCCAGCCGGAGGAGGATGTCGATGTGGTCAGCTCGAATTCTGGAACCAAGGAACCGGAACAGAGTCGATCGGGGGCCGCATCGCGACTGGGTCCACTTGATGGTCCACTTGATGATTCAACGATCGATGTCGAGCCATCGGCGTTGGTTTCCGACGCCGGGCTTCTCGGTCTTCTTCCAGAACTCAAGCCGACTGGGCTGCACTGTCCAATCGTCACGGGGGTTGAAATCGCCGCTGACATGAAAGGCGGCGTTCACCTGCTTTGCTCGGATGTCAGTCTTGAATCAGCCCGGATCGCAGAGGCTTGGTTGCGCCGTAATCGGGTCCTGATTGCGAACGTGATCGACTTTTCCGGAGTGTCGACGATCCATGTCTTTACGACGGATCCACCGCGGGTCGCCGACCTCCATCGCACCGGGCTTCGGCTTCATCTCATTATCGAAGACGGTGAGCATCGCCGGCAAGTCCCGCTCAATAGTGAGCAGAACGCGGTCATTCCGGAATAATTGGCCCGGTCGCCGATCCGTGGTCTTATCCGGTGGGAAACAGGAGTTGAATCTGGAATCGAATACTCCACTCGCCGACTCCGGCGGGCTTTTCAACGTTGTAGAACCCTTGTAGCTGGATGTTCACCGGCTGCGATCCGATTCGCATGACTCTTCCGAAGCCCCCGCCGATCGGGATCGTCCACCGGTTGTCGGCGTCGGCCTTCCAGTTCGCGGTGAAGACCGGAGATGTGGTGAGGTACCAGCCGTCAGGCAGGTTGTAATTGACGAATGGCTGCATCAGCAGCGAGTTCACATCGTTCCCGCCTGATCCGGCGTATGACCAGACGTTCTGAACCAATCCGCCGATCACCCAGGGGCCCTGCATGGTGAGTGCAACCACGCTGGGGCCTGCCGACCACTTGTCGGTTCCGAGTCGGTCCGAGGTCGCGGTTGGGAATTGCAACACTGGGCCGACTCCCCAGATGATTTCGCTGGTCTTTGCCGGAGAGAAGAACGCCGTGAACTGCAGATCGCCAAGACCAAAGTCGCTCGAGACGCCCGACGCTGGCGAGGGTGCATTGATCACCGGAAGGATCGTCCGGGTGATCAGATTGATGTCATCGGTGAGTTTGATTGGGATGACGGGCTGAATATTGAGCACCCACTGTGCGTTGTCGCCGGGGCCGGTTGGAAACGTCAGGTTGCTCTGGAACGGAAGGCTGATCATGTCGGCAACGGGATTCTGCGCTGCTTTGGCGAGTTGTTCGGCACTCGGACCGTCGCCCACCGTGGCGGTCGGCGAGGTCGTGGTTGAGTCGCCACCATTCGCGACTGCGTCCTCCGCAGCCTCTTCTTGGATGGCGAGAATTCCGGATGCAAAGTCAAGGCGAATCGAGGTTTCGGAGATCGCCAACGTCGGTATCAGGCCGGTGGCAATCGAAAGGATGATGACGGCATTCATAATTTAATTTCTCCGGCGTTGGGATGTGAGCTAACAGGAAAATCTTCGACCGCCATGTGGCTGGGACTATGCACGCGATGTGAGCAGGTTTTCAAGCCATGAGTTCCAATTCGCGAACTGAAATCCGTGAGTTTCCGCCGGAGTCCAGCCTCGATCCCCCAGTCCGAGGGTGAGCCGATCCAAGTGGCGGAGATCCCGGAGCCCCTCTGGAAGTGCGGAAGCGCCAAAGCCCCCGTCCGCATCGGATCCCAATCCGACTCGATTTCGTCCGGCCAATGCGGCGACGTGTTCGATGTGATCAAGGCAGTCGTGAATGGTGGCAGGCATTCCGTCGCCCCGGAGAAATCGACCAAAGAGATTGAGCCCGATGATGCCGTCACGGGCGGCGATGGCCTTGATTTGGTCGTCGCGAAGGTGCCGATCATTCGGGCCGGTGATGGCGGCGGCGTTGGAGTGTGTGGCGCAGACCGGACCGGAGGTTCGTGCCAGTAAGTCATCGAAGGCGTCGGGGGAGAGGTGGGAGACATCGTGCCCGACGCGGTGCGTCTCAAGCGCATCGACGAGCGATGCGCCGACGGCGCTGAGCCCGCCCGGTTGTGCATTGCCTCCGGCGTATCGGGAGCCGCGGGCCCAGCTCAGGCCGACCACCCGCAGGCCGCGATCAACCCACCATGCGACGTCGTCTGGCGTCTTGATCGGGTCCGCGCATTCCATGAGCAGGACGAGTCGAGGCACGATCTCGGCATCGAGATCCGCCAGATCCCGAACGATCGTGACCCGGCCTGCCGCTTCTTCGGCTTCGTACCAGCTCAACTGTCGGCGTCCGGCACGTTCTGCCGCATCTGGATCGTCTGCGGGGTATGCCGCAGGTTCTCCGGCGGGACCATCCCGTTCGGTAAAAATGGTGGCGAAGAGAGTTTGGATGCGGGCCGCGGCGAGATCGGGCCAGGTGACCGCACCATCGATCCCAAGTTCGGCCACCGAGTGGTGAAAGTCTCGACCCTCACCGGCGAGATAGGCAAGATCGAGATGGGCGTCGAGCCATGCATGGTTGGTCATGACAGCATGCTAGCGAACCCGAGATCCTGAATCGGATTCTGGTTGATCAAAAAGTCGGTTTGTGATGCCGGGAGGGTTGATTTCAATCGATTTCGTTGCCTCGCCAACTCGGGCTCGGTAGCCTGTGAGGATGGTCAATGCATCGGGGTCTTCGTCACCGCCTCCCGTGGCGCCCGATTGGGCTTCTGCGGGATGGAGTGTTGCGATTCCGCAACGAGCTTCCCGCGGCGTTCGTCTGAGTTCCGGATTCTCGGCTTTGGCGGCCGCAACGGTTTTGGTGATCGCGTGGATTTTGACGCCTTCCGATGCCGGTCTCGGAACGCATCAGCAGATGGGGCTCCCGCCGTGCAACTGGATCGTGGCGGCGAACATGCCTTGCCCGACGTGTGGGATGACGACGGCGTTCAGTTTCGCGGCTCATGGAAACCTCTTGGCTTCCTTCCGAACCCAGCCGCTTGGAGCGCTTCTGGCAGTTGCGACGGCGATGGTGGTGTTGATCGGAGGGTGGACCGCGGTTTCAGGATCGATGCTCGCTCCGTTCTTCTCAGGGCTTTTTGGAAAACGGTTTCTTTGGGTATTCGTGGCGTTGCTCCTTGTGGCATGGGCCTACAAGATTGGTGATCACCGGGAATACTTCTGAAGTACTTTGGCGAGTGGAGCAGGCGTAGCGTCGAGTCGTGATTCGGATCGGAACGTTTGACCGACCACGGTCGATGATCGCAACGAAAGTGACCAACATGACAATGAACAGAATTTACAATCGAAACAAACATCGAACCGTCGCGGTCCGAAGCGTGTCGATGCTCTCGCTCCTCGCCATGGTTGGCATCCTCCAAGGCTGCCAGATCTTCGGTATCGCGAGTGTGATCGGGCAGAACATCGAGCGCGAGAAGAAGGTCGAAGTACTCGCGGAATATGATGGCCTTCGAAATCAGACGGTGGCGGTCGTCGTGCAGACCGACATGTCGACGCTGTATCAGTTTCCGAAACTGGTTGCGGAGATTGGTGTCAACATGAGCCGGCGACTGGCGCAGAACGTCGAGGGGATTCAAGTACTCGATCCACGATTCGTGCTCGACTGGACGTATCACAAGCCGGGCTGGGAGACCATGCCCTACGGTGAGGTATGCGAGGAGCTCGGTGTCGAGCGGCTGGTCTGGATCGACGTTTTCGAGTTTCGCCTCAATCCCCCGGGTAATCGCTGGCAGTGGGAGGGGGTCGCCGGTGCCTCCATCGGAATCGTCGAACTCGATGGATTCGACTCTGACGCCTTTGCCGAAAACTATGACGTGAGCGGCGAGTTCCCCAAGATTGCAGAGCTCGGACGTGAAAGTTCGACGGAGGCGCGGATCGAGATGGGACTGCTCGCCACTTTTATCGAGCAAGCAGCCTGGCTCTTCTTCGACCACATTGAGGACAAGTATCCCGATGTCTGATTCAACAAGACGATCAATTCATGGCGTCCTACCGCTGCTCCTCATCCTGGCGACGGGTGGCATTCTTGTCGGCTGCAACATTATTGTGCCGGTGGCCTACGTGCTTGAGGGGCCGGGCACTATTCCCGCCCAGTACGTACTTCGCGAGACCAGCACCGCGGTTTTCGTCGACGACCCGGACACGGCATTTCCGCGGACCTCCCTCCGCTCGATGGTTGGAGTCCGGATCACTGACGACCTCATCTCTAGTGGCACGATCCCATCGAGCATGATGGTCGATTCGCGTGACGTGCTCGCGCTGGCCCGAGCGTTGGAGACCAGTGAGAGTCGAGTGAGTATTGAACGGATCGGTCGCGAAGCCGGAGTCGAGCAGGTCATTTACGTCTCGCTCGATGGATTCGCCATGACCCTTGATGGCTTCACCCCACGACCCACCGCGGTCTGCAGTGTGAAGGTCCTCGATCTCGCGTCCGGAACCAGAGTATTTCCCATCGCCGATCCGAGTGGGTTGGAGGTCGTCGGGCAAATCCGCGAGGTCGATCCGATCAACTTCGAGAGTTTCGCCAAGCGGCGTCGTGTCGAAGATAATCTTGCAATGGAACTCGGTAAGAACGTCGGCTTTCTCTTCTACGAACACGAGCGAGTGGATCTGGGTGAGAACCTCGGCGTTCGCTGATCCTCGGAGGCCTCGGCGCCTCGGAGTCTTCCTGAGATGAGTAGAACGGTGCATGTTCTGGATCCAGCCGCTCCCGGCTGTGGCATGGCGCTTTGCGATGCGCTGGCGATTTTGCAGGAGGATGACTCGCTGGTGATCCTTGGCGGACGGGACCAGGCCGAACGAGCGCGTCAGCGGAGCGTGAGTGTCGATGCGAACGTACCCATTCCTCTGGGCATTCCGCGGCTTACCTCGCCACAACTCGAACGTGTCTTGAAGACGATGATCGCGGAATCCTGTCGGCTGGCCTCGGAAGATCGACCGGCAACGACTCGCGTTCCCATTGACCGAGTGATGGCTTGGTCCGAATCAGCGCTGGTCGCCACGCTTGGCGCTGATCATGGTCTGCCGGTGGTCGGTCAGATCGCCGCCGTCTCCGGCCGACCGCCCGGGCTTGAACCATGGCGTCGGCATCGTGCCTGCGTGCATCCGATCGGTCCGGAGATCGGCCGGTTGCTTACCCGGCGAGGTTGGCGATTGGGCGAGGTTCGAGCGGCGGCAGATTTCCCGATGCCGGATGTCAAGCATCGGTACGGCCGAGCCGAGGCTCGCGCGCTCATTCGTGGGCAATGGGGAACTCGTGGTTCAGAGGAACTGGTGGTCGCCCTCTCCGCTGACCCGCCGACCGGCGCCGCCGTCTCAACGCTTTTGATCGCTGCCGCGACGGCGGGGGTCGCGGGTCGAGGGATGACCCTGATCGCAGATCCTGCTTCGGGTGAGGCTATGGCCGCATCCAAATGGCTCGTGAGTGTCAATGAGCGACGCGGGGGCAAGCGCGTCCACCTCGTGCTCGATGAGCGGGTTCGTGATCCGAGATTGATCGCCCCGGCCGTCGACGTCGTGGTCACCGTCGATCGATCAGACGCGACGCCCTATCCGCCGGTATCTGTCCTGGCCCTCCGGGCTTGGCTGGCGTACGGCGTGCCACTGGTTGCTTCAAACCGACGCAACGCGGCTTCGCTCGTTGAGGATGGCGTCGATGGTCGGTTGATTCCCCCCGGAGATCGCAACGCCTTGATCCAAGTGCTGATGCGAATGATTGATGAGCCATCGTTGGCGGTTGATATGGGGAATGCCGCGGCGGCCCGGCACGGTCGGGGGCTGACTTCGGGACGCCCAGATTGGTTCCGGGGGCGCGACTACGATTTGACGGGGCAACCGTCCGCGGGGATGGAATCCGCGAACGCGATCGCAGCTTCTCGATAAAGCATCCGCAACTCCGACTGCGGGACGGACATGCCGCGAAGTCTTGGAGCGTCCAGCGGTCCGTACCGTTCGGGATCGACCATGGCCAGATCGGGATCGGCGATCGGGCTCTCTCCGTCATGATCGCTTTCCCAGAGTTTTCGGAGCGACCAGTACCGACTGGCGTAGAGATCGAAGGCGTCGTGCCGGTTGCTGGCTTTGGTGGCCATCACATTATTCGCGTCCTCCTCGGCACTCCGGAGATGTTCGTCGAGCGTGACGATGTCCGATCCGAAGAGGATCCGTCCCCGATGTCGTTGAAGAAAAGCGACGAGATCGGTTGGTTCATGTCGGGACAATTCCCGGATGATCCACTTGGTCGCGCTGCTGTCGAGGTGGAGATTCGGATGCCGCGAAAGGAGTCCGTCGAGAAAGTCGAGATCCTCTGGCCAGCCGCCCATATGGGCCGCAATGAACGGGACCGGATAGTCCGCCACCACCGCTTCAAGCGGCTCGTATTGTGATCGCTTGTCCCCGTACTTCGATTGGTCGGCGTACTTGGTGGCGAACCATGTATCAGGATCGGCGACATGAATCATGATCGCCATGCCCAGGTCGGCCGCCAGTCGCATACCGGCTCTGCGGATCGGACCGTCGAGTCGGAGCATCGCCGGGTCGCCCGCTTCCTCACCAAAGTCGACGATCCGCGGTGCCGACCAGAATTTGACAATGCGGGCCCCCTTCGCGCGATACGCCTCGATCCTTTCAAGGTACCCCTCGCCATGAGCGAGTCGGCGGTCGGGGTTTCGAAAATCCGGGACGGCGATCGGCTCGAACCGCCCATCGAGTGCCTCGCGGACCGACTCAACTTCGTCGAGGGCGGTCATCGACCAGACCTTTTCGATTCCATAGAGGTCCATCACCTCCGCGAACAAGGTGGCGGCCTCCGTGCCATTGATATGTGTGTGGGCATCGATGATCGAAACCGGTGGATTTCCGAGGAGGGAAGCCTCGTGACGGTAGTCCATGAGAAGTCGATTGGCGGGGGTTGGGGAATCAGGAATCATGCCATCGATACTAGCCTGTGGTCGACCCGGAATCAGTTCGACAATTTGGTCTTCTTCGATTCTTCCGGATTCTCAGCCACAGGACTTGGTTCCGATTTTCCGTCAATGCCGGGTCTCTTTCGATTGACCGGCGTGCCATTGATTCCTGATACCGAAGTCTTTGATGATCGGCGGACTCTCGGTCGCGTGCCGTTCTTCGATTCGGTTTCGGGTGCCTCCAGAACTCCACCTCGGGTCACGCGGCCGATGTAGATTTCGTGATCCGCTTCGATATCCAGATGCCGGATGAGCTCGCAGATCACCCATGATGCCGCGGCGGTTGGAACGGGAAGGTCCTGGGTCTCCGGAACAAGGGTATGTCCGAGGAACGGATCTTCGCCTTGCAATTCGCTGGGCCTGACGAACAGGCGGGAGAGGATCAGATCGGTCTCGGAGATTTCGCAAAGGGCGAAGGTTCCGGAATCTCGGATCAGGGGGCTCAGGGCATGGCCCTTCCGAACGGCGACGGTGATCGTCGGTGGAAAATCGGCGCACTTCTGAACCTGCGTCACGATCATCCCATTCCGGCTTTCGCCAAAGGCTGCGGTCATCAGAAAGCGAGCGGAAGGCATCCTGGCGATCGCATCCTTTGCAACGGAATGTGCCGTGGTCTCAAGGGGCATGTCATTTCCAGAGTTCAATGGCACCGGTAGACCACCGATGCGCGGAATTGGGGGAAGAATGTGTAGATCATGCGCTCTAATTCCAAAATGTCCATAAGTCTTTTGTAGTCAAGACTTTGCACGCCGGTGAATTGGCCTTTACGGCGTTTTGGGGGTCATAAAAGTTGTTAAATGTCGAAAAATGGTGAGTTGTGTTGAAGAATGGGGGGATGTGGAGTATTCTCCGATCGTCAAGAACTCGGCGAGTCCCATCGTTGGACTCGAACCGACCAAGAGCCTCCGGAGACCTCATGCGTGCTTTTCCTCGGTCACTTCGAGCACACCATCGACACGAAGAATCGGCTGGCCATCCCAGCCGAACTTCGCGATGTGTTCGACGAGGAGACTCATGGCACGGCATTCGTCGCCGCACCGGGCGCGACTGGAAGTCTCTGGCTCTGGCCGGAGCGGACCTTCGCCGACCTCGCGTCGGAGCTGGGCGGTTCGCTCCTCGGCGACGAAGATCAGATCGATTTCGAACGTGTGATCTTCTCGCAGTCGGCGCGTTGTCCGATCGATTCGGCCGGCCGAATCCGGCTGCCCGATCGACTCCTGACTCGCTACGGACTCTCCGGGAGCGTGATGGTGATGGGAGTTCGAGATCATCTCGAAGTAATTCTTCCGGAAGACTGGCGACGCGAGCAGGCGGCGTTGCCTTCGGAACGCGACGTCTGGCGTCGGGCGAGGCAGGCCCGCGCGGCTCGTTTGGAAACGGAAGGTGGTCGATGAGCCTTCATTCTCACGATTGGAATACACGCGGGCACCATCCCGCAGGCAGTCAAGACGACCAAGGATCGGTCGTCCAAGGCGCCGTCGGCACGCGGTCGAGTCGATGGCGCGGTTGTACCGCGTCGCGACGGTCACGGATGATCGTCGCGGCACGTTCTTTGACCGTAAACGCCTTGTTTTCAGGGCAACGCGAGCAGGGGGGCACCTGGTTCGCGTGAACCGAGTCAAGGATGACTCGGCGTTCCGATGCTTCGCGGATCACGGATGATCCTGAAGCACCTCGGGGTGTGAGACCCCGGCTCGCCGGTCCACGGTTTTTGGATCGAGGGCTTTCGGCCATGAGCGGGGGCTCGATGGCTGCTTCGCTTCGCCGCCCGCGCCGTCCTCTGGACGGCGCGGGCGATTTGTTTTGGGAGCGCCCATCGCGGCACTCAAAACGAAGAACGCACGCCAGCGGGGCGTGCGTTCCATCGATCAGAGTTCGTTGCGGCGATTGAGAATTACGGTGTCGGTCGTTCAGCCTTCGGAGGCGGGTCGAATCTGGCCGGCGACTGACGGTCCTTCTTCGTCGGCCACAATCTGCTCGGCGACCTCTCGTCGATGGACCGCGACTTCTCGTGGGAATTCAAATGCAAGTCTCACTCGGTCGCCTTTGATGACCGCCACTCGAACGACTCCGAGGGGGGACGCAGGATCTCCGATGATGACTTCCTCGCCTTCGCGACGGGTAATGACCAGCATGATCAGGTCCTCCTGCCTGAGGCACGTCTTCCAAGAACAGGTTTCAGAACAGTCTGGCTCTGAGCCCGGGAAGCAGCCTGCCGAGATCGTTCGGCTCTCTACAGGGTAGCCGAACGCGGTCGATCACAGAAGTCGAGATCGCAGGAATCTCGAGTGGTATCGGGCGGTCAAGTGTTTATTCGATCGCAATCACGTCGGTCACTTCGGGGACGCGATCGCGCAAATTCCGCTCAATACCATCACGAAGGGTCATTTCGCTCGAAGGACAGCCGATACAAGCCCCGAGAAATCGGATCTGAACCACCCCGGTATCAGAGATACTCAGGAGTTCGAAGTCGCCGCCATCTTCTTGGACGCCAGGACGGATCATGTCAAGAACCCGCTCCACCCGCGTTTGGAGCAGATCGTTTGAAGCATTTGGTTCGGGATTATTCATGGCACGTTCTTTCGAAAGACTCCCAATGAGCTGAATTCAGTTCTGTCCGAGATCGGAATCTCTATTCACTCGATGATAGAGTCAAATCTAGTTCGTCGCTGATTGACGGTGGATCTCCGGCTCTTCGCAGGAGTCCCGTAGCGATGACACCGGCATGGAGGCCAGCATACCGTGACTTTTAGACAATTCCCGATTCCATCCGCAGTCAAGGTGGCGTCAGGCCTCCTTTCAATCCACGCTCGATCGAAGATCCGGTTTGGCGGATATTGCCTGGCGGCCCTTTTGGTGATTGGCGGTGGTTGCGCCCCAAAACCAATCGAGGATCCAGTCGCGGTGCTCTCAAATCCGAATGAGCTCACGGGTCGACACTACGCCGCGATTCGGATGCTCGAAGCCAGCGGCGATCCGACCGTGACCGAGCAGACATTGAAGCGAGTGATCGTCGCGAATGGTTACTTCATCGACGTTCGAGAAATGGCCTACCGCCGCATGCAGGCCATCGATCGGGAAGGATTGAAGAGGCTTCTGGAGATCCAGATGCCCAAGATCGATGCGCTTCAATGGCGTGCCCGGCTCTGTGAGTTGATTGCCGAAGAACCGTGGATTGAGATGACCCCCACGTTGATCCGAGCTTGGGCGCAGCCGATGCCCAACTGGGTCGACACCCCCGCCGAGCGGCCGGAGCGTCTCGCGTTGGTGGAGATGTACGGAGAACAAAAACTGCCCGACGTTTTGGTTCAGGTGATGCTGGATGCCGACCCGATCATCTCCGCCAATCTCCGAGCTCGGTGCTGGGAGTTACTCATTGCCGAAGGGCAACGAGATCGGGTTATCTCACTGCTTGCCAGTAGCGAGATCTCGCCGAACGACGGCATGTTCAGGGATCTCCGCACCATCGCTGATCAAACCGGGATCATCCCTCGAAATCGGGAAGAGATCATCTGGGCCCGAGCGCTCTGCCGGCCGGAGAACGCGGGTTTTCTCGCGGCCGCCACGAAGGCGATCCGCCAGCTCTCCGAGGATCGCCGTGCCCAACTCGAACTGCGGGATCTGGGCATCCTCGTCGCCGCCATGCGGATCGATCCGGGGCTCTTGGAGCAAGACGAAGCATCGCTGTACGCCGGACTGCGACGGGACATCGACGTCGACGGCCGCCGTCTCTACGCCGCAAATTTCACGGGCTGGAGTCAATCTCACACTGAACGCCTCCGCGACGTGAAGGAGAAAATCTCCTGGAACGACTTATTGGCGATGCGCATCGCCATCGAATCGCTCTCGATCGACGCCGTCCTAGATCATGTGTTCGACTACGCAGAGCGCGATCTCCTCGACGACGAGACCGAGTTTGGCGGGGTGATAGGCGTCGACCCGAAAGGACGGATCGAACTTCTGGAGTTTCTGCCCCGGATTCGAAGAGGCGACAACCGATTCGAGGCGACGCAAGATTTGTTTGACGCGGCCTATACCGGCGTGTTCCATTTTCATAATCACGCTCAGGAATTCGACAACGCAGACTATGCTGGACCGCACATGGGCGACTTCGCGTACGCCGAAGCAACGCGAGCCAACTGCCTCGTATTCACGTTCATCAATAGTCGGACGATCAACGCAGACTTTTATCGCCACGGCGGAATCGTGGTCGATCTCGGCACGTTTCGCCGGCCGGATTGAGCTTCGTTTGATGGTTGGCGGGTGATGTTCTGGTTGACGGAAGTTCCATGACAACTCTGGATGGGGCCAGGTTCGGCGGGAAGCCGCCACGTGGGCAAACCAGAAACGATGGGTCCAGGAGAGATTTTGGCTTGCAAGTCCTGCTCATTATTCTGGTCGCCGTCGTGTTGCTTCCCGAGGCTTCTTCGGGGATGGGTGATGGGATTTCAGCCGCCGTGAGCATCGGGTTGGTCTTGTCCGGTACGGCGCTACTTCTGCTCCTGGCCGTGATCAATTCGAAACGACTCCTGCGGCGTCTTGCGGTTCAGGATCCTGGGCCGGAGTTTGAACGAGCCACTCGTCAACTTCGTGTGGTGCAGTGGGTCGCCGTGGGAATCGTTGTCGCCGGGGTTCTTCTTCTTGGATTCCGGGATGCGGTGCAGGCGATGGTCGGCGACGTCCTGATCCTTGACGAGATCATCACCATTGCCCCGGCGCTGGTTGCGATCACCGCCGCGTGGTGGATCTTTCATCCTTTCGAGCAGCAGGCCCGTGAGGCCACGCTGCTGCGGCGGCTGGACGATGGCCTTCCGATTCACCCGATCCCCACTCGCGTGGGTTGGGTGTCGATGCAGGTTCGGACGCAGATGTTGATCATTCTTCTCCCCCTGGGCCTCTTGGCGGTGACCGGTGAATTGGTTCGCGTGGCCATCGACGCCAGTGACGCCGATCTCCCCGATTGGGTTCCGGCCCTCGCCTCGGCCGCCATGGTCGTCCCCATCGCGCTCGCGGCGCCGGGGCTCGTGGTTCGGGTGCTCGGGGCACGGCCCTTCCCGGAGGGCGAGATTCGATCGACGCTTCTCCGAATGTGCGCGCAGGCAAAGGTGCCGGTTCGGGAAATTCTTCTCTGGCCGACCGGAGGAAGCATGATCAACGCCGGGGTGACTGGATTCATTGGTCCGTTGCGATGGGTCCTCTTGACGGATGGGCTCATCGACACGCTCCGACGAGAACAGGTGATGGCGGTGATGGCCCACGAACTGGCGCACGCCCGGCGACATCACATGCCTTGGATGGCGGTGGCCTTGATCGCACTGGCGATGCTTTGTGCCGAAATCGCCGACCCTTTCATCGTCGTGCTTCGCACGGCCATCATGGAGGCGGGGGGTACTGTCACCGCAATTGATCAACAACTTTGGTGGATTGACGTCGGGGCGACCGTCCTGGTGTTACTGGGCACGCTGGTGGGATTCGGCTGGGTCTCGCGTCGATTTGAGCGACAAGCGGACGCTTTCGCGGCGGTCCGCATGTCCGTCGATGCCGAGGATCGTCCGTTACCGCAGGTCTCTGCGGCAGGCGTGGACGCCATGCGCTCGGCGCTGATGGCAGTCGCGGGCGTCAATGGGGTAGCGATGAAGCGATTCACCTGGCGGCATGGTTCGATCGACGCTCGGCGTCGGCATCTGATGACGATTTTGGACCGTCCAGTCGATCGACTCCCGATTGACCGGCTGGTTCGAGCGATCCTCGCGGTGGCGGTGCTGGTCGTGGTTGCGGTGCTGCTCCGTTGGTCGCTCCAAGACTCGACAATTTTTCAGGAAGCGGGCGCCGATTCGCCCGCCATGGTCACGATCAAGGGACAATGACGCCATGCACTTCGTCAAGATGCACGGTCTCGGGAACGATTACCTTTTTGTCGACGGTCGCCACGACCGGGTCGCAGATCCTTCCGCCGCCAGTCGCCTGGTGAGTGATCGTCATCGAGGTATCGGCGCTGATGGGCTCATCATCATCGACCCGCCCCAGGATCCCGCGAATCACGCTCGGATGCGGATGTTCAATGCCGATGGCAGCGATGGCGAGATGTGTGGAAACGGCATTCGATGCGTCGCAAAGTATCTCGTCGATCGTGGCATCACCGACGCCCAACCGCTGCGAGTTGAGACTGCCGGAGGCATTCGATTGCTGACTTGGCACCGAGATGCGGTGGGCACGGTCGGCACGGTCACCGTCGACATGGGGGCTCCATCTCTGGCGGCCGCTTCGATCCCCGCCGACATGCCGGACCAGGACGCAGGCGAACCGGTGGTCGCATGTTCCTTTGATCCCGTCGATTTTGGGATCAGTCGGGAGGATGCGCGGCGGTTCGGGATACAATCGTCGTTGACCTTGGTGTCCATGGGAAATCCCCACGCGGTGATTTTCTGCAGCGATGTTGACGCCGCCCCGCTCGATCGCCTCGGTCCGATTGTCGAAGTGCACGCGTGGTTTCCGAATCGGATCAATCTGCATCTCGTGGAGGTGACTGGGCCTCGTTCGGTGCGAATGCGGACGTGGGAACGTGGGAGTGGTGTGACCCAAGCCTGTGGGACAGGGGCCTGCGCCGTCTGCGTGGCCTGCCTGCTCGAGGGGCGGGCCGCATCGCCGCTGGAGGCGACGCTGCCGGGTGGCCGATTGCGGTTGGAATGGTCGGGGAGGCCCGGCGACTCGGTGTCGATGTCGGGGCCGGCGTCCGAGGTATTCGAAGGTGATATCGATCTCGCGGCACTGGCCGCGCAAGCCGCCGGGAACGACCGGCAGGAGTTGAGGACATGACCATTGATCTTGATCGGCTCGACGAGTTTGAAAAACGCATCGCGGCTGCCGTGGAGATCCGCGACGATCAGATGCGGCACGAACTTGGCGAATTCGTGGCGATTCCCACCGGTTTTAACCATACGCCCGGCTTAGAGGCGCTTCGGGCATTGTTGGCCACGCGGCTCGAGACCGTTGGCGCGACGTTGGAGAGTATGCCGGGTCGACCTCGGCCCGGTTGGATCAAGATCCGAACTGGTTCGGATGATCCCGAGGCGGCCGCGGTCACCGAGGACGTTCCACCGATGCTCGTCGCTCGCCACGTCGTGGATGACGGTCGGGCGGCGGTCCGATTCATGATCTGTGGTCATCTCGACACGGTTCACGATCCTCACGGGCCATTTCAAGTGCTCTCGGACGACGTCGGCGGTTTGGCGCATGGCCCCGGCGTGATGGACATGAAGGGAGGGCTCTTGGTGGCGATCACCGCACTTGAGGTCCTCAAGGAACTCGGGCGACCATTGGATTGGACGGTCGCACTGGTCCCCGACGAAGAGACCGGTACCTATTTCTCGGAGCAGGCGCTGCTTGAAGTGGCCGCAGGACACGACGTTGGCCTCGTTCTTGAACCTGCGCTTCCCGACGGTTCGCTGGTGGTCGAGCGAATGGGTTCCGGAGCATTCATGATCGAAGCGCACGGACGGGCAACGCATGTCGGCCGGGCCTTCGCCGAGGGGCGATCAGCAGTGCTGGCCATCGCTCGGGCGATTATCGAGGTCTCCGCCCTTGCGGATGTCGATGAGGGACGTATCGTCAATATCGGGCCCATGCACGGTGGTCAGGTCACCAACGCCGTCGCCCACCACGCGCGGTGCTGGGGCAACGTCCGCTATCGCGACGAAGCGACCCGACAGGACCTTGAGCGGTCGATTCGCGAAGTGGTCGAGGGCCTCAACACGCAAATGGCGGCCGAGTCGGACGATCCTCCGAGGCTCGTGGCCCACACCGCGTTCATCCGGGCCGCGAAACCGTCGACCCCGGAGGTCATGGCCTTGGCCGAGGTCGCCCGAAAGACCAGCGAGGATCTGGGCCATTCAATGCCATTCGCCGCCACCGGCGGGGTCTGTGACGGCAATGTGATCCAGCAGGCCGGAGTCCCCACCATCGATACGCTGGGGGTCCGAGGCGGTGGTATGCACCGTCCTGACGAGCATGTCCAGTTGGACAGCTTGGTCGAGCGGGCGACTTTATTCGCGATCCTCCTGCATCGGCTCGATCGTGATGGATTCGGCGAGATGTCTGGCTCTGGCCGGTCGATATCATGAAAGTCCTGAAGACGAGATTCAGGGAGCCCGATTCGGGTGGCCCCTGATCTGGCGATCTCAGGCATGGTTCGCCGTGCGTTCCATCGGTCCCAGTTCATCGACTCCCTTGGAGTCTGTTCTTTTTTTACCTGGTTCGATTCCTAGGAGGTCAGTCGCGTGAGCATGCCCCAGTCAGTTACGGTCGCCGATTCATTCCGTCAGAGCCCAGAAGTCGTCGCGGCGCTCGACGCGGTGATTCAGAGGCTCGAGTCCTCGCAAGCATCGATCACCGATGCTCGACCTCCAGTCGATGGTGGCACCGAGACGCTCGAAGGATGGCTCGCCCGTTCCAAGGAAGCCCGCGGTAAGGGAGCGCTCTATCCATATGTCGGAAGCGGGATCGGCAACGGGCCGCTGGTCGAGCTCGTCGATGGCTCGGTCAAATGGGACATGATTAACGGCATCGGCGTTCACATGTTCGGGCACAGCGACCCCGGTCTGGTTCGGGTTGCCATGGAATCGGCGCTGGGCGACGTGGTGATGGAGGGCAATCTCCAATACAACTCAGAGAGCATCGAGATTGCGGAGTTTCTCTCGCAGGAAGCCGCGAAGGGGTCTCGGCTCAGTAGTTGTTTCACGACCAACTCCGGCGCCATGGCCAACGAGAGCGCCCTCAAAGTCTGCCAGCAGAAGACCAACGGTGCCCCTCGGGTCATTGCGTTTCAAGATTGCTTCATGGGGCGTTCGACCACCATGGCCCAGATCGGCGACTCCGCCGCGGGTCGGGTGGGAATCCCGTTGAATGCGCACGTCGACTACATGCCGTTCTACGATCCCGCGATGGGAGAACGATCAATCCAGATGGCGGTGTGGCATCTCGACCAGTGCCTCAAGCGATACCCGGGACAGCACAGCTGTTTCATCTTCGAACTCGTCCAAGGCGAAGGCGGATTCCGCACGGCGCCGCGGGAGTTCTTTGTGCCGCTCATGGAGATGTGTCGCGAGCGAGGGGTCCCAGTCTGGGACGACGAGGTCCAGACCTTCGGCCGCAACACCGAGATGTATTACTACGACGTGTTGGGTTTGGGCGAATACGTCGACGTCCTGACCCTTGGCAAGATGAGTCAGATTTGTGCCTGTCTTTATACGGATGAATTCAACCCGAAGCCGGGGCTCTTGAGCGGAACGTTCATCGGTTCAAGCAGTGCCTTGCAGGTTGGCCACGCGGCGCTTCGTCGGCTTCGCGACGGCGGCTACTACGGCCCCGAGGGTCGGATCGCCGGGCTGCAAACGGCCTTCCGCGAGCATGCCAACGCCTTTGTAGCCAAGCATCCAGAATGGTTCCCACCGGCGGACGACACGCTTGGTCGTCCGATGACCGAGATGGTGGCCGGCACCGGTGGCATGTGCCGGCTGACGCCTTTTGGCGGTAGCCGAGCGAAGATCATGAAGGCGTTACATATCATGTTTGCGGAAGGACTCATTGCCTTCATCTGCGGACATGATCCGTATCACCTTCGATTCCTTCCACCGGTCGGCGTGATGAAGCCGGCCCAATTCGGTCCCGTCTTCGAAGTGCTCGAACGCTCGTTCGAGAAGGTTGACCTCGCGGATTGATTCCGTTTCGCCCGCACCCCCGACGATGTTCGTCGCGGGGATCAGATCGAAGGTTGGCAGGAGGCACAAGCATGTTCGTCATCCGTCAGGTCGCGACCGAGGACGTGACCACGCTTCTCAAACTCGCGAAGATGGTTCATTTCATCAACCTCCCACCCGACCGCGACATCATTGCCGCGAAGGTTGTGCGCAGTCGCCATAGTTTCGGCAAGCAGGCTCGCGACCCGCGAGAACGAAACTTCATGTTCGTGTTGGAGGATCTGGGGACCGGCAACGTGATCGGCACCAGTGCGATCCTTTCCTGCATCTCCTGGCCCGGTCACCCGCACGTCTATCTAGAGGTCAGCCGCAAGGAATTCTGGAGTGATGATCTGCAGCAGGGCAACACCCAGGTGATGCTGACGCTGGGCGAGGACGTCTCTGGTCCGAGCGAGATGGGCGGATTGATCTTGGCCCCCGGGTATCGGGGTCACGCCGAGCGACTCGGGGGATTTCTCTCGATGGTTCGCTTCCACTTCATGGGCCTTCATCGCCGTCAATTCAACAAGCGGGTGATCGCGGAAATGATGGGTGCGATCACCCCGGACAGTCACAATCTTCTCTGGGACTATCTGGGCCGCCGGTTCATCAATCTCTCCTACAAAGAAGCCGATCTTTTCTGCCAGCATTCCAAAGAGTTCATGACCGCGCTCTTTCCGCGCGAGCCCATCTATGCTTCGTTGCTTCCCCCCGAAGCGAGAAACCTCATCGCCCGAGAGAGCGATGAGACCGGCCCCGCCCGACGGATGCTTGAGCGACAGGGGTTTGAGTACAAGGGGCATATTGATCCCTTTGATGGCGGGCCGTACCTCGAAGCAGTCCGAGATCGAATTCCGCTCGTCGAGTCAACCGGCCGATTCAACCTGACCGGTCCGCTTTCCGGAACCGGAACATCGACGGGTATTGTCTCTTGCGAGGGTGATCAGGGATTCCGGTCGGTCCAGACGACGTTTACCGTACGAGGTGATGGGGTTCGAATCTCTGCGGATGCCATCGAAGCCATCGGCGCGAGCCGAGGTTCTGCGCTCGGGGTGACGGCGTTGCCGAAGAGCGCCTCCGAAAAAACCAAGAAGCCCAAGAAGTCGAAAAAAGCGAAGAAGTCATAGTTCGGGATGAATGAATCGCGTTGTGTCGAATCATCGAAGATCCCTCGATAGGGACCCTAGAGATTCGGAGACCGGCGTGTCCCGGATCGTTCTATAGAAATCACGACGGCTCACCTTCGGGCCGCTCGGAGACCAAGCATCATGTCGAATCATGGCACCGCCCATCAACGGGGCTTTCTTGATGGCCCGCCCGCCAATCTGATCGACGGCGAGTTTCTTCCGCTTCCCGCGGGCGATGCGATCATCTCGCGGAACCCCGCGGCGCCCGATGAGATTGCCTTCCAGTCCGGTGAGCGACTTGAAGACGTCGAGGCCACGGTTGTGGCCGCCCGTCGGGCGCAGCCCGCGTGGTTTGCGATGGGAAAGGCCGCGAGAATCGAGGTGCTCCTCCGTTGGAAGGAAGTCACCGCGGCCCGCGCTCCTCGAATGGCGGAGTTGATCACGCTGGAGATGGGCAAGGTCTTGTCCGAGAGTCGCTTCGAGGCGGGGGCGCTGGCGGGCAAAGTGGATATCACGCTTGGAGCGCACTCCGCCGGCCGGATCGCGGATTACGAAGTCGCCGCAGGCGAGACGAAGTCGGGACTCTGTCGGTACAAGCCGCACGGGGTCATGGCGGTCCTCGGACCGTTCAACTTTCCTGCTCACTTGCCCAATGGACACTTCATCCCGGCGTTGCTGGCGGGCAACGCGATCATTCTCAAGCCCAGCGAAAAGACGCCGGGCGTCGGCCAGGCCCTCGCCGAGATGGCGATGGAGGCGGGCATTCCCCCCGGGATCTTCAACCTCGTGCAGGGTGGCCCAAAGATCGCGGCGGCATTGGTCGCGAATCAGGGCGTCGACGGCGTGCTCTTTACTGGCAGTTGGCCGGTGGGCCGTCGCATTCTGGAAGCCAACCTCGACAGCCCCGGGCGGATCGTCGCCCTTGAACTTGGCGGATCGAATCCCTCGGTGGTGATGCCGTCCGCGGATCTCCGTCAGGCGGTCGTGGAATGCGCTCGGGCGGCGTATGCGACGAGTGGTCAGCGATGTACCTGCACTCGCCGGATCATCGTCCACGCCGACGTGGCGGATCGCTTCATTCAGGCGTTCTGCAAGGTCGCGAGCACGCTTCAGGTCGGGGCCGGCGATTCGACCGACCCGGTCTTCATGGGGCCACTGGTCAACGCGGCGGCGGTCGACGACGTTCTTTCGTTCCAGTCCGACCTCCACGCGTCTGGCGGCAAGATTCTCGTCGAAGCGTCGCGGATGGATCGACCCGGGCATTTCGTGACGCCGGGCGTCATCATGGTCGACCGCTTTAGCCTTGACCGAGATCGCGAGTGCTTCGGGCCACTGGCTCAGATCACCGTTGTTGATTCACTCGACGACGCCATTGAGCAGGCCAATGCCACTCGCTACGGACTCGCCGCGTCGATCTTCACTGGCGACGATACCGAATGGGATCGTTTCTTCGGCGAGTGTCGCGCGGGATGCATCAACCGGAATACCGGGACCGCGGGGGCGAGCAGCATGCTGCCGTTCGGAGGCCTTGGACAGAGCGGCAACCATCGGCCAGCCGGCGCTTTCAGCGTCGACTACTGCGCCTATCCGGTCGCCAGCATGGTCGAACGGGGGAGTGCGACCGTGGTCCCTGCCGGCATGCTGCTCGAAGACGCTTGGCTCGACGCCTGATTGCGACCATGCCCCAGGCACCGGCATCTTCGATCGAACTCACCGTGGTGGTGCCGGCCTGGAACGAGGCGGCGGACATCGTTGCGACGGTCTCTGCGCTTCGCGACGCGCTCGCCGAGCTCGGGCGACCGAGTGAGCTACTGGTGGTGGATGATGCCAGTAATGACGCAACCGCACGACTCGCCGTGAACGCGGGGGCGACGGTGCTGTCGGTCGAGAAACGGCAGATTGCTGCGGTCCGTAACGCCGGGGCGGCGGCGACCCACGGCCGGCTGCTGATCTTTGTCGATGCCGACACCATCGTGCCCAGTGAGACGCTGCGGGAGTTGATCCGAGCGGTGGAAGGTGGTGCGGCGATCGCGGGCCCACGGGTCGAAATGCCGGGCGTGAAGTCCAACTTCAACCGCCTCTGGACGTGGATCCTACTTCGGATGCTCGCGAGCTTCGGCGTACTGCCCGGGTGCTGCCTGGTCATGCCTCGGGATATCTTTGACGCCGTCGATGGCTTCGACGAGCAGTGGTTCGCCAGCGAGGAACTCTGGTTGGTGAAGTCGATTCGCGCCCTCGGACGCGGGCCGGTCATGCAGGTCGACGCGCCGGTCTACACCTCACCGCGCAAGGCCAACGCGGTCGGTCCGTGGCGGCTTCTCTGGCAGACCATCTCGATCGGCGTGTCCGGTCCCAGTCGTTGGCGTGATCGATCCAGACTGCGTTTTTGGTACCAGCGGTAATCGCATTGATCGAAGCCGGCCCGCATTGGGGTCGATGCCCCATGGATGTCGACGCGATCCAAGGCGATACTTACAACATGTTCGATGCGGGTGAGCGGGCCGAGATCACCAGCTCGCGATTCGACGGTTTCTCCGGGGGGCGAATCGTCCAGTCAACGAGATCTGGTTCGTTCACACGGATGGAACAGGTTTGTCTTCGTTCGATGCACGCAGAGCCCTTCCGGGCATTCGGGGGACCGGCGTTTCTTCCGTTGAGGTCAAGACTCCGATCGCGGGGCAGCGATCGAATCGGGAAGTACGTCGGGTTGGACCGCAGCGAAGATGACGAACGGGAATGGGAACAGGAACGACGCGGCGCGAGTCTTCGGATCCGCGCCGCGTTTTTCTTGCCCAGCCCTGCGCGACTCATGTTCAGTGGACTCGAGCGCCATTGGCAACCTCGACTTCGGGGGCGATCAGCGTGACGCCGCCCGACGCGGCTTCAGCCCCGAGCACCAGGACCTCGCTCCGGACGCCGGCGATCGTTCGCGTGCCGAGGTCGTACGCGACCACCACCGGGCGACCGACCATCGCTTCGGGAGTGTGACGATCGACGATCCGGGCACTCGACGTGACGCGGCCGTGGGGACCGAGATCGATCTCCAGCACGTCGGCGGGCGGCCGCGCGTCTTCGTTGAGCCGACACGCGACAACCGTCCCGACGCGGAGCGTAGTTCCCAGCGGGCCACCCGGTTCGCAGGACTGCGTGGTCAGGTCGGGCTCGTTCACTCCGCCGCGGGGGCCCCGTCAATCTTGTCGGCCAGGAAGTTGGCGACCTGATCGATGGCGATGCGTTCCTGCGCCTGGGTGTCGCGCTCTCGTACCGTCACGGCGTGGTCGGTGAGTGAATCACCGTCGATGGTGAAGCAGTAGGGGGTACCCGCTTCGTCCATGCGGGCGTATCGCTTGCCGATCGACTGCTTGACGTCCATGTCGACGGCGTACTTCCGGCGGACTTCCTTGTAAAGCTTTTCCGCGACTTCGGGCATGCCGTCCTTCGCGACCAAGGGGAAGATCGCGGCCTTGACCGGGGCCACCCGCGGGTGGAACTTCATGTATACCTTCGACGCTCGACTCTCGTCCGGGGTGTAGGCCTCGCACAGGAGGGCGAGCGTGCCGCGATCGGCGCCCGCGGAAGGTTCGATCACGTGGGGGAAATACCGCTCATTCTTCTGCTGGTCGAAATACCGCATCTTGTCGCCCTTGCCACAGTGTTCGGCATGTTGGCGGAGGTCATAGTCGGATCGATGCGCGACGCCTTCGAGTTCGCCGAATCCCGGGGCGGTGAACGGGAACCGATACTCGATGTCGCAGGTGCCAGCGCCTTCCTTTGCGTAGTGCGCCAGTTCGCCGCGATCGTGCTCCCGAAGGATGAGGTTGTCGCCGGCGAGACCGATCGACTTCCACCACGCGTACCGCTGTTCACGCCACCAGGCGTACCACTCTTCGGCCTCGCTGGGATGGATGAAGAATTCCAGTTCCATCTGCTCGAACTCGCGACTCCGGAAGGTGAAGTTCCGCGGGGTGACCTCGTTGCGGAACGCCTTGCCGATCTGCGCGATGCCGAATGGAATCTTGACCCGGCTGGAGTCGACGATGTTGTTGAAGTTGGTGAAGATTCCCTGGGCGGTCTCGGGTCGCAGGTATGCCTTCGAACTCTCGTCGCGGATCGCACCGCAGTGCGTCTCGAACATCAGGTTGAACATCCGAGGCTCGGTGAGCGTGCCTTGTTCCTTCGCATCGGGGCCCACGGAGATCGCCCGCTCCTCGGCCGAGAGATCGGCGAACGGACAGGTATCGATTTCTTCGTCCGCGACCGTTCGTTTCACGTACTTGTCGAGCTTCTTCCGAGCCTTGGCCGTGCTGTCGTCGTCGCCTTCGACGCAGACGAAGATCCGTCCGGTGGTGTCACCCTTGACGCCAAGGCATACGAGATGGTCGGCCCGGTAACGCGACTTCGATTCCTTGCAGTCGACCATCGGATCGTTAAAACCACCCACGTGGCCGGAGGCGACCCAGGTCTTGGGGTTCATGATGATCGTGCAGTCAACGCCCACCACTTTGACGTCCGCGCCGGTCGGCCCGGTGGCGTCGCCGTGCACGATGTCGCCCCACCAAGCGTCCTTGAGGTTTCGCTTGAGTTCGACGCCGTTGGGACCGTAGTCCCAGAAACCGTTGATGCCGCCGTAGATCTCGGAGCTCTGGAAGATAAAGCCTCGTCGTCGGCAGAGGGCGACGATGTCCTCCATACGCTTAGTGGTGGTTTCGCTCATCGGGGATCCGGTGTGAGTGCGGCCCGCGGGGGCGGGAGGTGAAGAAGTGACGGAAGAGGAGCATGGTAACGGGTACGATCCTTCGCCCCGGCACTTCATGGTCTCGATGGTTTTCATGGTCTCGGGCCCCGTTTCAGCGTCGTCGTCGCCCTCATTGGAGTTCCAGATCATGCCCTTCACGAATCGTCATTGTCTGGTCACCGGTGGTACCGGTGCCCTCGGGTCCGAGGTCGTCCGCGATCTCCTCGAACATGGAGCCGAGGTCCACGTCACCTGGCGGGAGGCTCGTGAACTCGACCGTATCGACTTCAAGGACCACGTCACCCTGCACGAGGTCGACCTCGGCGATGAGGCGTCGGTGGCCGCGGTGTACGCCAAGGCTGGTCCGATCTACGCCTCGATCCACGTGGCGGGCGGCTTTGCGATGGGGCCGATCCAGGACGTCACCCAGTCTGACTTCGAATCCATGATGCGGCTCAACGCCGGGACGTGTTTCCTGTGCTGCCGGGAGGCGGTCAAGGCGATGCGGGCCGCGGGGCGATCGGCGGAGGACGGTGGTCGGATCGTCAACGTGATTGCCCGTCCCGCGATGGAACCGACCGGCGGAATGCTTGCCTACTCGACGAGCAAGGCGGCCGTGGCGAGCCTGACCCAGTGCCTTGCGAAGGAGGTCCTCGATGACGGCATCCTCGTGAACGCAGTCGCCCCCTCGATCATGGACACGCCTGCCAACCGCGCGGCCATGCCGGACGCGGATTTCGACGCGTGGCCGACGGTCGAGGAAGTTGCGAGGACCATGGTCTGGCTCGCGAGTCCGGCGAACGCCCTGACCACCGGCACGCTGGTACCGGTCTACGGAAGGGCCTAGTACGCTCGTCCGCAGGCGCCTCAACGCTTGGCGATCTCACCGGGATACCTGCGGAGAGCGCGGATGATCGGCCCGCCGGCGTCGTCGTAATCAAAGATCCGTCGACGTCGACGTCGACGCGGGTCGCCGGGTCGTCAGGTTGTTCGGTCCTCGACCTGGCGAGCCATGCCTGCGGCCGCGTGATTTGGCGAGCGGAGAACGCATGGGACGGCAATGATCACGAGTTTGTGACTTGCGAGCATCTTTTGAGCCGTTTTTATCTCCATCTCCTCAATCGAATCGCGCGGGAATCGATCATGGCGTCTCGCTCATCACTGATAAAAAATCTTTATTTCCTCATGGTGTTTGAACTTCCTGGTTGTAACTTGAAATAGTCGTTTGATGACCTGGCGAGAAGCGCCACGGACATTTTTCGTCCTCGCATGTTCCAAATGTCGCCAATATCCCACGACCTGACCATCCCTCCGCGGCGGGGAAAGTGAAGCAACCAACCAGATGATGAACCAATTCTTATCCCTGCGTTTGGCGGTCCTGCTTTTGCCGGCCGTCGCGGTTGCGGACGTGACGTCGGACTGGTCGACGACACCGCTTCCGCATGACACACCCATCTGGAACATCGGGCAGAGCACCGCGGATTTTCCGGACTGGTGCATCTACAACCACGGGCGTTGGAGCTCGCAGCCGTGGCACGACGCGTGGGTTAAAACAGGACCGGTACTCCTGCCGACCGTTCCCTTCGATCCCTCGAATTTCAAGGTCGCCTGCCACGGTGTCCCCCTCCCGCGGGGATGTGAAAGCGCGTCGATTGGCGGCGGTTACAACGGGCTCGGTTCCTGCATCACATCCTCCGACAACGTGATCGATCGTGCGGGAGACAGTTTCTCCGTGCGAGCGACGCTCCGGCTGGCTGGTGCGGCGGGGGGCGGCATGTCGGGATTCACACCCGCGGTGTGGACCTTCCACGACGGTACGACGCAGAACGATCCGCGAGGTCCAGGCGGGTCGGGGCCGGGGACGCCCGGATCGGGTTCGGAGATCGACATCGAACCCGGGACGCTCGCCCGGTACGGGCGGAACGGATTGCTTCTGGTCCCCGCGTCGGCGGCGTCGGATCAGGCCGGAACCCGCGCGGCCAGCGAAAATCCCTTGGAGTCCGAATGCGGGGCGCAGGGCGACTACGTGAAATGGCCCGGCCAAGACGATAACGACGGCTGCACCGGATTCGCCCTGTGTCGTGGCTTCTCCCAGCGAAACGTGAAGTTCACGGTCGGCGATTCGACGCTCGTCGGGGGATATCTCTACACAGACATGGTCACCATCGCGATTGACCTTTACGATGGTGGCGGCCCCGGCACCGTCGACCTCGCGGATGGGGGCGTCCACGAGTATCGGTTCGACTCGATGATCGATTCGGCCGGCCGAGGCTCGGTGACCTTCTACATCGATGGCGAGCGGATCATGGCGATCTGCCACGATCATCTCGTGTTCTACAACGATGCCACTTCGGCGCCCGATGGCGTCGTCTGCGTACGCGCCTATCCGGGATCCACCCGGGCAAGCATGCGGTGGGACGTCAAGACTGGAACCTCGGTCCCGATCGCTCCCGCGGAATTTGTCGGCGTCGATCCCACCGGCACGGCCCTCGCCGCGGGCCTCAATTCGGCGCCGGCACAGTTGTTCATCGGGCCATGGATGCCCACCTGGACGGGATATCCGTGTTCGACCGAGCAGATGAAGCACGAAGTGCATGGTGCGGCCTACAAATCGACCCCGGCGGGTGATCTCGATGGCGACGGAATGATCGGGCCGGAGGATCTTTCGGTGATCCTCGGGGCCTGGGGTCATGAGTCGATCGGGGGGTATCACATCGCCGATCTTCACCGGGACGGGCGGGTCGGACCGCGCGACCTCGGTGTGCTGCTCGGGGCATGGAGCGTGTCCGGGTTTTGACGAACGGGTCACGCGGCCGAGGTCGTCGCCTTCGCGGTGGTCCGCGTCGGCCTCGAGGTCACGGGATCACCGGTCTCTGGCGGCTTGTTCGAAGTTCCCGAAGAGCACCTTCGCCTGCGATGGTCTTTGAGAACCTCGTGATTCAGAATGGCTACAACATCAACCGCGGCGGTGGGGTGTACAACTCCTCCAGCAGCAGTCCGAACCTGACCAACTGGAACTTCTGCGACAACACGTCGACGTCGGGAAACAAGAACATCGATGGCGATGCGATCGACGGCTCAAGCATCGGGAACCATCTGCTGCGGAACGGCAATACGGGCGACGTGAACTTTGACCGGGCGATTCATTCGGGCGACCTCGGCGACCTGCTGGCCCTGCGGGGCGCGAGACCGGTACTGAACGCGGACATGAACCAGGACGGCAAGGTGAACGGGGCGGACCGCTCCGATATCCTCGGTACTTCGGCGGCACCTGCGACTCGACGACGACACCGTGAGCAAGAAGCGTCGCTTTCTGGCTGGAAGATCTCGGTTCGACTTGGGCTCATCCTTTCGCGGTGAATCCGGCCTTCGTGAATGCTCGAAACCCTCAGGCTTTTTAGAACCCCCGCCATGGATCTGCCATGTCTTCATCATCCATCGAAATGTGCTCCATGCCCTCGAACTTCATGCCCCCGCGCTATCCGCCCGTCCTGATTCGGTGGGTGTGCGTGACGGTCGTCCTTGCCGCGAGCGTCTCGGAGCTGATGGCGGAGACCTTCCGGCTGGAAGCGGGGCCGGCGGTGCGTATCCAAGCCCTCATCGACGACGTGGTGTCCGACGGGGATGAGATCGTGCTGGGAGCCGGGGAATATCTTGTAGAGACTGCGATCGACCTCCGCGGTCGATCCATCACGCTTCGCGGTGAGCGAGATCGTCTCGGACAGCCGACCGCACGGCTCGTGGGGTCGGGCCGCACTGGGATTCTGAGCTGTCGGTCTGGTGAATCGAAGGAGACTCGGATCGAGACACTCGACGTCATCGATGGCGATATTGATCTTGGCGCGGGTCTGCTGGTGGTCGATTCCAGTCCGACGGTGCGAGGGGTTCGATTTCTCGGGAATGTCGCCTCCGTCTTCGGCGGCGGCGTCGCGATCTTCGGATCGGACAGCAATCCCATTTTCGAGTCTTGTGAGTTCATCGAAAATCGGGCCGATCTCGTGGGCGGCGGATGTCTGAATGGTACGAATTCATCACCGATCTACCGCGACTGCCTCTGGAGCGGGAACGAGGTCGGTCTCTACGGTCGAGGCATGTACAACCAGGTAGACGCGGCGCCGGCGCTTGCGGGGTGTGAAATCGAAGGGTGCTGCGACATCGTGCCCCCTCGGAGCTTCATCGACGAGGGAGATAACGTCATTGACCCCTATTGCCAAGGGTGTCGGGCAGATTTCAACTGCTACGGTGGCGTTGGGTCGGCCGATCTCGGTTTGCTGCTCGGCGCCTGGGGGACCGACGACTCGATCTACGATCTTGACGGCGATGGCGAGGTTGGCGGGTCGGACATCGGCGTCCTCGTGGCGCAGTGGGGGCCTTGTCGGTGACCTGGCTTCGAGGTGTCGGCCTCGACGACCCCGGGGCCAGCGCGGTTAGTTTTTTTGAGGGCACCTCGGGCGTCGAAGGCGAAGGTGACGACGACATCGACGACTTCTGAGTCTGGTTCGCAGCCTTCGTCTTGGTGCGGTCATCGACATCGGGAATGAGGGCGTTGCGGTCACGGACGCGGTCTGGTCCCGGGAAGGCGCTCATAACACCAACGCGGTGGATTGTTCCGGATGCAACGCGGCGCCGCCTTCGCGGCTGGGGTCGCGAATAAAAAACACCCTGCCATCTCGTGTGAGACAGACAGGGTCGATTTTACTGGTGGACGTTCGCGGGTTGCGAAGAATCAGTCGCGACCGGGGTTGGAACCGATCAACGTCAGTAACTCCATGCGGGCGGCCGGATTTTCAAGGAACACACCATGCAACTTACTGGTGGTGGTCCAGGCGTTACTTTGTCTGACGCCGCGGTAGCACATACAGAAGTGCCGGGCTTGGATGATCACCGCGACGCCTTGAGGCTGAAGCGCCTCTTGGATGGTGTTCGCGATCTGGGCAGTGAGTTTCTCTTGAACTTGGAGCCGTTTCGAGAAGATCTCGACGACCCTCGCGAGCTTCGAAAGTCCGACGACTCTTCCGCTGGGAATGTAGGCCACGTGGGCCTTTCCGACGAACGGCACCATGTGATGCTCGCAATGGCTCTGGATCTCCATGTTCTGGAGCAGCACCAGCTCGTCGTAGTTTTCGACCTCACTAAAGGTCCGAGACAATGGTTCGAAGGGGTCGGCGTGGTAGCCCCAATAGTGCTCGTTCATCGCCTTGACGACCCGTTTGGGGGTGTCGAGTAGGCCTTCTCGCTCCGGATCTTCGCCGATGAACCCGAGGAGGGATTTCACGTGAGCCATCGCCTCGATGCTGGCGTCGCTGTCGGGGTCGAATTCGGTATATGGGCGGGGTTCGAGCACTGGTGATCTCCGGGTCGGATTGAGGGTCGACGATTCTAGCAGGCTCACAAGGTGCCCCGCGTGCCTTAGCATTCTGAATATGAACGATTCAATCCCATCCAAGGGGAACCCGGAATCCGCGGCCATCCATACCGTGCTCCGCCCCACGCTCTTGTGGTCCGAAGGTGCCTTTAAGGCGGATCACGAGGTCGTCATCTCGGGCGACCGAATCTCTGAAATCCGTCCGGCGACCGGTCCCTCGGACTGGTCAGTGGCGATCCTGCCCGGTTTCGTCAATGCGCACAGCCACGCCTTCCAGCGAGGAATGCGGGGACTCGGCGAGACGTTCCGCGAGGGCCAAGGCTCGTTCTTCACTTGGCGGGCGTCCATGTACGAGCTGGTCGCATCGCTCGATGCCGAGCGGGCCTACCGCACGAGCCGAACGGCCTTCGAGGAGATGCTCGATGCCGGCATCACCACCGTCGGTGAGTTTCATTACATTCATCACGCCGCCGACGAGGATCAGGACGCACGTTGGATGCTCGACGACGCGGTCCTTCGAGCGGCTCGGGATGCCGGTATTCGCATCGTGCTTCTTCACTGTGACTATGTCCGTGGCGGGTTCGATGATCGTCCGCTGGGTGGTGGCCAGCTTCGCTTCGATACTCAAGGGCTCGAGCACTACCTCGGCAGTCTCGACCGGGTGGAAAAGATCGCCGAAGGACCATTGCAGTCGGTGGCCGCGGTGTCGCACTCCACGCGAGCGGTCTCGATCGATCGCATCGCCGCCGTGCATGCCGAAGCTACCCACCGCGGAACGGCTTTTCATCTCCATCTGGAAGAAGTCGTTCAGGAGATCGACGACTGCCGCGCCAGTCACGGGCGGACGCCGATGCGGCTCGCTCTCGATCACGGCGTGATCGACGAACGGACCACTGCAGTTCATTGCACGCACTCGATCGCCGAGGATCTCCAAGATTTCGCAGCTGCCGGGGCACGAATCTGTCTCTGTCCGAACACCGAGGGAAATCTCGGGGATGGAATCTGCGATCTCGCCACGATGCGCGAATTGGGTATTCCCATCGCGATCGGGACCGATCTCAACAGTCGAATCGCCCCGGCCGAAGATCTTCGCTGGATCGAGTACGTCCAGCGGGTTCGACATCAGATGCGAGGCGCCGTCATCGACGGCGTCGGACGAACCGGCAGCGCCCTGCTGGACATCGCGACCGTGAATGGGGCGGCGAGCCTCGGGGTCGAGAGCGGTTCGATCAGCGCGGGACGGCTCGCCGACTTCGTGGCGATCGACCTCGACCATCGCACGCTGGAAGCGGTCGATCCTGGTCATCTTGCGGAAGCCATCGTGATGGGGACGGGCCCCGAGTGTCTGGCTGGAACCTGTGTGGGTGGCCGCTGGGTCCGCGGGGGCCCCGACGCGGCGCGGGGAGGAGCCTGACATGCCAACCACCCGCATTGGCGTCGATCTCGGGGGGACGAAGATCGAGGCGATCGCCCTGGTGGGCGGTGAGATCGTCGCTCGTGAACGGGTGGCCACGCCGGCAGGTGACTACGACCAGACCCTCACCACGATCTCGTCTCTGGTCAATCGGATCGCCCATGATGCCCGCGCTGAGGGCTTGACCACGGTCGGGGTGGGGACGCCCGGGTCGGTCGATCGAGCGACCGGCTTGCACCGCAATTCCAATTCAATATGTTTGAACGATCGGCCGTTTGAATCAGATTTGAATGCCACCGTTCGTTTTCCGGTTCGGACCGCCAACGATGCCAATTGTTTCGCCCTTTCAGAGGCGGCCGACGGTGCTGCCGCCGGACATGGGGTGGTCTTCGGGGTGATTCTGGGAACCGGAGTCGGCGGCGGGGTGGTGATCGATGGCGTCGTGCACGAAGGCGGCAACGGTCTCGGAGGCGAATGGGGGCACATTGGTCTGCCGCATCGAGACGCTCGTGACGCCGCGCCGCGGCCGTGTTACTGCGGTCGCTCGGATTGTCTCGAGCAGTACCTGAGCGGACCGGCGATCGAGGCCGAGTACGCCGCCGCCTCGGGGATGGCGTGTTCCCTTGCGAAGATCGCGGCGTCGGTCGATGCAGACGAGCATGCTCGAGCCGTGATCGCTCGATTCCACGAACGTCTCGCGGAGAGCCTCGTGACCGTCGTCGACTTGCTCGATCCGAATGCGATCGTCTTGGGCGGTGGCGTGAGTAATCTCGATTCGATCTATGAGGTCGTTCCGCAGTTGGTCCATGCTCGCGCCTTCGGTGGCAGCGCGACGACGCCCATCCTGCGGAACGCCCACGGTGATTCAAGCGGCGTCCGCGGGGCGGCGTGGCTCTGGCCGGACGCTTAACCCACTCGGCCGAAGCGAACCGGATCGAGCAATGGTGTTTCGATGGATGGCCCACCGTCACAGAAGATCTCTGCGACCAAGCGGCCGGTGATCGGACCGAGGGTCATCCCCATCATCGCATGGCCGGTGGCGACGACCAGTCCCTTCGCCCAAGGGACTTCGCCGATCATCGGCATCCCGTCCGGCGTGCATGGCCGGTAGCCCGCCCACTCTGCGGTGATGGTCGCATCGTCAATGCCATGAAGGTATGGCCGCGCCGCGCGAGTGAGATTTTCGAGCCGAGAACGAGTCCACGGTCGACCGTGTCCGGCGATTTCCAGCGTGCCGGCGAGTCGCAGGCGATCAAACATCGGAGTGAACGCGATGAATGTCTCGCGAAGCACGCCGCCCATCTTGGGGATCGTCGAAAGGCCGGTGAGATCGCGGTGGTACCCGCGAGCCGGTTGGAGGGGAACGTTCAATCCGACGGTGGCGGCCAGCGGACCCGACCAGGTACCCGCAGCCAGTACCACGCGATCGGTCTCGATGATCTCACCCGATGCGAGGACCACACCGGTGACCCGCTCGTCGGTCACCCGCAGTCGTTCGACGCCGCCTTGAAGCGCGCCTTCTCGGATCTCGACGCCCTGTTTCCTTAACCAGTCGCGAAGAGACTGCGTGAAGGCAAGCGGGTCCATGGTCGCGCTCTGGTCAAACCGAATGGCCCCGGCCACGGAATCGCCGAAGATGGGATCGCTTCGGCGCAAGGCATCGCCATCGAGGCGTTCCGCGGTGTATCCGAAGGGCGAGAGATGTTTGATCTCTTGCTCAGCATCGTCCAAACTCGATGGCTTCAAGCAGACGTCGAGCCAACCACTGGAGCGCCAGTCGCAGTCGATCGCGGCGTCGGCACGCATCTCGTCGAAGCCGCGGGCGGTCTCCCATCCCAAGTGGGCGAGCACCGCAAGGCACGCTTCAAAGTGCGGCTGATTGCAGTGTCGATGGAAGGTGAGCAACCAGCGAGCGAGATCGCCGTCGAAGCGAGGCTTGATGTAGAGCGGGCTATTCCGATCGAACATCCACTTCAATCCCTGCACGCTCACGCCGGGCCGGGTGAGGGGGGGATGCCCGTAGACGATGAGCCCCGCGTTTCCGCAACTCGCGCCGTGGCGAATGGGCTCTTGGTCGAGTACGACGCAGGGGATCCCACGCTGGTGCAACGCCCACGCACTCGCGAGGCCGATGATGCCGCCGCCGATGATGATCACGGGCTGTTCTGTTCTGGGCATGACGCCGGATGGTAGTCAGGAACGTACTCGACCGGACGGAATTCGAATTTGTGAATAAAAAAGAACACGGGCGGCGCCGAGGGGCGTCACCCGTGTTCACGCTATTCGTGATCAGCCTTCCGCAACGGCGGCGGAATCGGCGATCAGGATCAGGCGGTCTTGCGTCCGGATTTTGCGGCGGCCTCATACTTCTTGAGTTGCTCGCGAATGCTCTGACCCATGGCGTCGTCGTCGGATTTCTCAACGGCTTTCTTCTGTACCTTCACGGCCATGTCGAAATCGCCCATCTCGTAGTAGGCTCGGGCAAGGGTGTCGAGAATCGCGGGATTGCTGCCACCCGAGGCGGCTTCGCCAGCCTTGGCAGCGGCCATCGCGAATTCATAGTCGCGATCGGTCACCGCGGCATCGTCAAGGGTGTACCACGCGATGGCATTCATCATCATGGCATTGTCGCGATTGGCCTTGAGGATCGCCCAGCCGGTCTGGTAGCCCTCTGGGTCGTTCATCGGACCAACCATGGTCTGGAACTTCATCATCTTGAGGTTGACGTCATCCGGCATCTCTGCGATCGCGGCGTTGAGCATCTTCATCGCCGGGCCATAGTTTTTCGAAGACTGGGCGTTTCTCATCGCCCGTCGGACATCGCTCATCATGCGGCCGGCCTTCTGAGACCTTTCGTAGTCGCCTCGGAACTTGTCGCGGTCCCAGTCACCGGCAACGATCTTCTTGAGCGGCTCGTCCATGCTCATTGGATGACCAATCCAGGCGACCCGTCCTTCGCCGTCGACCACAAAGGCGCAGGGGATGCCATTTCGCTTGGCGGCCTTCATGTACGCGTTGTTGGTCGCGCCGTCTTGATCGACCGCGATGGTGTAATTGGTCTTCTTGTCCCACTGGGGCTTCGCGATGAAGGATTCGACGAGGGCGAGCTTTTCGTTACTGACGCCGATGATGTCGACGCCTCGGTCCTGGTATTCCTTCTGGAGTTCAGAGAGGTGGGGCATGCCCGTTTTGCAGGGACCGCACCAGGTTGCCCAGAATTCCATGACCGTGACCTTGCCGGGTGTGAAGCCGTCGAAGTCGGTGTTGCCTTTGAGGATTTTTTGCACGCGAGGCTTGGGGGCTTTGTCACCGATGGTGAGGGTCGGAGCCTTTTTGGCATCTTGAAGATCTGGAACCGGCTGCGGCATGGCCGCGATTTGCTCACCTTGGATGACCCGGCTCGGCTTGTCTTGGCCGACGATGGCGGGCGCATGCTGAGCGATGGCAGCGGTGGCGAGTCCGAGACTGGCGGCGGCAATGATGCACATGGTGATCTTCATGTTTCGTCGGTCCTCAATCAATGAGAGAAGTACGGAAGGAAGTACGGAATCGGATCCGTCGTCGGATCTGGCGACCTCAAGATCGTACCGGCGACGGTTGAGTTGGTTGTGGCGAGTGGCGAATTCATGCCAAGACGGGGGGTTGCCGCCTGATTGCTCGCCGGATCTCCGCTACTGACGGCGTGGTGAGCGGTAGGGTGGCGGCATCTCGCCGGGTTTCAGATATCCGTTGGTATAGGCATCAAGGTTGGCTCGGGTGGAATCACCGTGCCAAGTCCCCAAGGCCCGCGCGACGGCTTTGAGCTGCCATCGGATGGCTTCATCAGCATCGCCTCGCAACCACCAGATGCGGCCCATGGTGTCGAGTACAGAATGATCCGTGTAGCCTTGGATTGCGTTCGCTTGCCGAGACATCTCCAGCGCGAAGTCGAGGTCGCGCCGAGAGACGTCAGGGAGGCTCACGGTGTTCCACGCCAGATCATTGAGAATCAGGTAGTTGTTTGGAAATCTCGCCGCGATTTCCCGGCCGTACGCATACGCATCATCTGGTCGGTTCGCGGTGGTGAGGAGAATGTTGAACTTCGAAATCTGTCGGCCGCCGTTTCGAGTGTCCAGTTCAATGAGTTCCTCGGCGAGGGCGACGGCCTCATCGGCAGTGGCTTGTCCGCGACGAACGCGACCGCGGATCTCGACGAGAGCGCTTGATGCCTGTTGTCGGGCCATGTACTCCAGCACCGTGTTGCGGTAACCCTCACTTGACCAGTTGTTGCTGCAGACCTTTGCCAGTGCCACCGCGGCGGTATTCATTGGACCGTGGTAGACGACCTCTCCGTTTTGATCGAGTGCGACGACGGCTGGTAGGGTCGTAAGTCCAAGTGGCTCGACGAATGCCTTTCGCCATGCATCGGTGTCATCGAGAATGGTCCGTGGTATCACGGGCGCTCGGCCGGGGAGGGATTCAAGCACCTGTTCGACCCGCGATCGAGGACCACTGGCGATTGAGAGCGTTTGAATCCTCTTTGATTGCTCACTCAAGTCGCCGAGTTGGGCGAGGTGAGGTTCTGAACCGCCGACAAAGGGCGACCAGAAGAGAAGGATCGTGGGCCCTCCAGCGTGCCATTCGGTGATCGGATCACCCCCGATCATCGTGCCTCTCG
>Ga0222662_1000096_pt1 | contig 82513 bp, 70 predicted proteins | sample AntAcemetagen600_FD_179821 | JGI IMG/M metagenome (GOLD analysis project Ga0222662, IMG submission 179821) | Saline water microbial communities from Ace Lake, Antarctica - #600 | ecosystem: Environmental > Aquatic > Non-marine Saline and Alkaline > Saline | place: Antarctica: Ace Lake... | reverse complement strand
ACCGACCCAACCACAGCTGCCAATCCACTCATCACCAGAACATACACGCTTATTGTTCAGGATAATATTGGTTGCGAAGCAACAGACCAAATGACCCTGACGGTGAATCCACTACCACAAGCCAACGCAGGTCCAAATCAAGAAATCTGTATTGGAGAAAGTGTAGTGCTTCAAGGTTCTGGAGGAACAATTTATCAATGGAATCCAGCCACATATTTGGATGACCCGAACGCGCAACTTCCCATCGCGACTGCGGAAACGACCACCACTTATACTGTTACGGTAACGAACAATAACCAGTGCTCAAACACAGATCAGGCTACGGTTACCGTAAATCCACTTCCAACTGTTGATGCAGGACAAGACAGCATGATTTGCGAGAATGGAATACTTGTTCTTCAGGGGGCTGGCGCAGATACATATTTGTGGAGTCCGCTGGTTGGATTGAGCGACCCGCAGAGTGCCAATCCTGAGGCATCGCCACTTTCAGAAACCACTTATTTCGTTACCGGAACGGATGCAAACGGCTGTGTGAATTCGGATTCCGTGAACATCTCCATCTTCGGTGTTGCTGCCAATTCTGGCGATTACATCCTTTGTCTGAATGATAGTGTTCAGGCGTTGGTTTCTGGAGGAGCAACCTATAGCTGGTCGCCAACCGACAACGTGAGTAACCCAACTTCCAGTAATCCAATTTTAAGCCCTGAAGTAAGCACGAATTATACGATTTCGGTAACAAGTGCGTTTGGCTGCTTGGCCGAGACGGAGGTGAATGTTGAGGTTCTTACATTACCAATTGCAGGATTTATAGCGGAGTTTGAACCAAGTTGTGATGGCATTTATGCTGATTTTCAGAATAACTCTCAAAACGGTGAAACGTATTTCTGGCAGTTCGGAGATGGAACAACTTCTTCTGATGTTGAACCAACACACACGTATGCGGTTGGCCCAGGAAACATCATCACCCTCGTGGCATACAATAATGATAGCCTTTGTGTGGATTCGCTCACCATCGACTATTCAAATCAGTGGTTTGGGAATGATAGTATTGACATTAAATACGCCAATATTTTCACACCAAACAATGATGGCATCAACGATTGTTTTAAACCCGAAGTTGAAGGTCGGTTTAGTGAGTGTTACGAGTTTAAAGTCTATAACCGTTGGGGTGAATTACTATTTGAAGCTGTGGCTGGCCAAAACCATTGTTGGGACGGTCGAACCAAAGGAGGGCTTGTTGTTCCCGAAGGCACGTATTATTACATATCAGTTGTTCGTGGCATGGATCATGCAGGATATGTAACAGTCGTTTATCAATGATTTTCTTTCCTTTAATTATGGTGCAATCTTTTGCCGCTACCCCCTCCCTCCACCTTAGGCGGAGTACTCCCCCTTTTCAGGGGGAGAGCTGGCGCGTTGATCTAATATTTGCTCAGAGCGCAGCTCCCCTCTTGAAAAGGAGGGGTGTCCCGGAGGGACGGGGTGGTCAGTTTAAACTTTCTTACATCAATCCGTGGAAGCTTCCTGTTTTCCTTCTTCTCCTATTCCCTTTTTTTATCTCCGCGCAAAACTCGGATACAACCAAATTTGTACTCGGAAAGGTTGAATACGCCCAATATTCCGAATTTGTAAAAATACCCGAAGCTTACGCCAACAAGGCAGGAATGTATCTTCGGAAAGAGGTATTGGATGCCTTTATTCTGATGCAAAAATGCGCCAAATCTGAAGGCGTGAGTCTGACCATCATATCCGCTTGTCGAAACTTCAACCATCAGAAAAGCATTTGGGAAGCCAAGTGGAATGGAAGTCGTAAAGTAGGAGGGAAGGATTTGAGTATGGCCATTTCCAACGCTGCCGACCGTGCCAAAGAAATTCTGAAATACAGCTCGATGCCCGGCACATCGCGCCATCATTGGGGAACCGACATCGACATCAATTCGCTCAATCCAACTTATTTTGAATCAGGAAAAGGAAAGAAGGAATACGATTGGCTGCGCGATAATGCGGCTGAGTTTGGGTTCTGTCAGGTTTATTCTGAGAAAGGAAACGACCGCAAGTACGGCTACGAAGAAGAAAAATGGCACTGGAGTTATATTCCCATCGCATCCAAGCTTACACGGTATTTTAAAAAGAACATGGGGCAAAAAGACATCAGCGGATTTGATGGTTCTGATGCATTACCATTCAGTGAGGTGCTGAAATATGTGGAGGGGATTGCGCCAGATTGTAGATGAGTGGATTGTTTTAGAGGCCCTTCCTTCCTTCCTTTCTTCCTTCGTGGTGATTGCCTAGCAAATGGCTGCATCTTTAAATCTTTCTCTTTTTAACTGCACTCTGCACTGGGGTTTTATCTCATTTGTCACCCCGAGGAACGAGGGGTCTCACGTTGCATTGAGGATAGTGGTTGATTCATCTGGTGCTCATTCAATCGAGATTCCTCGCACACTCGGAATGACAGACGGGGTGCTTTTAGCACTACCTGTGCCACTTTCCAGGAAATCACCTCCTTCGTCAGGGTGATAAGCCGCGTAGTTTGCTTTATCTCGTCTGTTTCCCTGAGGTTGAGCCTGCCCTGAGTTTTTATCGAAGGGAAGGGTCTCACGATTGGCGAAGAACGATTATCGATTACCGATTCGCGATTGGTAGTAGTACGCTTGTCACCCTGACGAAGGAAGGGTCTCGTTTTTCTAGCGCTACTAACCACCTCTATAAGCCGAAGGTCAGACTGATTTCAGTCACTTTTTTCTTTGTCCGTTCGGGACAATATCACTTAACAGAAATATTTTTTTGGTCGGATAGTGAAGTACACATTTTTTCGATTACTTTCATGTTCATTATGTTAGCACAACGGTCAATAGGCATCTGGCTCATACAGAAATCAGGCGAAAAACAAACGTTTATCGGCAGATTCCTTTCCGAATTCTGCATCTCACAGTTATTATTCGACACATTTTTATCGTTCAGCGCAGGAAAACAAAAGTTATTCGACACATTTCTATCGGTATCTCACAGATTTCTATCGGTATCTCACAGATTTCTATCGGTATTCAACAGAAAACAAAAGTTATCTACCACATTTCTATCAGAATCTCACAGATTTCTATCATTATCTGACAGAAAACAAAAGTTTTCTGCCGAATTACAATCGTTATTCCACGAATTCCGACAGGAATTCTCTCTTTTTCAATCTAAATTATTCATCTAAACCCTAATAACTAACCTTTAAAAACCTAAAAAAATGGCACGCGTAGTAATTCCAACCAATCCAGAAAAGACCCTCTCCTTGGCCGAGAAGGTGCTGGCAAAACACACGTTAGATGGCGCAACCAGCCCATTGAACGTATTGAAAGACTTTAACTGGACAGACAATGGCCCCAAGGTGATGCAGGCACAACTGCTCAACACTCAGGCCAAAGACCTCGAAAAACAAGTGGAGAAACTCTATCAGGACCGCGATGCCCTGCTAAAACCCGTAACCGACACGTTGCGGGCAAGCAGCAAGATGTTGATGGGTATTTACAAGAGTAGCCCAAAAACATTAGGAGATTGGGGTTTTGAAGTGAATGACACGCCTCAGGCCAAAAAACCAAAGCCGTAACCGCAGAAACAGTAAAACCGAAAGACCTTCAAGGTTTCTAAAACCTCGGAGGTCTTTTTTATAAATAAACAGCGAAAGCCGAAAAGCTGACCAAAGAGTAGGCGGATTGAAAAATCTATAAAATGAAAAGCATTTACTGGCCGTTCTACTATTAATTAGCACCGTATCCATAGCCTTTGCACAAACACCGCAAGGCATAAATTATCAAGCCGTTGTGCGCCAAGCCAACGGTGATGTGGTAAACAACCAAGCGGTAAGTGTCCGCATCTCTATTCTTGCTGCGCTTCCGCCAGCGGTATATGTAGAAACCCATGCACCAACCACCAACAGCTTTGGTCTGGTGAATGTGGTAATTGGCAATGGCGCTGCAACGCAGGGCGCATTCTCAACCATAAACTGGGGCAATGGTCCCTACTTTATCCAACTCGAAATTGATGTTTTGGGAGGCAGTAATTACGCTATGATGGGCTCGCAGCAATTGATGAGTGTGCCCTACGCATTGTATGCAGAAACTAGCGGTCAGCCCGGAACACCGGGTGCAACAGGACCAACAGGTGCAGATGGAACAAACGGAGCCGTGGGAGCAACAGGCGCAACGGCCTCGCAAGGAATACAGGGCGTTGCAGGAAACAACGGCAGTGATGGCACGGATGGAACAGACGGAGCAACTGGCCCAACTGGTCTGCAAGGAATACAAGGCGTTGCAGGAAATGATGGTGTTGATGGTGCAAATGGAACAGACGGGGCAACGGGCCCAACTGGTTTGCAAGGAATACAGGGCATTGCAGGAAACAATGGTATTGATGGTGCTGATGGAACAGACGGTGCAACGGGTCTGACTGGTCTGCAAGGAATACAGGGTGTAGCAGGTATTGATGGAACAAATGGAACTAACGGTGCAGTTGGCGCAACAGGACCAACAGGACCAACAGGTTTAACAGGGGTAGCTGGTCCAACAGGAGCGCAAGGAAATCAAGGTTCACAAGGTTTAACAGGAGCAGCAGGTACAAACGGAGTTGACGGAGCAGTTGGTGCAACAGGTTTAACAGGAGCAGCAGGTACAAACGGAGTTGACGGAGCAGTTGGTGCAACGGGTTTAACAGGTGCAGCAGGAACAAATGGCACAAACGGAGCAGTTGGAGCTACAGGGACATTTCAAAGCGGTACTGTTGCCGGAGAAATGCAATACTGGAACGGCACAGCATGGGTAACTGTTGCAGTAACAGCAAACGAAGCTGCTACTTTACAAATGATTGGTGGCGTACCTACATGGACAGGCGGAACACCACCAACACCTAACGTAACCAACGCCACAACTGGTAAAATTTGGATGGACCGTAATTTGGGTGCTTCACAAGTAGCCACAAGTAGCACCGATGCCGCCTCTTATGGCGATTTATACCAATGGGGACGTGCCGCTGATGGACACCAAATCAGAACATCAGGAACAACTGCAACTTTAAGCGCTATTGACCAACCAGCACATGGCAATTTTATTACTATAAGCAGCAGCCCTTACGATTGGCGTTCACCACAAAACGCCAGTTTATGGCAGGGGGTAAGTGGCGTAAACAACCCTTGCCCAAGTGGGTATCGCTTACCAACCGATACAGAATTAGAGGCAGAACGAGCAAGTTGGGGTACCAACAATGCAGCAGGCGCTTTTGGCTCACCGCTTAAATTGCCTATGTCGGGCTACCGCAGCTACAGCAATGGTTCGCTCTTCAATGTCGGTACCTTCGGCCGCTATTGGTCTAGTACGGTTAGCGGCACCGGTTCCCGCAGCCTCGTCTTCAATAGCAGCAATGCCAACATGAACACCAGCAACCGAGCTTATGGATTCTCTGTTCGTTGTCTTAAGGATTGATACTTTTTACCCTGAGCGAAGCTTTAGCGTAGTCGAAGGGTGATTAGCGAAGCGATTTGATTCTTTGACACTTTAGTAGGCTGTCCCGTATGGCAGCCTACTATATATTGCCGCGACTCGTGCAGAGCCTGTCGAAGTAAGCGGTCGATTTTTGAAAAATGACAGTTTTAGAAAAGACAAAAAACAGTAAAAACGATAAGGTATTTACCTTATATAAAGAGGGTTTGTTTTACAAGTGCTATAATGAAGATGCCCTAGTTTTTGTGCAGAAAGTAAGGAAATACAAGGTTAGTTCGAAGTTTGTAAAAGCAACAATTTCTAATCTGCATAGTATAGGTTTTCCTGCAAGTGAGGTAGAAAAAGGAAAATTAAGTTTTGATGATATTTCTACAAAAATTGAAGCCCAAAGCTTTACTGTTCAAAACGATATTGTTGTTTTTCTTTTAGATAAAGAAGAAGCCAAAATTGGCTACAATCAATGGGTGGAAAACTTACAATCGTTTACCAATGAAGTTATTGCGAAAGATCCTGAACCCCCGATGGCGCGCGTTTAGCCTTTCGCGTAACGCGTGCCGTTGATGAGTAACGCACCGATAACGCGCTTTTACAAACCGCGTGTCTCCACAGCCAAACCAAGCAGGTCTCCTATACAGCTATATCGCCCTTTCAGGGCTTGGTTCTGTGCTGGGCAGAGAACCACAGGGCTTCACCCCGTGTTAGGTAATCATGCCCTTTCAGGGCTGCGCACCAATAGCCCGATGGCGCGCGTTTAGCCTTTCGCGTAACGCGTGCCGTTGAGAAACAGCCGCCAACCTCCCACAGTTGGCGGCTGTTTTTTTGGTTACTTTCCAACCCATACGTTTTTCTGGTTGTCCTTTTTCCTTTTACCATCTTGTATATTTGTATAAAACCGTGCTGTGGGAAAGCTGTTGATATTGTCTAAGTACATTTTTCTGATATACGGAAGCGATATTTCAGAACTTAGGAGGCACATTCATGTTACGTATGCACACCGAGGATACAAGCAAAGCTGTAAGTTTTGGCTTGACCCAGAGATTGCATTGGACGAAAACAAGAAAGGAGAATTTACGGACAAGGAATTGAGGGAAATGGAGAAACTGATACTAGAGAATAAGGCGCTATTAGAACGACAACTTGATTTGTTTTACAGTCACCAACCCGTTAAAGCAGAAAGAAAATGAGCATTACAATTTTATCTCTTCCCAAGATCAGGTCTGTTGAGTTCCTCAACAGTTCCATCATGTTCATCCATCTCACCAACGAGCGGACATTCTTGATTCCCTTGGATCAATTTCCTGCTATAAAAACGCTTAGCCCAGAAGAAAGGGCAGATTTTGAGATCATAGATGATGAGAATCTCTCCTTTTTGGCTATTGATGAGATTTATTCTGTGGCGGAACTTATGGGTGTTGAATGATGGTATCATTTAGGCGAGTGTCCCCGATGGTCCGCCTTTCGCGTAACGCGTACCGTTGATGAGATGAGACGCTTCTGCTTGCAACTAATCTAAGATTACAGCCGTCAACTTTTAGAAAGTTGGCGGCTGTTTTTTTTGTGGCTTCCTCATACGTTTTTCCTTTTTCGTTTTCCCCTTTTTCCCCCCGATGGCGCGCGTTTAGCCTTTCGCGTAACGCGTGCCGTTGAGAAACAGCCGCCAACCTCCCAAAGTTGGCGGCTTTTGTTTGTCCGTTATTCTTTCCAAAAGTCTTCGGTCAGGTAGAAAACCGCGTCAATAGAATAAAGCATTTGCCTATTTTTGAGCAAAGCCTTCTAAAATGCGCCAAAAACCACTTGTTGATACTACGATAGACGTGTTGAAGAACCTTTCGCCAGATAGCACGGTTGAAGATATCATGTACGAACTGCATCTTACAGATCAGGTGTTACAAGGGCTTGATGATGCAGAAAAGGGGCGCGTTCTCTCTACAGAGCAACTTCTTGATAAGATGCAAAAATGGCGCAAGGCGTAACTTGGTCGTTCAGGGCCGAACACAATCTGCAAAGCATCTTTGAGTACATAGCTCAAGATTCTGAAATTTATGCTTCCCGATTTGTAAAGCGTTTGGTACTTGCCACCGAAGCCCATCTTCCAACTAATCGTTTGGCAGGGCGTTTAGTTCCAGAATTCACTGCAACACCATTGGGTTACCTCAGAGAGTTCATATTCAAAGGATACCGTGTCATCTATGACCCCGAAGGGTCAGAATCCATCGTAATTCTAGCCGTACTCAGCGGACGAATGAGAATTGAGAAACAATTTGAATTGGATTGATTTTGTTCGGTACCCACGCTTACATAATTCCTTATGTCAACCTTTGTAGCCAAAGACCAGAAGCATCGGCAAACCTCGATAGCACGCGTTTAGCTTTTCGCGTAACGCGTGCCGTTGAGAAACAGCCGTCAACTTCCCAAAGTTGACGGCTGTTTTTTTTGGTGGCTTCTTTAAACGCTTTTCCTTTTCCCCACACATTGAGTCTATTGCTATTTTGTTCCGAACACACCTGCCATGCAGCGCAACTATCAATTTACAGCCATCATAGCAGCGTGAGTCTCACCCGAAGCTATCGCAAACACCTTACCTTTGTATGAAAGCAAACAACATGATAAGCATTCGAGGCGTTTATGACGGAAAGCATCTGCGACTTTCCGATAAGATTGACATCCGATCACCCAAGCAGGTCATCGTCACGTTTCTTGATGAGGTGGAAGACGAGCTCTCAGCCCACGAAATGAGCATGATTGCCCAAAGCAGTCGGGCATTGGACTTTCTTGAGAACGAAGAAGAGGACTATTCGGACAAAGACCTAAAGGTGATTTACAAATGAAACGCGGTGTTGTTGTTCTCGCACGATTTCCTTTTACGGACCTCAAGGCTTCCAAAAGAAGACCAGCGGTTGTCGTTTCGCAGGAAGGCGGGGTAAGAGACGATGTAATCGTAGCATTCATCACTTCTGTCATCCCTGATGAGCTTTCGGATACCGATTTCATGATGCATAGCGGACTTGACGACTTCAAAGATTCTGGACTGACCAGACCATCAGTTATAAAAGCAGACAAGATTGCTACATTGAACAGTTCAGTGTTGAGCTTGGTCATTTGTCCAAAGGCGCCATGAAGGAAATTGACCGGTGTCTGAAAAAGGCTCTCGGACTGACATGAAATGTGTTATCTGTAAAACCGGCACCACCCACAAAGGGCTTACCAACTCTCTGTTTGACCGTAATGGCAGTTTCGTCATCGTAAAAGATATTCCTGCACAGGTATGCACGCAACGCGGAGAAGCCTACTTTGATGAGCATACTACGGAGGAACTTTATATCCTGACGGACACTATTCTCAAGAGTGGTGCTGAGTTGGAGGCGGTCAGAATGAAGGCGGCCTAAACGCACGTCTTTTTCCCGTTTCCTCCTTTTTCTTCGATTGTCAGACCTAATAGGTTTTCAAAACCTACGAGGTCTCGCGTCTCGAAACTATCAACTCGCAGCTCGAAGCTCGCAACTCAATTCCCACCGTTAACAACTGCCTTAATAATTCCCCAATTCTGATTGTGCCCCCTGAACACAAAAGGTAAATTTGCAGTTCAAAATTTAGTTGATGCAAGAGACTATTCTTATCCTCGATTTCGGTTCGCAATACACACAACTCATCGCCCGAAGGGTGCGCGAACTAAACGTTTACTGTGAGATTCATCCGTTCAATAAAATCCCAAAGTTTGGAGACGAGGTAAAAGGCGTTATCCTTTCTGGAAGCCCATCCTCTGTTCGGCAAGAAGGCGCACCTACGCCAGACCTTACGGGGATAAGAGGCAAACTTCCATTACTTGGTGTTTGCTATGGAGCACAATATTTAGCCCAAGCAAATGGCGGAAGCGTAGAAGCATCCGATTCAAGAGAATACGGTCGGTCTAATTTGTCATTTTCAGACGGTAAGAACGAATTGATGAAAGGCGTTCCAGAAACATCTCAAGTTTGGATGTCGCACGGAGATACCATTAAGAAACTCCCAAACGGAGCCAAACTTATTGGCAGCACCAAAGATGTGGAAGTAGCCGCCTTCGCCTTTGAAGGAGAGAAGACCTATGGCATTCAATTCCATCCAGAAGTAACGCATTCTATAGATGGATTGACCTTGCTTCGCAATTTCGTGGTAGGCATTTGCGGTTGCGATCAATCGCATACACCCGATTCATTCATTGATAGTACCGTTTCACAATTAAAAGCTCAGTTGGGTAACGACAAGGTTGTGCTCGGACTTTCGGGCGGAGTGGATAGCAGCGTGGCAGGCATGCTTCTAGACAAAGCCATTGGTAAGAACCTCTACTGCATTTTTGTTGATAACGGATTGCTGCGCAAGAATGAGTTTGAAACGGTACTCCAAACCTATCAAGGTCTTGGTTTGAACGTAAAAGGAGTTGATTCGAAAGACAGGTTCTTAGATGAGCTTGCTGGTGTTTCTGATCCAGAAACTAAGCGAAAGATTATTGGTAGAGAATTTATTGAGGTGTTTGATATAGAAGCACATCTTATTCAAGATGTAAAGTGGTTGGCTCAGGGAACAATTTATCCTGATATAATAGAATCGGTTTCCGTTAACGGGCCATCTGCTACCATAAAATCGCATCATAATGTTGGTGGATTGCCAGAAAGAATGAACCTCAAAGTGGTTGAACCATTGAATACTTTATTCAAGGATGAAGTAAGAGAAGTTGGAAAACATCTCGGGCTGCCAGAACGACTTTTAGGCCGACATCCGTTTCCGGGACCTGGTTTAGCCATCAGAATTTTAGGGGATATAACCAGAGAAAGGGTTGCTGTTCTCCAAGAGGTAGATCATATTTTTATCTCGGCCTTAATAGAACATGATTTGTACGATGATGTATGGCAAGCTGGCGCGATTTTTCTCCCTGTAAATACGGTTGGGGTGATGGGAGACGAAAGAACATACGAAAACGCGGTTTGTCTTCGTGCTGTTTCATCTCGCGATGGAATGACTGCAGACTGGTGCCACTTGCCGTATGAGTTCCTTGCCAAGGTTAGTAATGAGATAATAAATAAGGTCAGAGGCATCAATCGCGTGGTTTATGACATATCTTCAAAACCGCCCGCCACAATAGAATGGGAATAATACTTGTCTAGCATTTACTATGCGATTACTTGTTTTTATATTTCTTGCGTTTGTGCTTCATTTTCAAAATGTGGTAGCACAGGAATTTATAGTCGAAAAAAGCGATAGCATAGCTAAAATTGAAGGTGAATTGTATGTGATTCATATCGTTCAGCCAAAGCAGACACTTTTCTCCATTGCTAAAACTTACGAGGTTAAGTTGAGCCGCATTGCGTTCGACAATCCAGGTGTTTTAGATGGCTTGAAGCTAGATCAACCGTTAAGAATTCTTAAAAGTGCATTAGAAGAAACCAAACCAGTTGAAACTACCGAAGAGACCTTAGAACTGGATGGTGATTATGTGCTTTACACCGTTCCCAAGCAACAGACGCTTTACGCTATTTCAAAGGAATACAATACAACTATTAGCGCCATTTTGGACGCCAATCCAGAATTGGCTGATGGATTAAAAGTTGGTTCTACTATTCGTATTCCCACACCCAAGATTTTCGGAGATAAGAGCATTACAGGGAATAAAAAGGAAGTGAAATTGGAGATGATTGGGCTTCCAGACATCATTCGAAATAGACCCAATCTAATAGTCTTGGATTCGCCCGAACGATTGGTTACTGATATTTCACTGTTACTTCCGCTATACCTTGATTTGAATGATTCAACTGAGGCGAGACGATCGTACGGACAGCCAGAAGAATTGTATGGAAAGTCCGAGATTGCATTGCAATTCTACGAGGGTTTTCTGCTGGCTTTGGATACCTTGAAGCAATTGGGTTATAACGTAAACTTAAAAGTTATAGACACTGAAAATCGCCCTTGGAAAGTGCGAAGTCTCATTGGAAAAGGAGCGTTGAAAGATGCAGATTTAATAATCGGACCGTTTTATTCTAAAGTGTTTTCTGAAGTGGCTAGTTATGCTTACCAAAACTGCATCCCATTGGTGTCGCCAACCATAAAGGGTAGTGATATTATCAAGAGTAATCCGTACGTTTTTAAGATGATTCCTTCGGATGAGTCGATGGTATTTGGAATGGGACAATATCTCTCTCGGTCTGATTCAACCAACAATATGATATTGCATTATGGTGCTGGCGATGAGCAAAACCTACTTTGGCAATTCCGTCAAGGCCTAGAATCCACTGGTGAGAACCCAGTTAAATTTCCAGCATACGATATTTACAAGTTCGGAAGCGATTCTATTCGCAACAGACTTTCGCTCACCCGTAGGAATAATTTGGTCATTCTCAGTAACAATCAAGTAAAGCTGGCAGGTCTGATACGTAAAATCTCTAATTGGACGGAAGATGCTTACATCGTAGGTTTTGCGCCAAATAGTTGGGCTGGTTTTAAAAACTTAGAAATTGACCATTTTGATGAGCTACGCATACACATGCCATCTGCTTTTTATATCAACTATCAGAAGTTGGATGTGGAAAAATTCGTTCAAAAATTCCGGGCTAAATTCAACGGTGAGCCAAGTTCATTTGCCTTTCGAGGTTATGATGTAGCCATGCATTTTATCAAGAACTTAGAATCCATTAAATCGGATGGTCCAGAGTTTATGGAGTCTGTGCAAGAAACGGGGTTTCAATCTGGCTTCGGATGGAAACGTTTGCCAGACGGTGGATTTGAAAATACACAGTCCAGAATGGTTGATTACACCGGATTAGAACTCAAATTGGCAACGGATTGAGTCTCACTAAGGAAGAAATAAGTGGTTGGCTCAGACAGTTGCAATTACACATCTGTACGGAATTAGAAGCAGAGGACGGCAAAGCTAAATTTGTTGAAGACGCCTGGGAGCGCCCTGGAGGTGGAGGAGGACAGACCCGTGTTCTTCAACATGGAAATGTGTTTGAAAAAGGCGGGGTCAATTTCTCAGCGGTTCATGGTGAGCTCTCAGACGACATGATTAAAGTGCTAGGAATCAATTCAAAAGATTTTTTTGCAACGGGGGTTTCCATAGTCATACATCCAATTAATCCGTTTGTTCCCATTATTCATATGAACGTGCGCTATTTCGAACTTTCGGATGGAACGTATTGGTTTGGTGGCGGTATTGACTTAACGCCACATTATGTGCAGCAAGAGGATGCCAAGTTCTTCCATTCTCAACTGAAAAATACCTGCGATAAATCCGATTCAGAATACTATCCCAAATTCAAGAAGTGGGCGGATGACTATTTCTATATCAAGCACAGAAAGGAAACGCGAGGAATAGGCGGAATCTTTTTTGATCGACTGAAAGAAGACAGAATCAAGTCAAAAGAGGACGTCTGGAACTTCGTTCAATCCGTGGGCGAAACATTCGCTCCAACCTACCGAAATCTTGTTTCGTCAAATAAAGACAAGAGCTACACAGATTCTAATCTTCAGTGGCGGAATTTACGTAGAGGTCGTTATGTAGAGTTCAACCTGGTGTATGATAAGGGAACGAAATTTGGTTTGGAAACGGATGGACGAATAGAATCCATACTCATGAGTTTGCCCGAAAACGCTTCTTGGTTCTATAACCATAAGCCACAAGAAAATGGTGATGAGGCTTTTACCCTAGCACATTTGTCCAAGGGGTTAGATTGGGTAAATACCTGACAGTTCTCTCGCAGTTTTTGGTTATTTTTAGTTTAACTAAAACAGCTTTGATTTTGAATGGTTAAATCAAGCAACCTAGATTAAACTGACCCGTTATTGAAGTGGTTGAAGTGCAACCTCTGATTGATATGAAAAACCGTTATCTCCGCTGGCTTATTGCCGCTTTTAGTTTTTTCCTTGTTGGGGCTGATGAAGCTCATGCTTCTCATGCGCTTGGCGCAGAAATTACTTATGAGTGTTTGGGCGGTAATCAGTATTTGGTAAGATTGGTTTTTTACCGCGATTGTGGAGGAATTGCTGCACCGGGAGCGCCTGCTATCTCTATTAATTCTTCCTGTGGAAATCAGAATATCGGGCTGACTTTACAGCCGCCAACACCTCCCTTCCCACCATTTGACCAGTATTTAGTTCCCTATGAGCTTCCCGTTTTTTGTCAGGCATCCAATTGTGGAAACGGAAATACGCCAGGAATTCAGGAGTATATTTATGAAGCAACGGTTACATTACCAGCATGTGCGGACTGGACAATGAGTTATGACTTGTGTTGCAGGAGTGCGGATATCAATACGATTGGCACCCCTGGTAGTCAGGATATTTATGTGAATGCGTTTTTGAATAATCTTGCTGCACCCTGTAATAGTTCGCCACAGTTTGATGCGCCAGCGCGTGGATTTCTGTGCTTAAATGAGGGTAATACAATTCTGGCTACGGCCACTGATCCAGATGGAGATATTCTTGTCTATAGCCTCTATACTCCGCTTGACGCTTTAAATAATCCAGTAAATTATAATGGTGGTTATAACCCTAATAATCCATTGGATAACTCTAACTACACGTTTAATAATGGGGTGATTGAGGTCACTCCAACATCAAACGGACAAATTACTGTGGTTGGTGTGATGATTGAAGAATACCGCAACGGTGTGCTTATTGGCAGGGTTATGAGGGACATGCAGCTTCGCGTTATCGATAACTGTCCGCAGAATCCTGGGCAGGATTTTGACATTAATCAGGATGGTATTTTTGACGGAGACACGTTTGTCCTGTGTACCGAAAGTGGTATTCAGTTAGATATTTACCTGAACAATACGGTTCCAGGTTTGAATTATGGAATCAACGCCAATAATCTACTAGATTTTCCTGGGGCTACATTCGCAAATGTTCCCAATGGATCAGCTCCTGGTGGCGTTATTGGTCAGTTTAATTGGGTGCCAGACCCAACGTTTGTGGGAACAACGCAAACCCTTGTTCTATCGGCTTTTGATGATAATTGTCCGGTGGTAGGATTCTCCAATTTTACTTATCAGTTCACTATTACTGGTTTGGAATTAGATGTAGATATTGATACTGTCGCCATTTCGTGTACCGATTCTGTTGAGATGAATGCAATTGTCTCAAACGGAACGCCACCGTATCAGTTTGTTTGGAATGATGGTTTTATAGGGCCGAATAGATGGGTTACAGAGGGTGAATATATTGTAGAGGTCATAGATGATGAAGGATGCTCCGGAACCGATACTATTAATGTCTTTTACGTTGATGACCCGCAGGGAGCCTTTTTCGAACCACCTAACGCTTGTGTTGATTCCGTTATTCAATTTGTAGACCAATCTTTTAGTAATTATCCACCTGGTTTACCGCCAATCACAATCGTAAATTGGCAATGGAATTTTGGTGATGGAAGCGCGCTGTCGGGTGCACAGAACCCGTCTCATGCTTATGATTCTGCTGGCTCTTACACGGTTGAATTAATTGTCACGAATGATCTTGGTTGTAGAGATACTGCTCAGAGAAGCGTTTGGGCAAATCCACCGCCAAATGTCGATTTCGAGTTTGAGAATGTATGTACTGATACACTATTCACTTTCACGGATATTTCAACGATTGATACGGGGCAGATAGCAAGTTGGGTTTGGGGTTTTGGCGATGCCTCCATACCTGTTCAAGCACAGAACACTACTTATTCTTATGCAAATCCGGGGTCGTATAATGTGACATTAGCAGCTGTTTCGGATAGTGGTTGCCCTGCTTCTTTGACTCAACCCGTATACGCTTTTCCGTTACCAATTGCAGATTTTACACCAACAGATGTCTGTGAAGGAAATGTTTCAAGTTTCATAGACCTTTCATCGGTTGTTACTGGAAACGTGGAAGGTTGGCAATGGAATTTTGGCGATTTGATTGGTGTATCCAATCTACAGAACCCCGTTTACACGTATAGTGATACTGGAACATTTAACGTAACACTTATTTCTACCACTGATTCTATTTGTCGAGATACATTGACACAGGTTGTAACGGTACACCCATCTCCAGTTGTAGGATTCTTTACCGATACGGTATGCGCCCAGCTAGAAATGACCTTTACCGATACATCTACCGTTCCCGTAGGAACGATAATTAGCTGGTCTTGGGATTTTGGAGACGGAGTAATTTCTGCTGATCAAAACCCGCTTCATATATACAGCCTAGGTGGGCAATACACGGTTACTTTAACTGTTGAATCGGATTTGGGTTGTATTGATATGGTTGATAAGACCATAATCGTTTATCCAAAACCATCTGCCAATTTTAACACATTCGCGGCTTGTCAGAATGATGAAAATAGCTTCACCGATTTATCTTTGGTTGCTACAGGTTCGCAAGTAATTGGTTGGGACTGGGATTTCGGTGACCCAAACAATGGAGCATCAACAGAGCAGTTTCCAATCTATGTTTATGATACTAGCGGTGTTTATACGGTAATATTGATTGCTGAGACCAATTTTGGTTGCCTAGATACCACTTCCGAAAGTACGGAGGTGTATGACCTTCCTGTTTCTGATTTCACTTTTAACGATGTATGTCTATACGATGCTGCTGTTTTTGACAACACTTCTACCATTGCTTTTGGCTCATCTATTGTGAATTTCGATTGGAATTTTGGAGATGGAGACACATCAACCGATGAAGATCCAGTTGGGCAGGAATATCCTTCTGCAGGATTTTATGACATAGAACTGATTACAGAATCTAATGATGGTTGTATGGACACTTTGGTTCAAACAATCGAGGTTTTTCCGGTGCCTACTGCTTTGTTTACTTACGATTCTGTTTGCTATCCGCTAGCTACAACTTTTCAAGATCTGTCTTCGGTTGGTGGAAATTATAATGTTGTAGGGTGGACTTGGAAATTCGGTGACGGAACTGTGCCTTCAATTCTCCAAAATCCTATTCATAATTATTCACCTTGGGGTGATTATTCCGTTTTGCTTACTGTAACCACAGACGCTGGTTGCATACACGATACCACGCTCGGACCAGTTCGAATCTATCCAAAACCTGACGCTGATTTCAGCAATGAGATTGCCAACTGCCTGAATGATACAACCTTATTTATTGATTTTTCTACTCTTGAAAATGCTCCTGATGACTTTTTAACCGATTGGCGTTGGGATTTTGATGATGGAGCAACAAGCTCTTCATCCGACACAGCGCATGTGTATGCTACTTACGGATTCTACAATGTGGAATTAGCGGTAGAGTCTAATCATGGGTGTCAGGATACAACAGTGATTCCAGTTGAAATTTATCCGCTTCCAAACGTGGAGTTTACCGTTGATACAAACTTCGGCTGTCAGCCTTTTCGAGCATGGTTTACAGACCAATCCAGTATTCCATCTCCATACATCTTGAGTTCTTGGGAGTGGAATTTTGGAAGTAATTTGGATACGATTTCTACTCGTAATCCAGAGCACACCTATAATGATGAAATGCTTGGCGACTTTGATGCAGGTGTTTATTCGGTTTACCTACAAGTTACCTCGGCTAATGGTTGTATTGCTGATACAGTCTATCAGGATTATATGACTGAATATCCAAGGCCAGATGCCTTGTTCTCGGTAAGTCCAGAAAGAACGGATATTCTCTTCCCAAAGATTTGGATTACGGACCTTTCTTCCCCTAATGTAGTTGCTTGGCAATATGAACTTGGAGATGGTTCAGGGTCTATACTTCAAAATCCGATTCATGAATATGCTGATACTGGTTATTATGATATTTGGCAGTTTGTGACAACTCAGTATGGTTGTAAAGACACAGCCAATTTCCAAGTGAAGATTGACCCCGAATTCATGTTTTACATTCCATCGGCTTTCACGCCTGATGAGGACGATAAGAACGAACAATTCTTTGGAGCAGGAATCGGTATTATCGATTACCGAATGCGTATTTATGACCGTTGGGGAGAAATGATTTTTGAATCAAACGAGTACGATTACCATTGGGATGGAACGTATAAAGGAAAACAAGTTCAAAAGGGCGTGTATATCTACCGTTTCGACCTTTTAGACGTATTGGGAGAGCCGCATATCTATCGTGGGCACGTCACCCTATTCAGATAACCTCAGGGATTAGTTACCTGAAATCAACTACATCGTAGTCTTTCGCCTCGTAATTTGATTGCGAGAAAACGAATTCCTTAGCTGAAATACCAGAATTAGTTTTCATCGTTTTAACTTCTAGCAAATAATTCGTTCCGTCTTTCCCAAATGTTTTGGAATAAGTGATGTGATTTGTCTTCTTATCAACTCCCATTCTTATTCTGGAATAAGGCTTTTTACTTGGGTCTTCGGGAAATAAATCCACCACATTCAATGTCTTACCATCCTTCGTTTCTTCTGAATGGAATTGTGCTTTGTAGCCCTTATCATATTGGCTAAAAAAGTTTGCAGGGTCAAGTTCTGTCTCACCTTTAAACTCTTCAATAGACTTGATGTGAACCTCTAAGTCTTCTTTCATCACGTACCAAACAATAGCGCCATCGCTGTATATATCTTGCCCCATAAGTTGAAGATGGAACTTCTCTCCTGCAAGTGTCAACTCACCATCGCGTGTGTCGTTTACCCCAGCTTCTTTATTTTCAAGGGTGTAGCTAAACGTAACTTGAATGTCTTTGTAAGCACTGTTTGTGGCGCTAACTGTCTTTAGAATAGCTGCTGATTTATCGTCTGATTGGGCAAATACCGAAATCGGTATAAGTACTGTTGCCAATAATTTTTTAAGCATATCTGTTTTTTCTCAACTATTGTGTTGCAACTTCTGTTCCAAACTCATTTCATCCGAAATAAGTACCTGCCTAGCTTTACTTCCTTCGAATGGACCAATGATGCCAGCGGCTTCCAGTTGATCCACAATTCTACCCGCTCGGTTATAACCCAATTTCAATCTTCGCTGAAGTAAAGAAGCTGAACCTTGCTGATGCTGAACTACAATTCTAGCGGCATCTTCAAACAAGACATCCCTATCGTCAAGGTCAACTGCGCCAACCTCTCCGCTACCACTTTCATCAATATATTCTGGTAACTCAAAGGCACTTGGATATGCTTGCTGTGAGCCAATCCAATCGCAAACCTTTTCCACCTCAGGTGTATCAATGAATGCGCACTGTAAACGAATCATTTCGTTTCCTGTAGACATGAGCATGTCACCACGACCAATCAATTGGTCGGCTCCACCAGCATCCAAAATCGTTCTTGAGTCAATTTTAGAAGTAACACGGAAAGCAATTCTAGCAGGGAAGTTTGCCTTTATCGTACCTGTAATGATGTTTACAGAAGGACGCTGCGTGGCAATAATCAAGTGAATACCAATAGCACGGGCTAATTGAGCCAAGCGGGCAATCGGAGTTTCAACCTCTTTACCAGCAGTCATAATTAAATCAGCAAACTCATCCACAACCAAAACGATATAAGGCAAAAACATGTGCCCTTCTTTCGGGTTAAGTTTCCTAGCAATGAACTTTGCGTTGTACTCTTTGAGGTTTCGACATTGAGCATTTTTCAGCATCTCATACCGATTATCCATTTCTAAGCACAGCGAGTTAAGCGTGGTTACAACCTTTTGCGTATCCGTAATAATCGCTTCCTCAGTATCGGGAAGTTTAGCGAGAAAGTGACGTTCGATTTTATTGAAAAGTGTTAGCTCCACCTTTTTTGGATCTACCAAAACAAACTTTACCTGAGCAGGATGTTTTTTGTAGAGAATGGAAGCAATAACCGCGTTCAATCCAACAGATTTACCTTGGCCAGTTGCTCCGGCCATAAGTAAGTGAGGCATTTTGGTTAAGTCGGTAACGTATGTTTCGTTAGAAATGGTTTTTCCCAAGGCAATTGGCAATTCCATTTTAGAGTGCTGGAATTTCTCTGAACTCAGCACGGCTTTCATAGAAACCGTATCAGGATTAAGATTTGGAACTTCAATGCCGATGGTTCCTTTTCCGGGAATGGGGGCAATAATTCGAATTCCTAATGCCGAAAGACTAAGTGCGATATCATCCTCCAAGTTCTTAATCTTAGAAATTCGGATACCTGGAGCAGGAACGATTTCGTAAAGCGTGACCGTGGGGCCAATGGTAGCTTTAATGCGTTCAATTTCAATGTTGTAGTTCTTAAGCGTGGAAACGATTCGGTTTTTGTTCCCCTCCAGTTCTTCCTGGTCCACCGACATCTCACCTTTTTCATAGGTTTCCAATAGGTTGAGTGGCGGTTTTTTGTAATGACTGAGGTCAAGTGTTGGGTCATATTCGCCCATTCCTTCTCCATCATCCTCAGAAACAGTTTCCTCTTCAATCTTTACGGCCTCTATATCAAATTGAACATCTTCTACCAACGGACTGGCATCTTGCGTTGGGGCATCAACAACTAGAGGGCGTTCGAAAGGTGTTGTTTCCAACTCCAGTTCAGTTTCTTTTTTAGGTTGTACCTCAACAATTGGTCTCTTTTCTCCAACCGTTGTACCTGTTAAATCCAAGTCGTTGGTTTTAATCGTAATGTCTGCTACGGCTTCAAAATTGCCATCTTCAATTTCAGGGCTTTCATCTTCGGACGCCTCTTTTTTAGCAAACAAGGCTTTAATAGCATCAACCGAAAAGTTGAAGACAACGGCTAGATAAACCACCGAAACGAACAATAGGAGCAGAGCCGTACCTACAGAACCAATTAAACTTGAAGTCCAGCGGTTAAGCTGATAGCCCAAAGCTCCAGAAAGAAGGGAGTTCTCTGCAAACAGAAAGCCCATTGACATAGGAAGTACATAAAGGAAAAAAAGAGAATGTTTTAGCGACTTGCTAATTGGTAGCAGGCGTTTTCTAAAAAGGATTTGAAAACCAATGAGCAACAAGAGAAATGGGAATAAAAAAGCAGCAATTCCAAACCAATTGTAAATGAATTTGTGTCCCATGGCAGCACCAAGCTTGCCCATCCAGTTGTTAACCTTTTCCTCGGGATTCATCACTTTCTCCCACATATCCTGCAACTGACTTTGATCCGAAAACCCGTCAATTATGTAAGAAATAAAAGATAATGTTAGGAATGCAGAGAGGAGAATAAAAAACAGGCCGAGAACAGTTCTTGTTCTCGAATCAGCAAGAAATTCTAAAAGGCCATTTTTAGCATTTTTCGTGCTCTTGGCTTTTTCCTTTGTACTACCTGATTTCTCTTGTTTTTCACCCATTCTACTACGAACTCAAAAGTAAGAAAAAGCCGAACAGATAATTGTTCGGTCAATTTGATAGAACGAACGGGATATGAACTTATTCTAAACTAGAAATTTTGGAAGATATCAGCCATCTCGTCAATTGTAATGGGCTGATATTCTTTTGTGATGGTGAAATCCTCATCTGGATATTCTTCCGCCACAACTAAAGTTGCAATCATGTGCATATCCAAATTAAACTGCGTCACTTGCGCTTCCATCAACACACCTTTAATGTCGTAGAAAGGTGTACACCAGTTCGGGTTGTCAATCCCAATTTGGTCGGTGTAAAACACATCGAAATACTTTGACGTGTCATTACCAAAGCTCACATGTGCATGATTGCATTGGTATCCTGCGATTACCTTTAAGCTATCGGTGTAAGTGATTTCCATGCCGTCAGGCTTCTTGCCGTATTCCTCCATTATTTCTAAGCTATCCATCTCTAAACCGGAATACTTGCTGGCTATACGTACTAAATGCGTCACTTTTCGATCTTTACTATTCGTTAAAAGAGAGGTGCTGAAAACCGCCATGGAGGTTTTTAGTTCGTTTCTAGTGTTATTGTCCTTAAACTTGAAAGTCATCTCCTTGGGAAACATGGAGGTGAAAATATTATCCTCCTGAAACTGGGGGTAAGAAAGCTTATATACAATCTTCCCCTCATGAATAATAGGAATACCAGAATAATCGTCAGTTTCCTGACTGCAACCTGAAAAAAATAGTACAGCCACTGAGCAGCAAGCTAGCAGTGTGCTTTTGAGTAAGTTTTTTTTCAAACGAGTTCTCCTTTTAGGGTATCGTCCAAGTTCCTGGTTTCCTTGTCGCAATGTAGTAAGCTGTTCTTATTATACAAGATTCGCCTATAATATTTTGCGAGATATGCGTAACGATAAATAATCACACAAGGTTACAAGCCAATTCAAATTAATAGCCTAGTGTTTTAAGCATTCCTTCGTGGCTTTGCTCTTCAGCAAAAAGTTCAGACTTCAGTTCTCCATTTTCGTCTTTCTTGATAAGAACTTGCTTCGGAGAAGGAATTAAGCAATGCTGAATACCGCCATAACCGCCCAACGCATTTTGGTAGGCACCTGTGTTGAAAAAGCCTATATAAAGCGGTTTGTTTTGGTCGTATCTAGGCAAATAAATATTGTTTACGTGTGCCTCCACATTATAGTAATCTTGACTATCGCAAGTCAACCCACCCAGGTTTACACGTTCGTATGGCTCGTTCCAGTTGTTTATGGCAAGCATTATGAAACGCTTATTGATGGCCCAACTATCTGGTAATGTGGTAATGAAAGAACTGTCTATCATGTTCCAACATTCTACATCGTTCTGCTGCTTCTGGTCAATAATAGAGTAGATGGTTGCTCCGCTTTCTGCTACAGTGAAACTTCCAAATTCTGTGAGGATATTGGGTTCGGGAACGCCTTCTTTTTTGCAATGCTCCTTAATATGCCGAACAATTTCTTCAGTTAGATATTCATAGTCAAATTCATCTGCCAAAGACTGTTTGATGGGAAATCCACCACCAATATTCAGACTATCTAGAGATGGACATACTTTTTTTAAATCAGAATAAACCTTTAGACACTTTTCCAGTTCGTTCCAATAATAAAGACTGTCTTCGATTCCGTTGTCTATAAAGAAGTGAAGCATTTTAAGGCTAAAGACTTCACTGGTGGCAATTTCATTCTCATAAAAAGACTGAATGTTTCGATGCCTTATTCCCAGACGTGCGGTGTAATATTCAGATTGGGGCTCCTCGCCAGTGGCAATTCTAATTCCAACATTGCAGGGCTTTTTTACCATTTGCTTTAGCAAATCCAGTTCCTTTTGATTATCGAGAACTGGAATGCTATTGAATCCATCGTTTATCAAATCCGCAATAAGCTCAGCATACAATTCGCGCTTATATCCATTATGAACCAATAATGTGTTTTTACTGATTTTGTTCTGTTCAAACAGTTTGCGGATAATATGGATGTCGTAAGCGGATGAAGTTTCCAATTCTACGTTATTCTTCAAAACCTCGTCTAAAACAAAGGCAAAGTGCGAACTCTTGGTGCAGTAACAGTAAGTGTACTTCCCACTGTAGCCAACCTGTTTCATAGCATTTCCAAAATGGAATCGTGCTTTCTCTATTTGATTACTAATGCTTGGTAGATAGTTCAGTTTTAGTGGCGTACCGTACTTTTCAATCAATTTCATTAGATCAATACCATGAAATTGAAGCTGATTGTCTTTTACCACAAAACTATCCTGCGGGAAATCTACTGTTTGATCTACAAAATCTCTGTACGTATTGTCCATTTTAACTTCAATATTTACCGAAAAACCGTTTTGGAATCGTCTGCAAGTTAGGTGTGAATTACTGAAAATAATTCAGCATTTAATCATGGATTCTCAATAGCTTTCGGCTACGAAACAACTGTTGTTGTGAGCATGTGAAAATGCCATGAAACGTGAAATAGAGAATATAGAATTAAAGTTTCTCACGCTTGATGATTATCAGGAGTTGAAGGACACCATGATTGATGCTTACACCAATATGCCAGATTCATATTGGAAGGAAAAGCACATTAAGTCGCTTATTGATAAATTTCCAGATGGTCAAGTGGTCATTAAGGTAAACGGTCAGTTGGCTGGATGTGCGCTTTCCATCACGGTTGATTACGACAGTTTTGAAGATTATCATACTTATAAAGATATTACGGGTAATTACACGTTTGATACACATCAGGCTAAAGGAGATGTGCTGTACGGAATTGATGTGTTCATCAAACCCGATTTTAGAGGTTTAAGACTAGGAAGGCGACTGTACGATTATAGAAAAGAGCTTTGCGAACGACTGAATTTGCGAGGGATTGCTTTTGGTGGAAGAATTCCGAATTACCACAAGTTTGCGTCTGAAATGTCTCCGAAAGAGTACATTGAGAAGGTACGTAGACGCGAGATTCACGACCCGGTTTTGAATTTTCAAATCCAGAACGATTTTCATCCAAACAGAGTAATGAAAGGTTACCTAGAAGGCGATAATGCCTCTGGGGAATATGCTGTGCTTCTTGAATGGGATAATATTTATTACGAGAAGAAGGCGAAAAAGGCTTTTACCAAGAAAAAGGTAGTTCGATTGGGATTGGTACAGTGGCAAATGCGGCTGTATAAGAATTTGGAAGAGTTGATGCAACAGGCCGAATACTTTATTGATGCGGTTTCTGGTTATCGGTCGGATTTTGCCCTGTTTCCTGAGTTTTTCAATGCTCCGTTAATGGCAGAGAATAATCACATGTCAGAACCGGAAGCTATCCGAGAATTAGCGAAGCACACTAATGAGATTGTTCAGAAATTCTCTGAGCTTGCTATTTCCTATAACATCAACGTGATTACTGGAAGTATGCCCGAAATTGTTGATGATTTGCTTTACAACGTTGGTTATCTATGCAAACGTGACGGCACGTTAGAACGCTTCGAAAAGCTGCATGTAACACCAGACGAAGCTAAGGTTTGGGGTATGCAAGGTGGCAACCAACTTAGAGCATTTGATACAGATTGTGGTAAGATTGGAATCTTGATTTGTTATGATTCGGAGTTTCCTGAACTAAGCCGTTTGTTGGCAGATGAAGGGATGGATATTCTATTCATTCCGTTCTTAACGGATACGCAAAACGGCTATTCTCGGGTTAGGCATTGTCCTCAAGCAAGAGCTATAGAAAACGAGTGTTACGTGGCAATTGCAGGAAGTGTGGGTAATCTACCTAAGGTGCATAACATGGATATTCAATACGCGCAATCTATGGTGTTTACTCCGTGTGATTTCTCTTTTCCGGCAAATGGGATTAAAGCCGAAGCTACACCCAACACAGAAATGATTCTTATTGCGGATGTGGATATTGATTTACTGAGAGAACTCAATCAGTTTGGTAGTGTTCGGAACTTGAGAGACAGAAGGACCGACTTGTTTTCGCTGAATAAAACGAATAGGCCAGAATGATAAAACCCAAAGGTTTTATCCATGAATCAGTTCTCGATTGCCAAGGTTTTTCATAATGTCAGCTTCAAAGTCAAGCAAGGCATTCCATTTTTTGTCGGTTTCTTCTCTATCTCCGTACTTACGTGCGTAATTCAAGAATAAGGTATAGTGGTTTGCTTCGCTTACCATAAGGTCGCGGTAAAATACTGCCAGTTCTTGGTCTTTAATATTTTCTGAAAGCACTTTAAAGCGTTCACAACTTCGAGCTTCTATCATGGCCGAAACGAGTAGGTCATTTACTAATCGATCTTCTCGTTTTCCCCCTTGCGGAAAATACGCCATTAGTTGCCTCACGTATTCATCTTTCCGAGGCTTTCCGAGTTCTAATCCTCTCGCAAGAATTCTTTGATGAACCATCTGAAAATGCGTGAGTTCTTCTTGAGCTAACTCCAAAAGTTCAGTAATCAATTCTGATTTATCTGGATAGCGAATAGTGATTGAAATTGCATTTGATGCGGCTTTCTGTTCGCACCAAGCGTGGTCTGTAAGAATTTCTTCGATGTTCTTTTCAGCAATATTTGCCCATCTAGGGTCGGTTGGAAGTTTTAGTCCGAGCATTTTTTAGTTCAAAGTTTCAAGTCGCAAGTTACAAGTCACATATTATTCACTTTGCAAATTTAATCGCCTTTTGACTTTCTAGTTTGACTTGTCTTTAATTATTGGACAAGAGAAAGCCGCTTTCGTAATAGACGAAAGCGGCTTTAAGACCTATACCTTTAAGTGCTTATTTTTTCTTCTTACCAGTATCCTGAACCGGAGTTTCAGCCTCGTCTTCCAACTTAATGCCAAGTTCACCAACAACTTTCCTGGTGATGTCAGCTCCTTCTGGTCCCCAAAGAAGTGAAGATGTACCAGAGCCATCTACTGAGTTTAGAACATACTCAAATCCTTCTTTTTTGGCAACAGCACCCATAGCTTCTTTTATTCTTTGAAGCAAAGGCTGAAGCAATTCGCTTCTTTTTTGAGCAAGTTGTTGTTCAGACTTGGTAGCAGTCTGTTGCACAAGTTTTTCACCTTCGATGGCTTGTTTTTGAATTTCAAGTGCTTTTGCTGTGTCCTTAGCAGCTAAAACTTGCTGGAATTCTTTTACTAGACCGTCTAATTGTCCTTTCATATCGTCAAGTCGTTTTTGCAAACCTGTTGCATAAATCTGAAGATCCTCATTGATTTTCTCGTTTTCTGGCATTACAGAAAGAACTGCATTTACATCTGCAAAAGCGATTTTCTGGGCAAATGTGGTAGAGCCAGCAGCAAGAATAAAAACGGTAAGTAGTAAGTTTTTCATTTTCGTTAGTTGGTTAAGGCGCAAAAGAACGATAATTGCTTCGGACATACCAAAAGAAAGTTTTTAAAAAACGCGAAAATTTAGCTTTCCGAATCATCAAGGATGGCGCAAAGCTGTTTACTGAAATCAATTAGCTTTCTTATTTCTGCTTCGCTTTGTAAGCGCTCCTTTCCAAGTATCAGCAATGAGTTTCCAGTACTCTCAAGTCGGAAAGGGAGTTCTGTTTCTAAAAACCGAAGAAGTTTTGGTTGAAAAAATTCACGCACCAGTTGTTCGTTTTCTCCCTTTAGCCGGAAGGTGTCGGAGAATTTCTTGAATGCCTTGAAATCAATATCATCATATCCTGCCAAGGCGGCAACTTTATCAAACAGATTTTCTTTTTCAATTGTGAAAAGGGGAATCGGATTATTTAATCCAATAATTGCAGCGGTTGTATGTCTGTCTGCGCGCGTTTGAAACTCCCCCTCATGAAAGTCAATATCTTGGATTGTAAAGGAATGTGAGCCTAAAGTTCCAATGAGCTTGTTGTAAACCTTGTCTACTAGTTTATACCTGAAAAGGTGAAATTTTTCAAACGTATTGACATAGCGCTTAACTGATAAATCAAATCCCCACTGGAGTTCGGAGGAGAGGGTTTGCATTTTGAGTTGTCTTGATGTAAGCGTTTGCTTTTTTGGATTGCGCTTTTTTCCTTCGCTTTTAAACCTAACAGAAAGCGGATGATCGGTGGAAGAGAAGTGGGTATCCATTCCAATAATCTCGAAGCTACCGCCATGTCTAATGTGGTTTTCTTCGTATTCTGCCAGGTGCTCTAGTACGCTATGGTCTACAAACTCCACCAACGAAAGATCGACAATGATGGTGGCATCGTATGGAATTACGTCAAGTGCACTCTTAAGCCTTGGGTAGTTGAGGAAATTACTGTAGCCCTTTACACTCACTAGAAATTTGTCATCTTCTTCTTCATAGGAGACCACGTTAGGTCTGAAAAGAATAGTGAACAACTTCACTATTGATTTTAAACGTAAAACATGGCTGATAAGCGTTATTCCAATACCTACTAATAAGCCGTAAATCATATCTGTGGTAAGAGTAACAACCAACGTTGAAACGAAAATGATGAGCTGATCCCAACCAATTCGGTAAGTATTAAGGATTTCCTTTGGGTTGAATAATTTGTACCCCGTATGAATTAGTATTCCCGAAAGCGCAGCAAGCGGTATGAGCTCTAGTTGTGACCCTCCAACAATAATTAAGAGCGATATGAGGATGGCTTGAAATACATCCATCAACTGACCTTTTCCGTTATGATTAACTCCTACAGAAGTGGTAACAATTGCTGGAATAACGGGCAGTCCACCAATCAGACCGCTAGCAACTGTTCCCAATCCAACCACTCTCAGTTCCTTATTAATATTGGATTTTCGTTTAAATGGATCCAGCCGGTCTATGGCTTTCGCGCTCAGAATTCCTTCTATGCTGCTTACAATTACTATTGCTACAACGATATTCCAAAATACGCCAGTTTTCCACAAGCTGAAGTCTGGAAAGACAAAAGCATCTGTGATTTCATTTGGAAGGTTTATTAGGAAACTCTTATCGAACTGGCAGATAACCCCGAAAACATTGAATGAGCCGCCTTGCTCAAATCCTAATACGTGTGAATAAATTTCGGCAACAATTATTACCCAAACTGCTCCAGGAATAGCTTTTACAACAGGGGATTCGACCTTAGGATGAAGAAACATAATAGCGGTGGATAAGACCCCAATAAATGCGATGACAAGATTTGACTGGCTGACTATTTCAGGTAGCTTAAGCACCAGTTCAATGATGTTTTTCAAATGAATGTCTACACCGAGCAGCACGGGAACTTGCTTTACAACTATAATTACACCTACAGCAGCCAGTAAACTTTTGACCACTGTAGCAGGAATCAAATCTCCGACTTTGCCAAGCCTTAGAAGGCCCAGTATGAGCTGAGCAATGCCTGCAAAAACTACGGCTGCAAGAAATAGTTGGTAGCCGAGAAAAATATCGTCTCCGCCTAATGTGAGGACTCCCGCGGCAGTTACTCCAATTAACATCTTGGGTGTACTGTGAACCGCCAAGTTGCCTCCACTAAACCACGAAATGAGTAAGCCACCTACCACGCTCGGTATTATGGCTGCCAGTGGAGGTACACCAGATGCTAAGCCTATTCCCAAACCAAGAGGAATAGCTATAAATGCTACTGTTACGGAAGCGCGTAAATCACCTTTCCAAGACTGTTTCCAGCCTTTCAGACCGTTTGAAAGCAGCTTCATGCAACGCTTTTGCTGTTTCTGTTAACAATCATCAGGCAACATGGCAGGTCAGATAGAACGTATTCCAAATCGTGCGTAAATACCCTATCAATGATGCCCAGCTTTGAGTCAGGGGAATTCATAACTAGTAAATCGGCCCGATTGGCTGCTGCATAGTGGCCAATAGTATAGCCAGCCTTACCAAAAATACATTTGTGATTTACAGCCAAAGAACCATCCTTTTCCAATTCCTTTTCGATTGCTACAATGCGCTCGTCCTCCTTGCATTTTAGCTCTTTTCGTTCTCTCGCAGTTGCTTCTAGTTGATCATCATCATCGGCATGGTTACTAGAACTTGCAGGGTCAATTTCATTTACAATAGTAAGGTGGTTAGCACTTAATAATTTTCCAAAGTAGTTTGCGGTTCTTATCGTGTCTTTGGTTTTCTTATGATTATCTCCGGAAACAACAATTTCCCTGCATTGGTTTCTAATAACCGACCTATCTGTAAGTAGCAAAATCGAGCATTTTGCCTTCCGGCAGAGCTTTCTTGCAATGGAACCTGTATAGAATTTGAGCAGATTTTCCTTTTTCATCGCGCCAGCAATCAATAAACTAACGTCATTCTCAGCACAAGAGTTAAGAATACTGCTGACTGGGTCTCCTTCTCGAAACTCAATTTTCACTTTGGACCTTTCAATTTCAGTTTGAGAAACCAATAATTCAAGTCGTTCGAGTTTTTGAGAAGTTTCCGCCCCTACATGTATAAGCACAAGGTTGGCATCGAGCATGTTGGCTATCCGCGCGCTTTCGTGCAGGTTAGCTTCTGTGTAAGGAGAAAACGCTATAGCTGTGGCAACAGTTGTAAACGGAAAAGGAACTGACATGTTTTATCGAAATTGTTGTGCTTACAATATACAACGACCTTAACGCATCATTGATGAATTACAGTGCTTTGTCGAAAAGTATGCACAAAAAAAAAGAGAGCCTAAGCTCTCTTTTTTGGATGGTTTATTTGTTTTTAGGGATTTCTGCCGGTGCACCAGCAGCTTGAATCTCAATGTTGCTAGGTACGCCATCCTTAAAAAAGCCTTCGTATTTCGCGTTCGTCATCAAGTCGCCAGCAAGTTCCCAATGGAAGTGACCGCGACCGTTCATTTTACCTTCTTTCCAAGTCCCAATATATTTGTCTCCATTGTTGTACGTGTAGGTGCCTCTGCCTTCCATTTGGCCATCTTTCCATGCCCCTTTGTACACATCTCCGTTTGTGAATTCGTAAACGCCATATCCTAGCATAACTCCTTTTTTCCAAGAACCATTAAAGAGGTCTCCATTCTCAAACAAATAGGAGCCATTTCCTTCGTAACAGTTACCCGTGGTGCACTGAGCGTTGGCAGTAGTGACGAAAAAAGAAATGATAGCAACAATTAGACTTACTTTATTTAGCATGATGATGTGGTAGTTTTATAGTAGATACAAGGTTAATGAATTTTTGATAGTTGGTGTTTCGGATGTTTGTCATTTTTTGTTGTAGGAAAAAACATAAATTATAGTCCGCAATCTTGCCACTAATTTGCGCTCGGGGTGATTAGCCCTTTGAAAGATGGCATTTCTAATCTTGTGCATTATCGCCCAAATAGGCTCATAGCTTCTGCGTTCCAGTTCACGCTTCATCTGATGGGTGGAGATGCTTCTCTTCGTTCCTGTCATGAAATAAAGGGCCACAAACCAGTATTGTAAGGGAAGTTTGGATGATTCCATTACTGTTCCACTGCGCAAACTGGTACGGAAACGGCAATACTTGCATTGGTAAACCTGCATGCCTGTGAGTCAATAATGCGTTATAAATCAGTAATTCAAGAATTTGGTGGAGGGCAATAGAAACAGTCTCAATGCCAAAAAAAGCCCCGGATTTCTGAAGGGTTTCTGCTATCCGATTAGGTCGAAATACGTTTACATCCTCTTAAGGTACAATCAACTGATTTCGGTTGCTCTCAATTACTAACGGCTATTGCCGTAAAATCAATCTTCAGTACGATTGGCGAAATTATGATGTAATACAAATGATTGTCGTTTGTCTGAATCTCTTCGCGGAACATTTGTATCCATATTAAAACTGAACATTTACAGTCTTTTGAGGTTTCCATCCTCTTAATAAGGAATTATAATTGGGTAAGCGCGTAGCAATCATAGGTTCTGGAATTGCCGGTACAAGTGCCGCCTACTACCTGCAACGAGCAGGATACGAGGTTTCACTTTTTGAGGCGGGAAATTATTTCGGTGGACACACCAATACTGTTGATATAACTGTAGATGGGAAAACTTTCCCGGTAGACACAGGCTTTCTGGTACACAATGATCGGACGTATCCCAATCTGGTTCCGTTTTTCGAAGAGCTAGGTGTTGAAGTGCAAACGAGCGATATGAGTTTCAGTGCGCAGCATTTGACTGAGAAAATTTACTGGGCAGGTACTGATTTAAACACCGTATTTGCTCAACGTAAAAATCTTTTCAGTCCTCGGTTTTACAAGTTCTTGAGACAAATAATGCGATTCAACGGAAACGCTGAAATTTATCTGCACGGATGCAAGCAAAATATCGACTTTACGTTGGGAGACTTGCTTAATCGTGAGGGTTACACCTCCGATTTTAGAAATTGGTATTTATTGCCAATGGGAGGCTCCATTTGGTCTACCCCAACAGCCAAAATGTTGGAATTCCCTGCGTACACGTTTCTTCAGTTCTGCATGAACCACGGGCTTTTGCAATTGACCGACAGGCCGCAATGGAAAACGGTCAAAAACGGATGCAGAACCTATGTTAGCAAAGCATTATCTAAGGTGCAGCATAAGTACCTAAATGAACCAGTAGTTGCCGTGCAATCTACGGTGAATGGCCTGGTGGTTCAAACTAATCAGCGTACGGAAACCTTCGACAAATGTGTAATCTGCACCCACCCGCCCCAAACGATGGAAATGTTGGGAAAAGGAAATGAAACGGTGAGGTCTGTGCTCAGTAGATTCGAATATCAGCCCAATACGGCCGTACTGCATACAGATGCTTCGGTGCTGCCTCCAAAAAGAGCTTGGTCTGCGTGGAATTATACTGCTGCAGATGACCAGAACGGGAACTCGTCCGTGTCGGTAACGTATCTCATCAATATGCTACAGCCACTACCTACAGAAAAACCAGTGTTGGTTACCCTTAATCCGGTAACACGCATTGAGCCAGAAAAAATCATCAAGACCATTGCTTACGATCATCCATTATTCGATCTCAAAGCAGTGAAAGCACAAAGCCGAATACGGGATATTCAAGGACATAATGGTATTTACTTGGCAGGGGCATGGCTTCGGTATGGTTTTCATGAAGATGGGATAATCAGTGCCAAGTGGGCCGTTAACCAACTGCTGAAAGATGATGGGCTGGCTGAGTATGCAATTGATGTGAAATGACAGGTGTTTACAAAGCGTCTATTTACCATAAACGGTTGTACCCTAAGGCACATGAATTCCTTTATGGAGGTTATTATATCCGATTCGATATTGATAGAATGGAAGAGCTTAATAATGCTGTGTTCAGTATAGATCGGTTCAATCTTTTATCATTTTATAGAAAAGACCACGGGTTCCGTAACGGAACAGCGCTTCGTCAATGGTGCACAGATATCCTTCAGAAGGCTGGTATTGATGGTGAAAATCTGAGAATTGAGTTGCAGACGTTTCCGAGAGTACTTGGCTATGTTTTCAATCCTGTAAGTTTCTATAGTTGCTATAACGCAGAGGAAAAAATGGTGGCAGCCATTGCCGAGGTTAATAATACGTTTGGAGAACATCATACTTATGTGATTGAAGACCCAAGTCCGGAAGGAAATGTGCTTCCCAAACAGTTTCATGTTTCGCCATTCTATCCTGTAAGCGGAGAATATTCATTCCAATTCACCGAAAACGGATTCGCCATCAATTATTCTGATAAAGGAATACTTCAACTGACCACCTCCATCCATGGTACTCCTAGCAGTTGGGGGGCAGTTAATTTGATAAAGCACTTCTTACGCTATCCGTTTTTTACCCTGTGGGTTATTTTTTCAATTCACTTTCAAGCACTGCGCCTGCTCTTTAAAGGTGCTAAATACCATTCACACCCAACTAAATCAGACAATAGCATTACCCATGAATAGTATTACTCTACCCGCATCTGCCACTCGTTCCAAGTTCAATAATTGGGTAGCGCTTTTCCTTCGCACACTTCAAGGAATTGAAATAGGGCAGATAGAAGTAACCACGCCAGAAGGAGAGAAAATGAAATTCAAAGGCTCTCGTGCTGGCATGAGCGTAAAATTGAAAATATATGATTGGCGTTTCTGCGAACGGATATTCCTAAAAAGTGATATCGGCCTGGGAGAATCCTACATCAGAAAAGAGTGGCATTCTGACAATGTCAATGGTTTAATTCAACTGGCCGTTGCTAACGAGAAGATATTGGGGCGTATTGTGCTCGGCTCAGCCTTGTCCATTCTTTACTACCGTTTCAAACACATGCTTAATAGAAACACTAAGAAAGGGAGTAAACGCAATATCCTGGCACATTATGATCTTGGAAATGAATTCTATAAGTTGTGGTTAGATGAATCAATGACTTATTCTAGCGCCCTTTTTGGTGATGCAGATATTGACTTGAAAGATGCGCAGGCACGGAAGTATCAGCACATTATCGACCAGCTTGAAGCAAAACCCGGAGATCATATACTTGAGATTGGATGTGGTTGGGGTGGTTTTGCCGAATATGCGGCTAAGCAAGGTTACAGAGTAACTGGAATTACGATTTCAGAAGAACAACATGAATATGCACGAATTCGGGTTCAAAGGTTCGGTTCATTGGTAGATATTCAGCTTAAAGATTACCGTGATCTTAATGGGAAGTTTGACCATGTTGTGTCCATTGAAATGTTCGAAGCCTTAGGTCAATCTTACTGGCCAACCTACTTTAGCGTGATAGATAAGGTTTTAAAACCGACTGGGAACGTCATTATACAGAGCATCACCATCAGGAATGAGTCTTTTGCGAGCTATGCTCGAGGTACTGATTTCATTCAACAGTACATTTTTCCGGGAGGTATGTTGCCAAGTCCCAAAAAATTTGTGCAAGTAGCGCAGAAACAAGGACTGAAACTGACTGCCACAACCGAATTCGGACTAGATTATGCCAAGACGCTTGCTGCCTGGGAGTTGAGCTTTACTGAAGTGGAGCAAAAGGTTCGAGACATGGGGTTTGACGATTCTTTTATTCGAATGTGGCGTTTTTATCTGAAGTACTGCCAAGGTGGTTTCGAAGCACAGAAGCTTGGAGTTTCGCAGTTCAGACTTTCAAGATAATTCCTCCTGTTTTATGGTTGAATACAGGAGTACCTCAGATAATATGCATCTTAGGTTCGGTTGCATTAACCTCTTCGGTTTTTCTTAAATCTAGGTATTACCAGTATTTGGGCCACCATGGAGCTGAAAGTTTCAAAATGAGTCGATTTCGAAGTTGTCATTTGACCCTTCTCCATCATGTTTACTACTCCGATTCCCACTCCTAGAACCATTTTTTTTTCATTGTTACAAGCTTAATATTTGATGCAAATGAAGAGCAAGATGAAAGCTCTCGTCCTGATGTGCATTTGATGAATAACTGATTTTAGTCACCTGAATACAAACTCCATTTTCATCTATAATTCAGCAGGGAATTATCCTAATTGAGACAACAAATAAGGACTATCTAGGTTACATTTGCACCTTCGAATTTTTCAGGGTTCAGGAATCACGTTTACAGGAAAAAAATTGAAAGTTTTTAAGGAGGTTGGAAATTGGTTGGGTTTTGTGGTGTTGTTGGTAGGGAGTTTTTCGTCTTTTGCGCAAGAGAAGTACACCATTAGCGGAACGATAACAGACGCTAGGAATGGCGAAACCATGATAGGAACCAACGTTTTTGTTGAGCCTATTATGAAAGGTGCAACAACCAACGTTTATGGATTTTATTCACTTACCGTTCCTGAAGGTGATTACACATTAAAGGTTTCTTTTCTTGGTTACGAAACATTCGCCAAGGAGATAAAACTGGACCAAAATCTCACGTTCAATTTAGAACTGGCTGAATCGGCTTTTACAAAAGATGAGGTAGTTGTAAAAGGTGAGAAGAAAGATGAGAACACCAAAAGTTCTAAGATGAGTACGGTTGAAATTTCTATTGCGCAAGTGAAGGAATTGCCAGCACTTGCAGGGGAAGTTGACATTATTAAGATAATTCAGTTACTACCTGGTGTACAGTCAGGTTCGGAAGGGAATGCTGGTTTATACGTGAGGGGTGGAGGACCGGATCAGAACTTAGTGCTGCTTGACGAAGCGGTCGTTTATAACGCATCTCATTTATTCGGTTTCCTGTCTGTTTTTAATGCAGATGCTATTAAAAACATTGAGCTTACTAAAGGTGCAATGCCTGCTAAATACGGTGGCCGTCTTGCTTCTGTTCTTGATATTAGCATGAAGGAAGGGAACAATAAGAAATTTGAGATGGAAGGAGGATTGGGGATAATCAATTCTAGACTGACTTTGCAAGGTCCGCTTGTTAAGGACAAGGGTTCGTTCATCTTTTCTGGAAGATTCGCCTATATCGGACTTCTTGGTGGGGCTATTGCAAATGCTGCTACTAGAGATGACGCTGAAGCAGGAGGTTTTTTTGCAGGAGCATCGTACTACTTTTTTGACCTGAACGGTAAGCTCAATTACACCTTAGGCGATAAAGACCGAATTTATGCGAGTGCTTACTGGGGAAGAGATGTTTTTAGCTTTTCTAGTCAGGATGATTTTACTGCTAATATTGGCTGGGGTAATGCAACTGCCTCTGTACGTTGGAATCACATCTTCAACCCAAAGTTGTTTATGAATACATCAGCTATTTTTAGCGATTACCAGTTTGAATTTGGCGCAGGACAGCAAGAATTTGATTTAAAACTTCAGTCTGGTATTCGAGATTATAACCTTAAAGTGGACCTTAACTGGTTACCAGACATCAGGCACAATATTCAGTTCGGTGGTAATTACATCTATCATACGTTTACGCCTAGCAGTGTTTCCGCTAGAACCGGAGATACAGAGCTAGACCTTGGTGGTGTAGTTAAATACCATGCGCATGAAGCAGCTATTTATATTCAAGATGATTGGGATATTTCGGATAGGTTTAGATTGAATGTGGGGGTTCGCGGGTCGATGTTCGCGCACACGGGGCCATTTGATAGGTATATTCAGAATGAAGTAGGCCAAGTGGTAGACACCACGCGATACAAGGCGTCTGATAATGTAAAAACCTATGGAATTGCTGAACCTCGCATATCGGGTAGAGCCATGCTGGGAAAGAAGAATTCAATCAAGGCATCTTATTCAATGAACTACCAATACATTCATTTGGCAAGTTTGGCTTCTATCAGCTTTCCAACGGATTTTTGGGTTCCTAGTACAGATGTGGTTAAACCGCAAATTGGTCATCAGTGGGCACTCGGATACTTCCATAATTTCTTTGATGATAAACTGGAAATAAGCGTTGAAGGTTATTATAAATTGATGAACAATTTGGTTGAATACCGAGATGGATTTAGTCCAGATCAGAACATCAATAATAACCCAGATAATAACTTCGTTTTTGGAAAAGGAGACTCCTATGGAGCTGAATTCTTCATTAGAAAAAACGGAGCAAAATTCAATGGTTGGATTGGCTATACCTTATCATGGACCAATCGTGTTTTTCCAGACTTAAATAACGGAGACCCGTTTCCTGCTCGATACGATAGAAGGCATGACTTATCTGTAGTTGGTTCTTATCGAATTTCAAAGCGATGGTCAGTTTCGGCAGTGTTCGTTTATGGCAGCGGAGGGGCAATGACGGTCCCTGCATCTAGGTACTTTATCAATGGGAATATCGTTACGGAGTACGGAGACCGAAATGCATTCAGAATGCCAGATTATCACAGATTAGATTTAGGGGCAACGCTTTATCCAAATCCGAAAAAGAAAAAACGGTTTAAATCAACATGGAATTTCGGAATCTATAACGTGTATAGCAGGCAGAACCCATACTTCGTGTATTTCGCTACAGTGGTGGATGAAACTAATCAAAGTGTAGAGATTGAAGCGCGTCAAGTCTCCGTTTTCCCAATTATACCAAGTGTAACCTGGAACTTCAAATTCTAATATTATGAAGAGCAAACTATACATACTTGTGCTTCTGTTGGCTGTTGGCCTTGGCGCCTGTGAGAAAGTTTTGGACATTGATTTGCCACCTGGCGTAGATGGAATCGTGTTTGAAGGATACATCGAGAACGGAACCTTCCCTTATGTGATTATAAGTCGCAGCGAGAATTATTTCGAACCAATAGAGACTGCTATCACTGCTATTTTGGACGCAATGGTTTTGGCTGATAGCGTATTTATTGAAGTGGATGGCGTGAGAGATACTTTGCATAAAACCTGTCTTTTAGATCTTGATCACGATGATCGAGAGCTAATCCTTGATCGTCTAGGGCTTGAATTTTTTCCTCCTGGGCTGGATCTTTGCACTTTTCTAAACATGAACATTAACGGAGAATTCGGTAAAACTTACAAAATGACTGCTTACGTTGAGGGTCAAGAGTATAATTCTGTCACCAGCATTGGCCAACCAGTTCAGTTAGACAGCTTATGGTACAAGGATGAGTTGCCAGAAGATAGTCTTGGCTCCATTTGGGTTAGATTGGCAGACCCTCCAGGAATTGGACAATTCTACTACATGTGGTCAGAAAATCTAACTCAGGGTAGAGCAATAGCCCCAATTGATGGAAGCCCCAGCTTTGGAGACCGACTTTTTGATGGACAGAGCATAGACTTTAATATTTACCAAGGTTCCAACCTAGTAAGTGATGACGGCTTGGGAGAAGAATACTTTTGGTTTAGAGAAGGAGATACGGTTATAGTAAAACTTGGAATAATAGATAGGGGAGTGTATGATTTTTGGGAATCCGTAGATGCGGCTTCCAATCTGAACCCTTTCAGTAGCCCAACCCCGGTGTACTCAAACTTTGATAATGGAGGTAGAGGAGTATGGGCCGGTTATGCAACTACTGTGGATACCATAATTTGTGTGAAATAGTGTAATGAATTGATTCTTCCTGCGACTAAAGGGATGAATGTTTAAATAAGATTAAAATGGCTGAAGAATTAGAAAGAAGAAGGTGTGTAATTATTGGTTCCGGTCCTGCTGGATATACAGCAGCTATATATGCTGCCAGAGCAGATATGGAGCCGTTGGTTTATACAGGAATGCAACCTGGTGGCCAGCTTACAATTACTACAGAGGTAGACAACTATCCTGGTTATCCAGATGGAGTTGATGGACCCCAAATGATGGAAGATTTGCGCAAGCAAGCTGAGCGTTTTGGTACAGAAGTACGTTACGAAATGGTAACTGCAGTAGATTTTACTGGCCCAGTTCATAAGGTGATTATTAACGATAAAGTCATTTTGGCTGATTCGGTAATTATTTCAACTGGAGCTTCAGCCAAATGGTTGGGTCTACCAGCCGAAGAAAGACTGAATGGATTTGGAGTTTCAGCCTGTGCCGTTTGTGACGGTTTCTTCTACAAAGGACAAGAAGTTGTAATTGTCGGTGCTGGCGATACTGCTGCTGAAGAAGCTTCTTACCTAGCTAAACTCTGTACTAAAGTGACCATGCTAATTAGAAGAGATGAAATGCGTGCTTCCAAAGCCATGCAACATCGCGTGGCAAACACAAAAAATATAGAGATGCTTTTTAACCACGACACCGTTGATATCCTTGGGGAAAAAGGTGTGGAAGGAGCGAAGGTTCTGAATAATAAAACCAATGAGGAATATGTAATTCCATGTACCGGGTTTTTTGTGGCAATTGGCCACAAACCAAATACCGACATCTTCAAAGATTGGTTGGATATGGACGACACAGGTTACTTAATTGTGACTCCTGGAACATCTAAGACAAAAATCCCCGGAGTTTTTGCTTCTGGCGATGCTGCAGATAAAGTGTACCGCCAAGCAGTAACAGCAGCCGGAACGGGTTGTATAGCAGCATTGGATGCTGAGCGTTATTTAACTGAGCAGGGTATTCATTAAAAACCTCTTAATAACTCACAGGAAAGGTGTTCTTAACAGGAACACCTTTTTTGTTTCTTCAAACTCTGATAAAAGAGAAAGATGAAGTTCAAATCAGAAGTAGAGATTGAGAAGCCGATAGACTATTTAATAGGGTTGATTCAAGATTCTGAGAACACATTAAAGTGGTTAGAAGGCTTGAGGTCTGTAGAACATATATCTGGAGAAATGCGCCAAGCTGGGGCCATTAGTAAGGTTGTTTTTGATACTCCTGCAGGGAGAATGCACATTACGGAAACCGTGGTTAGTAATGAGCTGCCCGATGAATACATTATGCGATACGAAGGTCAGGGCTATACTAGCTATTCCAACTATATTTTCGAGAAGCTTTCAGATAACTCAACACGTTTTACCATGCATCAGCAAGTAGAATTAAAAGGGCCTTTAAAACTGGCTGGTGGATTGTTGAAAGGAACGATGAGCAAACAGATTGAAAAAAGCGCGGAGAGTTTTAAGCGGTTTGCGGAAAGTAGGTAAGCAACTACCTCAGTACGCTACTTGTCGATATTAAGGAGGCTATAGATTCTATTGATTTTCATCTTTCGGGCAAACGTAAGCACGTCTCTGTTATCGAGCAGCTTTTTTAACTGACCATATACTGGGTTTGCGCCTTTCAAAAACTCAATCCAAATACAGGTGTCTACCAAAATCACTTCCGATTGGTTTTGCGGGCTTTGAATCGACCTCCTCATTCAGCTTTCTAATGCGTTGAATAGCAACCCAATCATTCAATGCCTTTATCAATGCATCGGTAATGTTCTTGCCGTTGGTAAGTTCTTTTACCTCCGATATAAGGTCTGCTGGTATTAAGGCGGTGACTTTCAACCTGAGTTCGATGTAAGAGAAGATTAGTCAGTTCGAGTGATTTTGCCTAGCAAAATTGTATCGAGAACGAGTGGTCAGTGGCCAAAAAGTTAGTTCTCGATACAAAATTTCTCTGAAATTTCACTCGAACTGACACTTTTTGGACTAGCCATCCTTAGGTCGAACTCAGGTTTTCATGTTCTAAAGACACGATGGGTTGTCGTATAATGAGAAAATCAACCTGATTTCTTGAAGCATATCGAGATTTTAGGAGCACAAAAAAGCCGCCAACTTTAACAAGTTGACGGCTTGGTTCATGCCTCCAAGTATCCTATTCATCATTCTTTCATCACTCTCAAAGAGTTGGCACTTCCATCCTTATCTACCAATTGAATGAGGTAATCATCTTTGGTGCTCACTAATTCTTAATCCAATAAATCACTTCTTTGCCATTAACCTCTCCATTGCTTCGGTCAAATGTTTCTACAATCGGAGCATACCATTTTACATCAATTGAAATTGCCATGTTCTCGTACAGATACACATCCTGAACAAATTCAATTGCCACAACTTGGTCATAAAACACCTCTTGACACTCTTCTTCAACCGTCATTTCCAAATCATAAGGCTCAACGGGGCTCTCTATATAAACAGTATCTGTAAAGCAGAGTTTGGGTTTTAGTTGTTCAGAGCTCAGGAGTGAGGCGTCATCAGGTGAAGAGTAAACTTTCAAGCTACCTTCCCACGCTTTTCTGAAAATGGGTTCGAACATTTTTAGGCGGGCAGATGCTTCTAGGTTTTCAACATGCCACATATAAACATCATCAGACCCTTCCCATGCGCTTCGTATCCGTTGCTGATACCGAACAGTTGCTATTTTCTTGGCCTTGCCCTTTAGCGTATCTGATGCCACATAAAAATAGGGCTCCAAACCTCTTACGGCTCCTGTGGTTCGGTCAATATTTGTGCAGACAGGAATGTACGCTAGCACCTCCCTTGATAGTTTAAGAGAATCATCCAACGTCCATTTTTCATATGGCCTAATAGAGATAAACTGATTGAAGTCTAGCGTGTCTTTAATAACCCTCATGACAATTTTGTGAGGTGGGTTAGGGCTTTCCACATATTGCGTGTCAACCCAGAAGATTTTTCGCTCAATTTCCGCTTTTGTCAACCACATCCTGTCATGGTCTAAAGGCATCAGTAAAGGGTCTTCTAATCTTATACTTCCTTCACGCCCTTTCTCAATCAGTGCTTCAAAAACATCACTTTTAATTTGCTCATAAGAACCATCAATATAAGTAACGGACTTGTCTCCCTTAAGAAATAACTGACTCATAAACATATCGGTCAAAGGAGCTTTAGGACATTTGGTAGTAGGTGTTGATTGCTGACAGGCATTCAATCCAATGATGGCGGGCATCAGAAACGCAAATACTTTTTTCATTTTATTATTGTGTTTGTTTGGCTTAAGCGGGTTGTTTTTATTGGCCTTTAACTTTTGGTTAAGAGCCCTCCAAGGTTTAAAAAACCTCGGAGGGCTTGGTTTTGCTTTACTGCTTTATCACCTTAAAACTACTTGCTTTTTCATTAGCAATTACGCGTAACTGCCGTTGTGGATTGAGCTCTTTGTGAATGCGAGCAGCAGAACAATGGGTATCAGTATGTTTTACATGATTGGCTTTAGCTTCATATCTTGTTTCTGGTATTCATTCCCACCACGTGATGTTCTGCCTCGTGCTGTGGGTATAGAATAGGTTAACCCTTTTGCGCTCATTGTGCTTTGATAATCACTGATGCCTCAATGCAACCATTCTTTACTGGGCGAACTCGTATCAAGATTGTACGTCTTTTGTTTATGAGACTCTTATCAACAGTCCTTCCTTGATTAGGCGCTTCGCGAAGACCACTTTTCCTTTCTCATCCATGCAATCGGGGAGTTCGTTCACTCGGAAAACCGAGTTTTTTTCGATGTGGTCGATGGCCGGGCGCGTGAAGTCTGGGAACTCGATGTTTTGACCAAAGTGATGGATGTGGCATTTGTCGGCTGAGTCGCTTCGTCTGAACCATGCTTCCGGTCTTCTTCTCACCATACATTGGGCTGTCAAGTTGCCGAGTTGGGAGATTTGATGGAACTGTCCGGGCAGGTTTGGTTGAAGTTCTGACTGTAGTTTTTCACTGAATCGGTTCAGGCTTTCATCCATGTGGTGCGTTTCGCTCAAACGGGACAGGATTTCATCGAATTTCTGCTTCATTTCTAACCTACCCGTTGGGTCAGTGCTACCATAGCCAATCGGCATGTACTTTCTGAGTTCTATGTCGGTTACGCCCATGTTCAGAATGGCTTCCACCATCAGGTCGGTCCAGGTGAGTCCTAAGAGCCCTGCGGTGATATGCATCGATAGCTCTCCTGTGGTTTCGGCATCATGCATCAGCCCTCGGGGAATGTAGAGCATGTCTCCAGCATGAAGCACGAATTCATCGGAAATTGGACCTGGAATTACCTTGTTCAATTCAAACGGTTGAGACTTTTGTGGCAGCTCGATGGGTGTATCGAATAGTCTCCAAAGCTTCGAACCGGCCACTTGCAGAATGAACACATCGTGGGTATCGTAGTGCGGATTGAATCCTTGCGCGTTGGGTGGGGTGAGGTAGATGTTGGTCTGAAAACTATGGTTGAAGAACTGGTTCATGTGATCGATGAACAGACCAAGATTACCGATGCGTTCTTGCAAGGAGGAGAACACCATGGTGCAACCCTCGGAATAATGCTTTAGGAATCGGCTAGGGTGAATGTCTGCTCCGTTGGTGGTGAAGCTGTCAGCCTTTGGCTGTTCGGCCAAGGCGGAGTTCACCAGCCTCACTTTCGGAAATCGTAGAGTTTGGGAACTAAGCAGACCATCAATAGTGTTCAGGGTGAGCAGATGGTGATAGAAGCTTGCGTCTTTCCGATGAATTCTACAGGGCTTCTTCTCATAATATTCTGAAAAGAACTCCTCGGGGCTGATGGGGTCTAGCATCCGGTCTATGGAGTAAGGCGGATGAATCTTGGCTTGGGTCATTGTTTCAGTGGGCATGGCTAATTGTTTGAGGTTTCATGAAAACATGGGTCGTCAACAGACGACCCATGTATTGTTTATATACCGCGATTAGTCATAATCGGTACAGCGGTCACCGTTTCCGATAGCGTCTCCATAGCCAGTTGTCTGACCATAATCAGTTGGATCTGCGTAGGTACCAGTGTTATAGGGCGCTTGCGAGCCTGTGTCACTGTCAGAACAGGTTTTATCATCGCTGCAAGACGGTAGCAATACTGTTCCAGTGGCAATTAGCGCCAGCGAAACAGTAAGGTTTTTGCCTGAGCGGATTACGCGTTGGGCGTTCGTTCTACTTACCGTGACGATGTCTTCATCGGCAAGGGATGGTAGTTCGCTAAGATTATCTCTCTTTTTCATGTTGATTGATTTTTTAGTTTGAATTTTGGTTAATTGTTTTTAAGTCTTCTAGGTCATGGGCGGGGGGGTGTTGGTTTGTGTTTTGTTTTTCGTGTCATGGCATCACAAAGCAGGTTTCGATGACGTTGGTTGTTTTTATTGTTTGCCTACTGTTTGGCCCGCTTTTCGGCTAGGGCGGGTTTTCTTTTACCATCACCATAGAGATGTGATGCTCGCGCCTCTACGGTTTTCGTACCCCCGTTTGGTTGGTGAATACGGTAATATCGGTTCCCAAATCGGGGTCTACTGCGCTTTCGTCTTTTTTACAACCATTAGTGGTTATAAGCATACTTAATACCAGCGCAATTGTACTGAGGTTGAAATGTTTCATTTTGTTTAATCGTTACTCTGTTTAAGAGCCCTCCGAGGTTTTTTAAACCTCGGAGGGCTTTGTGGTTTGGCTTCTCGATACATCCCGATAAAAAATCGGGACACTCGAAGTGGCGGGTTAATGGTTTCGGCTGCGGTTTTACTGAGTGCATTGGAAGTGCTCAACCAAGCGAGGTTGGTGCAGCGTATTACTACATAAATGGTGTTTAGTACATCCTCTTTTATATTCAGAAGACCATTGATGGTGTTTTTTAGAGGGAGTTTGGTGTACAGCACACCAAGTTTGTTGTTCCAGACACCATTTACCATGTTCAGAACACCAAGTTTGGTCTTCAGAACAGCATTTTTCATGTCTTTTAGAGGAAACTTCATGTTTCGTACACTATTATTCATGTTTAGCACATCAAGTTTGATGTTCCAAACACCATTTTTGGTATTCAGAACATCATTTGGGCTGTTGTGTATATATGGCGTGGTGCGCTCCATGCTGGTTTAAGAATCGCCAGGTGTAGGTGCTGGGTCTGAAGGTGCTGGGGCGGTATCGTCAGTTGGTTTGGCTGGTGTAGCATTTCCGCCCTTCTTGCCAGGAAACTCTTTTCTTAAGTCTTGGTAAATAGGCGTTATGCCCGGTACGTTTTGCTGCTCGGCCAACAGACCTATATAGTTGTACACGGCCAAGCTATTCTGAAATATATCGTACCCAGCCAGCAGCTTGGTGTCTGATACCATGTCTGCCAATTGCGCCAGTTGGTTCACACAGGGAGTCAGGTCGTCAAATAGTTGGAAGTCTTTTTCGTGCTCCATGGCATCGATATAAAAAGGCACCACATTAACATTTTGTGCCATGTACTCTTTTACCTTATGTACCCAGTTAAGCCGCTCATCTCCCACGGCTCCCAATTGTTGCCTTTCTGCCGGGGTTAGGTTTATCATTTTGGGTTCGAGAATAGCTCGGATAGCGGCAATGGCCGTTTCGATGTCTGCTTTTTCTACTGCTGTTAGTTCTACACTAATTCTGTTGGTACTCATGATATTGGGGTTTTAGGGGGTTACAGATTTTAAAAGAGACAATAGGAGTGAGGTATGAGGTTAGAGCAGACCTACTAGGTTTTAAGAACCTAGTGCGTGTTGCAGGTAAAGAGCAATATGTAATTATCGCCAACCTCATCCGCTAAAAATGTAAATGAGGCAGCAACTAGTAATAACACTGAGGATTACCCATAGTAGACTGATAAGTGGTTCTCTTTTCTGTTTCATTGTATCAGGTTGTTTCTTACAGCCCATAGCACCAGCTCTGTAACGTTGGAGCATTGGGTTCTACTCAGTATGCTTTTTCGATGATTTCTAACGGTGTGAACGCTAATCACTAAATGGTCTGCTATCTGTTGGCTGGTGTTTCCGGCTACAACAAGGACTAGAACCTCAGATTCTCTTTTTGTAACGGGAAGATTGGCGCTAGTATTCACAATGCGCAATGTCTTGAACAATTCATATATCTACAATAGCCCCTTTGGGCTATATTGACTAGTTGAAAAAAGCGATCTTTGTTGGAAATAAACGGAGTGAATAAAATATACATCTGTGACGACCACTCCCTTTTCCTAGAAGGAGAAATTTCCATGTTATCCGCTTATTCGGATGAGTTTGAAATTGTGGGTACTGCCAACAATGGACTTCAAGCCGTGGAGGAAATTCTCCAACTACTACCACACATTGTGCTTCTTGACCTTAACCTTCCGGGAAAAACGGGTTTGGAAGTGTTGAAAGAACTACGAACGTCAGGAGAGAGGCCTTTAGTCATCATCATTACCAGTTATAATGATGAGAATTTGATGCGTAAGGTAAAAGCAGCGGGCGGCAACGCCTACCTACTTAAGGATGCAGGAATTGATGAAGTAATTCGCACAGTACGTGGAGTAAGGGCGAGGAAGTTTTTGAATAATCCGAAGATTTCACCCACACAAGACACAATCTCTTCAAGTGATCAGTTTAAACAGATTGTTTCGCTTACTGAGCGTGAAAGGGACCTAATGACACAACTTATCAAAGGAGCTTCTACTTCCGAAGCGGCAGAGCAACTGTTCATCTCCGAGAATACGGTTAAAAATCATCGAAAAAATATATATCGCAAGCTGAATATATGTACAGTACAGGAACTCATTCTTTATTGTAACAACCATGGCTTGTTGGATTAGGTGCCTGCTCTTTCTGTTTTTACCCTTGGGCGTTTATGCACAAGGTCTAACTTTAGAAGAATCGGGTATTGAAAGATGGAGTCTGATTCCTTTCTCAGCATCCTTCAGCACACCAGATTCTATTTCGCCTCAAATGGCATTGGCGCAGTTTGAAAGTGCAGAACTGATTTTGGGTAATACTACATTCGGGTTCTCCCAAAATTTCTTCTGGATTAAAGCGCCTGTCTGCAACCAGTTAGGTAGAGATGAGTTCTTTCGTTTAGTAGTAGACAACCCACACATCGATTACATTAAAGCATGGACTGTTTCCTCAGATGTGTGCACTCCGATTGGGATAAGTGGAGACCGTATTCCGTTTGATGCCAGAACCATTGCTAACCGTAGAAACGTGTTTACGTTTAGTCTAACCGAGGGCGCTTGCACCCAATTATTACTTATGGTTGATAAGCGCAATGCGGCCGTTACGGTTCCGTTGTTGCTTGCTACTGAAGCCGAATTTATTCATCGCGAAACGCGACAAACCTTGCTTTATGGGTTCTATTTTGGCATGCTGCTGCTCATTCTGTTGTATGCGATACTTATCTACGTTAACCAACGAAAACCGACCTATCTATGGTATGCATTTTATGTCTTGTTCGTAGGCTTGTATCTGTTTGTGTATATCGGTTACGGGTTTCAGGTGCTTTATCCGTGGTCAACCACACTTAACAACTCCGCTAGGCTTATTCTTATCATTCTTGTTCTGGCCTCGCAAATTCGGTTTACACAGTTCTTTCTGCAATTGCCACTGCACGCGGCCAATCTCAGTAGGTGGTTCAGCGTTTTGGCTATAACGGGTGTACTCGCCATCTTCTGGTGGCTCATTTTTCCAAGTCTGTATACCACATACACAGTTTGGGTAATAAATATAGTGTATGCCCATATAGGTACGGCAGTTATACTTTTTGTTGTTGCAGTGGTAAAAACATACCGAGTTCACCGACAATCCGCTCTTTTTTACGCAGTAGCGTTTAGCATGAACATTGTAGCAATTGTTCTTATTGTGATGGAGGAATATGGGTTTATAGAACTAAACAAGTGGCCGCTCAGCCCCATGTTCATCGGTACGTTTTTCGAGATAATCATTTTTTCGGTCGGCCTTAGCTATAAGAGCCGATTGGTAAATGATGACCGTGAGAGGTTGCTTAGTTCCATTCAGGTTTTGAACCGTGATGCGATGAACGCCTTTGTAGAAGGTGTTGAAGATGAGAAGAAACGCGTGGCTAGCGAACTGCACGATGACATTGCCAGCCGACTCTCACTGCTTAAGAATTCAGTCGAACACTTTAAAGACGACCAGATGGTTTCGGATACCCTTGCCGAGGTGACCGAACGTGTTCGCCAGATTTCGTACAACCTCAATCCCATTGCGTTAGATGAGGATTCTTTTCTTGAGCAGATGCGGAAGCTGGTTTCAGAACACCGAACGAATGGGTTGAATATAGAGTTGCAGGCATTCGATTTGCCCAAGAAATTGCCGAAGGAAGCAGGGTTAGAATTGTATCGCATTCTTCAGGAAGCATTTCAGAATATTCAAAAGCACGCATCAGCAACACGCGTAGATGTTCAACTTTTTCTACATAAAGGAGAATTGCTATTAGCCATTGAAGACAACGGGAAAGGTTTTGATGTAGAAGTGTTCCGGTCTGGATTGGGAACCCGTAACATGCGCACCAGAGCAGAGCGCATTGGAGGGACCTTCGATATTTCTTCAGCTCCTTCAAAAGGAACGAGTATTATGGTTACAGTGCCGTTTGAAGAAGGGCAATCAAACCATAAAGAGTAAGAAGCCGAAGCGACCCATTACTTATAGCCGTACAAAAGGCAATAAAGAATAAGTGATAGTCCGCATTCATACCCAAAGAAAGCAGAATGGGGTAATGCCAAATTTATTTCAGCATCTGCAATCATAGACTAATAGTCACTGAAACAAGTTCTGGTTGACTCTGTCTGACAATAGTTTCAGTAAACCAACGGGTAGTCATTCAGCAATGGGTACTAGTAGTTCGGTTCGTTTCCAGCTTTCCATTTTATGTTACAACCGATACTTGGTCTTTGGTCTTCGCTGATTTGTGTTCCATCAACCAACGCATTCAACACCTCTCGTAGATCTTTGCTATTGTTAGGCTCCGAATTACCTGGGCGGCTTTCATCTAACTGGCCTCTATAAACACATACATCATTGGCATTGAAAACGCTAAAATCAGGTGTGCATGCAGCGAAATAAGCTTTGGCAACATGCTGACTTTCATCGTATAAATACGGAAATGGAAAGCTCTTTTCCTCTGCAAGCTGTTTCATCTTTTCTGGTGAGTCATCAGGATAGTTCGCTGCATCATTTGAACTGATGGCTACAAAGCCAATTCCTTGACTTTTATAATCATTCCCGATTCTGATAAGCTCATCCATTACATGAACCACAAAAGGACAATGGTTACATATAAACATAACCACCGTTCCGTTCTTCCCTTTTACATCAGGGTAGGAGAGCGATTGATTATCAATAGCATTTGGGAGTTGGAATGCGGGAGCGTTGTAGCCCAATTCTAGTTGTACTGTTGGAGTGCGTGCCATGAGGTAAATGTAATTAGAGTCGTCAACTTTCTAAAAGTTGACGACTCTATAAATAAAAAGGGCGGAACAATTGTTCCGCCCTTCAAATGAATTATGATTTAAACTGATTACTGAATAACCAACTTCTGCGTTACTGCATCTTTTCCATCATCCAATTTAATGAAGTACATGCCTTTAGAAACGTTTCTCAGATCAATTGCTTTTCTAACTCCCGTGGTCACTTTTCCAATCTGTTCTGATTGAATCAGTTTTCCATTGATGTCAAGAATAGAAATATTCAAACCATCAGTCTCTCCAGCAACGTCAACTACAATCTGTCCGTTAGATGGATTTGGGTAGATGTCGATACTAAGAGCACCTAACTCCGCTATTCCAGCACATGCATCAACTGTTAGTGTGAACGAGTTACTTACTCCGGTACAACCATCCTGATCTACTGTCACGAAAACTTCTGTTGTTCCCAATCCAAGTACGTTACCAAACAGGTCAATACTTTGGCCGTTATTTCCCGTACTCCAAAGCCAAGAATCATATGGTTCAGTCGTTACGGTCAGAACCTGCGTGAGACAGATAGTAGTATCAGAATACGCAAGACTTGGCATTGGGCTGTTATCTACGAAAGTCATAGACCAGCTTACAAGTACACCATTGTCACCACCCACATCATCAGTAATCCAAAGAGACCATGCACCATTCGGATTTTGACCATCATATAGCCCAGCAAAGCCAAGTGCGTCTTCTGTATTGTAAACACCAGACACAATACCTGCAGTCTGTAGCGTAATATCATTAGTCGAAGTATCGCTAAACACAACATTGACCATGTCATCTCCTGATCCACCATTATCAGTACTCAACTCAACAGTATCGCCAGCAGGGGAGATAAGGTAAATGTCAAGGTCGGACAACCACGTGTGCGCAATAGAATCGATTGTCACGTTATCTATCTCCAAACACCCGTCTAATGAAGTTGGAAGACCACAAAAGAACATTTCAGAAGTAGTTCCCTCCGTAATAGTTGAGTTAATAACCGAACCTGGTTCTTCTGTTTGTGATAGTGGTGTAGAAGAACCTAAGTTCTCAACCTCTATTGCAAAAAGCGTGTCATTGCTCATGTCTTCATCACCACTCAAGGCTGTGAAAACATCAATGCTATAAACACCCTGTGCAGACAAGTCTGCTAACTCTGTGGAGTAAGTTATTGTTACAGTATCTCCACTTGCAACTGTAGCTGTAGAAGTCTCTAACTGAGCAGTTCCTCCATTAACACTGAAACCGTAATCAAATCCGGTTACATCAGCTAGGCCTTTGTTCCAGAACGTGAATGTGATGGCTTCTTCTCCAAGTGAACATCCGTCTCCAGGAGCATCAAAAGAAATCATATCCAAATCCAATTGTGCTTGCTCACGAATAGAGATGTCATCCAATCCAAATCCTGCATTGGTTAGAGAACCATCAGAACTGAACGCAAATCTGACTTTAACATCAGACAGACCGGCTGCTCCGTCTAATAAGTGCTCAGCAGTTATCCATTCATTTGCAAGGCCAGAAGTCCCGTTCCAGAAGTCGTCAAAGGCATCGTTATACCAGTTTGTTCCTTCACCAGCTGCGCCTAACTTGGTCCAAGTAGCACCTCCATCAAGCGAAATATCAACCCAACCTTCATCACAGCATGATTCAGTTTCGAAAATACCTGCGAAGCTTAGAACTGGATCACCAGTAAATGAAGTAAAATCTAGGCAAGGAGACTCAACGTAAGCAGTATCGTTCCCCAAGTCTGGATAGTCTCCATTGAGAACTGTTACCCAAGCATTCACTCCCGAATTTGCAGTGTCGATGAATACTGTTTCAGGATCACCGAGCTCCCAAACATTTTCAAGACCACCAGGAGTCCATCCATTGGCTCCAGACTCGAAATCAATCAGGTAAGGGAATGAAGAAAGGATTGGCACGTTTGTAATTAGCGTGCTTAGCGTATCGTTGTCCGTATCTCCGTCTCCTATTGTAGTAACCCAAACTGTTAGGTCATAATCGGAAACTGTACTAAGGTCAACGGTTTGAGAGAATGTATAAGTGCCACTTTCGTTCGGGCTAAGTGTATCGTTAAATACTTCGCTAAACGCACTACCGTTATCTAGAATGAAGCCCAATATTACAGAGTCCATATCTAGAGAACCAAGGTTGGTAACAGTTACTTGAACAGATTCTGTTGCGGTTAACCCGCAACCAGTTTCCGGGGCAACAATTGCAGTTAATTCTCCATTTATTGGTGGTTGCTCCGTTAAGCTGATATCGTCAATACCGAATCCTTCTCCAAGGCCGCTTCCATCAGAGTTAAATACGAAACGGATGATTACATCAGAAAATCCAGCCGTACTATCAAGTAGGTGCTCGCTCATAACCCATTCTGTTGAGTCTTGGGTGTTTCCATCCCACCAGTCGAGGTCAAAATTAGCACCGTGCTCATTCTCATTATTATACCAGTTTGTGCCTTCGCCAACACTACCCACAGTTCGCCAAGTTGTTCCAGCATTAGTTGATACCTCCAGCCAAGTACCATCCCAGTTTACCTCCGAATTGCTGATGAGGGCAAATTCAAAAATTGGATCAATAACTACTCCAGAAAGGTCGAAACAAGGAGACGTAAGAATAGACGCCTGATTGTTTTGATAATTCAGTGAATTAAGATTTGTAGACCATGCATTGACTCCGCTGTTGGCGGTATCAATCAAAATGCCTTCTGGGTCTCCAAGCTCCCAAAGTCCGTTGGTTCCTTCAGAGAACCAACCGTTTGCTCCAGTTTCAAAATCTTCCAAGTAAGGTAGAGAGGAGATAACAGGAGAATTGTTAATGGTAGCAAAGCTAGTATCGTCTAATGCATCTCCATCACCACTAACTGATGTCCAGGCACTTAAGTTATATAAAACCAATGCAGAAAGATCGGCCATTCCAATAAATGTAATTGTGTCAATTTCAGCAGAGAATAATGTGTCTGTTTGCAGTTCAGAAACAATACCAGCCCCAATATTAAATTCAATATTGTAGTCAACCAAATCGGCACCGCCAAAGTTTTCGACTACAACTGTTACAGTTTCCATTCCAAGACCACATCCATTTAGTGGTGATAGAATTTCTATCACACCTGCGTTAATTGGTGGTTGCTCAAAAATGTTGATGTTGTCAAATCCAAAACCTTCGTTTTGAATAGAACCGTCAGAACTAAAGACAATTCTGATTTTAACTGAACCTTCGCCAGCTGCTCCGTCAAGCAGGTGGTCTGCATTTCTCCACTCTGTACCTCCTGAGGTGCTTCCTGTACCATCCCATTCGTTATTTGTGGCATCATCATACCAATTTGTTCCTTCACCTGCAGCACCTAAACGACCCCAAGTAAATCCACCATCAAGTGAAATTTCAACATAGCCCTCATCGCAGCAGTTTTCTGTATCGAAAATATGAGCGAATCTGAACACCGGATCAACCGACAACGTAGAGAAATCGAAGCAAGGGGATTCAACAAACGACAAGTCATTTATTAAGTAATCGCCAGTAAGGCTTGTAACCCAAGCGTTTACTCCATCACTTGCTTCATCAATTAATGTATTAGTAGGAATACCTAGTTCCCAAGTACTATTTGTACCTCCTGCAATCCAGCCACCGTTTCCTGCTTCAAAGCTTTCTATATAGGGTAGTGCACTGATAGTGGGGATATTCGTTACGGTAGTAAATGTGGAATCATTTCCAGCATCGCCATCACCAGTTGCATCTGTCCAAGCTGTAATTTCGAAGTCTCCAAAAGCGGATAAGTCGGCAGTTGTAACAAACGTAATTGTATCAATTTCTGATGCAAAAAGTGTATCTGACTGTAATTCTAGAACAGCTCCTGCACCAACATCAAAACCAATGTTGAAATTGACTACGAAATTGGTTCCGAAATTTTCAATTACAACGGTTATTGTTTCAGAACCAAGACCACAACCGCTGGTTGGAGAAATGATTTCTGTAACACCTGCATTTGTAGCTGCAAATTCAACTATTTGAATATCATCAAATCCGAAACCTTCATTAACTCCACTTCCATCAGAACTGAAAGCAATTCTTAGTCTTACTGAGGATTGTCCAGCTGCACCGTCTAATTTATGTTCAGCTGTTCTCCATTGTGTTCCTCCAGATGTACTACCTGTTCCGTCCCACTCGTTATTAATTGCATCATCATACCAGTTTATTCCTTCACCAGCAGCACCCAATCTGTTCCAAGTTGTTCCTCCATCGGTAGAAATTTCAACATAACCTTCATCACAGCAGTTTTCTGTGTCGAAAATGTGTGCAAATCGGAATACAGGGTCATCGCTTAGTAAAGAGAAATCGAAGCAAGGAGACTGAACAAATGATAGTTCGTTATTAGCATAATCTCCAGTAAGATTAGTTACCCATGCATTGTTTCCATTGTTAGCTGCGCTAAGAAGTGTGTTGTTTGGAGCACCAAGTGCCCAAGAGTTCAAGTTGCCAGATGCAACCCATCCACCGTTTCCAGATTCAAATCCTTGATTATAAGGTAGAGAAGAGAAAACTGGAACGTTTTCTGTGCTAAACCAAACGGTATCGTTTCCAGCATCTTCGTCACCCGTAAGTGTTGTCCATGCCATAAAATCGTGAGCTCCTTCTGCACTTAAATCAGCAGTTACCGTGAAATCTAATGTGTCAGTTTCTCCTGATGCTATATTAACTGTAAATGTTTCCGTTTCTAATTGTGCATTTACCTCGAAACCAGCTTCAATTGAAGTGATTGGATTAACTCCACCGTTAGTGATAACTACGGAAACTGTTTCTAGTCCCAAACCACAAGCTGGAACCGCGGTGATGCCTTCAACTGCAACTGCGTCAGTTGTAGGGGGTGAGTAAATTGATACATTATCGATAGCTGCCCACCAACTCCAACCATCTCCATCATTATAGATGAATTTGGCCTTAAAGTCAGCAACCAAATAATCGCTTAAATCGATTAAGGCTGATCTTGGACTACACCCAGGATAGAATCCTAAACAGCCCGGGTCTGTGTCTTCCGTGAAAACGGTATCCCAAACAGAACCGTTCCAAAGAGCAACCTTCATATAGGATGTTCCTATGTCCTCAAATATGTAGTCGAATTTTAGCTGAGCAGTATCCAAGCCTGATAAGTCCATGCTTGGAGTTATCAAGTCTGCAATAATAGCAGATGCTCCGCTTCCTAGGTTATCATCATTGATGTATGCCATGCACGAGCCATCAATGGTTCCAGAGGTGTTTTCGATAGAATTATCACCAAACGTCCAGGCTGTGTCACCCAGAACGATAGTGTTGGTCCAGCCAGCAGGCATGCTACAGGCATCAAAATCTTCAAAGTACGAGGTCTGTGCATTGGCAAATGTTACCAGCAGCAGTAACGAAACAATCGCGTATAATTTTCTCATAGGTTAAATTTTATTCGGACAACGAATGTACATACTTCTCTCTGCGGGAATCATGTATGTTGATAAAATGTTACTAAAATTGGTTGTTGCAAAGACCAATTGAACATGGATTAATCTGCCGAATCAGATTTCCTGTTTTTCTTTTTCTTCTTGTCCTTTTTGACAAGTGGCTTGGAATGAAAGAAGTAACGGACGTCAAATGTTAGGTAGCTACCATTAAGAAAAAGTTCCTGTACTCGCTCATCGTTTGGAACTGGGTTGCTCTCATCCCTATACTGAATACGACTGCGGTAAACATCTGCAAAAGGAATATGGTACGTACCGCCCAAATAGAAGTAGCCTGCCTTTTTTGTTCGGTATTCCATTCCCAGGTTCATAATTCCTCCGCCATGTATAAAACCATCGCTACCCGTTTTGCCATCAAAGCCCAATCTTGCACCATAATGCTCAAAAGACTGTAGTTCGTTGCTTTTGTCCTCGTTGGTAGTGTAAATGTCTGATGGAAAAAAGGTGAACTGAAGACCAGCTGCCGCATTCAGAAAAATGGCATCAGCAACCTGAACAAAAAAGAGAAGTTTAATAGGGTGTTCGTATCCTATAACGGTAAAATTAGTGGCGCTGCTAAAAGCTGCACTTGCGGGGTTGGTGCCAAGAGCAGGGACAGAATCACGGCTAACGTTAAGGTCATAATTCCTTTGAACGAAATTTAGACCTGTCTCTAATGCAAATCGTTTATGAAACCCGTATCTAATTATCATTCCTGCCGAAAAACTGAACTTCGGAGCAATCCCAACGCTGAAATTATTATTAGAAACCTGCTGACTTCCTGTGTTTAGAAAGTCTATTGGGAAGATTGGTCTAAACTCAATGCCTGCTGAAAGTGTCTGAACGTTTTCTTTCTCCTGAGCAACGCTAAACAGAGTAGCTAGGCATAGAAAAAAGCACAGAATCAATTTTTGCATGGTCAAAGTTACTACGCGAAATTGAGACACTTTATTTTCTATCAGCCTAAAGTGATAAAATGCACTGTTCCGTAAACTTTACTCTCTTTATTTGCGGTATGAATTGGACAGCTTTTGCAATAGTCGTGCTGTTTTTGGCACTAATTTCTGCTGCCTATCATAAAAGAAGGGGCTACTTCTTTTGGAGAACTTTTGTACTTGCCTGCATGGGGTTTGGGGGGATTGGGTTGCTGGTTTACAAATTGGTGCTTGGTTAGTTAATCGCTATAACATGGTGATTGGAATTAAAAAGAGGCATCGTTTGATGCCTCTTTTTAGTTTGTTCCTGTGTGATATGGCAAGTTTACCTGACCAAATGCACGTAACCGGAATAGCCTTGACCATCCTCCTTGCTCTTCACTACGTAATAATATACTCCTTCAGAATACTTCTCACCGTCCCAATCGTTCTGATACGAACTTGATTCGAGAATCTTAATTCCCCAACGATTGTATACTTTTAATTCAGGCTCTATCATTCCTTGAATCACGAATGTTCTGTTGTTTTCGTTATCGCTATTCGGGTTGAACACTGATGGAATACGAACTTCCGAGAATTTCTCAAGAAATATTGTGATCGTATCCTGACATCCAAACGCGTCTTGAACAATGATGAAATAGGTTCCAGAATCCAATTCTGTAAAGACATTTGAACCCTGAAAAATAGCCCCATCAACACTATATTCTAACGGTGGAGTTCCACCATTTGCTAAGATTTCAAACTCCCCATTGGTTTGGTTTAATAAGGGTTGTGTTACAATAATTGAATCAATAATTGGGCCTCCAAGCACACCAACGCCAATCATTGTGTCAAGCACACAACCGTCATCTACCGTGAGGTTATATTGTCCCGAACCAATCGCGTTAAGCGTATTGCCCGTTGTGCCATCTTCCCACGTAATGATTTCATTACCAGAAGACCCGTTTACGGTCAATGTAATCTCACCATCTTCCGAACCGCAATTAGCAGCAGTTACCTGGGCATTAACCGAAAGTTGATTTGGTAAAGAGCCTACGGAAATTATCGTGTCTAAGACGCATCCATCAGTTACGGTTACACTGTAGTTTCCAGAATCAACATCACTTAACACCAAACCAGTTGTTCCATCTTCCCATTCTATGGTTTGATTACCCGATGCACCAACGACAACCAAATTTATTTCACCGTCTGATGCAGCACAATTCGCATCTGTTACCGTTGCTTCCACTGAAAGTTGACCAGGTTCAATAATGCCAATAGTCACTTCTGTGGATGTTGTTGCGCAATCAAAAGAATCTGTAACCATCAATTCGTAGGTGGTGGAGGTGGTCGGGCAAGCCAATGGATTCAACGAAGTTGGGTCATCGAGACCGGTTGTAGGGGACCATTCATAAACACCTTGGTAGCTTATCTCTGGCACATTAAAGCTGATTTCCCATGAATTAAAAAAGCCGAAGGCGAGGAAGTCTGCGTTGGTAATTGTCATTGTCCAAACTCCATTTGTTGAACAACCAATGAAGTCATCTAAAGATCCTGAGGATGGAACGAATAGTCCGGAGAAAGGGGCTGTTCCAGATGATATGGCAACACCAGCATCCGAAAAGCATGTGTTATTCAACGTTGTTCCAGACACATCACCAGCGGCTATAAGCGTAACTGTTGCGCCTTCTGGACATTCCAATACAATCGTAAAAGTTGCTAGATTAACAGGGAACGGTAGCGCTGGGTTATTCACATTTAAACAGATAGATTCAATCGTTCCTGATTGCACAGTTTGAACAGCAATACCTCCTGTTGCAACAGGGATAACCGTTGGCTGCCCCAACGGGAGTAGTGGCTGAAACTCGTTGTTTACGAAAGTCGGTTGACTTTCAGGTCTAACCAGCACATCTGCAATCGCATCTAAACTTATACATCCATCACCGCAGATAGATGTGTCTGCAGTAGTTGAAACCGTAAAGATTGGAGGAACGGTTTGAATCACGATTGTGTCTGAGCAGAAATCATCTACGCCATTACCATAATTAACCACGAAAACAGAATCTCCGTCTACCGTTACAGTTGGTGGCTCAGGTCCCGTAAAACCATTATGCTCCCAGTCGTAACTATACGCAGGGTCGTTTACAGAGATGAACACGTTATCTAGTCCCCAATGATCAAACTCTGCACCGCTTGTTGCATCCTGAAACCAGCGGATTCTTGTATTTGGCGTTTGTGCTGCTGCAGGAATTCCGTAGCAGTACTGCTGCCATGAAGTGATGATAGGGTCAAATCCTCCAATTGGATCTAAATAATCAATAGTAACCCAGTTTACCCCGTTGTCTATGGAGTATTGTAGATACACGCCTTCATCTGGCTCATCCGGACCTTCGCATGGTGCTGCTTCTGCTTGCACCGAATAGCGCATTTCGTAGCAAATTGTACCTCCTGTGCTTAAATCAAAAGATTGGGTTGTAAGCGTTCTGGGTTGCGGAGTGGCATCTCCCATCCACAGATAAATAGACCCGTCTGGGCTATCTACACACGGATTGGTGTATGTAGCTGCGGAAGTTTGATCCCAGCCTGTCCCTGGCGTTCCAGTATTGAAATCGTTATTAATAGCAAAGTTTCCACTTATGCCAAAGGCACTTAGCTGTATTTCAATTTCATCACCACACGTTAACGTAATGGTATCGTCAGGAAAAGCCTCAACAGTACACTGTGCGTTTGCGTCTAACACAGCCATTGAAAAAAGACTACTGAATACTAAAACAATCTTTTTCATTGAGCGATGTTTTTTCCGTTAACGACTATGTTCGAGAACTCAAAATCGGATAGACTTGACTTTGCTGTAACGTTTAACATCTTGCTGAACAGATGTAAACCATTCTTTAAATCATCACAGGTTGCTTGTAATGAAGCTTGAGCAGGAATCGAGAATTCAAAACCGTCATCGTCAGGCACAATTTTCTTGCCGTTATAAGAACCATTAATGCCATACGATATCGACATTGTGGCAGCTGAAAGGTTCTCAATTTTGAAAAGCAGATAACGGTTCTTGATTCCTTTCTCAGGATAGTCGCAGTCACTCGTTTTAACGCTAATTTTCAATTGGTCATTTTCCAGATAAGTTGACCATGTATCGGCTTGTTGAGAAAAGGCCGAATGAAAGGTGAGCGTTAGAGCCACCAGAAGAAAATATTTAAACATATGAGGTGTTTTGAAGGCTGAATATAAAAGTTTTCTTCTTGATTAAGGTGCAAAAAAAAAAGCCCCGCCATTTCAGGCGGGGCTGGTTTACCCGGCCTTAGCTTGGCGGGTCTAAGGCCTCGGGCCGACTAATAAGATAGACCAAGGCTTGATTTTCTGCCTGCCTTATTTCTGATTGAAGTTTGGAAAGGTTGGAGATTACGCCAATAACTGGGATTTTGTAGAAACTGTATTTGCCCCAATCCATTTGCTCACCGTCCACATCAAAAGTGCTCTTGGTGTCAAACGGAAAAGTAACGGCAACCTGACTTCTGATGTCTTCGGAATAAACGTGCATAACGCTATTTTCAAATCGCTCTAATCGAGAAACTATCTGATTGATATTCGAAACGTCATTCTCATCGCTTTCAAACATCATTCTGGTCGGAGTTCGATGGTCTGTAGCGTTTTTTACATAGAACAAGGTCTTTTGCCGTGCCTCCTTGTCAGACACTTGGTCCACGGTAGAAACTATATTGGCTTTTACCGACTCCAAATACTCAACCGTTTCATTTGCAACCGTTCGAATTTCCTGAGCTTCTAGATTATCAACTAGACTATTGTACAGCGGTTGGTTGTTCGATGCCAGCTTAGTGGAGGTTCTGAGTTGGTCATCAATAATGGTAATTCCAGAATCGTAGCCGACACTATTGTTCACACGAGTAAGAGCGAAAACCAGAATCAGACAAGTCATAGCCACCAGAGATGATGATAGCGTAATTGGCTTGTTTGCTGATGTTTTATACTTCTTAAAGAAGTAGATAGGAACATACAGAAAAGCAAGCGTTCCCATGCCTAGCATTAGCATAACAGCCGCTCCAGGCCAGTGCATTATTTTGAATAGCGAACCAACTGTGGTAAGCGCCAATCCAATAAAACCAGACACATGCAAAATGGCTTCATTACTTGGCGATTCCTTCAGCTTATGCCTAAGAATCAGCGGTAAGTAAATAAGCGCTAGAATGACCGCGCCAAGCATGAACATAATGTTCGCACCAGGCCAGTGCATCAGTTTAAAAATCGTCCCCGCCAAGAGAAGAAATGTAGAAGTCAGCCCGAAACCAAATGTTACTTTTTTCATAGTTGCATTCATTTCGGTTAATAATTCAAATGTTTCGTTTTGGACCTGTTTTAAACCTCCAGGCCCGAAGAGGTTGATTGTATATTGAAAGGCGTCCTCAAATGATTTGCCTTGTTGGATTTGTCCTTCTACACTGGTACATAAATGGTCAAGCAAGTCTTCTTGTAACTCGCTTTGCGCCACACCATTTTCTTTGATATATGCATCTATTAGGTCTACCTGAAATTCAGTTAATTCAGCCATTGCAATTCAGTGTTTGGATTGAAACTATTGAGCAAGTCGTTCATGGTTTCCGAGAACTTTCGGAATTCCATCACTTTATCGTTTGCCTGCTTATTACCGGTTTCGGTAAGTCTGTAATACTTCCGCACCCGTTTACCAATACTAACCTTCTCGGTGGATAGAAAACCTTCAGCCTCTAGCTTGTGTAGAGTAGGATAGAGGGCACCTTCGGTGAGTTGAATCTCACCAGAAGTTTTGTCCTTAACGTGTTGCGTAATCTCGTAACCATACATTCTGTCGTGCTCAGAAAGCAGACTTAGAACAATGGTTTTGAGGGTTCCTTTTATTAGCTCTTGTGAATACATAGGACAATGATACATAAAGTTCTTAGGCATAAGGGTATTATGTATTAACTTTTTTCTTTTGCAATTATTGTTTAAGAATGATTCTTTTCTTTAAACCATGAAAAATATAACAGCCGTTTTCGCTCTTTTTGCATTACCATTTTCTCTTTTTGCACAAGGAAATATTATGCTGATGCCGTTTGAAGCGTTGATGAATGCTGAATGGAAAGCAGAAGGAAAGTGGAAAGATGGAACTTCTTTTAAACAAGAAGTGAGCTATTCTTGGTCGGATGATGAAGAGTCGGTGAATATGGTAACCAACAGTTACCTAGACACAACTTTTACCGATTTCGGAAAGTTCTCAGATGCTGTGCATACATGGGATACAATTTCAAACTCCATTACTTTTCAGAAGAAGGATATTCATGGAAACGTGATTGATGGCGGTGTTCGAACCAAACAGAAAACCATCATGTACGAATACACTCTTGAAAATGAACTAGGCATGAAAACCTACATGACTGATGCCCTTATCTGGATTAAACCAGACAAGTACCTATTTAAGGTTGGCATCCTAAAAGATGATGAATGGGAAGAGGTTTATTTGGAGGCTTATTTTTTTAAGAAGTAGTAATCTCAATCCCAACCGGACAATGATCCGAACCATGCACATCGTTTAAGATGAACGATTCTTTCACTCGCGGCATCAAGCTTTCTGAAACAAGGAAGTAATCCAATCTCCAACCGACATTATTGGCTCTAGCCCCAGCGCGGTAACTCCACCAACTGTATTTCACTTCGTGCGGATGTTGCGCTCTGAACGTATCTACCATTCCTGAGTTTAGGTATCTGTCTAAGCCATCAATCTCATCCTGCGTGTAGCCAGGTGTTTTGTTGTAGTTCGATTTCGCATTTTTAATGTCCATTGGAGTATGTGCCACGTTCAAATCGCCACAGTAAACCACAGGTTTTTTCTTCTCCAATTCTTTGATGTAAGCAAGCAAAGCAGCATCCCAAGTCATGCGGTATGGTAATCGAATCAACCCATTTGCTGAGTTCGGAACGTAAACATTCAACATATAAAAATCTTCAAACTCACATGTAATTGCTCTTCCTTGGTTATCATGTTCAGGAATACCAATTCCGTACTGGAAACTCAACGGCTCAGTTTTGGAGATAATGGCCGTTCCAGAATATCCCTTTTTCTCTGCCGAAAAGGCGTAGACGTGATAATCTAATCCGAACAACACTTCGCGCACTTGTTCCTCGGTGGCTTTCGTTTCTTGAAAACCGATAACATCGGCATCCATTTTTTCGATGTTTTCTAAAAGGCCTTTTTTAGCTGCTGCGCGAATTCCGTTTACGTTAAATGAGATGAGTTTCATATAGTCTGTTTGTTGATTTTGATGATGTTTTTTATTCAGAACTTGAATTAAAGAGCAATGTAGCGTAAAACAGTAATCCATCTGAAAACTAATCATAAGACCACTTAATGTTAATAATTCTATGGTTTCATGTTGATAACCTAACGTATGGAGTACTTAACTTCTTTTAAAGCTTTTTGGGAGTTGTTAATAACTCAACTAGTCTCCAAAAAGAGAAACTTAAAAAACACCATTTTGTTGATTGTCTTTCATCGTTTGATAACATTGACTTTAAGGATAACACCAAAACATCTGATATTTTTGCAGTCCGATTTCTAAGCAATTATGTCAACCGGATACGTGACTCTTTTTATGTTTTTCTTTCGCGAGTACTTTGGTTTACGGTCCAAATTTCTTGTTCTTACTTTTTCGCTGCTGTTTTTTATTCCTTTGGTTTCTTTGGGACAAAGCGATGTGATTATCAGTCAATACATCGAAACAAATTCAGGAACGACTCCCAAGGGAATTGAGATTTTTAATGTTTCAGGATCTGATATCACATTTTCCGCTGGAAACAGTCTTAACATCTATAAAGGCACCAATGGTGGCGCATGCAGTTCAGATGTAAACATTACTTCCGGTACACTTGCTGCAGATGAGGTTTGGGTAATTGGAACGTCTGACCTTACTGCTTTTGCATCAAGCAACGGAACGGGCCTTAGCGGTACTACCACTCATACTTTCACCTTTAACGGAGACGATGCTTTACAAGTTTATCTTGGGGGTGTTGAACAAGATGAATTTGGAACCTGCGGTTCTGATCCTGGAACTCGTTGGAGTGGAGGAGGTGTGGAAACTCGAAATAACAACCTTCAGATAATCGATGCGATTTGTGATGGTTCTACTGGTTGGACAAATCCAAGCTTACGCTTTGATGAGATTGCAAATGGCTCAACCATGACTGGGTTTGGAAATGCGCCAGCCTCTTGTGTTACCCTTTGCACAGCTCCTGCCACGCAAGCAAGTAGTATCGTATTTCCTTCAGTTGATGAAACCCAAATGTCTATTAATTGGACAAATAGTGTTAATGGAGCTGGTAGAGTGGTTATTATGAACACGAGCAACAGTTTTACTGCTCCAACAGATGGTAGCAGTCCATCCGCCAATACACTTTACAGCGGTTCCGGAGAGCAAGTGGTTTTTAGCGGTACGGGTTCGGGCCCAATAACCATTACTGGACTTACGGGTTCTACAATTTATCACTTCAGGGTTTACGAGTATTGTTCGCCAGATGCGATTTACAATGTGAGTACAGCTACAAACAATCCTAATAACCAAATCACAGATGCGCCCACCTCACCCACATTATCCGTTTCCGCTTTAGCTGGTTTTGGTTCTCAATGTGTTGGTGGCACGTACGGTTCAAATTCATTTGTCATTACAGGATCAGCGTTAACAGCTGCAAATGTTACCGTTGCAGCTTTAAGCGGATACACGTACAGCACAACAAGTGCAGGAACTTACACCAACTCATTATCTCTTGCCCAAAGCGGTGGGTCTTATTCCCAAACTATTTATGTAAAATTTTCGCCAGTATCGGCCATTACCTACAACGGAAACATTACTGTAGGCGGAGGAGGTGCAACAAACGAGAATGCGCCAGCCTCAGGAACCGGACTGATTAACTATACACCTGGTGTTTCCATCGCACTAACTACGGGTAGTAATCCTGCGTGCAGCGGAGATGCGCTGACCTTTACCGCCACTCCGGGCAACACGGGCGGAGGAACCATTGCTTATCAGTGGAAGAACAATACGGTTAATATTTCTGGTGAAACAAATAGCACGTATGCCACCGCATCACTTACTAACGGAAGTAGCATCACCTGCGAGATAACGGTAACGGGTGAGTGTGTTACTTCTTCTACTGCCCTGTCCAATGCCGTTGCCATGACGGTCAATAGCATTCCAGCAGTTCCTACGGCAAATGGTAATGTTACTCCGCAAACCACCAATGTTAACCCAACGAGTTTTACTGCTAACTGGAGTAGTGTAAGCACCGCCACAGGTTATGAATTAGACGTGTTTTTTGAAGGCACACAAACTGTTTTTGAAGAAGATTTTACAGGATTTCAAGGAGGCGGATTCAGACCAATTCCCAGCAGTACAATGCTTGATTCCGACAATTGGAAGGTTACGGGCATGAGCAATGGTAATGGTAGCTTTGCTGGCACACACACATCAGGCGACTTTGCACGCGGAGCAAGTACAGGAGGCGAAAGCACAGGTGGGACCTACGGATTTGACGTTGGTAGTGGAAATCGTGCTTTGGGTTTTCAAGCAGCTGGGTCTGATTTTACGCCAGGCACCGTAGTACTTCGGGTTCAAAACACAACGGGTAGTACCATTACTTCCTTAGATGTTTCCTACAACATTTGGGTGTTAAATAATGAGGATAGAGGTAACTCGTTTAACTTCTCGCATTCTAATACAGACGCTAGTTACACGTCTGTTTCAGCATTAAATTATACTTCGGTGGCTAACGCGGATGGATCTCCAACTTGGCAATCTGTAAGTCGGTCTACAAGCCTTACTAGTCTCAATATCACCAACAACTCGTTCTATTATCTGCGTTGGGAAAGTGACGATGTAAATGGTTCTGGCAGTAGGGATGAATTAGCTTTAGATGATGTACTTGTGACCACAACAGGCAATCAGTTTGTAACGGGCTATGATAATCTTTCTGTTGGTGGAACTTCGCAAGTAGTTTCAGGTCTTACTGCAGGAGAAATATATACGTACCGTGTTCGTGCCACAAACAGTTGTGGAACAACTGCCAATTCTAACGAGGTAGAGGTGGTAACGTCCTGCTCTGCCCCAAATACGCACGCATCTAGTGTGTCCGTGTCTTCGGTTGATGAAACTACAGCCACCATCTCGTGGACAAACGGAAATGGCCCAAGAAGGGTTGTGGTGCTACGCGAGGGAAGTGCCATAAATACTAATCCGGCTGATGATGCAACATATACTGGCAACACGGTATTTGGTGCAGGAGACGAAATTGGTACGGGTAACTTTGTGGTATATGGCGGCACGGGTTCTACCGTTAACATCACAGGACTTAATCCTGGAAGCCACTATTTTGCAGAGATTTTTGAATATGACTGCGGAACTGGAGCCGAAAGGTACCTTACCACTGGAACGCTAGGGAACATCGATTTTGTCACGATTCCAGAAGTGCCGACTGCATTTACGGATGTCTGCGTATCCACCACGGGTGTGGAACTTACTTGGGCTGCCCCTACAATCGGAAATTTCGATGGCTACCTTCTTATTGCACGTGAGAATACTAGCGAGCATAGTGTGAATGGGCTTGATCCAAGCAGTCAGTCATTTAATCTTAATTATTCTGCTGCTCCTACATTCGGAAGCACCACGCCTAACTCGCGTGTGCTGTATAATGGTTCGGGTACTTCAGCATCGGTTACGGGTCTAACTGCAGGTAACACGTACACATTTCGAGTTTACGCCTACGCGGTAGGTTCTGGTAGCGATTACGCGTATTCCAGCAGCACATCTCTCACACGCACCGCAGAATTGGGTGATGTAACCTTGGCTAGTGCAGTTGGAAACGACCAGTCGGTACTTGTTTCTTGGACTAATCTAGCAACGGCTTGTTTTGATGAGGTTCTGGTAGTAGCCAACGAAACTTTAGGTATCGATTTTAGCCCTTCGGGCGATGGTTCTGCATACACAGCTAATTCCGTTTATTCGGGCGTGAATCAAGTGGTTTACTTGGCTGATTTTAACACCAATACGGTAGATGTAAGTTCTCTCGTTAATGGAAACACGTACTATTTCGAGATTTTTGTCCGTAGCGGTACCACTTGGAGTGCAGGTGTAGAAGTATCGGCTATCCCAAACAACATTACCAATTTTGGAGCTGGCGATATGGCCATTGTTTCGGTTAATACGCAGTATTTAGGGTCTGGAAGTGATGATGAGGTGTGCTTTTTCTCTTTCCAGAACATTACAGTTGGGGCTTCTATTGAGTTTAACGATAATGGTTTTGAGCGTATTTCTGCTGGATTGTGGGGAGACACCGAAGGTGTTGTACGTATAACCCGAACTTCTGGCGGAACGATTCCCGCAGGAACCACGCTTTGTTTACAAGGTTCAGGTAATTCAGCGTCAGATTTCTCTATACTGAATTGTGGTGTTAATGATGATGCAAATTGGAGCATCACCTCATTGAACGGCAACTTATTCGATTTTGACTTGAATCAAAATGACCAAATATGGTTGTTCCAAAATGGTGCATGGGCCAATCCTGGAGGAAGTCATAATGCTACTTACACAGGCGATGTTGTTTGGGGTTGGACAGCTACTGGTTGGGAGGCATCAGCGGGCTACGCAAGCACAGCAGGCTCTACCCGTCCAGAAGATACGGAGTGCTTTACAATTGACCTTGACGGCATCTCCAATAACGATAAAGTGAAATACACAGGGTCTTTAGCTGCTACCAATCAAATTGGTTGGATACGAAGAATAAACGACCCTGCTAATTGGACAGGCTATAGTAGCAATGCTAATTACAATAGCGGTGGTCCAAATTATTCGGGAAGCTGTATCAACTTTTCTTTTTCTACAACTGGGTTTCAGGCAGGGCTGTGGGATGGCGTTAAGAATAATGATTGGCACGACTGTAATAATTGGAACGACTTACGACTTCCAGATACAGACACAGAAGTTCTAGTTCCAGCTACTGCGAATGACCCACATATATACAACGGTGCTACAGGCGTTTGCAATACAATTGATATTAAGACTGACGACAACGCCAAGCTGTTTATAGACGGAACAGGTGTTTTTCAGGTTACTGCACCTTAAAGAAAAACAGGCGTTGGCTCATCTCGCCTTAACCAACCCGTAATGCTGAAACGGGTTTTGGTAGTTTTCAAAACTTCATGTTCTACTAAGTCGCTTCTAAAACACACCAGTCGGCCCATTTTAGGTTCAATATCTCTGAACTTGTCTCCATTATGCACCCGAAGTTGTCCCCCGTTTTCGGGTTTCCAATCTTCGTTCAAATAAAGAATAACGGAGAAAATGCGGTTGTTGGTTTCTCTAAACTGGTCGAGGTGTTTGGTGTAAAAACTGCCCACAGGATAGGTGGCTAAATGGCATTCGAACCAAGGTAAGCCTATGCGGAAGTAATTGGAAAGATGCTCACGCAGATCATCCAAAAAGGCGAAATACAGTATTTGAGCATCGCTCAACGCGTCTTTTTCTAACCATTTGATTTTGTCTCCGCGTATTTCAGAAACCCGCTGTTCAGTAACTCCTCGGCCAATGAGTGCGGGTTGGAATTCACCTTCGATAAGCAATTCCTTGGTTTCGGATAAAAGCTGTAGCAGAACCTGTTCTGGAAGAAGGTTGTCAATTATCGCAATGGCGTGCCGGTCAAGCTGTTCGGCAATCAGCGCAACATTGTTTTGCACGCAGATAATTCAAAATGTAAGAAGGTAAATGTAATCTCAAATTGGATTTAAAAACGTGATTATCTTTCGCAGCTTAAAACCAAATACAAATGAAATTCATTCTGGGCCTTTCCCTTCTACTTCTTCCAGTACTAGCACTTACATCTTGTGATTCGGATGATGACGATGGACTAGGATTCAATGATCTTGCCGGCACCTATGTGGGCGGAATGAATGTTGGACCTTTCGAGAATTTACAGTACACCGTTACTGTTACTCAATTAACATCTACGTCTGTTAAGATTACACCGTCAACTAGTGATGCAACTGAATGGACAGCAACACTTACCAACGTTCTTGGTGTTTATACATGCATTGGATGTATTACACAAAGCCAGATAACCTTTACCAGTATTGGTAGTGGTGTGGAGCTTTCGTACAACTACAATGGTAATGACGAACAGTATGTCGGTACTAAGCAGTAGGGGTTTGCCACGGCAAACCCGATGGTAATTGCGAGCATCGGTTTCAGGACGTACCGCGGTACGCCCTTACGTATGGAACATATCCTTATTCCACGTGCTCGGATTGTTCTGAATGTAATCCTGAATTTTCTGTAATTCCTCTTGATTTCTGATAATGCGGTCGTGGAAATTGCGCTGCCATGCGAAATCTACGGACGTGGTTTGGCGTATGCGAGAGGTGCAACTTGCTTTGAATGCACGGATTAACGAACCCACCGATTTCTTTGGCGACTGCAACCCTGTTGGGGCGTATGGAAATACGCCCTTTTCATCATCTACATTCGGGTCGTTCTCATCGCTGTCATTTTTGTTTTGGGCGTATGTCCATACGCCCCTACGGATGCCTGCCAATGGTATCAACGGTTCGCCAATAACCACAATAGCATGAAAATGATTGGGTATCACAACATACTCATCCAACGTTATTTCTGAACGTAATTCTGCGCCACGTAACCATTCTTCTTCCACAATTTTACCAGCATCGGACAATTGCATTTCGCCATCTGCGATTTCCCCGAACCACGCTAATCTGTCTTTACAAACTATGGTAATGAAATACGCGCCCTCAGCCGAATAATCGTAACCTTTTAACCGGTTGGATTGGCGATTGGGTTTCATAACAGGAAATTACAAAAAACCAATATTCAATTCCCCACCGTAGGGGCGTATGGAAATACGCCCTGATGGGAATACGCCCTGATGGAAACACCCATGCCTATTGGGCGTAAATCCTTACGCCCCTACCGCCACCTAAACCTTAGCAAATTTTCTGCTTGCGCGAATAATGTGGTAGATGAAGAAGGCTGAGGAAAGGGTTTTGCCGCAATTCCTGACCCGAGTATTCCAGTTTTTTCATAGTCAAGTACGAATAGTTATAATTTCGCAGTAATCAAAGAACTCTGGACTCTCATTCCAAGATTTCTATAAATCTTCAAGTATGATTGTCAATCGAATTTACGGTGCTTTATATGTTCAATTTGAAGCAATTCGTTTTGGCAGGGGTTGCATATTCTTTTTGCTGTCCATGTTACTACTTGTATCCTGTCAGCCCCCTACTATCGAAGCGCAGATTGAGGATTTATTGTTAGAGCCAGATGCGCAGCAACGAACGGAGATTGCAGTTGCATTAGCAGATTCTCTCGATTTACACCCTGTGGAATTGTTATCAGGGCTGAGTGGAATGGAGAGTCGTAGAAAGGCTGGACGGGTAAAACAAGCTTTAGAGGATATGCTCTTTCGATACTCAGCTATTACAAGGAGTGGTGATTCTGTGGCGTCACAAAAGGCAATTGAATGTGTTAGAAGTATCACTGAGCCCAATTACACCGACCAAAGTCTTTCTAATGATTTGAAAATAGAACTGATTATTGAGGTACTACGACTTACAAAAAGCGAGAGCGATTTTCAAGCGACTATAATCGAATCTGCTGTTCAATATGGAGAACACGGCATGATTGAAATGATTAAGGCATGGTCTAAATACCAAAATTCTACAGGGATACTTAAAGCAATAACGGCATTTGGTGATAGTGCAATTGATTATCTAATTGTTGATTTAGGGAAGGAGAAAAACGTAGAAACCTTATTGGCTCAAATAGGTGAATCCGCGGCATCAGCTCTGATTGCAAAGATGGAAAGCGCGGATCAAGATGTACGTTTTGCTGCTGCTGATGCGCTTGTGAAAATGAGAAAACGCCACCCGAATAGCTTGGTTCATTTGACCAATGCCATTGATAATAGTTCAACAGGTGTAATTGCTAAAAACCACCCATTTTACATACGGCTTGGACAAGCGGGCACGGAGAAATTATTAATTAAAGCATTAAGGAATAACTTCTCGAAGAACATGTGCCTGGATTATTTGAATTGTGGTAGCGAACAGTTAGAGGATGCCGCTACTAGCATCGCTCACGAAAACGGATACTTCGTATTGCCAGATTTCGGGGGACATTATGGGCCAAAGTGGGGCAGTGGTAATTGATAAATCGACCTTGATCCGGGTTGTCTGACAATTCCATCACATATTCCGCCTATACTGCCCACCAACTTCAAACAGCGCATTGCTGATTTGTCCAAGCGAGCAATGCTTGGTAGCTTCCATCACATTCATTTCATCCCTTTTTGCATGTTCACTAGTCCAATTGCAAAAACGGTGTCTTTCAGTTTGTCAATCTGGAAAATCACTTTGTAACCTTTGAAAACCATGTCGCGATGATTTTCATCCTCATAATAAATGGAACGTCTGTGTAGCATGGGATTTTCTCCAAGTTTCATTACTTCTTTCAGAATATCGTTATAGAAATTTCGGGCGGCACCCGGCTTGTCGCGGGCGATGTAATCTACTTGATTATTCAACTGATCAAGGAAGGTGTCAAGCAACTCAACCTTCATATTTTCTGACGGTCTCCTCTAAAATGACTTTTGCCTCTTCTATTGTGTAAGTCTTAGCTTCTCCTTTTTCCAATCGGGAAGATTGTTCGTGTAAGTATTTTTTTTGCGCTAAGAATCCCTCATCATCTGTGATAATCTGTAAGTCTTCTTCATTAAACTGACCTAGAAGCCACAGAACTTTTTCTAAGACCTTATCACTCACACGAAGTTTTACTGTTGCCATAATCAATCTCCTTTGTTCAAAGTTAACGATAATCGGATTTACATATTCCTCCTATACTGCCCACCAACTTCAAACAAAGCATGGGTAATTTCTCCGAGTGAGCAATGCTTGGTAGCTTCCATCATGTCTTCAAACATGTTTTCGTTTTGAATCGCGGTTTGCTGTAGCTTTTTGAGAGCAGTTTTACTTTGCTCCGTCTTAGCTTTGTGGAGGTTCTCCAGCATCGTAATCTGATACTGCTTTTCTTCCTCCGTAGCACGTATAACTTCTTTTGGAAGAATGGTTGGAGAACCCTTGCTGCTGAGGAACGTGTTTACCCCAATAATTGGGAATTCGCCCGTGTGTTTCAGCGTTTCGTAGTACAGACTTTCCTCTTGAATCTTACTTCGCTGGTACATGGTTTCCATAGCACCCAAAACGCCACCGCGCTCCGTAAGACGGTCAAATTCCATCAGCACTGCTTCTTCTACAAGGTCAGTCAGTTCTTCAATAATAAACGCTCCCTGAATCGGGTTTTCGTTCTTGGCCAAACCAAGTTCCTTGTTGATGATAAGCTGAATAGCCATCGCTCTACGAACGCTTTCTTCAGTAGGCGTTGTAATCGCCTCATCATACGCGTTCGTGTGCAGCGAATTACAATTATCGTAAATAGCGTAAAGCGCTTGCAACGAAGTTCGTATGTCGTTGAAATCAATCTCCTGCGCATGCAAGCTTCTGCCGCTTGTCTGAATATGATACTTGAGCATTTGTGCTCGTGGGTTGGCACCATATTTCATCTTCATGGCCTTAGACCAAATCTTCCGCGCTACACGACCAATTACTGCGTATTCAGGGTCAATTCCGTTACTGAAGAAGAAGCTCAGGTTCGGTCCGAACTTATTGATGTCCATGCCACGGCTTAGGTAGTATTCCACAAACGTGAAACCGTTAGCAAGCGTGAAAGCCAATTGAGAAATTGGGTTCGCGCCAGCTTCGGCAATATGATAACCAGAAATAGAAACGGAGTAGAAGTTCCGCACATTCTTGTCAATGAAATACTGCTGCACATCGCCCATTAATCGCAGGGCGAATTCTGTACTGAAAATACAGGTGTTCTGCGCCTGGTCTTCCTTTAGAATATCCGCTTGAACGGTACCACGAACCTTGCTCAGTGCATCTGCTTTAATCTTGGCATACACATCGGTAGGAAGCACTTCGTCTCCTGTTACTCCAAGAAGCATAAGGCCTAACCCATTGTTTCCTTCGGGAAGTTCTCCTTGGTATTCAGGACGTGCGATGCCCTTATCATCAAACTTCTCTTTCTTTTTCTTGTCAACTTTATCAACTAATCCCTTGTCAACTATATACTTTTCACATTCTTGGTCGATACACGCATTCATGAAAAAGCCGAGCAACATGGGTGCAGGACCGTTGATGGTCATCGAAACTGAAGTCAATGGATTGGTAAGGTCGAAGCCTGAATAGAGTTTCTTGGCATCATCCAAACAGCAAATGCTCACGCCTGAGTTTCCCACTTTTCCGTAGATGTCTGGGCGAATACCCGGGTCATTTCCGTAAAGCGTTACACTATCGAAAGCCGTGCTCAATCGTTTGGCTGGCAATCCCATCGAAACGTAATGGAAACGTCTGTTGGTTCGTTCTGGGCCGCCTTCTCCTGCAAACATCCGTGCAGGGTCTTCTCCTTCTCGTTTAAACGGATAAATACCAGCCGTGTAAGGGAATTCTCCAGGAACATTCTCTTGCAAAATCCATCTCAGTAAATCGCCCCAGTTTCTATATTTCGGAGTGGCAACTTTAGGTATTTGCAAATGCGATAAAGACTCAGTATGCGTCTTAATCTTAATCTCCTTGTCCCGCACTTTGAAGATGTAGAACTCATCTTTGTACCGTTGAGCTTGTTCAGACCACCCTTCAATAACAAGCCAGTTACGTGGGTCAAGGTCCAGTTTTACACGGTCGAATTCGGCTTCCAAAACCTTTTTAATCTCAGCATCAGCAACCGTTTCTATGGCGCGGGTGATGCTGTAAAGCTTATCCGCGACTTCTGCCTGTTCATTCGCCCATTTGTCGTAACCACGGTTGCTCTCCGCAATCTCAGATAGGTAACGCGTTCTGTTAGGTGGAATCACGAAAACCTTCTCACTCATCTCATCCGTAATCTCGAAAGTAGAGTGGAGGTCGGTGTTCGTTTTCTTCACCATTTCATCCATAATCGCTTTGTAAAGCGAGTTGGTTCCAGGGTCGTTAAACTGACTGGCAATGGTTCCGTAAACAGGAACATCCTCATCCTTCATATCCCACAACTGACGGTTGCGCTTGTATTGCTTCTTCACATCGCGGACTGCATCCAACGCACCGCGTTTGTCAAACTTGTTGATGGCTACAACGTCTGCAAAATCGAGCATGTCAATCTTCTCCAACTGCGTAGCTGCACCAAACTCAGGCGTCATCACATACAATGCAACATCGCTATGGTCTGTAATCTCGGTATCGCTCTGTCCGATACCCGAAGTTTCAAGAATAATAAGATCGTAATGTGCAGCTTTCAAAACGTTGACTGCTTCCTGTACGTGCTTGCTCAATGCCAAATTACTCTGACGTGTGGCCAACGAACGCATGTAAACACGCTCATTTCGAATAGAATTCATTCGTATGCGATCGCCCAAAAGCGCACCGCCCGTTTTTCGTTTCGAAGGGTCAACAGAAACAATTGCTATGTTTTTCTTAGGGAAATCAACCAGAAATCTGCGGACCAGTTCATCTACCATTGATGATTTTCCAGAACCTCCCGTTCCTGTAATTCCCAAAACAGGCGTGGTCGATTTCACAGCCGCAGCATCAACCGTTTTGAAAACATCCTTACTTCCTTCAGGATTGTTTTCTGCTGCAGAAATCAGCTTCGCAATGTCCGTCCAATTGCGTTTATCCAATCTTCCTTCTTCTCCGCTCAATTTCATTCCCGTTGGGAAATCGCATTGCTCAATCATGTTGTTGATCATGCCCTGCAATCCCATCGCACGGCCATCATCTGGGCCATAAATGCGTGTAATTCCGTAGCCATGCAATTCCTCGATTTCCGAAGGAAGAATGGTTCCACCACCACCACCAAAAATTTTGATTTGCGAAGCGCCTTTTTCCTTCAAAAGGTCGCACATGTACTTGAAATACTCGTTGTGCCCGCCCTGGTAACTCGTCATCGCAATCGCCTGCACATCCTCCTGAATGGCGCAATTTACCACCTCTTCCACACTTCTATCGTGCCCCAAATGAATCACCTCAACCCCAGTAGATTGAATAATTCTTCGCATGATATTTATGGCTGCATCATGCCCGTCAAACAGACTGGCTGCAGTCACAATTCTAATCTTATTCTTCGGTTTATATGGCGCTACTTCCTGCATCTTCAAATCTTATTCCGCGAATTTACGATTTAGGCGCTGGGGGTTTGAGACTAGTAGTCTGCAATTTGAGCATAATGTGGAAATACGATAATTAGACATCAACATCCCTTATCTTTGTTTTATAAACGCATTAAAATGACCGTCATCATCCGTTCTTCAGATAGTGCAGAGCAGCTCGAAAAAAAAATGGCGCGTGCCATGCAGGCGCATCGTAAACAATCGCGAGCCAAGTTGTTCGACCCTTTCACGTTTCTCGGAAAACTTAAGGATGTTTATGGAGATGGATTGGAATACCAGCGAAAGTTGAGAGATGAGTGGTAATGAATCCCTTTTGCTGGACACCAACTTGTTCATTTATCTTCTCAGCGGCAACGAACTTGCTGCGCGTGCTTTAGTTGGAAAGCGGCTTTACTATTCGTTCATAACTGAAATTGAACTTTTGAGTCGACCTGGGCTTAAAGCTTCTGAACAGAAGCTAATTCGTTCGATGCTTACGGGTTGCATCAAATTAACCTATTCGGAACAGATTGGTGAGGCTACTATTGGAATCAGAAGCTCTAAACATCTGAAAATACCAGATGCTATCATTGCTGCAACGGCCTTGATTCACGGGCTTCCGCTTCTTACCGCAGATAGGGCGTTTGAAAAACTAGACGAACTCCAGTGTATTCTTTTTGAACTTTAACAGCAATCTCTGTTTTCAAAGCCGCGTAAATACTGTTCGGTGTGGAGAATAGCTGTCATACAATTCCTCCTGAGTCAAAGACTTAATACACTCAACGGCTTTCGAAACACCATTTTCGCTTCTCAACTTTTCACCCAACCGTTCCGCTACTTCAGCGGCATTTGAGTTAGATAACTGCTCTATTTCGTGTGCTATTTGTGCCGCTGTAACGGTATTTCTATTCAATACGTTGCCGCCAGCGCCTGCTTCTTTCAATTGATTTCCCCAATAAGGCTGATCAAAACCATGGGCCACAACTACCGAAGGTTTTCCTGCCAACAAGGCGGTTTGTGCGGTGCCTGCTCCACCATGATGAACAATCAACGAACATGATGGAAAAATCTCAGAATGAGGCGTGTTTTCAATGCAATAAATGTTCGGGTCTTTTACCTTCTTAACTTGACTCCAATCAGATTGAATGATTGCTCGTTTACCCGATACCCGAGCTGCTTCAATTAATAGCTTGGTAGAATTTTCAAGTTCAAACTGCATGCAAGACCCGAAAGTCATGTACACAGGAGACTCACCAGAATTGAGAAATTTCTGGAGGTGTTTCGGTGTTTTCCAATCGGTATTGCTGCTCGGTAAATTCAAAAAGCCAGTCATCTGAATATTGTCTGACCAATCTTTTGGTTTAGGAGTTAGTGTTTTGCTTGCCGCCACAATCGTCAATAACTTAGATGTAAAGAGTTCCTTTTGCAGGCTTTTTACAGGTGGCAACCCTTCGTGCGTCCTAATTTTGGCGGCTACCTTGAACCAACTTTCCGTAGCAACTTTGCCACCAACCGTCCATAAGAATGAATTGATGAATTGCCCCAATTGAACGCCAATGGGTGATACATAATTAGACCTAACAACTAGAGGCGTTAGCACAAGTGAAATTCGTGGACAATTATACTTCTGGCTTGCTGTAAGAAGCGTATGACAAACAGCATGGCCAATTACCAAATCGTTCTCCTGACATAGTCTTTTAGAAGCCTCATACATTGCTTCAGAATGCGGGTCGAAGTAGCCTTTTAAGAGCTTTGTGTACTCTTTGAAAGAACCTGCTTTTGCCTCAATTGTGTATGGATTTACGCCTCCCGATAGAACACTATCAGCTTGAGCTCGAATCAGCTGAATTCCATTCGCGTCAGTTCGGTCAGAATAATCTTTGCCATCAATACTTGTGTATGCAATGGTTACTTCATGTCCAGCATCTTTTAGTCCAATAGCCAACGCCAAGAAGGGGAAAAAGTCCCCATCGGTTCCCCACGTTTGCAGTCCGATTTTCATTCCGAACGAGTGAATAGTGAACAGTGAATAGCGACCAGAAACGGAGCTTCGTCATTGCGAAGGAGTACCTGCCCTGAGCATGTCGAAGCGAACGACTGTGGTAATCTCATAATCGTCCTTTGAAGTATTCGTACAATGAAATATTCGACCCAATAAGTAGAAACCCATAAATCGTGTCTTCAATAGGAATCGTGAGTAAACGAATACCAAGATTCTCAGCATTATTGTACCAAACCACAGGTTCTTCCAATCCCGTTCCGGTAAGGATTCCATTCACAATAACGAACGGAACAAGAATAACGAGATAGGCAAATACCAATCGGCTCCAATACGGCTTTTTCAGCACAACCAAATGAAGGAGCAGAAATGCCAACGTGAAAATGGATGTCCAGAATGTATACGCCAAATCGCTGTATTGAAAGGCGATGGCAACAAGTATATAAGCGAGAATGGTTGTTCCGTAGCGGGCATATTTGCTAAGTAAATCTTGTTTTACAAAGTGGTTTAAAACTTCGTAAGTAAAAACACTGCAATACGGAATACAGAAGAAAAAAAGCACTTCCTCCAAAGGAAGATTGTGCAGATAAATTCCAGTGAGATACTGTCCGTTGAATCCCCAAATTCCTTGGCTTGTAAAAATGCTATCCCAAATCAGGAATAATATTGCTGGAATGAGTAGGGCAGGGAAGAGGGCTTTCCATTTTTTGTAGAACTGCAATTTCCCTTCAAACGAGAATGCCAGCGGAATGGCAATGGAACAAAGATTTACGAGTAAGTAGGTGAACTTCATTCTATTAAAAATTCGAAACCCGAAAGAAAGAAATTCGAAATTGAAAAGTACGGAACCTTTCGAATTTTGATTTTTAGTGCTTTAAATTCAAAATCAACTTTTCTTAAAGTACTTCAAAGGAACAATTAGCATCCCAAAGCACTCACCATTTTCTTTCTCTTTATGCTTGTGATGTGCAAAATGCGCCCGCGCCAACCCTTGAAGGTACCAATGCGTGATTTTATCACGTGTTCCCCAACGGTTATGAATGATTACTTCGTGTACGACTGTGTAAGCAATGCCGTAAAAGAGTATTCCCAACCCGATGTAAAACCTGAAATCAAAACCGGCCATTACACCCAACTGCATATTTAACCAGCTTGGAACAGCAAAAATGATGGCAAACATATCATTGCGCTGAAAGAAATTTCCGGCAGGCAGATGATGGCCTTGGTGTAGCGACCACGCGAATTTGTGCATCACATATTTATGGGTAAACCAAGCTGCAAATTCCATAAACCAGAATGCGGCCAAAATCCAGAGTATGTTGATGATAACCTCCATTCAAAGTTTTCCTTGTTCTTCTGCACTCTTAATGAATCCACGAACACGCTTTTGGAAGTCTTTACTAGGCGCAGATTCCAAATTTTCGAGAACAAATGACTTGTCTATTTCTTTGCTTTCACCGTACCCTAAAAACCCTGGTAAATTCGTTTGAATAGTTAACCTGAGGAAGCGTAACTCAATATTTTTTGGGTCGTTCTCAATGGACTTTTCTAGGTTCTCCTTGCCATCGCTGAAGTAGCCCATTTTCTTAAATACATTGGGGTGATGCCGCCCAACTCCCATTTCAACGGCTCCTTTGTAACCAAGAAGTAGATTGCTTGAGGAAATGTCTGTCTTTTCAAACTCCTCATGCATTTTCATGCAGACCGTATCGGTCTTGAAGACTTCGCCAATATTCTGACGAATGTTCGCTAAAAGGTCTTCTTGAGCAACGGCAGTTGTTGACCAAAGAATAAAAATGATGAGCAAAGCTCTCATGCTGATGTTAAATCAAATTTAAACTGTGTCTGACGTAAGAGCCGAACAATAACGATGCCTTTTTTGGTTTAGAAATGCTAATTCGTTCTTCTAAGATTCTGGCAGAAGGAATATTTGAGATCTTGGTGAAAAGCGCACAGTAATAGACGTAAGCCAAGTAAACTCCGAATCGCGCTTTCTTTGGCAGATTCAAAATCCCTTCGTAGCCAGCATCAAAATCTGCTTTTATATCTGCTTCAATCGCTCGCTTGGTTTCATCATCCAACTTAGAAACATCAATGCCAGGGAAGTATGAACGTCCTAATTCATTGTAATCGGCTTTCAAATCGCGTAGAAAATTAATTTTCTGAAAAGCAGAGCCCAACTTCATAGCCGAAGGTTTCAGCGATTCATACATCTCATTATTGCCCTCGGTAAAAATTTTCAAGCACATCAATCCAACTACTTCGGCCGAACCAAGAATATACTCCTCATACTTCTCTTGTGTGTACTCTTCCTTTCGCAAGTCCATTTCCATACTCGCAAGGAATTTGTCTATCAACGAACGTTCAATCCCCAATTCATTAACCACAAATTGGAAGCTATTGAGAATTGGATTGAGCGAGATTTTTTCGTCAATGGCGCGGTGTGTTTCTGCTTTGAAACGCTCCAGAAGTTCCTGCTTTGGAAACTCATGGAAGCTATCCACAATCTCGTCCGCCAACCTTACAAAACCATAAATACCATGTACGGGATTGACAAAATCCTTGTGCAGGAATTTGATTGCAAGCGAAAATGATGTGCTGTAGGCATTCGTGATAACCTCACTGCATCGGTAGGATGCATGGTCAAACAACTGCTTTGGGGTTTCGTTTTTACTCAACTTATTTCAACGGTTTTGACCGATTTCCTTCTCAATCTGTGCTGCCACCACTTGACCAGAGATCAAAGAAGGTGGCACACCCGGACCGGGAGTTGTCAATTGTCCTGCAAAGAAAAGATTTTTAAGCTGTTTACTACGCAAAGAAGGTTTGAGAATTGCAGTTTGTTTTAAAGTGTTTGCCAGTCCGAAGGCATTTCCCTTGTAACTATTGTAGTCGGTTTTATAGTCGCGATGCGCATAACTTCGATGGTAAATGACGTGCTCCTTAATGCTTTCGCCAGTGATGTGCTCCATACGTTGCATCACCAAATCGAAGTAGTGTTGTCGCGTACTTTCCTCATCCTTCAGGTCAACCGCCACGGGAATCAGAATGAAGAGGTTTTCGTAGCCATCTGGTGCAACACTATCGTCCGTTTTTGAAGGTGCACACACATAGAAAAGCGGATTACTCGGCCACTCTTTCGTGTCATAGATTTCACCTAAATGTTTGTCGAAATCAGTATCGAAAAACAGGGTGTGATGAAGTAGGTGGGCAATCTTTTTTTTAATGCCAACATAGAAAATCATACAGGATGGAGAAAGTTCCCGGCTATCCCAGTATTTCTCATCATAGTTGCGGAACTGCTTTGGTAACAATTCTTGCTCAACATGATTATAATCGGCACTCCCGATAAGTATATCTGACGAGATTTCTGTTTGATTGATTTTGATGCCGCTCACGCGATTCCCTTCGGTAAGGATTTCCTGCACATTGGCATTCGTTTCAATGGCAACGCCTTGCTCTTTACAAATGGTTTCCATCGCTTCAATAATCTTGTACATTCCGCCTTGCGGATACCACGTTCCAAGACTCCAATCAGCATAGTTCATCATACTGTAAAGTGCGGGTGTTTTACTTGGTTTAGCACCAAGAAAAATCACAGGAAACTCTAAGATTTGAATAAGCCTCGGGTTTTTGAAATACTTACGGATGTATGAACTCATCGACTGAAAAACATGCATTCGAAACACGTTTTTTAGCAAACTTAAATCAGCAAATTCCATGATTGAAAGCCCTGGTTTATGAACGAAATCGTTCATGCCTATTTCGTATTTGATTTCGGCTTCTCTAAGGAACTTTTTCAGTTGATCTGCCGCACCTTTTTCCATGCTTTCAACCAACACATATATTTCGTCAAGATTGGCTGGAATATCAACGAAATCATCCTTACCGAAATACACGCGATAAGATGGACTCAACCTGTCTAGTTGATAGAAATCGGAGGCTGTGTGACCAAATCGATTGTAGAATTTCTCGAAAACTTCTGGCATCCAGTACCAGCTCGGCCCCATGTCGAATGTGAAACCATCCGCAGAAAACTGTCTTGCTCGGCCACCAATAGAACTATTCTTCTCAAAAACCGTGACATTATGCCCGTTTTGGGCACAACTTGCTGCTGCTGCCAAACCAGCAAACCCACTCCCTATAATTGAGATTTTTTTGCTCATTGCTTAATTAATTCGGAACCTTCCAAATAGTTCAAAATTTCCAAAGCCAATTCCTTTGGTTTTTCAAACGGAACGAGGTGCCCGCAGTTCTTCAATTCAATCAATTTACCTGTTTGATTAATCTGTTTCCATTTCTCCCAAACTTGAGGAAAAACGGTGTCTGAAGTTTCGCCCTTAATGGCTAAAAATGGCTTGCTAAGTTCTTTCAGATCTTTCCATGGATTGGTTACAGTCATGAAAATCTGTGCTTCCCATTCTTTCGAATAGTTCAAATATACAGCGCCATTCTCCCTCTTGGATGTGACGGAAATCACATAGTCCCAAAGTGCTTCATCACTCATTAACGAAAACACTTTCTTGTTTCTGAAGTGTGCAAAAACCAATTCTCGGCTTGTCCATGTATCAGTTCGGACAAGTGTTTTCTTAATCATAGGATTAAGTTGTTTTACAAGAAAATCAGGCAAATTGCTGAGTAAGTAAAACCATTTAGGTAGCACAACAGGTTCTATTAAAACTAGTTTTTTGAAAAGATCTGGGCGTTTGTTAGCCGCAATTAAGCTGCAAATGGCACCAAAAGAATGTCCAATCCCAATAACGTTCTTGAGCTTCTGTTGATCTAAAAATGTAATCAGATCATCAGCGCCTTCTGTCCAAGACTTGAACTTGTTGAACTCGGAATCTGGCCATAAAGGCTGTGCTTCCATACCAATTACATGATAGTGTGGCGTAAGTTCATTCACTAGTTGCTGATAGGCCTTTGGAGGAAAACCATTGGCATGAGCTAGATGAATGATTTCACCTTCGCCACCAAAATCTATAAACGGAATAGTCAAACTCATTTGGTAAGCTCTAACTCTTTCAAATAATCAATTGTTCTTGGCCCTAGACAAAATAGTATATCAAGGATGCTGAGGTCTTGTGCAAATTCGTGCCTATCGCTAAAAACCTGAATGTATCTTGGATAGGAATTAGCGGGGTTTCTCTCTGCATATTCCTGCTTGTTCCAAGTGCTTCGTAAATCAAGCTCTTCAAAGTCTGTTTGGTGCTCTAAAGTGAATTCAGGATTGAACTCAATATCCAGCAGATTACAAACTAATTGAATGGATTCTAGATTTAACTGAAAATGATGGGTGTGCTCCTTTTTGAAGAACGCTTGAAGATCATCTTCATAGTATTCGAAATATGGGGAATTTCGGTAAGCGGCTTCCAGACTTCTCCAATGCAACGTTTTCCAATCAGCATCATCATGAACCTGTACTTGTTCAATCGTTAATCTTTCCTTAGATTTTGCTCTTGGAATAAGAAGATTAAGAGGTCCATTAGCACCCAGAATAGTGCAGCGGTTACGCAACGATTGTTTTACAAAATGCTCCTTCGTTTCAAGTATTACTTCCTTACGCATCAGGTAAGCGAAATAGCTGATAGGAGGGAAGTAACCAATTGGAAATACCGCTTTCATACTGCGCGAAAATAGCTGTTGGCTGACAGAAACTTGATGGTGGATTTTTAAATTTGATGTAGAACAATTGACATATGCGATATTTCCTGCCCTTATGCCTTGCCTTTCTCTTGATTTCTAGCCAAAAATCGGAGGCTCAATTTCTGCCACATTCGATGACGGAAGCAGAGAAATTGATGGCCTATCAGGCGCCAAGTGCTATTGGTTTAACCACGGCTCCATCTTCTCCAGTAAGAACGCCTGCGGAATGGGAAGAAATTGACGGATTATGTATTCGATGGGAAGGAACTTGGTCTCGTTCTGTTCTCAGGAATATTGTGAAACATGCTAAGGAGGAATGCATAGTTTACATCGTGACCGAAAATCAGAATTCAGTTATTAGCCACTTAAATCAGAATGGAATAGACCAGAACAACATTGTTTTTGTGGATGAGCCGAGTAACAGTATTTGGTTTAGAGATTACGGGCAGTGGAATGTTTATACCAACGATGTTGATTCTTTGCTGTGGGTTGATTGGATTTATAATCGCCCGAGGCCAGATGATGACGTGATTCCGGTTGCCATTGCAGACATGCTGGATATTCCGTTATATCAAACACTTACGCAGCCGAATGACCTTGTGAATACAGGTGGGAATTTCATGGTTGATGGTTTTGGAACTGCGTTTTCTTCATCTTTGGTTTTGGAGGAAAATGATGCTACAAATGATTTTGGAATCTCTAATCATTCAGAAAATGAGGTTGACCAGTTAATGCAAGATTTTATGGGTATTGATCGGTACATTAAGATGCCAACACTACCGTATGATGGCATTCATCATATTGATATGCACATGAAGTTGTTGGATGAGGAAACGCTCCTAATTGGAGAATACCCATCGGGAGTTGCTGATGGGCCGCAGATTGAATCTAATTTGAATTATGTGCTGAATAATTTCAATTCTGTATTCGGAACGCAGTACAATATTATTCGAATTCCCATGCCGCCAGAAGGTGGGCAATACCCAGATACGTGGGGTGATTATCGAACGTATACGAATTCGGTTTTCGTAAATAACACCATTCTTGTTCCTATATACGAGGAAGAATGGGACACAACAGCGCTGCGTATTTATCGCGAAGCTTTACCAGGGTATAAAGTAGTTGGGATTGATTGCAATGAGATTATTACGGCTTCTGGAGCAATTCATTGTATCACTAAAGCAGTTAGCTCAAACGACCCGTTGCTCATTGCTCATCAGCCATTGGATGACCAAGTTTATTCTACCAACAATTATGAAGTGAATGCACTAGTTCAGCATGCGGAAGGAATTTCAAATGCCACGCTTTATTGGACCGCGGATACGGCAGCTGGCTACAATGCTGTTGCAATGAGTTTAACCAACCCGAGTGAAAACACGTGGACAGGGTTTATTCCGCACCAACAGCAGGATGCAAAAGTATTTTACTATGTTTTTGGCGAGGCAAGCAATGGCAAGCAACAGGTTAGGCCTATGCCAGCTCCACAGGGTTATTGGAGTTTTAAGATTCTAGGAGACCCAACGAGTATTCAGGAACGTGAATTACTGGTTGGTGTGTATCCGAACCCTTCTTTGGGCTTGTTTAATATTAATTTGGACAGAACTGAAAACGTTCGTTATTCTGTGTTTGATGTAACTGGTAAAGTTATTCTCACTACTGAATCAAGCTCCAAGAGCATTACAATCGACCTTAGAGATAACGTATCAGGCCTCTATCTTTTGAAAATAGAATGGGAGGGAAGAACAAAAACAATTCGATTGCAGGTTCTTTAGAAACCGCAGAATTTGTTTCTTTCTTCAATTGCCACCACTAGTCCGAGATTGGCGGCTTTGATAATATCTGAACAACCATCATCCTTTTTTCCAATAATTACCTTCTCAATGCCACGATTCATGTAAGAGTCGGCATCTTCAGGATTAATGGAAATAGCTTTGGAAAAATCCCGAATAGCATCTTGATGTTGATCTCGTTTTGAGTAAACGATACCTCTATTATAAAATGCGTCTGAGTTTTTTGGGTCAATGACAATGGCCTGTGTATAATCAGCAATTGCAAATTCATATTCTTCTTGCATACTATGAACAATCCCTCTGTTCACGTATCCGTCAGCGCTCATCTTGTTGTATCGCACGGCATTGTCAAAGTCTTCCAAGGCATTGCCAAGCTGGTTTAATTTCCTGTGTGAGATGCCTCTGTTAATGTAAATAAGTTCATTGGAGCGGTCTTGTGCAAGTAGA
>Ga0222662_1000094_pt1 | contig 83459 bp, 63 predicted proteins | sample AntAcemetagen600_FD_179821 | JGI IMG/M metagenome (GOLD analysis project Ga0222662, IMG submission 179821) | Saline water microbial communities from Ace Lake, Antarctica - #600 | ecosystem: Environmental > Aquatic > Non-marine Saline and Alkaline > Saline | place: Antarctica: Ace Lake... | reverse complement strand
GTTAATTATCCGTAGACCACTTCCCAAAACCCCTAGACAAGACTTTTATGGGAATCGCTATCCTTAGCACCCATTTTGTGCTTGTAAAGTGTGAATGAGTGGGGGTTTCTTGAATAAAACCCACGCTAAAGCCCGTAAATTATCCCCAGAAACCTCCATATCGCATCCGCAAATGTTACTCTTATGAATTACGGGATGAGACGCACAGTAAGCGAGAGCCCAATACCCCCAGATTCATGGCGGTTTACAAGTCTAAAAATTGGAAGGTGAAACCATAGTGAGTTACGGGGGGGGGTTAGGAAATATTTGTGCTGGGTACAATTAGTATTTCTCAGTCATAAACTACTAGTGGGGTTTTGAGTTAATTATCCATAGACCACTTACGTAAACCCCTAGACAAGACTTTTACGGGAATCGCTACCCTTAGCACCCATTTTGTGCTTGTAAAGTGTGAACAAGTGGGGGTTTTCCTGAATAAAAGCCCGCAAATTATCCCCAGAAACGTACATATCGCCTCCGCAAAGGTTACGCTTCTGAATTACGGGATTAGACGCTTAGGAAAGCGAGAGTCCAATACACCCAGATTCATGGGTATTTACAAGTCTAAAAATTGGAAGGTACAACCATATTGAGTTACTGGGGTTTATAGGAAATATTTGTGCTGAGTACAATTAGTATTTCTCAGTCATAAGCTATCGGTGATTTTTCGAGTCAATTATCCGTAGACCACTTCCCAAAACCCCTAGACAAGACTTTTATGGGAATCGCTATCCTTAGCACCCATTTTGTGCTTGTAAAGTGTGAATGAGTGGGGGGGTTCTGAATAAAAACCCGCGAAAAAGCCCGCAAATTATCCCCAGAAACGTCCATATCGCATCCGCAAAAGGTTACGCTTCTGAATTGCGGGATGAGACGCTCAGGAAGCAAGAGTCCAATACCCCCAGATTCATGGTGGTTTAAGTCTAAAAATTGGAAGGTGAAACCATAGTGAGTTACGGGGGTTTTCGGAAACATTTGTGCTGCGTACAATTAGTGTTTCGCAGTCATAAACTACTGGTGGGTTTTTCTAATTAATCATCCGTTGGCCAATTACCGAAACCCCCGCACAAGACTTTTACGGTAATGGCTACCCTTAGCACCCATTTTGTACTTAAAAACCACCAGTAAGTGGGCTTTTTTTGACTCAAATACCCATAGCAAAAGATTGTACGGAGAAAGTGATTTGACTATTGCCTAAAATCAATATTGATTGGAAACCTTTATGGTAAACATTCACTGAAAGGAAGGTTGATTCGTGTAACCGCTTTTCGGAAGCATCAATATGGAACCACCCAGTTTTATCAGCGACACAGGCTATCCCGTTTACACGGACTTGCGAAAAATATTTTCAAGTTTATGAGTATGCTTTCAGACCCCTCTATTCGGAACGAATTGTTGAAATCCAAAAAATAGAAATACCTGAATAGCTTACACATCGTTTATACCGCATCATTCAACAAACCAATTGAATTGGTTGCGGCACAACCTTCTTCTCCCCATTTTTTCTACCTGAAAATACCTTGTTTAAAAAAAATTCGTGCTTGGCTAATTAAAGAATTTATTAATATCGGATTTTTTTCGACACGTTTGTCCTAACCCAATAATCGCTCACAAATCCATAAAAATAGGCCATAACGGTCATGGAAACCTATTGCCTAAAAAATCTTAATAGCCTATGACAAGCGCAGGAAAAACCAATCATTTGTTGAAGTCCGTTCAAACCATTTTTGAAAAACTGAAAGGGTGTAAACTCAATCCTAAGAACAAGCAAAAGGTCTTTAGTTCGATAAGACGTGCAGCGCGTCATTTAATGGAAGAGTTCCAGCTGAATTTTACCGAAGCGTGGCTATTTAGCTTGGTTCTTGTGAATACGATTGAAGGTGATTCGGAGTCGAACCTAAGTGAACTTGCGGAAACATTGGACTCGAGCAAGTTGGAAGTAATGAAACTACTTCCTGTGCTGATTTCCTTGGAGGAAAAAGGACTGCTTCTCTCTGGAGAGAACGGACTCAAAACTCATTCCTACCGACAGTTGTACTCGCCAAGTATTCGATTTTGGATAACCGACCCGGTCTTCAACATGGTCGTATTCGGGAAGCCGAAAGAAAAGATGGTTTTTCAAGACAACATCCATTTTCTAGAATATGTAAGGCATTTAGGTAGCCAACTGAAGCGCTTCCGGATTTCGCAAGCTTTTATGTACAGCGAAATTGAAAACACAACTAGTGTAAATCAAGAACTACCAGTTGTGAGAGTCATACTCGAAAGCGGGGTTTCTGAGCACGAAAGAATCGTTCTATGGCTGTGCATGTTGCATCATATTCAAATGGAGCAATTCAATATGTGTGAACTTACGATTATGACGTTGAGAAAAGTTCGGGACCGCGTTACGGTTTCCATCTCCTTCCGCAATGGTAGCGCGAAACTGATTAAGGATGGCTTCATCAAATTATCGAATGATGAACCGTTTGGCGAAATGATTATTCAGCTTGATGAAAAAGGGAAAGAACTCCTGAACCTGATAGAGCCAGGGATGGGTAAGGATAGGATTTCAAGCAACTTCAGCAACGACCTTTTAATAATGACCAGACCAGAAGAAATTTCGGAAGTGAAACTTGCATTTGGACCGGAATTTCGTGCTCAGTTCGAAAGGTTTATCGACTTATCGAAACAGGAGAACATTGTAGCTATTAAGGAACGGCTAGCCAACAAGGGAATGAAAGGCGGGCTGACTGTGCTTCTAAGCGGCCCTCCCGGAACGGGAAAGACGGAAATGGTAAAGCAACTGGCGCGCATTAATAATCTACCTCTGGTACGAGTGGAAATGAGTGCGATTAAAGCAGGTTTTGTTGGTGACAGCGAAAAGAACGTGAAACGCATTTTCGAATCGTATCGGGAGCTAAAGAAGACAGAAGACAGAACACCCATTTTGCTTCTTAACGAGGCAGATGCACTCATTGGTAAACGTCAGGGTGAATTGGGAGTTAGTAACCCCGCTGTGGTGCAGATGCTGAACGCCATGCAGAACATTCTTCTTCAAGAGATGGAGGATTTTGATGGACTTCTGATTGCGACCACTAACATGGAAAGCAACTTTGACCCAGCATTTTCTAGGCGATTCCTATACAAATTGACGGTTGCCAAACCAGACGAGACCGCACGGTTTCAACTTTGGCAAAATAAGTTCCCTGATTTCACCGACAGCGAACTCCGCGAGCTCGCATCATACGACATGACAGGAGCGGAAATTGAGAACATTGCTATTCAATCTTCATGCGCTGAAATTTTGGAAGAAAAAGACCCAACACTGAATAACGTTTTGCTTCTTATTTTTACCAACCACATTTTCCGACATAATAGTGCTGTTGGATTTAAATTGAGTGCTTAACTAACAAAAGAAGAAATGAACACCGAACAAGTTTTATCCAGTTTATACTCACATCTAATCTCGGAAATCCCTGAGCGGGCGTATGACCTTATAATCGAAAATGATATTCGGGTTGAAAATTTCTTTTCGATAAATACTGGAGTTTATTTGGACAATCTCGTTAAGAAGGGAGATATCAAGTCTTTTCAGTTCCAGCATACCATTTTGCTCGAAAATCCTAGAAGGGTTCACATTGACATAACATTTGTGGACGGTCAAGACCATTCGGTGTTCCTAGAATTGAAGCACTTCTCTATTTCACAGAACCGCGGGCAGGGCAGAGGAATGTCATTTTATACCAGCAATTCAAGAGAGGGAAAGAAAGTTGGGATTATTGGAGACTGCGAAAAACTTGATTTACTAAATCAGGGGGGGCAAATCAACAAAGGGACAAAACTTGTTTGTTGTGCTTTCATTACACCGAAGCCAACTTCCGATCAAATAGACGAACTAAGGCGCAGGGTATCAACGTATCCAGAATTAAGTGGTTGGGATTTGACTCTTCCAATTGATTTTTTAGGTCAAAAACAAAAGCTCGGAATTATCACCCTTCAAAAACTGGCCTGAGAATTTGTATCATGTTGGAGTTATAGAAAGATGGATTTGCTAGACTCTTGTTCGTTTAAATTTGATGAATACGATTTCGACAGCCCATCAGAACTTCATGGGCTTTCGCACACCAAGCGCGTTATGCAATTGGTTAGGCACCTTGGGTTGAAGAACGAGTTACCAGAGTGTATGATTAATCAGGCTTATTGCGCTGCTGTCATTCATGATATGGCGCGAAAGCATGATTATGAGTGCGAGAAGCATGGCCAATGGGCTGTAGAAACCAAACTACCTAGTTGGAAAGAGCGGTTCCTGAAATGGGGTCTTACCGAAGCACAACTGGAGCATGTTGCTTTTGCCGTTCACTGGCACTGCATAGACCGGAGACTCTTTCCGAATTCTGAAAGTTTACCAACACTTTATTTGTTGCAAGATGCTGATGCACTTGACCGCGTGCGTTCTGGAGATCCAGAGAATATTCGTCTCGATTATCTCCACTTTCCAAATTCAGAAGACGAAATTCCCTATGCCGAAAAGCTTTTCTGGAATTTTAACTGAAGAACGCTGAACCCGAAGATTATCGGGGGTTATTCGGATTCATCCGGTAACAGACTTAAAACCTCAACTCGCTCAGCCTTGTTTCTAACGCTCGTTCCTGTGCCCTAAGACTTTCAGCTTCATCATATTTCTGGGTTCGCACAACCTTGTTTTTCAGTTCAACAACAGCCGTCTTTTTACGCTCCGTTTCAATAATCAGTGTTGACCTGATATGCCACTTCAGCCTTCCATATGACCCGCGATCTAGGGCGCGTTGACCGGTAAGCATACTGGTAAAGAAAACGGGAACCTTATTCCATCTGTAAGTTCCAATTTCGTTGTCAAATACAAATGAGAAACCAAGCCAAACATTGGTTTTGCCATCCGGATCAAATCCAAGAAATGTTCTGGCTAGCGAGTTGTTCACAACGATTACCTGTGGTTCTGTGAGTTCAATTAGGCTCTTCGAAACCTCTAACTGTCTCCATATGAAGTCAACGCCTGATTTTGACTTCAAGATGTTGCTTATTTTGCTTTGATTCGTTTCCCGGAAGAACAGCAAATCTAAATGAGTCCAAGTTGTTTTACAGTATTCGGAAATCTCCTCAAACTTCTTGAAATACGGATGTCCGTTATCCTTTTGCAGCAGTTCGTAATTTTCAATGTTCCCGTGATTTTCACTGGAATGGGAAGGATTGATTCCAAGTAAAAGAATGCTTTTCTTCAGCACGCTATTCGGGTAGACAAACATTCGTGGAAGTGATTGGAATTCGGCTTCAGCCAGAAGTTCTTTCAGCAATGGCTCTACTGTGTCCTTTAATGAAATGGGTTCAGGTTTCATCATGTTTTCTATTGTTTACGGGCAAATCTTAAAACTCATCCCGACAACGGGTGTCGGTGGTCTTTTTCTGAAGGCGCATACTACCCCATTGCTTCAAGTTCGCTGATAAGTAGTTCGGTCAGATGTTCGGTATTCAAGCGATTAAGTCTTGTTTCTGTATCTGCATCACCATGCGAATGAATGTATGGCGATGTCCAGACAACCCTCGCAGCCGAGGCATCGGCCGCCCTTTGAATGATATGAACGGTTTCCCCTCTAGTTTTGCAAACCGTCAGTATTACTTGCACATCACGCTCAACCATATCTTGCAGGCTTCTTTCAAGATTTGAATGCTGATTTACAATACCTACACGTACCCCATTTGTTGTAACCACGGCCTCAAAACCCGTCAGTTGCCAAAGCATCTCTAGATTATCCAAAAAAACGCCCTGGTTTCTGAGGGCTTCAGTGATCTCTCTTATTGTGGTTGCTTTCCCACAATAAGATGTTCCATACAGTGCGATTATCAATTCCACAGCCGCAAAATCCGTCATGTCCCAAATAATCTCTAGATCATTCAAAATTCCACGATTCCTTAGAGCTTGGGCCATTTCTCTTATTATGAATGCTTTATCGAAAAAATCAGTTCCACGCAGTGCTATTATTAGTTCCATGATTATTGTCTTTGAACATCATTTGGTTATTAGAACGCAAGGAAAGACTCAGTTGCGACAGGTGGTGACGTGACTTGTTTCAAAAACTAACGACACGTATTGTCGCTAGAACACCAGAGCTTTACTGTGAAGAAATGATGATACCTGATATGAAGAATAATATGTTGAATAATGAAAGGCCTTGGTTCAGTTTAGATTCTTTCGTGTTGGATAAAGAAAGTCAACAAAACATCGAGGTTGTAGACCAATTACTCACATCTGGATACATGGATGCGGATGTATTGATCATAGAAAGTAAGATGGGTTGCGGAGCCACGCATCTAATGTGGGGTGTGGCACAGGAGCTGAAATCGAAAGGCGATGGTCTGGTTTATTGCAATCTGGATTACTGCCACTTAGAACTCCGTAGCGCTGAATCAGGTCAACACAGAACTCGAATTTCGGAAGCAAACAGTTCAGTTCTATTGACCTATTTGGAGGACTGCTCTTATCTGATAATTGACAATTTTTCGGACCAAAGGGTTTTTACAGATATGATTCATCGGTCAAAACACTGGTTCAGAGTAATCCTTATGGATTTCCTGTCATCTGGCGGAAAACTTCTTTGTACCCAAGCGGGTGCCAAAAAGACAAACGATGATTTTTATGAGATGCTGGGAAAGTTCAAAATTTCTGAAGTGCATCTTGGCTTTCCATCAAAGGAAATTCTTGAAAAAATAGCCAAACACCACTTTCCGCTTGAACTTATTCAACAATATGGTCCAGAGGTTTATTGTCGTTCTAAATCCGTGAGAGAGTATGTAAACTTTTTCGTCACGATTGATGCATCGAAAAAACTCAATGGATTCTACGATGTGAAAAACATGCTCAATCGTTACCCAAGAATTCGGTAAAACATCCGTTAGTAGCTCGGTTAGGCCTGACTTCTCAGCTCCTCCAAAATCCTGACCATTGCCAGCGTATCTAGTTTGCAATACTCCAAGAGCGCTTTACGAGTTTTTTCTTCATCACCCTTGAATTGTCCTTGAACCATTTGTAGGAACGTTAAACTTGCCGTTCCACCTTCTTGTATTTCAAGGTCATTATAAGCGAGTTCAGGAACTAAAGCAGGTAATACTTTTTTAATGCTGTAACTGCCCCTCATATCAGCCGTGTAATAATACTTCCGTTGGAAGGGAACAGCAAGGTCTATCATTCGATCAACCATATGGGAAACAGGAGCTTGATATTTAGGGAAATCCCTCGCTATTTCATTTAAACGAGATGCTTCAAACGATTGGTTGTAAACAAGGATGCTACCAGCGGTTCCTATATCCAGAATCAACCTGTCAATCATTGCTGTTCTTGGTTGAGAATCGTCCGATTGTGCTAAAAATTCGAGATGTTTAACGGGAGCACCTGGCTTTTCCTGAATATGCAACGAGTACTGAAAAACGATCATTTGATACGTTTTGCTTTGATCGTATAATGGTATCGCAGGCATTATTGTTTCGAAATCCAAGAAGTACAATGGGTAAACCAAATCCTGAAGGAAAGACCCGATTCCTTCTTGATCAATAAATGTTTGACCACTTCGTTCACATTCAACTTGCAATTGCTGAGAGTCGCTCAATGGATAATCCGTAGGAATATCTTTTATTTCAAGAATTCCCTTGTTGTACAAGTCCCAACTTTTACCGCCAGCCCGCGTCAGATTGAAAACAGAATAATTGGGGACGTGCTTCCAACAATGGCCGGCAAAATCACAACCATATGGATCAAAACAATGACCACCAATTTCCACTTCTGGAATCTCGGTCCCAGTCAAACAATTCTTCTCAACTTTAATCTGTTCTTCAATGAATGGCTGAAGCTCCTTTACCTGTTCGGTAATGTCGTCCCAGGCGAAAAGACTTTGTACATCTAGTTCTCCTTGCCGAATATATTCTGGGTTGAAGTGCATCACGTTCATGGACTGCAACTCTAGCCCTGAGTTGGATATCACCCAATATTGCAAAGCGGCATCTTTTACATGGGTGTCTTTGGTTGAGTTGGTTGATTTCACTTCATACGCGTGCCAACCATCTTTTTTCAAAACAAGAATGTCTAACGCAACCAGAACTTGGTCAAACTGAAACGCAGCTTCGTAAATAGCTGGATGTTTGGAGGCGATAAGTTCCTTTGTTTTATTGATACTTGGGCGGAAATCGTAGTAGGATTCAGGTGTACAGTCAACTCCACTTGGGAAAAGCTGCTGAGCCAATTCACCAACGTTTGTACCTGTACTAAAAATAGACTGCTGTTGAGCTGATAAGTCGTCCTTTAGCTTAGGGAACTTCTTGTGGAGATAGAGCCTTTTCAAGCACTGAGACCCATACATGAAAGTAGACTTGGATAGTATGTGTTTTTCGAATGCCATGGGGTTATTTCTGAGTTTCATTACTTGGTTCAAGCCAATTCTTCCATTTATCAATTCGCTCTACATCTTTGGGCTGGAAATGACTTTTGAAGTAATCATCCGCGTAGCCTGAAACATCATCCAACAAATGCTTCAATAGTTTAGACTTAAGTTGCTCATCAACTATATCAATATCGTAATAGACGTATAAAGGTGGGCCATGAACGGAGTTTTTGAACTCTGCTGCATATGTGCCATTCACTAGGTTATTCATTAATCCATCCCATCCATCTAGCGCGGTCACTTCAAAATGGTTCTGCTCATAATCCCAAAGCTCACCATCATGGTTAACGGGTTCGTTGGTAGCGACAAAGTATGTTTCCAAACCCATTTTATCTGTTGAACATAGGTACCATCTTCGGTAAACCTGGTCTCTCCACCAAAACGCTTCATTCATACTGAGGTATAATGCAGGTTTCGCCTTCTGAAGCCTTTCATTTACCGTTTGACTGAGTTGTTCAGCGAGTTCAAAAATATTATCGGTGGTTTTCTTGATTCTACAAACTTCATGAGAGTATGCGACATTCTCTGTCGTTAGCTGTAATAGGACGTAAGTGTCTTTGCAATACCTCTCATTTCCGTTCTCACACTTTCCGGGCTAAGCACTTTTACGTTTTCTCCCATTTTCAAAATCTCATAAAAGAATTCAGGATTAGTAACCACTTTTATTTCGAACTCGAACCCATCGTTCAACGGACCTATTTCTATTTGAGACTGATGAATTTTCAATGTTCTCAGATAGTTTGCATTGTAAGCTCCAGACCAAAAGCGAATTGTAGTGGGCTCTCCATCTTTATGAAATAAGCCAATGACGTTCGTGAAAATGGCATCCGCAACCTCATTAGGGTTTTTCTTGAATTCCTCAGCTAGTTCGGTTACACTACTAATTCTGTCTAGACCAAAACTCTTTATAATTCCATCCTCAGTATCACGAGCGATGACATACCACCGCTTCCTGAACTGTTTTAAGTACAATGGGCAGATAATTCGTTCTCTTCCATCCTCTTCAAATTTGGCGTGTTCAATGCATAGTTTGTGGTTCTTGCGAATTGCAGGAACAATTCGTGGAACATGATGTGTTCCCTCCGAGAATGGATGGTCGAGATACACTGCCTTTTCATATGATTCCTTGTGCTCTAATTCCCCGCGCATTAACTCAGCCATCATAGCGAACTCCAAGTAGCTTGAAGCCATCTGATCTGCTTCCGGTTCGCTTTCTATTTCGTACCAGAAATAAGGGTGAGAACCTTTGCGCTCAATTTCGAATCCAAGGTTGTAGTTAATATTCTCGATGTCTCGTTCAACGGTACGTTTCGAAATCATCTCTCCAAGGTTGACGAGATATTTATGAATGCCTTTAGTTGATGGTCTTGAATTACGTTTGATGTACTCTACTATTAAATGGTGGCGGTTGTGAATTTTGGTGTAAGCCATTGGTTTAATTTTAAATTACGACAGGGAATGTCGCGATAAATATTTTATTTGGCACTATTGGAAGATGTAATCATTGAACTACGAGGTAATGGAGTCATCATGACCGTCTATGAGATAGATTTAGAAACCCACGAATTCCTAAAACAAAGGGCCGAAAAATTTGGCGAGGACCTGAACCAAGCATGGTTTGACCCTTTTTTCTGGCACCCCAAAGAGATGAAACATTTAAAATCACAGATAAAAAAGAAGCATGAGTACCGAGGGTTAATGTGCGATGATATTTCCTTTATGGAAATCAGAAGAAAGGGAAAGCACAGAAAGAAATACCTGGTGAAAGAGTTGTTGGGAGAGAGTCAGTTGTTTCCAATGGTTAATGTTGTTGATTTGTCTGTGCGGCCAAGCTCAATTCGATGCGTAATAATTGAAATGGTTTTAGCGACTGGATCCATAGCTAAGTACGGAAACGCTTTGAAAAAACCGTTTACTATTAGTGAACTAAGACTTGCCAGATTTTCCTCCAATGTCGGTGTGTTTTTTCTGTATTCGCAACCCACCATTAGCGGATTCAAGATGAACAAGGATGATTTTTTAGTGAGGGGTCAGAGTGTAACATGGATTTACCCAAAATCAAATAACCAGTCCCATGGAAGCGAATAAAATATTGAAAGACTTCAAGGATGAAAACCCACAGCTTGTAGCCTTGAATCCAGAGATTCACGTTGATGAAATCATAGACAGCTCGACCCATAATTGGGTAAAATCTGATATCCCGGTCTACCAAATATCAATAAGACATCCATTTGTATTTGATGTAAGACTGATTCCTTCTGTGTTTAAGGGAATTCCCGTTAAAAATGTATGGGTTGGGCAATTTCCGCCAGAATTCCCATCCTCAAATGAAGAAGGAATCCCTCTTGGGATCTGGTATGCGCCTGAGCGTTACGAAACGTTTGTTGATGGCAACTTATCTATGCTTTCTAAGGAATTGCAAATCCCCAATTTAACGAGGATGGAGGCACTTGACGCTCTAACAGAGGGATTTCAAAAACACAAAGATTGGTGCTCAGTTGGAACATAACAACCTTGTTATGGCAGATGACAATGGTTCTGTATGTTAATCCGATAAAATCGTGATGTTTTAGTTTTGGTGAAAATTGAATCCCTTACCGCACAGGTATCATCGATTCGTAAAAGTAGATAGTAAAGGCATGCTATCAGAGCAGAGGTTTAACCTACCGTCCTAGCAGACATGGAGAGTGAAGGAATAATCCCTCAGTCTATTATCAATTCGTCAATTAACTCATTAGCTATATCAATACGATTTTCACTGCTCAAAACTTCTAATAGGAAATCATCACCTTCACTGACGAGATTGTATTTCTGAACGACAGAAGGGTCAATTGCAAAATCATCAACCGATGAAAGTAGCCATCCTTTTTCCACACAACTTAAATTCAACTTTCCATTCACGTTTAACCAACTTAAATCTGAGAATCTCCCGGGTTTGAGCCCTACCCTCGTATCGTTTATGAACAAGTATTTAAGAGCAATTATATATGGGTTATAATGATACGAGTGTAGCGGTTGTTTACCAGAGTTCCCGAGGTGGTTAATTTGAAAGTCGGCATTCTCCGACCATGCATATACATTAAGGTTTCTGAATTTGTTTCCACAAATAGCACTATACCTGATGAAGTAATAACGCCAATCTTTTGTATCAGAGACAAAGCCATCAATAAGACTCGCCAGCTTCTCTTGGGCTTTGGTTCCAGAAGCTTGACAATATGCTATAAGGAACTCGTCTAACTTGTTGGAGACAATTGCTCTTTCTGTTTTCTCCGAGGTTGTCAGTACTCGATTCCAATGGTTTTTACACCCAAAAAATCGAATCTTCCCGAGGGTAGAGTAATCATGCGTCTTAACAGAATAATCACCTATTGTAAGAAACGCACGAATAATTGAAGAGTCACGTTGATTATCGCTCCAAATTTCCAGAAACGCATCAATTTTATGCTCAATATTTTTGCTATCCAGCTTGAAATTTGAAAGATTACCAAGTAATTGTGGGTGGTCTTCAAGCTGATGAACTCGAGATTGAAGTGATGGGTTTCGGCAAATTAAGGCTGCCTTTGATTGCTCGTGAGCGATAATATCCTTCGCGAATCCTGTAAACTGATTGAGCGAAAGAATCTCGTAAGCTTTCTTGTCCGAAGACAATATTTGCTCGGAAAATGAATCAATGAATGAGCAGTAATTTGAAATCCTCGTTAAACGCAAATCTGGAGCATACTCAATACGTTTCTTTTGATTTTGTTGTCTAGAGCCAGCCAGCATGTTTCTCACTATACGAATCAGAGTTCTTAAATTCTCATCAACAGGACGTTCAGATTTAATGCTGTACGCTAGAATGGAATAAAAAACAACCTTGTCCTTGACCTCAAATCCGATGTCAGTTATTGCCCGAAGAAAAAAGTCGTTTTCGTATTGATCGAATGTCGGCACTCCTTGGAAGACGTTTTGAAAGAAAGCGCCAACATCCTTTATTGAAGACAAAAAATCCAAAGAATCAAACAGGAAATCCACATTCTCCTTATCGGAGAATACGCCATTCAAAAACTCAAAATCTTTTTTTAGCTCTGCACTTGTGGCAGTATCATTCTTTCGAAAAAACAGAAATTCCGCAATGAAGCTGATAAAACGGTACATCTCTTCATCAATTGCACTGTTGGTCTTTTTCCGATAACTCCAGAACAAATCCATCCAAGAAGAATCAATTTTGAACGAAAAATATTGCTGATAGCTAACAGTACTACCGTCAAACTCCCGCGTAGCATCTGTAAAGTTTGTTTGCTTGGATGCCAGAAGACTCGAAAATTGTGCCTTGAAGTTTTCAAAAGGGGTCAACGGCTTTCCCCTTGAATTCATCTTAATGTATAATTCGTCAGTCAGTTTGAATTCATCAGATTTTATGTCAATAAAATCAAATGTGATTCTTTCTTCTAAGACAAGTCTTTGCCAAACCAAGTTCGCATCGGTCATTTCCACCTGAATCGTATCAATCATGGTAAGCATTGACTTGACTGTTAAGTCATTTTTCCAAGAAGCCATAAACCAAGGTGCATCATAAATCTGGTCACTTAAGGTCTCATCTTCCTTAAAAATGATTCGGTTCTCTACCAATTGGCTACAAAACCTTTTCGATGACACTCTGGTTTCATATGTGAACTTCGAAAGGCGGTTTTTCACCTCCTCATCCAAATGACCCTCAGTGCGAGGTGCCAAAAACCAATGTAGGAGCCATAATGTAGTAAGCCTTTGCTGACCGTCCAACGGAACAAACACGGATTCATTCTCGCCAATTGACTCTGTATAACCATACACAAAATCCAGGTTCAAGCCAGACTCATCATCAAGGCATGCCTGCAATAATCTTTGAACGAACCCCCTTCGTATATCCTCTTCACTTTCTCGACCCTGTGCATAATCACGCTGAATCTGAGGTATCAAAATCTTATACTCTTGAAGTAGAGAGTTAAGTGTAAATCTCATTTTTTACTATTTGGAATTTTGCCAATAAAATACTCGTATACAGACCTAATATCATTTAAGTAGCTCGTTCGGTCCTCGGCAGTCCAGTAGAAATTATTGGCGGGATATTCCGTGTAAGCTTTCATAAAAACATTTCTTGTGCATATTGGAACATAAGCCCCTTCAACCTCCCGTTTTTTGATTTTCTCACGTTTAACATCAAATACAGAATTACTAAGCATACTATTCGTTGCTGAATCCAAAAGGCAAAGGTTTTCCAACCGGTGCTTTCTTGATTCACTTGAATCTTCTTGTGTATCGATGGCCTGATAAACATCATCTACCAAATCCTCGAACTCCTGATTATCAATATCGGTAGCTACGAGAAGCGTTTCCATTCGGCTCAATAAATCCGCGTCTACAGGGTTCATCCTTTTAAGAGAACGAACGTGGTCCCGAATCCACGACCTTTGACCTTCCAAGTCAGTTATTGTAGTTGAGTTTCGAGCATGTATATGCTCCAAACTCCATTTTTCATGTCGTTTTGTCTTTTTATACAGACTGAAGGGAAACCGAGCTTTCTCTTTATCACTTTTAAGTGAAGCATAAACGTTATGGAGAAGTAAGATGTCAAGTATTTCTTTCCGATCGTGGCTGCTCTGATCTTCGTTCTCATAATTCAGATTATCCAAGTTAACTGTGATTTCTGAATCGTCTTGATTTTTTCTCTTCTTGTCAATTAACACGAATTTTCCGATTTCGGCTTCCAGCTCTTCAATGAGTTTCTTTTTCCCAAGAAGCTTGGATTTAGTTATGGTGTCGTCAATTATGTTGTTACCGCGAACCGCAATCAAAAAACCAATGTAGTGGTACAATTCCCTATTGGAATACCATTCCTTGAAATACTCAAAGTATGTGGTTATTTGCTCCCAGACAGTTTCCACTACTTTAATTCTACTTATCTGTTCTCCGTTGATACCATTGTCCAAAAGGTCTTGTACGTATTGTGATAGAATGAGGAACGTGGCGTGCTTCTTTGGGTCTGATTTGAAGTATTTTTTCTCCTTCTGAAGATTTTTCGCAACTAAATCAAAAATGAATTCGATATGAGTCGGTTTCTCATTGCCACTGTTGCTCAAAAAGAACCAGAAGCCTTCTTCCTGCAACGCATATTCAATGCGATCCCACTCTGTAGCGATTTCAAACAATCGCATACCGATATATTTAATTTCGTCCTCATCATACTTGTCTTGTTGTAGTAAAAGGGCTTTTATGAGTTCTGCATCCGTTAGTGGAATCTTCCCAACATTGAGTCTTATGAAAACATCAATGGGTTTCGTATCTTCCGCAGGAACCTCGTAGCGTATGAATCGGACATTACGATTTCCTTTACCAATATCATCCATAAGAATGGGTACAAGTTTCGACTTTGCTCCTGCATGTTTTTCGTCAAGAAACCACTCGTCTATTGCCTGATAGGCTTTGCATATATGATAATAGTCGATGTTGGTTTCATCAATTCCTTTCTTGAACTGCTGTTCAATCAAAAACTCTTCACTCTTCTTACGGGTCTCATATTTCAACCGGAATAGTGGCTTGTTGTAATTGTCCTCCTTGCGTTTGTCTTCAAGATAGACCAACAACAGATACAAGGTTGTAAGGCGCTGTTGTCCATCTAAAACGTCAAAGCATTGCTTGGTCTCATTCTTAAAGCCATGCTTGGCCTCATTCTTCTTTAACACGATGGGCTGAAGACAGTAAAAATCTCCGCTTTCCCTGTCTTTACTAAAAGCCCAAAGATCATCCAACAGTTCATGAACCTCTTGTTCTTCCCAGCGATAGCCGCGTTGGTAATGGGGGATATTGAAAGGTTGATCGAAAAATGAAACCAAGGATTCTGTTTTGCTCATCTAATTTCAGTGCTTCGTTATTAAACCTTCAAAAATGTCATCTCACAAGACTTACACTTTCTAAGAGTCTGATCAAAATCGGCAACATTAAAGCGCCCCTCAATTTTCTCGAAAATATCAAGGCCTCGCCCTAACGTAATCTTCCAACCATTGTCGGCTGCAATAAACCTGTCGTGGTGTTGTTCCATGCGGAAGGTTAATTGTATTCCCAAGGCCTGAAGATTGCTCTGAATTTCTTCAAAGTAGGCTATTGAATCTGCCATATATGGCTCATCATTCCATGACACAACCTCAAGGTTTATCTCACTCTCTGGATTTTTAATGTTGCCTAGCATCACGCAAAACTCCATGAGATTTTTGAATTGATACGGCAACCGGATGTAAGGGTCCTGAATGGTTATGTGGGTCGCGCCTCGCAGGTAATCTGCAAATAGCTTCTTGTACGAAATGCCCGTTTGGTTGTCTTTGAGAATAACTTGATGAGGCGCTAGTTTGACAGCTGGTGTCGGTCGAGACTCTACGGGTTTTTCTTCTTCCTCATCTTCTTTTTGAACCTGTACCGCAGCCTGGTAGTTCAGGTTTTCAAGTGTTTCTGGTGCATGCTCCTTACCACTTGCAAGAACTGTGTACTTGAAATCAACGCGTTCTGATGCAAAAGTTTCGTCAACTATGTAAAGCTGATCTTTGACTCGCTTTCTTCCTTCCACAGCAAAATCAAGTAACTCAAGCAATTCGGCATCCGTCATTTCCTGATGAGGATAAATGATCTTAGCCAATCCTGAAAAAGACTTTCGTACTGCCGTTTTATCTCTTGTGGTGAGCGATCCGTCCAGCTTGACCTTACCGTCCAGCATCGGTGAGTAATCAACCCTTCGCAATACTCGCAACAGCTCTGCCAAGTAGTCTACTATGAAACCGTACTCAATGGAAAATACCGATGATTTTAGAATTCGAACTTCCCATCCTGGAATGTACATGTGCATTCGGTCCAAGAAGGCTCCTTTGATATAGCCCTCTGGTATAGATTCGAACAGGTGGGAGTTCTTGAGCATATAAGGGACGTTGTGCTTTGTATTTCCCACAAAGGCCATAGATGCGGTGGCTTGATAGGTTTCTTTTCCTCGGTTAAAACTCTGATTGGCCATGTAGTTCTGCATGATTTTCACCAAGTCGCCATCTGTTTTTTTACCTCCAGCTTCTTGCTCAAATTCATCGAGCGCTACTACATCCCAATAACCGACCAATCCAATCTTATTCCCGCTGTTATTTACAAAAAGACGCGCCTTTGATACATCACCTCCAGAGACAAGAACGCCATGTGGAGATAGCTCAGAAAAGATGTGCGATTTACCGGTTCCCTTTGGCCCAAGTTCAATGAAATTGTAGTTGTTTTCTACATGCGTAACTAAGCGGGACAATTGTATGAACTTGTCACGTCTACTGAAGTATTCTGGGTTAAGTCCAATGCTATGCATCAGCAGGTCTAGCCATTCGTCAGTGGTAAACGCTTTTCGAGACTCCTTGTATTCGTCCACGTCTACATTCGCTACTTGGATAGGTTTAAGGTCAATTATAATCCAGCGCATTTTGACGTCATCCGCGTGAGAATAGCCCATACTGAGAATACACCACACTCCACCGCCACTCAAAAGCTTTTGGTTCTCCATAACCATGGCATCAGAAACAGGAACACCTTTAATTCCCAGACTGGAAAACTCAGCTTCATAAATATTGGCCTTGTCGTTAAGGGTCACGCTGATTTTGTCGATGATCTTGTGACTCCCAGAATCCCGAATTTTCGCTTTTACAATCTCCGCATCGGAACGGTGAACGTAATTGTCCCTGATTACTGAACGGACCTTCTCTACTCCAGCAGTGATAATCTCCTCGTCATCTATGGCGCAATACTGGCCAAGTAAGTATTCCAATACATAAGCCGGTACTGGGTTGTTTCCTTTGACCAGAGCAGCAAGGTCTTTTCGGACAACTTTACCTTCAAAATGGTTGAGAATTTTTTGCTTCAGTTCCATTAGAAATCAGTTTGAATCAATGTTTTGTTTTCTACTCGTTCTTCGATGATTGGATTAAGTGCATCATCGACATCAAATATTTTCAGCTTCAAGAAAGACTCTCCAGAAGCTTCAGGTGCTATGGTCAGTTCAGTACGCGCCATTCGATCGCTTGGAGATTCTGACGTAAAGTTGAGTGCAATCGTTTCCTTATTACTAACTAAGTCGTTATTGCGGTATAGACCAACAGTCACGGTTCGTTCTTTCTCCAAACGAGACACCTCAGACTCCTGCAAGATGTCCACTTTTAGAATATTGGACACAATCCGAAGTCCTGTTCTTTTAATGAGCATCGGCTTCACTTTCTTGGTCACTTCAACTCGTTTTCTAGAGCTTTCGATGACTGGAATCACCAATTCTTGTAGACTTCCACCGCAGTGAACGAATTGATGGCCGACTCCTTGCTTCTTGTAGCGGTTAACGGATGCAGGAATATTGACGAACAGCTCCTCTTTAAATGTGGTTGTAGCCGATAAAGGCACCGAGTAGCCGAGGTCGTAATCCAGTTTTGAATCCGTGATGAAATAACGGTTGTGAGAGTGGATGGTGTCGGCAGATGGAATTGTCTCCTTATCCTTTTCTTCTATTTCTCGGTCATTGTATAGAAATCCATGATCAGCAGTCAAAAAGACCTTTGCGACATTGTTTGTTGCGTGCAGATTTTTGACTAAAAGCTTGAGTTCACTTACCGCATCAACGACCGCATCAAATGCTCTACGCTCAGATGCTTTTTTGTCCCCCGTTGCATCAATCACGTCATGGTAAACATAAACGAGCTGCTTTTTGAATAACGCACGTTTTTGTTCCTGATTCATCCCTTCTAAGTCTGAAAACTGAACTGCCGTAGAGTCCTTAACCCTTAATTGAAGAATTTTGCTGCGATTGTCAGTTCCCGAAGAGCTGATTCCGTCAATCGAAATCTCTCCACCATTGAATTTGCGAGTTCCAGGTAGTAGTTGACTCATTCCCACGTTGGTTTTCGATGGAATAGAAGCCAACATGTGGCGCATTTCTGCTGTGTTCTTAGGGTCGCCATGCATTTCTGAAAGCAACTCTTGAGCAGCTTCATAACGAAGAGCATCTGAAATGATAACCACAATTTTCTGATCGAGGTTTGCCACTTCTTTCTCGTAGAAGTCGTACTGCTTTTCAAGCTTAATCTGACTATAGTCAAAATTGAAATGGTTCAAACATTTCAACCATTCCCTGTTCAACAGGTCCGTGTGTTTCTCGTAAAGTCGATTCAGATTTTCGTGTACCTGCTCTAGTTCAATAAACTTCGGAATCTCCGTTTGGTCGAGCGATTTATACATGGAAATCCCCTTGCGGTAAGCACCATCTATCTTATACCAATGCTGAGTGTAATTCTCAACATATTCTTCTGGGCGATCGAGGATATAGCCTTTGGTCTTATTAGTGTAGCGATGAATCTTAGCGGTTTGAACCAGGTACTTGAGCGTAGATCTAACTGCTGGTTCAATATTGGGCTGAAGCCCGATGGTATCTAGACGTTGGATGACGTCTTTTGGTGAACCAGAAATAAGAGCTTCCAATTTCTGAACAATTGCCCAGATCATCTCCGTATTGTATTCAGAAAACTCCGTACTTTCTCCATATACATCAACCAGAACATTTCCCTTAATGTCCTTACTGGCAAGGCGCATGGCTTCATCAAACTTGTCAGAAACACTGGTGTTTCGGTCGGCTTCCTGTAGTAGCTGATTCAATCGAGTAATCAGTGTACTATCCGTGATTTTGTACTTGGAATAAGGATCGCTTGAGCTAGCCGAATCCAGATTTTGCGTCAAGCGGTTATAAAGCACGCCTCGCGCCACTTCTTTCAGTGTACTTTCCGAAAGCGCATCAACGAGAACACCCGTTGTGTCTTTGATTTTATTCAGCACCACATCGGCAAAACCGAGATCTTCTGCCTTTTTAAAGCAGCGGGCTAAATCCTTATTGTCTTCATCAACCGATAAGGCAATCATTTTGGCGACCAACAATGGCCAGTTCTCCAATTTTTTGAACTTCAGAAAAGTGGAAACCAGTCCTCGTTGCAATGTGGGTTCCTCCAAGTTTCCAGCGGTGAGTATTGGCTTACAGACCTCCTGCACACCAGCAAACTTCAGTTCTTGAATGTATTTGGATACCAATGATTTTTGGTGACGCTGCAACCCGAACTCCTCCATAAAGCCACCCACATCATCCAACTGCATTTCCTTGTTTGCAATGAGAAGGCCTAAGAGCGGAAAACGATGGTAAGCTTCCTCATCATTGGGCCGTGCCATTGATAAATACAACAGCACCTTGTCTCCTACAGGGCGATCTACTAACTGGCATTTGATGGTGAAAGGATTATTCTCATAGAACACCACATCCACATCGGGTATGTTGAGTGTCTTCACCTCTTCGAGATAATCTTGCCCCTCATCAAAGAAGAACAGTATCCGCAATTGAGGGAAACGCTGAAAATAACCGACTACCTTTTCTTCAATCATCTTACTTAATCTTTGCCACTACGCTTTCAAACAGTTTGTAATTGGCCGTAACGCCATCATCAAGATCAATCTTGATCTGCTCATCCGCCACGTTCTTCAGCTCCAAATCGTAGGCTTCGCATTCTACCACATCCTTACGCACCTGATCCAAGCGTTTGGCCTCCTGAGTACTAAGTGAGCTTTCACGATCTGTGAGCATGGCCTCTTCCGAACGTAATTTCTTGATGTGTTCCAACAGGTAGTTGGCACGAATCTTCTCTGCAGTGAACTCATTCATGCGGTGCATGTACACCAATACTTGAAAAGCACCTTTAGCAGAACTGAAGAGCCAGTAAATCGGCTTCTTCTTGTACATATCGCAGTGGTACTTATAGAAACCTTTGACTAGGAACTTCTCCAAATCCTTGTTCAAACAATCCTGTATGAAGTTGATGTTCTCCGTGCGGTTGTTCTGCCCCCAAAGGGTATCGAGCAACTGATAGAACTGCTGCAAGGCGTCATCTGGGAAATTGCCGTTGCTACCCATCAGTGGCAAAATGGCATCCTCGTCTATGAGGATCATGCCACCGTTGTAGCTGTAGCTGGCCAACTCTTCTTTGGTAGGATCTGGATGGGCAATATTGAGCCCTGTTTTGTCTAAGCGATAACGCCCCATGAATAGACCGATGGCATAAGAGATAAACTGTGAAATAACGTCACTTCGGTCGATTGGAAGTTCAATGGCCTCTTTGCCTTTTTGCCGGAAGGTAGATTCCAACGCCTCAAGTTTGTTTCTATTCAACTCTTCTTGTAGGATGGTAATATCCTTCAGAGGAACCTCTGGTGTAAGCTCATCTTCCAGGCCGTAGATGTCTATTAAAATGCGATTGATTTCTTCTTCATAGATAAGGAGTTGAAAGAAGTTTTGCTTGACTTTGTATTGCCAAGCGTTGTATGCTAATTCAATTGATTTTGATTTGTTTAACAAAGGGCTTTGCTCAAAATCCCAAGAGCCCTCACGAGAGTCCCAGTCAATCTTAGAAACATTTACAGCTTGTTCAGAAAGGTTTATAATTCCATTTTGGTGTAGTATTTCGCTATCCACCGGAAAAAAACCTACGTTGCCTGATGTTACATTTAGCGTAGGGCACAGAATTTCAATGACTTTTTTAGTGACGTTAGAATTCAAAATTGCTAGCCCGCACTTAAGATTATTGTTTTCTTTGGAGAAAAAGGAATCACCAGCTTGGTCAAAAATAAAACCAGTTGGAAAATATCTGGCAGAGTAACCATTTGAAGCGATTCTATTCCAAGTGCCGCCTTCCTTAAAATAAAACTGTTGATTTCTTAATACTGAACTGTTATGACTTTTTATCTCAAGACCATCATTTTCCCACAGCAGTAAATCTGAAAAATTACCAAACCACTTTCTCTTATCTCCTCCATTCACGAAATGAAACCATTTTTCGTTGATTTTTTCACTAGACACTTCTTGCCACCGTCTAACAAACCTTTTGTTATCCCCAGTTTGCATTCCTGTTGCTGGCGTAAAGAAATCACTGAATTTGTCCTTAGAAAACACGTTGAGCATGTTTTCTGTTACCCAATACGCAATCGGGCTACCCGGTACTTTGGCAAAGTTGATTTGTGGGATACTGGGGTAAAAAAGCTTAAGGCCAGACTTGGTTCCAAACTCAGGAATTTCTGAAACTCCATCTTCACTACGGTATTGTTTGAAATCGTACTTGTAGCTTTCGTCTCCATTGCTGTATAAGAACAACTTCTCAATATCCATGAAATAAATGTGCTGAAAATTTCTTTCGTGCAAACGGAAGTAGCTTCCAAGGGAATTTTCAGTGGTAGATTTTTTGATTGAAAAAGCAACTGAGCCGAAATCAATTCCGAAAATACCTCTACCCATATGAAGAAGACTATCGATGCTATAGTTGTCCAAATAGGACTCTCTCAGTTTCTCAAATGAAGACAGGAACAACCAAGACGGCAAGTTAATCAGCGCAAAACGCGCATGGTTCAAAGTCAGGTTAGGAATAACCTCCATAAATACCGTCATCAAGTCGGATTTGGTGATGGGGTAATTCGCATTCACGTAATCCTTCAGTGCGCCATTCATACTCTTCTGGCCCATATAAGGCGGGTTGGCAACCACGCAGGTGTACTTTTGGGTGAGCATAAGCAGCACAGGAACGAACGGCTTTGTGCCTTGGAAGACGGCCTCTTCATTAAAGTCGCGGTTGCCGTTTCCAAGTCCCTCAAAACGGGATTCAATAAACCTCCTGGCATCTTCACTCAGCTTCAGTTTCATAACCGAGCCCAAGTTTTTGGCCTGTTTCATTAGACGCAATGCATCATCCAGTTCTTCTATGTAGGCCGTTCCTTTTGTGCCCAAAAAGTCCTTCACCTCTTGTAAAGAGAACTCGCGTGCTTCGGGCATGGCATACACATGTGGCAACCAACCTTTGGCAAATACATCGCGGTAGTGGCTGGCGGCCTTCAGCAGAATGGCAAAGGTTGCCAGTTGTGCGGCTCGGTCGTCAATGTCCAATCCAAAGAGGTTGTTCTTCAGTATGCTCTCCACAGCCTCTTCGGGCGTGTAGTATTCCTCCATGTACATCTGGTACAAGAGGTCAAAACCTTCCACTAGAATGTGTCCAGAACCCGCAGCCGGGTCAATCAATGTCAGTTCTGCCACGTCATTGATAATCGGCTCACTTCTCCCATCACTTTCGTTCTCCACCAGATACTTCATCTGGTCCCTCAGCTGGCTCTTGGGATGTTTGTCCAACCAGATTTTGCCAGCGGTGTTCTCAACCATGTATTTCACTATCCAATTAGGCGTGAAAATCTGCGTGGCCGCAGGTATGTCTTTGGCCTCGGCCTTTTTGTTCTTTTTAAAGGATGCAAAGACCTCATCCTTTCGCTCAGAGATATAGAACTGGTACAACCAACCAATGAGTTCCACCTTCTGGTAATCATCATCAGAGATGGCATCAGTGGTATTGAGCAGGTGTAGGAAACCGCCATCCTGCAACATGTTGTCTGGTAGGAGGAGCTCTGTGTAATCGTCTAGCTTGCCGAAAACCGTATTCAGCGTTTGGTTGCTATGGCAATAACCCACCAGCAGTAGTGCAAATGCCTCTTGGTCTTTGCTGTAATCGCCAATTACTTTCCTAAGCCGTTCCTGTTCCTTATCATTCAGGTAAGCGTACTGTCCCTGTCGGGCACGTTGGAGTAGCTGTGGCGTGTGTTCCATTCCTTCCACATAATCCAACTGGTTTTCGGCATACCCGTTTTTGGCCAAAATATTCATGGCCATCATCCGGTTAAACCAAGTATAGGCGGCTTCTTCCACCACTACCTCAATTCCTTTACGACTAATGGCTGATTTAAGTGCGTCCCACAGCTTGGGTACACTAGGGTCATCAAAGGGCACTCCACGCAATAGGTAACCACCAGATATTTTCTTTGGTTGATCAAGAACATTGCCTTCATCATCAAAGCCCCAATACAGGAGCTTTTGGGCTACTCCATCAATCAATAGGTTACGCGATTGCCGCGCGAAGGTCTTCGTGTTCATTACTTCAGGATGATGGTTTTGTTCTCTTTCAAAAGCGCAAGCATGTCGGTACGCACATGGTCGATGTAAGTATTCATTTCCGCTTCATTGGAAATGGTTGCGGCCTTGCTGGAAACGTAATAGGTTTCAGGCTCAGCAACCGTAGCACCAGCTTTAGTTGGTGTAGCTTCAATAAGCTTCTTCAGCTCTTCCGATTTGAAGTTTTGTGCACCAAGACCGCGAGACCTTAACGAGCTAATGGAATCGGTCGATTTTATGGCGTTCAGGACATAATCACGCTCAGAAAAAGCAGAGCGGTCTACCTTTCGTTTGATGGCTTCTGCTTCCAACTCATCGAAAATGAGATTGTATTGCTCGGTTACTTTTTTGCGTAAGCCCTCAATCCATTCTTTCAGTGCTTCAACCAGTTCGTCCGTGGCCTTGCGTGCATGTCGGAATTCCATGCGTGGGTCTTCCGATTTCAGGCATTCACCCACCTTAAAGGCTTTGTCCTGTTCCACTTTCGGAAGCTCGGTGAAATTCTCTCGATTGGCTTTGTAAAATGCCAAAATACGGTCGAATTCTCTGATGCTGTTGATCGCGAAGTCCTCTATTCCCTTGGCTCTGTCGAATAATTCTTTGTACGTAATCTGGCCATCAATAAGATTGGAGAATAAGATTTTCGGATCACGGATTCCTGACCACGTTCGTAACTGTTGCGCGGCCTGCAAGAAAGAAGCGCCAAAAGGGTATTTGCCATAGAATGAGCTTTCAAGGCTCGCGTATTTATCCTCCAACTTCTTAAGTCGAAGAACGAGACTATCGTACAATTCACTTCCATCAGTAGAAGTCGTTAGATTTTCGTTGAAGATGTGCTTGTAGGCCTTTACAGCATTATCGAGGACGGTTTGATCAATGTCTTCACCCGTAATGACTTCACATGACATGCGCTCCGCAGTATTTACGGCCTTATTGATAAAGTCCACAACCGAATATCGAGGCTGTCCTTTGTAAACAAACTCTCGCTTTTTCTTCTTCACTAAATGAACCAAAACATCCAATAAAGCCTCAGCTCTCCAACCGAAAGGCTCGGTTTCAAACTTGTTTACCAGGTCATGAACCGTGATGGAGTTATTGTAAGTGGTAATGAAGTCATTCACGACTTGCTCAGCTGGAGTTAGACTTTGGGTCAACACTTGGGTATCGGCTGCCGAGGTTTTCAATTCCTGCTGAGTACGGGCGTAATCCTTACACAATTTGTGGTTTTTGTAAAGGCCACTCAAATGGTGTTCGATAAGATTGTTCAGCCTGTCACTCGGTGCTGTGCCGTTGATATGGTCTGGTTCCAAGACCATGTTCTGAGAAATGAACTTGGACTCTGCGAATCGTTGCTTGATACGGTTTTCAATCCGGATCTTCAATTCGTTGTTCCGAACCTTAAAGTTTTCGTTTGTTCTAACCCTTTCACCAGTTCCTCCTGCTCCATTGTTGATGAAGTATTTGTTGGTTTTACAGTGCCAATCAAGATCTTTTCTCAGGCTTTCATCCTCATTGAACCACTCATTGACGCATACAACCAAGTCCTTTTTGTCAAAGTCAAGTGCTTTGGTCTGAATAGGTGTTTTATCAGTGAGAAGAATGATAAGGTCAAAATCTCCATTTCGTAAGAACTCCTTTCCTTCAACGGAGTAGCCCACCTTGAAGTCGTTCTGTCCGAAAGTGAATTTTGGGTTTACGCGAATAATCGGTCTAAGAATACCATCAAATGTGCTCCAGCGCTCATCCAAATTTACCACCTGTTCTTTAATGACCGTCTGAACATCCATTTCATCCTCGTTGAAAAAGAAAAAGCTTCCCTTCTCCTCCCGAATGATACTTCCCTCAACCAGTTTGTCTAAAACACCTTTAATTCGCTGTTGCAACTGCATCTTATTCTGATCCAGTTGATCCATCAGCAAAACAGTGAGATTATCAATAGTGGAAGGGAATGTCTGGCGCTGTGTTTCCAGTAGGTTCGAAATCATAAAGAGCACCTTAACCACGCGTTGTGCAAACTCATCTCCCGTTACGTAATTGAGCTCCAGTCCATTCTGGATGGCTTTTGCTCCCCGATTAGTCAAGTTGGTGTGAAACTGTTCGTTGTAAAAGGCATCGAACGGAAGAAAGACTCCAACCTCTCGCTCAGCATTTTTCTTAGCAGTGAAATGCGTGATTCCGAGTACAGAGCGCTCGTTATCCTTCACCTCCTTAATTACATACCGTAACTGCTGAAACGCTTCGAAAACATGTGAAATCAGTTTGAACTGGTATGGAACAAACGGGTATGCGGCAATGAACTCATCTTCACTTTGGTATCCTTTGTAAAGTTCATGGCTGATCTTGAATTGATTGTCGATATAGTCTGTGTTGCCGCGGTAAAGCGTGGTCAATTCCTCAACACCATCGCTATTCTTGTCAAGCACCCTACGTTGAGTGATGATAGCGGCATCATTGCTCTGTAAAGAAATCCGAGTGTCAAATCGACCTAGGATTTTACCAAACTCATCCTGAACATCGGTAACGCCATCTGCACCAACAGAAACCTCATCAAGGGTTTGTTGTGCCGTGCAGGCAATCCATACCTGGTTATTACAATCCTGACTGACTCGCTCAATGATGTTTTGAAAGTTGAGCAGGATTTCTTTGTTCGAACCGATATACTGAGAGACCTCATCAACAAGAAATAACAAGCGATAACCGTTGTCCTTGTTCTTTAAGAATGTCTTTAACTCTGGAATCAACGTTGCACTGATTCCAATCGGATAACTTTCGGGGTTGGACAATTTTGAGTGAAGAGAACCCGTGTCTAGACTCGGGCACACGGACTTGGCGATCTCAAGCACATCATTCAATTGAAATGCCGCAATCTCTGCTGCATCGGTATCCCAATCAATTTCCAGATCAGCTTGTATTTTTTTCTTGAACTCGTCCAGTAGACCTTTTTGGTCCAAAGGTTTTTCAAGCAGAATCGCTAGCGGAATGTCCTTTGAATTGTATCCTCTGAACTTATTGAACATGTTCAGAAAAATGCGCGTTAAACGTTCTTGACTTCCATCATCCGTTTCATCTTCCACGTTGAACATGATGTCTTCGCAGTGTGATGCCCCTACACGTTTTTGCAGCAATTTCAAGTTGCTAACCGTGATGTCGTGCTTCTTTCCAGAAGCCATTGAATCATACTTTTCTACCCCTTTCAAAAGCACTTCGAAAGCAACTTGTGAGGTCTCCTTATTCAACAAGTAGTGTACATACTTGATGAAGTGCGACTTTCCAGAACCGTAGTAACCATTGATCCAAATACCAGTCTTTCCTGACTTTTGATTCAACACGGCATCGAGGATGACAAAGAACTTTTCAATCAGCTCATCAGTGAATACGTACTCCTTGATTTCGGCTTGGACCGTGTCTTTTTCACCATCGCTGACAACAACAGCAGGGTTTATGTGCCGAAAGATGTCTCTGTCGAATATTTCCTTGATCAGCATGCTTTATTCATTTATCAGTTTAATCGCCCTGTATAGGTTCTCGTCTTTCAATAGTCCGAAGAGGCTGTAATATGTCTTGGCTTTGCCCGGATAGAACATGATTAGCTTGTAGTCTTTTATGTACTTCTCAAAATTGTTCATGAACCGACTTGCCCGTACATAGGGAAACGCCTTCCCAAACCCTTTGACAAATACAAATGCAACTTGATAGTCATCTGCATTATTTAAATGGTCTGTTATTTTTTTGTCGAGCTGTTTCATGAAACGAGGCTCATAAGCACCTTGCTTTAGCGCTTTGTCTACGGCCTCAGGCTTATCGGTTTCTTGTTTGGTGTAGAATTCGAGCTTAGTCATCTTGCCAAATTTCTCAGAGCGCAGAAAACTTCGATATTCATCGAAGATGTCGATGAGCAAAACATCCAAGTAATTATTCGGTCGAAAGAGTCGGTTTTTGATGTCCAGAAGCTCGGCCTCAATTTCATACTCCTCTTCAGGATTGTAGGTGTACATGTACGCACGAGAGAAAAGGTTACCGGTTTGGTAATCTTGAAAATCTTTGTCGCTTAGCTGGGTGTATAGTTCGGTAACTGTCATTATTGCTACTTAAGAAAGCCAGATTCTAGAAACCAAGACTCTTTCCCAGATTGGAAATAGTCACGAAACGTAATTGAAACTTCTGTTGGTGAGGTAAGTCGTTCCTTACTCAATAACCCTGCATCCTTGAGCATTTTTCTGTATTGAACGTTGATTTTATATTGTGTCTTATCTGACCAAGACGCGACTTTTTCATCACGAGTTGACAAATCATCCAACCACATTTTTACATCATAATCTTCTAGCCCAGAACCGACCTTATACTTATTTAAAGTAAGATCCAAGTGAATGTCAAGGAGCAAGGGATAGGTTTTTAAGCACAAAAAGAACAAAGCGAGCTTTTGCTCGCGTTCAGACCAATTGTAAAAATGGTCCCAGAAATTTTCTGGTGTTTTCTCCCTTCGCCTTTTTACCTCAACTAATATCCGTTTACGAGATGTGAGCATTGCGACAGCCATCAGATTGTTTTGCTCCTCTTCTTGTTTAATGAGACGTTCGAAATCGTCACTTTCAATGAGGTTCTTTAGAGAAAGAAACTCATTATACAGAAGACCTCCAGCTGTAAAATTGGCATCATACATGTCGTTAATTACTTGGGAAAAAATTGCCTGTTAATATAGTGTTCAATTGCGCTGCTTGTAAAAGGCAACAAACTTAACATAGAGACTTTCGGATTGCAATAAGTGTAACACGTAGTTACGTACAAATTTATGTCTTCGGGAGTATGAGATCAATCTCAAACAACTCTTCGTCAATCTCCATAGGGCCGTCTTCAACCTTCTGAATTAAGGGATGATAAAGTCTGAGCCGCTTATTGGCAATAGTCAATGGCCTTCCGATGAATTCTTCCACATCGATTTCGGCTGGGCTACCGATTTCATCCACCTCCATCAGCATAACGATATAGCTAAGAACGGTATCTGCGTCTTCCGTATCAGCCATAAGCAGCGTTGCCAACTGGTCGGCTTGGCAGAACAAGTGTTTGACTGCGGTTAAACCCTTGGCATCAGCAATACGGGCAATCAGGGTTACTCCTGCGCTATGGGCATCTAATACTATACTTTCAATGAAAATAGCATCGGCAAAAAAGTACTTTGGGTTGTATTTCATGGCGTCAATTATTGGTTCGAAAACAAGTAAGAAAATGAGGCCGTAACGTATTTACGGAGTCAGATAAGCGATGTTGATCGAAATGTGTAGTAGGTTTTCTTACCCGAAAAACCATGGACTGAATAAAAACAAGGGATTTACTTGCAAATTACTTGCAAATAAAAAGGAGTTACCGATTTTCATCCGTAACTCCTTGATTTCCAGTGGGCCCAGAAGGACTTGAACCTTCGACCCCTTGATTATGAGTCAAGTGCTCTAACCAGCTGAGCTATAGGCCCATGTCTTGCGACATTTCCGCTCGGTTTGAGCGGACGCCAAAAGTATATATTTAGGCACTCTGATACAATATGGAAAAAGTAAACCTTAAAGACTACCGAAATATCATTTTCGACTTCGGTGGAGTTATCCTAAATTTAGATTATCAACTTACCATAGAGGCGTTTAAAAAACTGGGGCTACCAAACTTTGATGCGAACTATACACAGCTATCGCAAACAGCACTTTTTGACAATTTTGAACGCGGTGAAATTGCCCCAATTGAGTTCAGAAAAGGTCTTAATGAGGTTTTTGGAGGGCCTATAGCAGATGAGGAATTAGATCTGGCTTGGAACGCAATGCTACTCGATCTTCCAGTTGAGCGATTACACCTACTGAACCGAATTCGTGAAGAAAAGAAAATTGTGTTGCTAAGCAATACCAATGAAATCCATGTTGAAGCTTTCGAGTCAAATTTGAAAATACAGCACGGACAGAATGACCTATCCAACTACTTCGAAACGGTGTATTACTCTTGCAGAGTTGGCATGAGAAAACCGGAGACGCGAATTTTCCATCATGTGCTAGATTCTGAGGGGTTCAGTCCTTCCGAAACACTATTTATAGACGATTCGCCTCAGCATATTGAAGGCGCGCAAAAAGTTGGGTTACACACGTATCACTTGCGTGCCGATAAAGGAGAAACGATTCTTGATTTATTCTGAAATTTCCTGACAAAGTTCCATCAGTACGCCTGAAGTATCTTTTGGATGGATAAAGCAGATTAGTTTATTGTCTGCCCCTCGTTTGGGTTGTTCATTAAGAAGGCGAAACCCTTCTTTACTCAAGCGCTCCATTTCCTTTTCAATGTCCTTCACGCTGAACGCAACATGATGAATCCCCTCTCCCTTTTTTTCGATGAATTTATAAATGGCGCTATCTTCTGACGTTGCCTGAAGAAGCTCAACCTTATTTGGCCCAGACTGGAAAAAGGCGGTAATTACATTTTCAGATTTTACCTCTTCTCGCTTGTAGCATTTCGTGTTTAGCAATGCTTCATACATAGGAATAGATGCCTCCAAGTCTTTAACCGCTATTCCCAAATGTTCGATGTGTTCCATAGTGCAAAATAAAAAGGCCAACTCAATTGAGTTGGCCTTCAAAATTTAAATTTCAAAAACTTAACGCTTGAATGTACCAGTCGAAGTTCCGTAGTTCAAGTAATATGTTCCTTTTTCAAAACCAGCAACATCCACTCTCTTACCAACTCCCTTCGCTATAATATTTCCGTAGGCATTGTAAACCTCATAAAGTGTATTGTCTGAGAAGTTAATTGCATCACTAACCTTTTTACCCTCTCCGGGCTGAAAGGTGATTTCTGGTAATGGCGAGGTAGTCTTTGCTTCAAATGAGTAACGCGGCTTGGTTTTGTGGTCTGTTTGCTTCACTCTAAACCTATTTTGCCCGTTATGAACGGTAGTAAGCTGAATCTCATAGTCATTCTTTTCAGGATTTCCTTTTCCATCAAATTCACCAACTTCAACCCACTTGTTCCAACGGAATTGCTCAATCGTATACGGTAATTCCCCTGTTTCGTTGGTGGTAGTCATAGCTAAAACACCATTCTTACTAATACCGATTGAAGCAACATCAAACGTACTCATCGGCTTCAAAACCTCTGGGTTAACAATCTTTGGTTTGCAATCGTCTTTGTGCGAAATGCGAATCTCAATAGGAGAACCAAGGTTCAACTGAAAGAAGCTCAAATCAATTTCAAATGCGCTCGAGTTGATTTCATCTGTTGTAACCTGACCGTTCACTTTTACCTCAAACGTGCAGAAACCAACACCTTCAGATGCAAATGGGTTTTGAACATAAAGATTTCTACCGTGGTAATTACCTTCTAAAAGAATGGTCCCAGCCATTGCGGGCATAGTCAAAATCACCATCAAAATTGGCAGAATTTGTTTCTTACTAAAGACGAATCGTGTCATTGTTGTTGAAAACTTGTTAGTTAAAGACAATATTACGCGGTTGCTAAGATAAATCAAAACATCTCTTTACCTAAGATTTTCGACATGCTGCATTGTGCGCTTCGCTACGCGCACCTTGCTTTCTTTGAGCATAACCGTTAACCTTGTATAAAGCGCTTCTGAAATGAGAATTACTAATTTGTCTGCCTTTGTACTCATAATCCTCTCAACAGTTACGTTTTATTCTTGCGAAAAAGTTCAGCCACAATATGAAGCGCGAGTCTCAAAGGGAGGTATTGACCTTGGCGGAACCTTAAAAGTTGCCATTTCTGGCGATGTAAACGGCTATTTACCGAACCAAATTTCAGATGCGATTTCGTCAGAAATCGGCTTGCATTTACATGAAGGGCTACTAAAGTTAAATTCGAAAACACTTAAAGTCATTCCGGGCTTGGCTAAAAGTTGGTCGGTAGACAATGCTGGAACCTCATATATTTTCACACTCAGGAAAGGGGTAAAATTTCATGCAGATAAATGCTTCGGCAACGGAAGTAGAGAAATTACAGCGCACAATTTTGAATACAGTTTCAGACAATTATGCAGTGCTGAGGCTGAAAAAGTCTTTGAAACCACGTTCCGCAACCGAGTTTTGGGGGCAAGTGAGTTTCACGATGGTACTGCCGAGACCATTGCTGGAGTTACCGTTATTGATGATTATACTCTGAAGGTTGAGCTTTTTAAAGCTGACCCGTCATTCTTATTCGTCCTAGCCCAACCGTCTACGGCTGTTATTTCAGAAAAATCGGTTGAGCAATACGGAGTAAAAACAACTGTTGGGGCTGGCCCATTTGAGTTCAACTCTTCCGAAAACGGATTAATCCTAGTGCGTAATCCCGAGTATTATCAGAAGGATGCATTTGACAATAGATTGCCTTATGCGGACACATTAATTTTCAGGACTATTGCAACCAAAGAGGGACAATTAAATGCCTTTCTTGAGGGTAAAATTGACATCGTTTCGGGATTATACCTTGACCCCATTAAGCAGATTTTAGAAGCACATATGGTCGATTTTTCGGGAAAAACACCGAAATACGTTATGCAACGAGAATCGGAATCTGTTGGCTACGAATCCTACAGTATGTATCGCGCAGACATCAAAGGGTTTGAAAACAACTTTATGGGCTATCGCGACTTTTTATTTGTTCAAATTGAACAATAACCGTTATTCAGAATTTCACACTTATGGATTTAAAAGGAAAGATTGCGCTAGTAACGGGCGGAAGTAACGGTATTGGCAAACAGACAGCTCTTCAGCTAATGAACGAGGGGGCAACGGTTTATATAACTGGTAGAAACGAAGGGCGGCTACAAGCTGCTGCTTCTGAAATTGGCGCAAAGCCGATCTTGGCAGATTCATCTGTTCAGGCGGATGTTGACCGTGTTTTTAATCAAATAATAAGCGAGAAAGGCTCTTTCGATATTCTGGTAAACAATGCTGGATTTGGTGCTGGTTGGGGCGAAATTGGAGAGCTGAGTATGGAAGAAATGCTGAGCGTTTATCAGACCAATGTTTTTGGTGCAACAATGATGGGACAGGCTGCAGCAAATATTTTCAAAAAGCAGAAATCAGGAGCCATTATCAACATCGGTTCTACAGCATCGGTTAAAGGTTTTGCTAAGGGTAGTATTTATGCGTCATCAAAATTTGCGCTACGCGGATTAAGCCAATGCTGGCAGGCAGATTTACGACCATACAATGTTCGTGTAATGCACGTGAATCCATCTGAAGTAACTACCGCTTTTGGAAAGGAAGATGGTTTGAGCCGCGCAGAAGTAGACAATAAACTGCGGCCACAAGAAATTGCTGATGTAATTGTGTCTCAACTAAAAATGGACGAACGGGGATTTGTACCCGAAGTGACCGTTTGGGCAACCAACCCTTGGTGAAATACGAGATTCACACAACGCAACCTTATATTTGATAGCATTACAACTAACCAAAATAATATGACCAACATTTTTACGCTCGCCTCCATCATCCTTATCTTCTCATTCACCCAATCGTTCGGGCAACCAAGCTCGGTAACCGTTGGCAGCACAACATTGGATGTGAGAGTTGTAATTGAGGGCAATAACCAAAGCAATGGAATCGATATCCCATGGGAAATTCAATGGGGATCAGACGGCCATATTTGGATGACCGAACGATTTGGTAGAGTGAGCCGATTAAACCCGGTAACAGGAGCTCGCACAACAATTTTAGACCTTACCAGCAGTGTTTATGCTAGCTCAGAATCAGGTCTTCTGGGCCTACAGCTACATCCCGATTTCGAAAACACACCTCAGGTTTTTCTTGCTTACACTTATATCAATAGTGGTATTAAAGAGAGAATTGTGCGTTACAACTACAATAGCACGTCCGGCTTGTTAGAAAACCCTTTTACTCTGATTGAGGGGATCAATGGAAACACAACCCATATCGGCTGTCGCTTACTCATTCTTCCAGAAGACAATACACTACTGGCTACAACGGGTGATTATCAGACTCAGTCTTCCGCCCAGGACGATAATTCGTTAAGCGGTAAGATTCTCAGAATGAATCTTGATGGGAGCATCCCAGAGGATAACCCTTTCGGTTCATCAAGCTACGTTTATAGCAAAGGCCACAGAAATGCCCAAGGTTTGTTGGTTGCACCCGATGGTAACATTTATAGCTCAGAGCATGGTCCATCAAGCAACGATGAGTTCAATCTTATTGTTCCTGGAGGAAATTATGGTTGGCCTGATGTGAATGGCTTTTGCAACACATCCTCTGAGATGAGTGCTTGCAACGCTATGTCCAACTATCAAGACCCGATGGTTAATTGGTATAATAGTTCTACCATCGCTCCTTCAGATATTGTTTTGTATGACCATCCCGCCATTCCAGAGTGGCAAGGAAAAATTCTGATGACTGTGTTAAAAACAGAGCATTTGAAGGTGTTGGAGCTCAGCTCTGATGGGTTATCAATTGCCAGTCAGGAAATCATGTTCAATTTAGGTCATGCCAACAATCCCACTTCTTCATCTTCATCAACCTATAATAATGGGTCTTTTGACCGATTACGGGACATCTGTGTTTCCCCTGACGGACGTGTGTTTTTGGCCACCAGTGGGTCATCTTGGGGAACAAGCGGAACCTTCACAAATACAATCTTAGAATTGAAAAACTCCGCATATATAGCAACAGGAATTGTTGATGCAAACCGCACAGAGCAGACTCAAATTTTCCCAAATCCAAATACCGGAAATATGAACCTTGTGTTTGATAAAAAACTTGTTGGTGGCAATTTCACCGTTACTGACAGAATTGGAAAAACCGTTTATTCAGGTCAAGTAAATACGGTGCAGCAAGGGTTGAACCTTTCAAACTTGGCATCGGGTTTGTATTTCCTGCAAGCCCGAAGCGATAATTACGTTTCAAACGAACGAATTCTAATTACTGAATGAGATTTTTATTGCTTGGTTTTCTACTTACATTTTCCACCTCCATCTTAGGTCAGGTTAATAATCCTGAATTTGATAAGATTGCAAAGAAGTTTGAAAAAGGAGGCTGGGAATCGGCTTTGGAATCTGCAGAATCGCTGATAGACAATGACAAGTATAGAAAACAACCAGAGCCTTATTTGTGGGCCTCAATGTGTTTCTATGAAATTCATCAGTCGGATGATGAAAAACTCCAATCACGATTTAAATCTGCTTTGGGTGATGCGTTAAAATATGCTGGGAAGGCTGTTTCAAAAGACAAGAACGGAGACATCGTTCAGGACAATCAGGATTTTTTTGACACCATGAAAAAGGAAGGGATTGCTTACGCGCAGGAGCGTGAAAGTGAGGACGATTTTCGCAAGGTGCAATACACGTATAAACAGATTCTGAAGTTTGCCCCAAATGACCCATACGTGCAATTCGCGAAAGGTGTCACCGACATTCGGATGAGCTCTATGTATGAAGCGGAACGCGAAATAAAGGCGAGTTTCCCAATTTTGACGGAGAATTACCGCAATTTGGAATATCAGCCAGACCCGATCAGTTCGCCTTTATTGAAACCGGCCGTTGTCTATTATATAGACCATTTAATCGGAAGTAATCATGCCGATTCGGCCAAAACCGTGCTTCTGTCAGCGAGGGTGTTTTTCCCTCTTGATGAAGAAATCAAACAAAAGCTAAGAGACCTGTAGTTAGGGGCTTTGAGCTACTCGCCCAACATGCCTTTAATCATATCGTTAGTCTCGGTACTCTTCACCGTTTCTATAATGGTTGAGATTCTTGAAACCATTGATTTTGCATCTTCAGATTCCTGTGCCTCGGCAGATTGGCGAAGACCCATCAAAACTTGAAGTGAAGACAATCGCATCCACCAAGCTCCTTCATTAAGGGCTAAATTTTCTAGCAAATCCAATCCTTTCAACTGCGTTGTGATGTCCTGCTTCATCAGGTATTTCCCAAAAATTTGAACGTAAACATATTTGTTGTTTGGATCTGAAATCTTGTCAATACCATTCACAAAGAAGTCCATTTGCTCCGCTGTTCCATTCTGAGAATAAAGCGAAGCGATAGAAGAAATAAGTGAGCCACTTGCATCTGCCTCAGCACCTTTTGCTAAAGACAACGCTTTCGTCTCATCGTAAGAAGCAATCGCCTTCAAAGTCGAACCAAGAACCATGTAAGATTGATCTTTCATCGCTCCTTCAATTACAGCTTGCACGTTTACATCAGAACCAAATTGCTCTGATAATGCCGTAATGGCTTCTGCACGAACAATTGACTTGGTGTCTTTTTGCGCCATCCAAATGAGCTTATTTTTAAGAAGAGAAGTATCAGCAACTGCTTTCCCTTTCAAAGATGTTAAGGCTTTTCTTCTTGTGCCCCAATATTCATCTTCCAAAGTGTTCAGAATAGCGTCAATCGCATCTGAATTTTGGGTTGATTTCAGACCGTTCATCGCCTCAACCTTATCCAGGAAAAGTGGTGCATACTTCAGCATGAAAATGTATTCCTCTTCAGAAAGCGTTTCTGATTTTGTACCGAGTAGCATTTGCTCCGCGTCCACTTTTACCAAAGATGGTTTTCCCAGTACATCAAACTCAAAAGTTTGCTCTTTATCTGTTAAGTCAATTCTCTGGCGGTTAACCGCGCCACCGAAATAAACATCCACATCCATCGGAATTCTGTACAATGGAAATTCTTCCAAATCTTGTGTTTGATTGATGCTTACGCTATACTTTTTGGTTTCCTCGTTGTAAGCATGAGTGATTTCCAACGTTGGGTAACCTTTGTCTAAGAACCATTGGTTGAAGAACCAGTTGAGGTCAAAACCCGTCACTTTTTCCATTGCCAAACGCAATTGGTGTATTTCTACAGATTGGAACTTGTTCTCATTCAGGTAAAGGTTAAGCCCTTTATAGAAAGCCTCATCTCCAAGGGTTTTGCGAAGCATGTGAAGAATACGACCTCCCTTATTATAAGAGTGTGCATCAAACATATCTTCCTTATTGTCATAGAAGTACCGAATCATATCTACGTGACCCGTTTGTGCTACAGAAGCAATGTACTGGCGCATTTGCTCATCTCCGTGCTTGTCGGCCTCATCCCGCCCATGTCGGTGTTCCAACCACATGTATTCTCCGTAGGTAGCAAATGATTCGTTAAGCGGAAGATTACTCCAGCTTTCGCACGTAACTAAATCACCAAACCAATGATGAAAAAGCTCGTGAGCAATAATTTTCTCATTGTCCGAATCAATCAACTCACGCTCTGTTCTGTGAAGGAACTCGCCATGAATTGTAGCCGTAGTGTTTTCCATTGCTCCAGAAACGTAATCGCGAACAACTATCTGGCTGTATTTCTCCCAAGCGTAAGGGAAATCCAACACATCTGAATAAAAATCGAGCATCTTCGGAGTTTCACCGAAAATAGCTTTCGCGTGTGGCTCAAAAGCTGGTTCAACGTAGTAATCCACATCAATTCCTTTCCATTTGTCTTTTACAACAGCAAACTCGCCAATTGCCATCATGGCCAAATAAGGCGCGTGTGGCTTAGTCTGTTTCCATTGGTCGGTTCTAGTTCCGTCACCGTTTGGGCGAGAGCTTACTAGAAGGCCGTTTGAAAGTGTTACATAACTACTGTCAACCGTAATCTTGATATCCTGTGTCATGTTCTCGTTAGGAGAATCGATGGTTGGAAACCAGCAAGAACTTGATTCCGTTTCTCCTTGCGTCCAAATCTGCTTTGGCTTGTCTTTGTCTTCTCCGTTAGCGTTGATGAAATAAAGCCCTTTTGCATCCGTGATGGCTGCACTTCCTTCGGCTTCTAATTCCTCAGGCTTAGCAACATAATCAATCCAAATAACCAGCGATTCGTTGCGGGTATACTCTTTATCCAGCTCGATGTAAATCTTCTCCTTATCATACGTGTATTTGAGTGATTGCAGTTGTCCGTCCTTCTTCAAACTCACCGCACGTAAATCAAATCCTTTTGCATCCAGCACCAATTGGTTGGTTGCGTAGAAATATGGCTTCAATGTCAACTCGGCCTTTCCAGAGAGTTGTTGCTTCTCCCAATCAAAACGCACATCCAGTGTGGTGTGTACAAGGTCAAACGTTCTGGTGTTTGAGGCTTGATAATCCAGTACTTCCACCTCAACCACTTCTTCTTCTGAAGTATCGGAAGCCACGGCAGTAGTTCCTTTCTGTGTTTTACACGCACTAAAACCGATGCTCAATGCAAGTAATCCGATGATCCAACTATTATTCTGGGTAAGAATTCTCATTCTATTCTTTTCTTTGATTTTTAAACGGGGCGCAAAAATAGGTTTATAGCTGCTCAACACAACCGTAATTAGCGATTTTTAAAAGATGGACAAACGTGTAAAGGTTTCAGGATCAGAGTTTTTGGTGGAATTTGAAGGGGACAGCAAGGAAAACGGAACGCTTAACGGCAAACCATTTGCTTGGGATGTGAGCAAAATTTCCGACAACATTTATCACGTTATCAAAGACCATCGCTCTTACAATGTGGAGATTTTACCAGAAGTTGATGGCAAAAGACCGATTAAAGTAAATGGCAACATTTACCACACAGAAACCATCAACAAGTTTGATGAGCTCCTAAAAAGCCTAGGTATGGAAAAAGGCGGGTCAGGAAAAGTGAACGAGCTAAAAGCTCCAATGCCTGGCCTTGTTCTAGAAATCAATGTAAAACCAGGAGACGAACTCAAAAAAGGAGACCGCGTGTTGGTGTTAGAAGCCATGAAAATGGAAAACGTCATCAAAGCCCCAACGGATGCAACCGTAGCATCAATTGAAATAGAAAAAGGAAAAACGGTAGATAAGAATCAGGTAATGATTCGCTTCGCTTAGTCGTTTACCAAAGAAATATCGAACTGAACAAGATCGATGAAATCCTGAACGCGGTCATCAATCTGATCCTGAGTTAAATCAACCAAGCTTTCTGTTCCGAATTTCCCAACGCAAAATGAAGCCATTGCAGAACCAAAAATGATAGCTCTCTTCATGTTTTCGAAAGAGATATCTCTTGTACTAGCCAAGTAACCGATAAACCCACCGGCAAAACTATCGCCAGCTCCAGTTGGATCAAAAACCTCTTCTAATGGAAGCGCTGGCGCGAAGAAGACAGATTCCTTATTAAACAACAAAGCCCCGTGTTCTCCTTTCTTTATCACTAGAAATTCAGGTCCCATTTCAAGTATTTTCTGAGCTGCCTTAACCAAAGAGTACTCTCCAGACAGCTGCCGAGCCTCTTCATCATTAATAGTCAGAACATCAATCTTCTTGATGACTTCTTTCAACTCATCTAAAGCAATGTCCATCCAAAAATTCATTGTATCCAACACAATCAACTTCGGGCGGTTCTTCAACTGATTGATAACAGACATCTGCACCGCAGGCGTCAAGTTTCCAAGCATCAAGAATTCACAATCTTGGTATTCGTCCAGTACAACTGGCTCAAAATCTGCCAAAACGTTCAACTCAGTCGCGAGGGTATCGCGCGTATTCATATCGTTGTGGTACTTACCGCTCCAGAAAAAAGTCTTTTCGCCTTCTTTAATCTGAATACCGGCTGTATTGGCTCCGTGCTTTTTCAGGTTTTGTAGTCCTTCCTCCGGAAAATCATCTCCAACAACCGAAACCATGTTAATTGGTTTAGTGAAGTACGATGCGGCTAAAGCTATATATGTGGCTGCCCCACCAATTATTTTGTCCGTTTTTCCGAACGGAGTTTCAATAGCATCAAAGGCAACGGTTCCAACTGTAAGTAGGCTCATTTGTGTAGGTCTAAAAGTTTTTGACAAAGGTATTGGATTATATGATTGAGCAAATTACATTTGCAGCCCTTAAATTCCTCCTTAGCTCAGCTGGTTAGAGCATCTGACTGTTAATCAGAGGGTCCTTGGTTCGAGTCCAAGAGGAGGAGCTTGAAAATGAAGGGGTTACGTCAATTTACGATGTAACCCCTTTTTATTTGCCCAAAATTTGCACACGTTTTGTGCTAAGAATTAGGTTCAGATTCAATCCAAATGGCAAGAAATGCAGCCGACAACCCTTGTTTTCTTAATGGTTCGACAACCTGGTTTTGTTTTGAGATGCATTAAGGCATCTTCAAAATGGCTAATTCTAATTCAAGCGGAAATCAAAATCAAGGTATGAATGGGGTTTAGTTTCAAATACCCTCGCATTAAGCTATTTGCTTCGGAATGTAGTAAATAGCGGTTGCCGCCTTAACCTTTCGAGAGCCAAATGGTTATAGTGTATATGGATACCTTAGCCTAACTTTTTTCAATCCTGTAAAAGCCACATGCGAGGACTGCTTCTTCTTTTTCTGTTGCTTTCTTTCGGCTTTGCTGAATCACAAACCACTAGCAATGCAAACGAACTAGCGCTAACGATACGTCAGAAAATGGGCATACCGCCCAATGATTCGTTGCTGAACAGAACCCATGCTGAGCGGTACAGTCTTTTGCACGGATTCTATGATAATAATCTATTGCTGTCGCAATTGGACACGGTGGCCGTTAAGAAAATCTTTGATGAAATAGAGCGCGTGGCCGAAAAACAGAATGACCAAGACCTAGTTCGTGAGGTTCGATACATGCGGTTGATTATTCAAATTCGGAACACCAACAGGAAGAGCAGAATACGACTATTAGAGCATCGATTTGATGAAGTAAAGGAATCCGATCAACCTTGGGAGATCTTTATTTACAGTTGGCTGCTCGGAAGTCAGCTTTTAGATACAGAAGGGAAAGCAGATATAGGTTTCTACCTACTTACGGAAGCCTCCGAAACATTGGAAAAAGGATATCGACATCCTATCGAGCATTATCTAAACTACATTCTCGGTTCCGCCCATTACCTCTATAATGACTTCAACGGGGCCAAAAAATACTGTGGCCGTGCATTTATAAGCGGAAAGTCTGATACGATGTTCTATACAGACGGCAGGGTATTCAACACGCTTGGATTGGTGTATCGTAAAATGAATTTGCTCGACTCATCCGACATTTATCTTAATAAAGCACTTATAACAAGCTTGGATGAAGGTGATAGCATTATGGAATGCATCATTTCTGGCAACTTGGGTGAGAATCAGTATTTGAGAAGAAACTATGATGCAGCAATTCCGCTGTTTACGAAAGATGCCAATATGGCCGTGGCGAACAAAGACACGGGGTTAGCCAGCAACGCCTTCATGCTTTTGGCCGATTGCTACCTCTCCAAGGGGGAACTAGACAAAAGCTGGCCATTTTTGGAGAAAGGCAGAGATTACGCATACAAGTCTGGTCAATATCATAGGCTTAAAATACTCTACCCAATACTTGCCAAATGGCATGCGCTGAAAGGTGAGCCTGCACTTTCGGCTCTATATACAGATTCGTCCATGTTTGTAGTGGACAGCTTGGAAAGGATACAGATGCAAGTTCGGGTAGTCCCAACAGACAAGTTATATGAAATGAACCGGTTACAGATTGCATCTATCGATCAGGAAAATCAGATACAGCAACGGAACATGGTTGTGCTCGGCTTTTTCTTGTTGTTTGTCATTGCCCTTCTGCTTTTTCAGCTGTATCGCACAAGAACAAAACTGAACGAGCAGAGATTGGAAGGAGAGAATAGTCAACTCCAAACGGATCTTACGGTGGCAAGACAAAGACTGGATGATTTCTTGGAAAGTCTAACTGAATCGGCTGCAGATTCCACGTCCCTGAATACATCCACAATTATTACGGAAGATGGTTGGCTAAACTTCAAGCAGTTGTTCGATGCTAGTTTTCCGGGCTACCTGAAACGAGTAATAAAACGGTATCCTGAACTGACCAAGGGCGAACATCGACTGATGTGTTTCCTACGATTGCAAATGAGCAACAAGGACATTGCAATTATGCTTGGTGTGGGGCAAAATGCCGTTCAGCAGTTGCAACGAAGAACGAGACGCAAGCTCAATATTGAAACTTCTGAGGAGTTGGCGAAATTGGCGCAGACGATCTAGACTAAGATCACTACACCACTTTGTACGCCTAATTGTACGCCACTGTTGTAAGCAGACGGTGAGGTTTGAGCCTACTTTTACCCCAGTACTTCTAAAACCATTCATGATTACAAAAAAGGCTCTAGTACTTCTACTTACAATTTGCGCTTCATTCTTGGCTGTTCAAGCAACGATGGCTCAGTCCCTTTCTAAAGAACCGCAAGCCAAAAAGCTCGAATACCAACTCGTTGAAGCACCAGAAAACACGTGGGGATACGACATCATGATGGACGGGAAACTGTTTCTACATCAACCGTTCGCACCCGGCATTGCAGGAAACCTAGGATTTAGCACGAAAGGAAAAGCCGCATTGGCCGCAGAACTGGTCATTGAGAAAATAAGTCAAGGCCTAATGCCTCCTTCGCTTTCAGTGGATGAAGTACAAGAGATTGAAAACAAGAAATAGGGCACTTATCTGCCAGTACAAATAACTTAAGGAAATGAAATCAATGAAAACATTATCACTGGACAGAATCAAAGCAATGATTGTAGTTTCTCTATGGTCGCTTAGTTCTGTGGGATTTGCCCAAACTACAATCCAAAACAATAACACAAGCGGCACTATCGTTTTTGGTGCAGGTGTAACTTCAGTCAACGTTTCCATGTGGGGCGGAGGCGGAGGTGGGTCTGCCGGAGGGTGCATCTCTTACAGCGGTGTGTTCGATGAAATTCAAACCTACTATAATGGTGCTGGAGGGGGCGGAAGTAATTGGACCGGAGGCAATGTGACAGTAGTTCCGGGACAGAGCTATAATTTTATCGTAGGCAATGGAGGTGTTGCTGGAGGATTTTCGGGCCAGACCCCTCTTGCAGGTGGAAATGGTGGGGCATCCAGCTTTCAGGGGGTCGTATCTCCGGGAGGTTTTGGCGGCACTGCATGTTATCCAGCTTTTGGTGGTGCCCGAGCCAATGTTCCAACTCCTAACCCCGGTTACACACTCGCAGAGAGTGGTGAGGATGCAGAAGATATTTATGGGGGAGATGGTGGTCTTTCGAACAGTGGAGCTTACGGTGCATCAGGTTTTGATGAACTTGGATTCAGTGGCTGGGGCTACAACCGTGGTGCATTTGGTTACCAGACCGGAGTACCGGGATTGCGCCCTGGCGATGGCGGTGGTGGTGGAGGTTATACCATTTTGCCGATCATTGGAGGTATAGCAGAGAAAAGAGCTGGCGGGGCTGGTGCTGCCGGACGGGTGGAATTCCGTTTCAGCTGTAACTACCAGCTCACAATGCAGCCCTTGGCTTCCACCGTTTGTGGTAGCGGGGCTTCCACGATTACGCTTCGTTCGAGTTCTATGCCCAGCGGTAATTATGTGGTGACCTATAGTACCACGAACCCCACAACAACGGGCAACACCGCCAGCATGTACTTCGATGGCACCAATGATAGTGGTACGTTCTCTACCATCTCGCTGTCAGGGTCATCCGTGATAACCATCACAAACCTTGCTTCTGGAACCACATGTACCAATGCGGTCAGCTCATTTAATTCCGTCACTGCAAGTGTCGAAAACACCTCCTCCAACGACTGGAACCAATCAGTAGATTTTATGGGTGCAGGCCGATCGGGCGCAGCCAGTTTTACACTTGGCACTAAGGCCTATGTGGGAACAGGAAAAGATGCCGTTGATCACTATACGGATTTTTGGGTGTTTGATGCCTCAACGAGTGCTTGGACACAAATCGCAGATTTTGAAGGAGCAGCACGCGAAGGTGCATTGGGCCTTGGCATTGGCAACAACGGTTATGTTGGTACGGGAACAAACGGCTCCAGCTACTACAACGATTTTTGGCAATACGACCCGCTAAGGAACGATTGGATACCAAGAACTGCGCTGCCTGCTGCAGCCCGCAGTTTTGCTACCGGATTTGTAATTGGGGATAAAGGTTACTTGGGCACCGGTTGGAATGGAACGACCTATTACAACGACTTCTGGGAATACAACCCAAGCACGAACGGATGGACTGGAAAGACTGCCTTTAACGGTACGGTTCGATATCAGGCCGTTGGTTTCAGCATTGGTAGAAAAGGTTATTTAGGAACTGGGGGAAACGGAGCTCTCTCCTACTTTAATTTCAGCGAATATGACCCTGCAAACAATACATGGACGTCCAAAGCTGGGTTTCCCGGTACTGCAAGACGCGGGGCAGTTGGCTTCAGCATTGGCAGCAATGGTTTTGTGGGTATAGGTTGGGACGCTACTACGGATTTTGCCGATTTCTATCAATATAACCCTACCGCCAACACGTGGACGGCAAAGGCGAATTTCCCTGCTACTGCGCGTCACAATGCTGTCGGCTTTAGCTTGGGGAGCAAAGGATACATTGCTGCCGGAATTGCTGGTTCAAGCTATTTCAAAGATTTTTACGAGTACAGTGTCACCAATACGGTCATTAGCACTGGGACAATTGCATCCACTTCTTTTTGTACAGAAGACGCTATCAGTATTCCGTTCACTACTGGTTGCGTGGCGTTTCATCCCACAGCAAATACGTTTACCGCTCAGCTCAGCGATGCTAATGGAAGCTTCGCGAACCCGACCGTACTTGGATCGATTTCCGGAAGCGGAAGCGGCACCATTTCGGCAACACTGCCTGCTAACACACCTGCTGGGTCTAATTACCGTATCCGAGTTGTAGGAAGCAATCCAGAGACTGTGGGATCAGGCAATGGCGCTGCTTTCGCAGTTCGTACAACCACGGTCAACACCATTGTGGCCACTGCAAGCGATCTATCCATCTGCCAAGGAGAAAGTTTTGACCTGAGCGTTTCCAATTCTTCGGTGGAAGAGGCAGATTCAAGCATCATCGTTACAGGTGACTTTGAATCGGCCATGGACGAATGGTCATTCCTTGACTTCAGCTCATACGAGAATGTCGGAACCTTTTATGCTACTCCATACAATCTTTGGATAAACCCTGATGGGTATGGAGTAGAGAGTAACGATTCTTCGGCATATTATTATGTAAGTAGTTCTGGCCGTGTGGAACCGGCTGTTACAAACACGGTTTTGCAATCGCCAGTATTCAGTACCATCGGCTACAACCGCGTCTCGTTGACGTTCTTTCATAGTTATCAACACGGGAACTTCAATAATCAAGACTCCATTCGAGTTCAAGTATCAGAGGATTATGGCTCTAATTGGACCACCATTTATCTGAACAATTCATCAAATGTTGGCTTTGCAACACTGTTTTCAGAACAAATCATCAATTTGGATGCCTACGCCAACAAAGGTGCTTTGATGCTCCGGTTCAACTACGCGGCCTTGGGGGGAATGGGTAGATGGTATATTGACAACATCACTGTGAAAGGTGTGAGCATACCTAACACTTACGAGTGGACATCGAGTCCAGCCGGTTTCACCAGTTCGCTTCAAAACCCAACTGGGTTGATGCCAATGGCAACTACCATCTATATGGTGACCAACAACAACAATTATGGTTGCAGTGCCAACCTCAGTGAAATAGAAGTGGAAGTTCGCGATACGAGCAGTTCAAGCTCATTCATCAGCATATGTCCCAGCGCATTGCCTTACAGTTGGAATGGTCTCACTTTCGCTTCTGGTGGAACACAGACGGCAACGCTCACCAACCTTGCGGGTTGCGATAGCTTGGCCTCCTTGCATCTTACCATACTCCCGGCAAGTACTTCTACCACAGAGATCAGCATTTGCCCCACTGATCTGCCTTTTACTTGGAATGGACTGACTTTCACAGGAGGCGGAGCACAGACGGCACATCTTTTCAACACCTTCGGATGTGATAGTGCCGCAACGCTCAATCTCACGATAAAGCCTGAGACAAGCTCCATCATAAATCTCAATCTCTGCGACAGTGAATTGCCCTATTCGTGGAATGGTCTGACTTTCACGGGAGCGGGTTCACAATCGGTTCTTTTCACCAATAGTGTGGGCTGCGATAGTACCGCCACCTTGAATGTTGCTTTGATTCCTTCTTCGAATGTGGTAGCAAGCACCAGCCTAAATGCCATTTGTCCTACTGGCACCACCGAACTTTCGGCATCATCGAGTGTGGGAAATGAGATAACCGTGCTTAGAGAGAATTTCAATGCCACGGGCAATGGTTGGGCAACGTACAACTACGGTAGTGGAGGACAACCGGCCAATGCCGATTGGTCTTTGCGTCCTTATCCGTATTCTGAATTGGGCTTTGACTTTATCAGCAATGACAATTCTCAGTTCTACATTTCGAGCAGTGTCGCACAGGGGAATGAGGTCACTACGTTCACCATTTTAGAGTCACCCGAGTTCAGCACGGTTGGTCTCGCTTCAGCCTCGCTCTCGTTCTTTCATCATTTCAAGCATCAACCGGGAATAATCGGAAATGCGAACGACTCCGTCCGTGTTCAGATTTCCACCAACGGAAGCACTTGGTCCAACATCTATTTCAACAATTCCAGTTCGGTAGGCACTCCTGAGAGTTTTGTGGAGCAGATAATTTCCTTGAGTGCGCATTTGAATCAACCCTCTGTGAAATTGAGGTTCGTTTACAATGGCACTCCATTCAACTTGCCTGGATGGACGGGATTTAACATTTGGTGGGCCATTGATAATGTCACTGTTTCAGGTTCTATTTCTCCAGCAACCTATTCTTGGAGCTCGGCCCCCGTTGGATTCACTTCCACGCAACAGAACCCCAGTGCTGTAAGTCCTCCAGAGACGACCATCTACTCGGTAGTCGCGGAAAACGAATTCTGCACATCTTCGGATGACGTTACAGTTGTTGTCAATGCCACAAGTGTTCCTTCAGCAACCAATCTGACTATCTGTGATTCAGAACTACCCTATAGTTGGAATGGACTGACTTTCACAGGAGCCGATACGCAAACCGCAAACTTCACAGTGGCTGGTGCTTGCGATAGCGCTGCTACATTGGTATTGGCGGTGAATTTCGGGTCGAGCTCAACTACGAACCTTACAGTCTGCCCGTCTGATTTACCATACTCATGGAACGGACTCACCTTTTCAGGTGCAGGTTCTCAAATAGCATATCTCACCAATAATGTAGGCTGCGACAGCGCTGCTACGCTTGTTCTTGGTGTGCAGTATGCTAACGCTGTTTCCAACACGGATATGACCCTTTGTGAAACAGACATACCCTACATGTGGAATGGTCAGTCGTTGACTGGGTCTGGAAGATTCAGCGCCACTTTGGAGAACATCTTTGGTTGCGACAGTGTGGCCAAATTGAATTTAGTGGTCAATCCGTCCCCAACCAATGTTTTGGCTACCGCTGATGCTACAGCTATTTGTAATGGCGAGAACATCGATCTGTTCGGGTCCGTGGATGCCCTTAGCCCGAACATCACCGTGCTGAGTGAAGATTTCAATGGCAATGCTGACTATTGGTTGTCTATAAACGAAAGCACAGGGGGCGCAGCCGCATCCGCAGCATGGATGCAACAGCCCGATGGCTATCTGTACGCTGGTGCCGTGAACATGAGTAGTAACGATCAATCTGCGTTTTATATCAGCGACAGTTATGCGCAAGGAAGCGGAGGCGTTACCAATACCACGCTGCAATCACCCGTTTTCAGTACGGTGGGATTATCTGCGGCCACGCTGAGGTTCTATCATACCTACTACAGACGTGATTCCAACGAATCCATCAAGGTTCAGATCTCAACAGATGGCAGCAATTGGCAGAATGTTTATTTCACGAATACAGAATCTCCAGGCAATTACACGGCATTCGCTCTTGAGACCTTGTCTCTGGGTGCTTATATGGATGAACCTTATGTTTCCATCCGATTCGTATACAATGCAGCTAATGATTTTTTGTGGGCAATAGATAACGTGACCATTACCGGCACGCCAATGGCTATGACCTATGAGTGGAGTTCAGACCCTGCTGGGTTCACTTCAACAGACCAGAATCCGGCCAACGTTGTTCCTGATCAGTCCAGCACCTTCACTTTCACAGCTATCAACGGAACTGGATGTGGTGCTTCAGCCGATGTTGAGGTAGCGCTGTCTGGCACAACTGCGCTTAGCCCCGTGAGTGTAGACCTTACCATCTGCGAAAATGAGTTACCGTATCTCTGGAACGGCCTGACCTTTTCCGAGACAGAAAGCCAGACCACAACGTTGATGAGCATTTTGGGATGCGACAGTGTAGTTACGTTGAGTCTTGCCGTTCGTACTCCGAATAACTCGGTCACCAACATAGCTCGATGTGCCGAAGCCCTGCCTTATGTGTGGAATGGATTGACCTTCACTACCGCAGGTAGCCAATCTGTAGTGTTGGAAGACGCGTTTGGATGCGATAGCACTGCCACGCTTAACCTGTACTTAGCGTCATCACCAATAAGTGTTGTGGCTTCGGCCTCTGATAGCAGCATTTGCGGGATAGAGGTTGACCTTAGTGCTGTAATTGATGCACCTGATGGGGTCATTTTTTCTGAAAACTTCAATGCTGCAACGAATAACTGGTTGACTTTCAATAACAGTGAAGGCGAGGGCGCCCTGGCCCTTTCAGGTTGGAAGTTGAGACCAGATGGGTACAATAATCAATTTAGCAACGATAATTCGCAATACTATAATACAATAAGTGCTGTTCCTTCAACCAACTTCACGAATACGGTGCTGCAATCGCCTTCTTTCAGCACCATGGGGTATCCGAGTGTCAACTTAGTGTTCTATCACTACTACCGAGATAAGAACGCCAACGATTCCATCCGCGTGCAGGCCTCGATTGATAATGGCCTTACGTGGTCCAATGTTTATCTCCATACAACTGGAGATGTAGGTGGTCCAAGTTCATTTCAGCAAACAACAGTATCGTTGGATGCTTTTGCTGATCAACCAGCAGTGATGATTCGGTTCAATTATCATGCGGTGTTGGCCGCTTATTACTGGACGATTGATAATGTGAGCATTATCGGAATTCAGGCCGAACCAGATTACAGTTGGGCATCAGCTCCAGCAGGATTCACGGCATCTGTGCAGGCTCCTACTGGAGTGAGTCCGATTGAGACAACCACCTATACCGTTACAGTTCTGAATGCATATGGATGTACGGCCTCTGATGATGTGACAGTCAGCGTTTCTGGGGCTCTCACGCCATCAAGCACTGTTCTATCTATTTGTCAAGATGAGCTGCCGTATAGCTGGAATGGCTTAACCTTTACTGGTGCTGGAACTCAAACTGCTTATTTGACGGGTGCTTCAGGCTGCGACAGTGTTGCCACATTGCTACTAACTGTCAATCCTTTAAGCTCTTCAACCACCTTTGTTGAGGTCTGTCCATCTGAGATTCCTTACGTGTGGAATGGATTGTCGTTCAGTTCCAGTGGTACACAAACGGCTGCGTTACAAAACGCATTGAGCTGTGATAGTCTTGCCACGTTGAATCTAACCGTGCGGGCACCGAACAGTTCGAGTACAAGTTTTTCCGTTTGTCCCAGTGCTCTTCCTTTGACTTGGAATGGAGTTGTTTTCAATGAGGCGGGAGTCCAAAGTGCCACACTTACCGATGTCAATGGTTGCGATAGCTTAGCTACCTTGAATCTCACTGTTTATCCGACATCAAGTTCCACTACTCTCTTGAATGTCTGCGCAAGCGAATTGCCTTATGTGTGGAATGGTCTGACCTTCAGTGCATCTGGGATTCAAACAGCATCATTGGAGAATTCCCTTGGATGTGACAGTTTGGCCACGCTGAATCTAACGTTGACTGTGCTAAGCTCAAATACGGATCTGACGATATGCTCCAACGAGGTTCCATACACATGGAATGGTCTTACATTCAGTGCTTCCGGAACGCAGTCTGCTTATCTGACAAACTTGGCTGGTTGTGATAGCACTGCCACGCTGAATCTAACCGTGGTTGTGCTAAGCTCAAACACGGATCTGACAATATGCTCCAACGAGGTTCCATACACATGGAACGGTCTTACATTCAATGCCTCTGGAACGCAGTCTGCTTATCTGACAAACTTGGCTGGCTGCGACAGTACTGCCACGTTGAATCTAACGGTAAGTGCCAACCCGATTCCTACAGGGGTAGCCGCAACTGCAAGTGAAGTTTCTGTAGAATTGGGTTCTGCCGTCAATCTGTTTGCTACTTCGGATGCTCCTGACGGAACTATTCTTACAGCGGATTTCAACGCAGCGACCAACAATTGGACGGTGGTCGACCTTGCTAATCCGTCAAATACAGGGGAACCGAATTTTACGCTCACCCCTCACAACACGTTTATCATCTATACCTCAATACAGAGCAATGACAATTCACAATGCTATGTGAGTACCACCTATAATTCAAGCGATGTTAACGTTGCTTTGCAATCTCCTTCGTTCAGTACAGAGGGATACTCTTCTGCATCGCTCTCATTCTACCATCGTTACAGAGCGGGATTCAGTGATGAAGATATCCAAGTTCAGGTTTCTACAAATGAAACCAATTGGAATTCAGTTTATTCTCATAGTGCAGGAGCTGGAAGCATAGGAGGCGCAAACTTCGTCCTTCAAACGGTATCGCTGAATGCGTACCTCAATGAACCTGTTGTTTACATCAGATTCCTTTACAGATCTCTTGATGGGGGATGGCTTTGGGGAATAGATAATGTGAGCATAACGGGTGCGGCAGCAGGCAACAGCTACAGCTGGTCAGCAGATCCTGTAGGTTTTGTTTCTGTAGATCAAAACCCGACTGGAGTTAGCCCTACTGAAACCACCATTTATTCGGTTACAGCTACGAACACGTATGGTTGTACAGCAACGGATGACGTCACCGTTACGGTTATAATTCCATGCACTGACCAATGGACTGGGGCTTTTTCTACAGATTGGAACAATGCTGGAAACTGGTGCTCGGGCAGCGTTCCAGGTGCTACGGATGACGCAGTAATTGTTGCAGCAGCTAATCAACCTCACGTTACCATTACATCGCTATTCGGAGCATTTTGTGACAACCTCACTGTGGAATCGGGCGCTACTTTAACCGTGGATGCCGGTGAAGCGCTTACCGTGAATGGAGATTTGAGCAATGAAGGAAGCCTGTTGATAAAAGCAGATATAACAGGCATAGGTTCACTCATCACCGAAGGAACGGTTACGGGTAACGGAGCATTTCAAATGGAGCAATACCTGACAGGTGCAGGTGGCGGCACACCAAATGGATTGTTCTACTACGTGAGTAATCCTGCCACAGGCGCTACAGCCGAATCTTATGATGTTGCTAGTGGTAACAAGCTTTGGATTGCGGATGAAACAACCCAAAGCTATCCGCAAATAACTAATGGAGCCACGGTACTGAACCCAACTCAAGGTTATGTGGCGCGTATGGGTTCCACAGAAACCATCACTCTTACTGGAACTAGCTTCAACACAGGTAATCAAATCGCAACAAGTCTTACTAGAACAGAGACTACAGCCACAAACCGCGGCTACAACCTAATTGGTAATCCGTATCCATCAACTGTAAGTTGGGATGCTGCTACCAAAACCAACTTGGAAACCACCCTATGGTACAGAACGCATCAGGGAACCACCATGCTGTATGACACCTACAATGCTATAGGTGGGATAGGAACCAACAACAACCTTGGTGGCGCGGTTAACGGAGCTATTCCGCCAACACAAGCCTTCTGGGTACGTGTTCCAACTGATGGACTTTCGGGACAATTAGATTTCACCAACGCCATGCGAAGCCATGGAACATTGGCAGGCATTTACAAGACCGAAGCAGAGGAAGGAACAGTACGAATTGCTTTAAGCAACGAGACCAACTCAGACGAAGCTATTGTGTCGTTTAATGCAGCTGCGCTAGACACGTATGACGACTTTGATAGTCAGAAGTTTTGGGCATCATTGAGTATACCACAACTCTACACAAGTGTAGGTACAGATACCTTGGTCATCAACGGATTATTCAGCACGGTAACTAACCCCGTTGTCGATTTGGGAATGAAGCTGCCAGCACAAGGAAACTACACCTTAGATGCTACAAGCATTACTGTTGTGGGAGAGAGCGTCTATCTTGAAGATAGAATGCTCAGCATCTTCCAAGATTTGAATACCGAGCCGACCTACGTATTTACTTCTGATGCAGGTAATATTTCCAGTCGTTTTGCACTGCACTTCGGCCTATCTATTACGGGTATTGATGAGGTTGCCAATAACATTGGTGTCTACGCAGCCGATAGGCAAATAAACGTGCTGCTTCAAGGTTTACAATCAGGAACTATTCAAGTAATGGACATGGCAGGTAGACTAATTCATACCCAATCCATAATATCAGACAGAACAGTCATCGATATGAATTCTGCTTCTGGTATTTATGTCGTTAAAGTCGAGACATCAGCACAAACCATCACCAAGAAAATAAGCATCCAATAATATCATAATCATGAAAAATACAGCAAAAAAGAGTTACACAAAACCAAGCGTAACCAAGGTTAAGATTGATAATGAGATTTCTATGGTTATGATGAGTTTTGGCCCAGAAGGAGGAGACCCAGAAAGTTCATTCAAAAAACTGAACCCGCTGAGGTGGTGGAAGTAATCTTAACTTAACGCATTTTATAAAAGTCCTGCTGGCAAATACCAGCAGGACTTTTTTTATTGGCCAAAAAAAACCGCCCACCATTTCTGGCAGGCGGTAACTCAGCCCTATCCGAAAAGCCTTTCTATCAAGGGCCGGGATGATTTTAGGCAGGAAGACCATTAACGCTTCCGCTCCATGGGCTTGGCTTACCAGAGCCAATAGCGCGCATCTGAAAAGCATAGTAAGTAGCAGATGCCAGCCCAGTTATCTGCTGATTGGTTGGACCAATGGGGTCAGCATACGTCCAATCGTCAACCGCTTCCGCCAATGTGCTTTCTTTTGGCAGCAAACGGTAACGTACCTGATAACTAGATGCGCCATCTACCCTATCGCACCTTACCTCAACGTTGCCTTTTCCTTGCAATGTTTTGGTGCGAATATCTCCAGGAATAACCAAGGTGTGCGAAGAAGGCAAGTCAGCCAATGGAAAACCTGAGGTATTCAGAATTTCCTCATTGCCACCCCCAATCACATTCACGTAATCGCGCAGCGGACGCATAATATTAAAAACCTCCTCACGCCTACTCTGCATGGTGGCTGTTAACGATTTACCTCCATCTAGCGCAGCTTTGTATGCCTTGTCTAGCGCAACAACCGCAAGGTCTACATCTGCCAATGGTGGGGTTGGTGTGGCAAAATTGCCACTTCCAGCCATCATGGCTAAAATGTTTTGACAGTAAGGAATTATTTCTGCCACCGTTAGGCTGTATAAACCCAATTTTACTCTTCTCCGTCTCATGACATTGAATTTTAAATGAAACTAATTGCGGCTTATCGGATGTGCTTATATAACTAAACGTGGTCCTGTATTATTTTACAACACCCTCTATTTTTTACACTTTTTAACACTTTTCGTGCTCAGCGGGGTAATGAATTTATTTCTAGCATAGTTGCTTTAAGTTCTAGAATGGTTGTTTTAACTCTTAGAGCAACTGATAAAAGTTCTAGCATAGTTGCTTTAACTCTTAGAGCAACTGATAAAAGTTCTAACATACTTGCTTTTAAAGCTGGCATACTTGCTTTTACTTCTAGAAGGGTTGCTTTATGTTTGAAAGCAACTGCTTTGAGTTTCAACGCAACCCTTCTGAAATTTAATTGGGTTGGTTTCTGAGTGAGGATGGCTGCTTTGCGCTGGTAGGTAGTCTAATATCAGCAGGGTTGGATGGTAGCGGCTCAAAATCATCAAAGGTTTATACAAAACCCAGAAAGCCGATAGGTAAATAACCGCCACACCTGGCATGCCTTTCCAGTTCTTGACTGCCTCATACACTGGGCAAAAAAAAGGAGTTCGGCATTTGGGCGTTTAACCCCAAGACATAAAGCCTAGTAATAGCTGTTTATTTCCAATTCCCACACCCTACTGGACAGGCAACTGAGTTGAACTGAATAGAACTAAAACAAACGCTGAAAATAATTTTGTGCTTATTCGCATTGGGAGTAATTAGCTTATAGGGTTACCCCTTTCGGTCGCAGACCGCAGATAAATTACGGTGTTGTATTGGATGTTTGTATAAAAACAAGCAATCATGAAGATAAATAAGGGACTTACACGTGAGGGATTCAGGAATAGTTTCGGCAGCTCAGATCAGTGTCTACAGTATCTGTCTGACCAAAGGTTCATCAGAGACCGAATTCATATCGTCAACTGCCGCCCACGCTTTCTTGTAAGACATCTTCATACTCTTAGCAGCTGCGCTGATGGAACCACAAATAATAATCGATTTTAGCAATTCAACCCTACCCTTTCCAAGGAAGAATTGGCCGTTTTTCTCTAGCCAAAGTTTGTTGCCGATTGTGATGCTATCCATAGCGTTATATCCGATAGGAAATAACGAAAATAGCTTGAGTTAATCAACCGACATGTGACTCTTGTTGCTTTGGGTTTAAGGAAGTAGATGAACTTCTACCAAATCGCCTGCGGATTTTGCTTCGCAGTTGGCTTTAACGTAAACCAATGCGTTGGCCAAAGCGAATGTATTCAGCATTGCTGAGCTCTGACCTTCAAGAATTTCTACTACCCCGTTAGTCACGCTGGACTTCAAAAACTGAGCACGTCCTAATGATTTAATGGAATTCTGCGGAGCAAGTGGCAACTGAAAAGATTGAAGCGAATTATCGGTTCTGCCATAAAAATTACGGAGCACAGGCAACACATACTCGTAGAAACAAGTCAAACTCGCAGCTGGATTTCCGGGTAGCGCAAAAACTGCTTTTCCCTCTTTTGTTCCGAAAAACAATGGTTTTCCTGGTTTCTGAACCACTTTATAGAACACCTGTTCCACTCCAAGTTTAGCAAGTGCCGTTCCAACATGGTCGTGGTCTCCAACAGAAATTCCTCCAGTAATAATGATGAGGTCGTTGGCCTCCATTGCTTTGCCAATGGTCTCAATGGTTTCATCCAAACTATCGGAGATGCATTGGCTTTCAGAACTAAATCCTTCGCGCTCCAACGCTGAGATTAGCATCTGCGAATTACTCTCGTAAATCTGCCCGTATTTGAGTTCATTTCCAGTAACTAGAACTGTGGTTCGTGGCTTTGCAAAAACGTTCACGGATGTGATTCCAAGCATTTGCAAAAAGCCAATGGTTCCTGGCGTTATGAGCGTGCCTTTTTCAAGCGCCAGCTGAGCAGTTTTCATCTGCTCTCCTTTGGGTCGAATATGCATCATTTCGGCCACTTCGCGCTGAAGTAAAACACCATCTCCATCCTTCTCAATCCATTCTTGTTGAACAACTGAAGTGGCACTTTCTGGAACTGGTGCTCCCGTAGAGATTCGCACGCATTCACCTTCTTTCAATTCATATTGCATTGAACTACCAGCGGAAACTTCTCCAATTAATTTAAAGAGAGAACCAGCATTTTTAACACCTGCTCCTAACGCATACCCGTCCATCGCACTTTGCAGAAATGGCGGCATATCAATCGGTGAGTGCACATCATTGGAAAGCACATATCCAGCACTTTCAGATACATCTAAAACAACTGAGTTTAGTTCTGGACTAAATTCCGAGATAAATGATTTTGCTTCTTCAACTGATATCATAGGTTTGGTCTGTGCCGTTCTGATTGACTCAAAAGTAGGACAAAGAAAAAGGCAGGAATAAACCTGCCCTTTCTACTCTATCTATTTTGAAAAGTCTATTTCTTGAATCCATAAAACAGTTGTTTCCAGAATGAATGAACTGGGAATTCATCGATGCCAGGGAATCCGATTCTGTAAGAACCATCCTCACTTTGCGGCACATAGCTAGTTCCGAATACGTAATCCCAAAGGCTAAGACTGATGCCGTAATTCATACCGTATGGATGTTCCTTTGGAAGGTCATAAGCATGATGATACAAGTGCATTACTGAATTATTGAAAACATACTTCAAGGGTCCCCACGTAATACGAACATTGGCGTGGTTTAAGTGACCAATTGTAATGGCCACGAAATGGATAAAGAAAGCTTGTTCAGGTTCAAATCCACCAACAAACATTACCGCCAAAGTTTTAAGTGGCTTGTAAAACACGTTCTCCATCCAATGGTAGCGCAAGTGAGCTGCAAAACCCATTTCCTGCACTGAGTGATGCACTTTATGGAAGCGCCACAGAAATGGATATCTGTGCAACAGAACATGTGTGAACCACTGTACAAAATCGTTCAGAATGAAGAAGATAAGAATCTGCGCCCAAGCTGGTAAGGCAGTGAAATTGAAGAAACTCAGTGAGGTCATTGTGATTCCGAACAGGCCCAGAGAATGCTCCGTCAGCGCGTAAAACCCAATAATCATCAAGCCGAAAATGAAGAAATTGAAATACATGTAAAATGCATCCAACCAGAAATCTTTTCTGATAATTGGCTGATTCTTTCTCCATGGAAACAATGCTTCCAAACCCCAAACAACCAAAGAAAGCAGGGTCAATCCCCAGAAATAATTCTGGTACCAAGGCTTGTAGTCGTAGTTGAAGGTTATCTCACTTACAATCCAGCCCCAATAATTACCGATGGCATTTATTAGGATTTCAAAAAATTCGCTCATTCTATTTCCGGTAAATTAACGCCCTTTACAAGTATTGAAGTTCCCATAGCCAAACGACATTCACATAGAACAGGCTTGTATGCCTCAAAGTTCACTGGTATCAGCATAACTATTCCAGCTGCCAATAACCCAGTAACCTTTGTTTCAAAATCGTTCTTCATTTCATGATGGTTTTAGAATAGCAAACAAAAGTATCTCGCGGCCGCGCAAACCATTGTGACACTAGTTACGCTAGTGCCTTATTCATTATGCAGGTGGCTCCATTCTATCCACGAACCATCGTAATTTCTGATGTTACGATAACCAAGTAGCTCAGTTAAGACAAAAAGTGTGTGTGCCGATCGTACGCCAGAGTGACAATATGTGATAACCGGCTTTGTGCCATCAATGCCAATTACTGCATAGCGGGTTTTCAATTCTTCCGCACTTAGAAACTTCTGAGTACCATGATAATCTACCGCCATCGCCCAATCAAAATTTATGGCTCCATTAATATGTCCAGCATGCGCAGCACCATTTTTATGAACCCCTCCAGAATATTCTTCCTTTCCTCTTGTATCGAGCAGTAATAGATTTGAATCTGGCATTAATTCGATTGCTTCTATCAAGGCTAGAAGAGATGAGTCTGGTTGAAGATGAAACCGATATGCGGTAGTGTCTGAAACCTCTGTGTTTATAGATAACTCGTTGCCTAAAGCATTCCATGTGGTAAGACCACCATTAAGAAGTTTTATATTCTCGTGACCGTAGACCTTTAGCACCCACCACAACCTTGCGGCATCGCATTGAGCCTTGTGGTCGTAAATAACAATGGTGTCTGTTGGGCTGATTCCCAACCGGCTCAGCAATAGCTCCATTTGAAACTGAGTGGGCATCATTCCCCCGTAAGTAAATGATGTGTCTGCCAAATCAGTTCGCCATACGTTTAATGCTCCAGGAATATGTCCTTTCTTAAACTCTTCAGGTTTCCTCAGGTCGATAAGTTTCCACCTTTGACCTAAGCTTACAAGCTCATGAATTTCCGTAAGGTTTTCTACAGAAGCGTATTCTGTAGATTTTAATTTCGACTGTTTTGAGTCTTCACAGCCAATTGTGAGCAAGGCGGCTACAAACGAAAGTCCGTTAATCTTCCAATTCATACCAGTCTATGTTAGTGGGGGGTTGTCTTCGTCCTGCTTTTTTAGGAGCGTAATATTTTGCAAGGTAATCGAGAATCAGCGGTTCGTTCTCGCCTAAACTCCACAGGTTTTGTGTTTCCTGCATCCACCGAATCATGGTTTGCCAACCATCCCGCGTAGCGTGATTCTGTGTAACCATTTTTGCTGAATGACAGCTGGTGCAATTAGCAATTATCAAGTTGAGGTTTTCGCCAAATACAATTCTAGAGCCAATTAGAACTCCGAGAGTAGAAACTGATGTTCTTTTAATAACGTTTTTCCTACTTTTCATAGTCCAGATAAACCATCAAGGTATTGGAATGAAATTAAGCGATTTGTGATTATAGACACAAAGAAAACTCGAAATTCGTACTGATTATTTTGCAATTCGCCCCCAGGACATGGACGATAGGGATTTAGATTAAACCCACAAAAAAGCCCGCATGAACTAAATCATACGGGCTTTAAACAAAATTATATAGCCTTATTTATCTGTAGCAGCAAACTCAGTTTCTTTCAGATAACGGTTAGCCGTAAGAACCTCGCCGTTTGCATACTTCATTTCGATGTAAGCGCTTGAGAACTCATCCCAAACACGGAATTCACCATGACGATTACCGTTAGCATAACTCAACTCTGCCGTTTTAGAACCGTCTTTAGAAAAGGTTTCCCACTTTCCTTCAGGGATATCGTTCTTAAAAAAACCTGTTTCCTTAACTTCCCCACTTTCGTAGTAGTTGGTTACGGCTACAAGCTCACCCTTCTCAAGGTATTCACTTTTAACCAAACCATCCTCATAATTAGTCTTTACTGTATTTTGCGCGAAGCAAGAAGTACTTGCCAAAACAAACAAACTCATTACAACAGCTTTCATATCCTTCTTCTTTTGTTAAACCAAAGTTACGACAAAATTATTTCTGTTAACAATTAGGTAACATTAGGATAACGCAAAACGACAATAATTGTTTCAATCAAGTTCAAAATGGTAAAAAACTTAACCTTGGAAAATGACTACCTCAACGTTAACATTAGCGTTTTAGGAGCGGAACTATGTGGACTCTTAGATAAGCGGGATGATGTTGAGCACATGTGGAAAGCCGATCCAAAGTTCTGGCCGCGCCATGCTCCTATTCTGTTTCCTTGTGTAGGGGAATCTAAGGATGGAACAATCAATGTTGATGGCCAAGACCATCCGATGGGAAGACATGGTTTTGCGCGACACGAAGCATTCTCTGTGATTGAGCAAACTGAGAACAAGGTTGTTCTTGAACTGAGAAGTAACGTTAGAACAAGGGTTCATTTTCCGTTTGAATTTTCATTCAGAGTTGGATATGAATTGCAAAACACAAGACTCGTTCAATCATTTGAAGTTGTAAATACGAGCAGCAGCAAAATGGGGTTTCAATTAGGTGGACATCCTGCATTTTCTGTCCCCTTTCATCCAGAAGAAACGTATAATGATTATGAAATTTGCTTCGATTCTCCCCAAACACTCAATCGGCATTTATTAACCGATGAAGGTCTTTACAGTGGAGAAACGCGCGCGTTTCTGAATACCTCCAATCGTTTTGGGCTTTTTTACGAGCTTTTCAAGGAGGATGCTCTTGTGTTCAAAAATATACCGTCTAAACAAGTCTGGATTCAACACAAAAACGGAGGAAAACGACTACAGGTTGATTACGAAGGGTTTCCACATTTGGGAATCTGGTCCATTCCGGAAGCCAATTATGTGTGTATTGAACCTTGGATAGGTTGTGCAGACATGGCAAATCAACCGAAAGATTATTGGCTGAAGGATAGTTTAATTTCACTTGACCCAGGTCAAAATTTCAAAGCCCATTTCTCGGTGTCTTTGGTTGACAGCTAATCTTTTGTCTTCTTTTTCAACTCGGCATTTGCCTTTTCGAGCCTTGCTACCATTTCTCGCTGCAACCCCTGGAGCTCTTTATGCTTTGTAATCTCCGTTCCGATACTGACAATTTTTGTCACATTTCCCCCATCATCAGTTACTGGGGTGAATGTTGTTTGAACCCATATCATATCACCGCTTTTATTCACTAATCTATTATCCGAACTAAACGGTTTTCCTTTGGATAAAGCAATGTAGGTCAACTCAACCAGCTTCTGGTTCGTCTCTTGCCCAGAGAGAAATGACCACGGCTCTTTTCCCAATACTTCTTCTTGGGTGTAACCTGTGATTTTTGTGAAGCCCTTATTTGCCCAAATAATTGTTCCGTCTGGGTCGTGAATCAAAACTCCGTTAACAGTTTCGGAGGCTACCAAAGAGAGCGTTTTTATCTGCTCCTCAGCCTTTTTTTGATCGGTCATATCTATGATGATGCCATCAATGCGTGTGGCTATTCCATCTTTATCCATTGTCGCCTTGCCGCGCGAAAGGACAAAGGTATCAGACCCGTTTTTGGTTAATCGATACTCAGCAGAATACTCTCCTGTTTTCAAACCATCAACAAGTCGTTCTCTAACGTAACCACGATCATCGGGATGGATTAGCTCATAATATCGTGCTGCCTTGAGATCAGGTAGAAACTCGTCAAATATTTTAGCACAGCCCTCATCCCAAATAAGTTTGTTGCTGCCCACGGTCCAATGCCATATTCCAATTTTGGCGGTACTAAGAAGGAGGTCTCGCTGCACTGTTTGGGCTTCTCGTTCCTGCTGCGCTAGCACACGATCCGTTATATCTAAAACACTTCCAATCCAGCGTATATCCCCATCTTCACCTTCTATTCTCCTGCCATTAACTTGCAGATGGACGATTTGGCCATTGTCTGGCCTTATAATCCGATAAACAAATGGTTTGCCTAATTCGTGTTGAATATTTGCCGCCAAGGCGTCTTGATACGGTTTCCGATCCTCAGGATGTATACACGATACAAACAACTTATTGGTTATAACTGTACTGGGGTCGATTCCAGCTATTCGATAAAAATTTGCTGACCAAACCGTTGTACGGTGTATAAGGTCGAGTTCAAAGCTTCCGCTATTAGAAATTCCTTCACCAAGAGACAACAAACTTTGGCTCCTAACAAGTTTTAGTTCTGTCTTCTTCCGCTGCAGGGCTTTTCTAATGGCAACAGGAAGCCGCTTTATAGTTGACCGCAGAATATAATCTTCAATACCTTCTCCTAAAAGGTCTATAGCAATGTCTTCAGATAGGTCGTAAGCAAGAAGTATAAGTGGAGCATTTACCCCGTTTTTTCGAGCTAACCCAAGCAGCTTCACCGCGTTAGTCGTAGCCAGACTATAAGGGCTAAGAATTACATCTGGCTTAAATTCATGAAGTTGCGCTTCATAACCAACTTCATCTTTAACTACGACATACGAAAAGTTAAACTCAACATCCTTCAGTTCTCTAAGAAGCGCTTCCGTTTCTGCGTGAAAGTCTTCAGCAATCAGAAGGTTTATTGGAGAATGGTCTGTAGTAGTATTCATCGGACTGAACCTTTTACTCGATTAGAATGTTCAGAGTTTCAACTAATTTTATACAAACCTTAAAAACACCATTATGAAAACCATTGCTATCGTTTTATTAGCATTTCTAAGTACTTCATTTACTGACCTTGAACAACTGAATGTTGGAGACAAGGCTCCGAAAACTGACCTAAAAATGGAATCAGTTGATGGGAAAAAAGCTTCCCTTGCCGATTTGGCTAAAGAGAACGGATTGTGCGTTATTTTCTCTTGCAACACGTGCCCATATGTTATTGGTTGGGAAGATCGTTACAACGAAATTGAAGATGCTTGTGCCAAAAACAATATTGGATTTGTACTTGTAAACTCCAACGAAGCAAGACGTAGCGGTGCAGATAGTATGGGAGAAATGAAAGAGCATGCTAAAGAAAAAGGCTACGGAGACTTTGCTTACTTAGTTGATGAAAATCACGTACTGGCAGATGCGTTTGGAGCCACTAAAACTCCAGATGTTTTCCTTTTCAATGGGAAAATGAATCTAGCTTACAAAGGCGCGATTGACGACAACATGAAGGAGAAAAACAGCGTGAAAGAGCCATATTTGAAAAGTGCAATTGGTAAAATGGTTGCGGGTGAAACGGTTGACCCGTCTTCGACAAAAGCAATCGGTTGCTCAATCAAAAGAACCTCGTAAAACACGATTGATTTAGAAGACGCGATAAATCGCGTCTCTACAGGTCTAATTCTTTGAGCTTGATTTCAAGCTCACCCGCCTTAAAAGACCCTTCATGAAAATGGCGGGTCTTTTTTTGTGCATTTACAAAAAGTGTTGCTGGAATAGCACCGCTCCATTTTTCGCTTACGCGAGGAATCCATTCGTTTGGATTGCCTTCATCCAGTAGCAACACCTCGCTTTTAATTGCTTTTCGTTCGATAAACGGAATCACATTTAACTCAAGGTTCTCGACAAAATCAAGCGTTACCAAAAGCACTTTAAATTTCTCTTCAGCATTATTCGCTTGCAGAGTTTCGAAGAATGGAAGCTCCTTTACACATGGCCCGCACCATGTTGCCCAAAAGTTGACAACAAAGGTTGTGTCCTCGCCATTTTCCAATCGTGCATCCAGCTTGTTTAAATCAATTACTGGAACATTTTGAGCTTGTAATCCGAAAACGGAAAAAGCAATAAAAACAATGAAAAAAGCGATGCGATTCATCTTAAGTCAGCCTAGTGTAATCTTCGTAAAGTAAACGCGTTATTCCGTCAGAAAGTCCAAATTGCGGAACAATCATGTCTTTGATTTTTGCGCGTTCCATAATAGCAAGGAAAATTTCGCAAGCGGGAACAATCACATCTGCACGGTCAGCATTCAGTCCCAACTTGACAATGCGATTCTCATAGCTCATACCGCGGAGCATAACATGCAACTCCTTCAGTTTACTATACTGAAGTGGTTCCCCGCCAGTAAGCTCAGTCATTTTGTACAGTTTGTTGATGTTTCCACCAGAACCAATACCGTCTAGTTTCCCCAAACCCTTGGTATTCTCTTCAACCCATTTTAGAATTTTGTCCCAATATTCGGCTTCAACTTTGTTGTTCAGCAAACGAATTGTTCCTATCCTAAAAGAGCGACTTGCAACCGGTTTATTGTTGCTGAAAACCGTTAATTCGGTGCTGCCACCACCAACGTCAATATAGAGGTAGCTTCTGTCTTTAAATAGGTGCTCCTCAAAATGATTGGAAAAAATAATGTCTGCTTCTTTCTTGCCCTGAATGATCTCAATGTCAATACCAGCTTCGTCAGAGATTTGCTCAACTAACTCCTCGCCATTCGTGGCATTTCGCATAGCAGATGTAGCGCAAGCGCGGTAAGAAGTCACTGCATGAACATCCAAAAGCAGTTTAAAAGCTCCCATCGTCTGTACCATTTTGCGCTTCTTTTCTTCACCAATAAAACCTTTGGTAAAAACATCTTGACCCAACCGAATTGGGACACGCACCAAAGACGACTTTTTGAATATGGGGCCTGTTTCTGATTCAAAAACATTTGTGATGAGCAAGCGGACCGCGTTCGATCCAATATCTATAGCCCCAAACTTCATTTGAGTTCTTTCGGTATGAGTTTGAACAATTGTTTGCCAGATGTTTTCTTGATTTCAGACCAATTGTCAATATCGAGCTCAATTCCCATTGCACCGCAGGTAGGAAGGTTGAATAATTGTTCTTCTTGAAGCTTATTTACCAAACTGGTAAAACCCGGGTTATGACCAAACAGAAACACCGTTTGGTGCTCATTTCCAACCTCCGAAATCACGTCTAAAAGCTCATGAACAGATGCTTCGTAGATATTCGCGTTCGTGGCAATTTTATCCAACTCATAAGCCATGTTTGTGGCAATTATTATGGCAGTATCAAGTGCACGAACAGCAGGGCTGGAAAGAAAAAGGGCTGGTTCAAAGCTTAGTTTGAGGAGTTCAGCAGCTATGCTGAATGCGTTGTTTACGCCTCGCTGTTTCAATGGTCGGTGGTAATCTTTCAGCTCGGGATGCTCCCAGCTAGATTTCCCGTGCCGAATTATAACAAGTGTCTTCATTTACTCCGTGAAGCTAAGTACATCCTTACTTTCATTCAAATAAGTTTCAAGCGAAGCTTTTGATTCCGCTGCATTTAGACCCAGAAGTACAGCAAGTTCTGTGTTTAGAACTTCAGCATATTTATCTGCAATTGGCTTTTCAAAATACAAGCGACCAGTTCTGCGGATTAGGAAGTCTGAAAGTTCATTTAGCATTTCGTTTTCAGCAGAATAACGAATCTCTGCAAGCAATATGGCTAATGTTCTGTCTTCGTTTTTCAGGTCTATGCTGGAAATGATTTCTAAGGCGTTGCTACCGTACTTGTGAAAAAGGCCACTGAGCTGCAATTCCGTAAGGTTGGTTTTCCCAACCTCTGAAACAAACGCTTTAAAACTGTGAAATAGGCCACCAGATAATTTTCTACTGGATGATCTAGATAGTGTGAATTGTCGTTTTTCTTCTACTTCCAGCTGACGGAACGCGAGGTCAACAGTTCGTTCAGCCATTTTACGGTAACCCGTTAACTTTCCACCTGCGATGCTTATCAAACCATGCTCAGAAATGAAGATTTCATCCTTTCGAGATAACTCTGATGGCGACTTTCCATCCTCATGGATAAGTGGTCGCAATCCTGCCCACGTTGATTGAATGTCAGCGCGAGTAAGCGGTTCAATATCAAAAGCATTGTTTGCCGCATTCAGCACGTATTCCACATCCAAATCAGTCACGTGTGGTCGTTCAATATTTTCAGTATAATTCGTGTCTGTTGTACCAACATACGTGGCACCATCACGCGGGATAGCGAAAATCATTCTGCCATCCGAAACATCAAAATAGACGGCTTGTCGCAATGGAAAACGTTCGCGATCAAACACTAAATGAATTCCTTTTGTGAGATGTAATCGCTTGCCCTTCACCTCTTCATCCTTACCACGAACATTGTCAACCCAGGGCCCTGCCGCATTAATGGTTCGCTTCGCTTTTATCTCAAAGGCTTCTCCACTTCTAAGGTCTTTCACTTTTGCTCCAAAAATCTGCTCCTTTTTGTAGTTGAATTCTTGAAATTCGCAGTAATTCAGCAGTATGGCTCCGTCCTCTGTGGCGGCTTTTGCCACTTCAATTACCAAACGCGCATCGTCACTTCGGTATTCCGAATACACAACCCCGGCTTCCAGACCTTTCTTTTTCAAAAGAGGCTCGCGTTTCAACGTTTCCTTTAGGCTTAGAACCGATCTTCGTTCACTACGTTTCACTCCTGCCAACCAATCGTAGGTGTAAATACCAACGGATGCCGATGTTTTGCCAAACGAACCACCGTCCGTTATTGGCAACAGCATCTTTTCGGGAATTACCAAGTGAGGTGCGTTATGATAAACCGTTTTTCGTTCGTGTCCAACTTCGCGCACCAAAGCAAATTCCAATTGCTTCAAATAGCGCAGGCCGCCATGAATGAGTTTCGTGCTACGACTGCTGGTTCCTGCGGCAAAATCTTGCTTGTCTACTAACGCGACTTTTAATCCTCGACCAGCGGCATCCAGTGCAATTCCAACGCCCGTAATGCCGCCACCAATTACTAGAATATCGAAGGTCTCTTTTTGTAGGTTTTTAATTGATTCGGGACGATTTTTTGCAGAGAACATGGTGCGATTTGAGGCTGCGAAGTTAACAGTTCGTTAACTTGATTTTGAAGCTAAACAGTTAAAGAACCGTTATTGTTTGAACAAACCCGTATCGGGCTCTAGACTGATAATCTCATATCCCTTTTGATAAGGCAAATACGTAATAATGAACAAGGACATTTCGTACGCGACAAAATCACGGAGACCGAAATTCCTCTTCATATTTCTCATCGCCAAAGTGTAATTGATGTGAAGCTTGCATTCTCGCGATAAAAAACAATGGCTAAGAACCACCGCAAGAATCAAAAGTCAGAAGAATATTGAAACGAAATTTATTTCGCGTGCTTCCATCGATTATGGCTCCAAAGCCAATTTTCGGGTTGCCGCTTAATACTTTCTTCCAAGAATTGAACGTAAGCTGTAGTAATCTCCCCTCCTTGTGTTTTGCTACCATCCTCAAACGCGAGTTTAGAAACGCTTTTATAATGGCCGCGTTTTACCCGAATCATTTCATCAAAAACAACGGCACGTCCTTTTCGCCTTGCCAAAATTTCCAGTCCGCGGTGAAACGGAATTTCTCGTCCAAAGAAACCAACCCAAGCAGCACGTTTTCTGTCTGATGGGTTTTGATCTGCCAGAAAAACGGTCATTCCGAGTTCTTTGGGGTCTGTCATCATTGCTTTTAAATCATTAGCAGGAATGAGTTCCGTGCCATAACGCACCCGATATTCGTTTACCAAGCGCTCCATGTCTTTATTCTTCTGAATCATGTAAATAATCCGAAGATGAAACTGCGTATGCTGATTCAAAATCCAGTTTCCCCATTCCCAGTTGAATTGATGGGAGGTGGCTTGCAGCACATGCTTTCCATCAGCAAACAGCCTATCGTAAACCGCAGTATCAACCTCAAACCGTTCAGAAATTTCTTCAGGCGAAGCCTTGAACAGCTTGATTGTTTCCACTACTTGATCGCAGAAATTCTTGTAAAACTGAATGTTGATTTCGTTGATTTCCTCCACGCCCTTATCCGGAAAAGCCAGTGAAAGATTACGCCAAACCATCTTTCTGCGATACCAAACTACATGGTAAAGAAAAAAGAAAAAAAGGTCGGAAATGGCGTACAACAACCACCAAGGCAGACTGGCAATTCCGTTCAGGAAAAATTTCAGGAAGCTGTACATCTTGCAAAGATGCGCACAGAACCTGAATCACAATATAACATCGCTATTTGCGTATATTTAGGCATGCTTCGCAGGTTTGGAATGTCTATTTTGCTCTCGTGGATTTGCTTGAACGCTTTTGCCCAATTGCCACATCCCAACGACACGTTGGACAACGGCAAGAAAGTACCGTTCAATCAGTTCTTAGGACGGTTTTCTGTGTTTAATGAGTTAGGCGGAGCAGGTTTGTATTACTCCCTCAACATGTCTTACAGTTTAATCAAATCAGACCTTGTTATTTTGGATTTGACGCTGGGTGCTAATCGTATTCCACACGGCCGAAAAGAATGGCGGAAGGAGGAATGGGACAGCTATCATTTTCCTGTAGGCTTGAGTCTATTTCTAGGCAGAAGGCGGAGCCGATTTAACACGAGAATTGGATATTCTCCAAGGATTTACCCAAGTTGGTTTGGCTCAGACAGAGGTCCTTATCCGAATTGTGCTGGCATTTGCCCAACCCCTCCGCAGCACAGCTTTTTCCTCTCTCTTGGCTATGTTTTTCAGCACCAACATGGGTTTTTCACAAGCATCAATGCATACGGCATAATGACCTTGCCCTTTCCTGAAGACGCAAGAAGATTTGGGAACGATCCATATTTTATGCCGTCTGCCGGTTTAACCGTAGGCTACCGCATTCCCAGTAAACAGTTACGCAAACAATGGACAGAACGCGACTTCAAAGGGCGCGTTTTAAGATTAGAAAAACCAACCAAAAAGGTTGAATCCACAGGCGATATTGATGATGTCTTCTACAATGACGCCCCACTTGAGGTCGATTCTCTTGAAATGCTGGAAATTGAAGCCCAGCTGGCCAAACTCAAAAAACGCCACGATCGCTTCTTGAGGGAAGAGCAACGTCTGAATGGCAGAAGCCATGTTTATGCCGAGGGTTTTGGTGCCGCTGGAATCTGGTCAGTCAACTACACCTACACGCATCCAATCGCCAAATCAAATACCTGGATGATGGAATACAGAGGTGGATTAGGAACGGACAACAGCTTCTTATCACTTCCATTTCATATTGGAGTAAAAGCGATGAAAAACTATCGAGGAAGCGGGGTTTTCCTGGGTGTTCAACCCACCATCGATTGGAAAGACGGCACACTGGGAGCTGTGTATTATTTAGAACACAATGTCGAGTTCCATTTTGCTTACGGTTTTACCGGAGGAGTTGCGTTCTATCTATTCTACGACCCAAGGAAGATTAAACATTTCCAAGAGTTCGCACCTTACGGAGGGTTGTTTTTTGGTTACCGATTGCCGCAAATGAAGAAATCTTAGGCAATTCTCCTTTTTCGTTTTTCCTTTACAGCCATGGGAATTCGCTCGTTCTTCGCTAAACCTCTTGCTTGGTGGACTCATCGCCAAACCAAAGCTTGGAGCCAAAAGCCGAAAAAAACTCAACAAAAGGTTTTTCAAGAGTTGGTTTCGAAAGCAAAAAACACAGCTTTTGGTCAAGACCATGATTTCCTGCGAATAAGAAATCACGCAGATTTTGTTGCGCAAGTTCCCATTAGAGATTATGAAGAACTGAAGTCGTATTTCGAGCGCACCGTAAGCGGAGAAGAAAATGTTCTCTGGCCGGGGAAACCACTTTATCTAGCCAAAACCAGCGGAACAACTTCGGGTGCCAAGTACATTCCAATTACTAGCGACAGCATTCCAAATCACATCAATGGAGCCAAGAATGCTTTGCTGAGTTACATCCATGAAACGGGCAATGCTTCGTTTGTTGACGGCAAATTGATTTTCCTTTCGGGCTCTCCTGTTTTAGACAAGAAGAATGGCATTTACGTTGGGCGACTTTCAGGCATTAGCAACCACTTCGTTCCGAGCTATTTGCGCACCAACCAAATGCCGAGTTACGAAACCAACTGCATCGAGGATTGGGAAACGAAAGTGGAAACCGTAGTAGACGAAACCTTAAACGAACGAATGACACTCATTTCGGGAATTCCGAGCTGGGTACAGATGTATTTTGATAAAATTCAAGAGCGGTCGGGGAAAACAATTAAAGATGTCTTTCCAGACTTTTCGCTATTCGTTTACGGAGGGGTGAATTTTGAACCATATCGCGCCAAAATGGAAGCTACGATTGGAAGAAAAATCGACAGCATTGAGCTGTTTCCAGCATCTGAAGGGTTCTTCGCTTACCAAGATTCCCAAACCGAAAAAGGAATGCTTCTCATTCTCAATGCTGGTATTTTCTATGAGTTCGTTCCAGCGGATGAAATCCACGATAAAAAGCCAACTCGCCTTACCATTGGAGAAGTAGAATTGGGCAAGAACTACGCACTTATTGTAAGCAACAATGCGGGACTTTGGGGCTACAACATTGGTGATATGGTTCAGTTCGTGAGCAAGGATCCGTATCGCGTTATCGTTTCTGGAAGAGTAAAGCATTTCACCTCCGCCTTTGGCGAACATGTTATTGCCAAAGAAGTGGAATACGCATTGAACGCAGCTCTCTCTGAAAACGGTGGTGAAGTGGTTGATTTTCATGTGGCGCCACAGGTAAATCCAACTAATGGTTTGCCCTACCACGAGTGGTTTATCAGCTTCGCGAAGCGTCCAGAAAACATGGAAGCATTTGCGGCTAAGATTGACCAAGAAATGCAGGAGCAAAACATCTATTACAAGGACTTGATTTCGGGAAACATCCTTCGTTCAGCAGTCATTACAGAGGTTGCCGAAGATGCATTCATCAACTATGCTCGCTCACAAGGAAAATTGGGTGGACAGTTCAAATTGCCACGCTTGGCAAATGATAGGAAGGTCGCGGATTTGCTTGCTTGATGTAAGCATCAATGGTTCAAAAATTGCATAAAATCGGAAACCCGATTTTTGCTCATCTACTAAGGCAATAAAACGTGTTAACGGAAATCCATTGTAACTTTATCCAATGATACGCTCAATTCAACTTGAATGCGGTGACCCGAAACGGATGGAACTACTTCTTAAAGTGGCCAAAGAAATGGGTATTGAGATTTTGTCTGACGATGAGGTTGTGAATACAGTGCAAGAACCTATTTTGACCTACGAACAGAAACTGATTCTTGATGAACGTAGGTCAACGACTAACGAAGAGGAGTTCATTCCTTGGGATGAGGCTAAAAAGCAATTGAAATTCGGGAACAAGTAATATGTCTTTCACGGTTGTCATCGAGCCAAGGGCTCTTGCCGACATTCAGAATGGCATTGATTATTACGAAAAGCAACTTTTAGGTTTGGGCGAACGATTCAGCGAAACTGTAGACCATTATATCAAATCTATTTCAGCCAACCCTTTCTACCAAATTAGGCACAAGGATTATCGCGCTTTAGCTACGGGTAAGTTTCCATATCTGATTGCGTTTTATGTGAATGAGGAATCCCAAACGGTTTTCATCATGGCTGTTTTTCATACTTCTCAGAATCCGAAAAAACTGCTTAAGTGAGTTTTTACGGAGCCAAAAGACTACCCCACAAACCAATAAGCCAACCCAATTACTACCGAATAGCCTAAATGCCATTTCCACGGCCAGTAGCTGGTTGGAGAAATACCTTCTGATTTTTTCAGCATAAGCATTAAAACAAGCTTATCGAGAATACTTGCAATGATGGTAGCAAACGCAATTCCAACCAACCCAAATTCCTCTACAAAAAGGATGCTTAGCCCGAAGTTGACCGTTAATTCTAGGGCAGCAACCATCATGATGGTTTTAGTTTTTTTCAGACCAATTAGAAGCGTTTGTGGGAAAACTAATCGGCTCACAACCAATAACAGATACACATTGAAAACAGCCGCACTTTCGGCAAAGTCCGCGCTGAAAAGCCGTGGATAAGCCCAATCACTCAAAACCATAAACCCAATTGATATTGGGAAGAAGAAATGCATCAATTTCAGGCTCTCTTTCCTGATGGTTTGCACAGCATCCTTTATGCCAAGTTGCACCACTTTGGGCACCATTCCGTTGCTAAAAGCATTGGCCATCAACAGCACTAGCGGAAATTCTTTCGCACCATAACGATACACAGCAAACGTGCCTTCATCAAAGTATTTGGAAACGATAAAACCATCTAAATACTCAGCCGAACCGGAGAGTAATGTTGCCGCCATTAATGGCCCAGCGGTAATAAGAAACTGCTGAATGAAAGTATTATCAACCTTGAATTCTGCATATTTAATGAGCAAGCCAATAGTGATGATGAACCGCACAATCGAGCTGCACACCAACCCCAAAAGTGCTTCTTCCAATCCGTAGCCCAAGGCAATTGGACCCGCAACAGCCGCCAACTGAATTCCAAATACCACAACGCCATACAGTGCCAAACCATTCGCCTTTTCCTTTAAAAGGAGTATGTATTCAGCTAAAAAGCTTGGCCCAATAAACAGGAGGTAAAACGAGAACGCACCAGAGAAATACAACACTTTTGGGTTGTTAGCCATGAAAGAATAAGGCGTGATAAGCAATCGGAATGCGATGAAAACCAGCACGGAAATCCCCAGCATCACCAAAAAGGCGTTAAAGAATTCCTTCGACTTTTCTTTCGGTTGGTAATTGGCCAGAAGCGATTGTGTCAACCCCGAAAGCCAAAAGAAGCTGAGTACGCTTCCGAGGAAAAGCAACGATTCATAAATCCCGATATCGTAGGTGTCCAATCCGAGTTTCGTGAACAGAATTCCCGTGAGGAAAAACGTTGCGAAGCGCAGTACTTGAAAGAACTGAAGAGCGCGGATTGGAGTTACCAAAATAGCTGGTTAGAGTTGGTCATTTTAAAAGAATGGTAAATTGCACACATACTGGTTTACCTGCTTGTTTACCTGGCAACCATGTCTCTAATTCCTCAAACTCCTTTTCAAGAATCGATGAGCAGGCGCTTAAATTTCCTGGTTGGAAGACAGGTGATTTCATTTTTCCCTCACGATTTATAACGAAAACAAGGCTTTTAGCTCCTGAAGCTTTACAAGGGACTTTTCTGACAATCTCATTTACTGCTGAACTTAAAGCATAACTACCACCTGGATAATCTGGCATCTCCGATACCAATACAAGAACCACTTCGCAATCTACTTCTTGACTTAACGAATCTGTTTGTGCAAGTGCTAAAACGGAAAACAAACTGAATAGAATAGTGAGTGTTTTCATGAAACAGGAATTGGTTACCCTATCTTCTTAAACTTAAATCTAACCGAATTTCCGATAACAACCACATCCGAAAAAGCCATACTGAATGCCGCAACCATTGGGTTGAGAAAACCGAATGCAGCTACCGGAATAGCTAAGCTGTTGTATAAAAATGCCCAAAACAAGTTTTGCTTGATGGTCAAAACCGTGTGATGACCGAGCTGAAAAGCTTCTTTAATTTTTCCAATGCCACCTTTATCAAGCACAACCACACTTGCTGCGTTAATAGCAACTTGTGTGGCGTTGCTCAACGAAATTCCGACTGTGGCGCGGGTCAAAGCAGGAGCATCATTAATTCCATCGCCAACCATGGCGGTTGGTTGCTCATCAGAAAACTGCTCAATCAGCTTCAGTTTCTCGTCTGGCGATTGCTCAGCATAAACGGTTTTGATACCCAGTTCATTAGCAACCAATTCACATTTACGTTTACGGTCACCACTCAACATAATCGTTTCTACTCCTTTAGAATTGAGATAAGAAATGAGGTCTTTCGCATCTTTCCTGACTTTATCGGTAAGCGAAATCTCCGCAGCTAATTCACCATTTTTCAGAATGTAGATGTCATTATCCGTTGCTTTCATGGTTTCGTCAAGCATTTTAAACGACCCAACTTTCCATTCATTGCCCGCAGCATCTTTTCCAATAAGACCCTTTCCTTTTTCCTCTTGAACAAAAGCAAATTCGACTTTTTTCGCTTTCGTTTGAAGTTCTTCGACAATTGCCCTTGCAATGGGATGCGAAGAGTGCTGCTCGATGCTGAATAATACATCCAGAATGTCTTCTTCCGTTCCGCTCAACACATTCAAAGACCCTATTTTGATATCGCCAGAAGTCAGCGTTCCGGTCTTATCAAAAACTACTTTTTTCACTTTTGAAAGGTTCTCAATGCTTTCTGCACCCTTGAAAAGAATGCCCTCTTTCGCTCCACGTCCTAGTCCGACCATAACGGCCGTTGGCGTTGCCAATCCCATAGCGCATGGGCACGAAATAACCAACACGGCAACCGATTGCATAATGGACTGCTGTAACGAAATATCAAATACAAAATGAGCGAGGATAAAAGTGAGTGCTGAAATCCCTAATACAACAGGGACAAAAACACCACTCACTTTATCGGCCAAACGCTGAATGGAAGGTTTTTCCATCTGCGCCTTTTTAACCATTTCTATAATGGAAGAAAGAACGGTGAGTTTTCCAACTAGTGTGATGCGAACCAATCCGTTACCATCCGCCACCAATGTTCCGCCAATCAGCAACTCTTCTGCGCCTTTAGCAACGGGAAGACTTTCGCCTGTAACCATGCTCTCATCAACCTGAAGCTCTCCTTTTACCAGAATTCCATCAGACGGAATGCTATCTCCGATTTTCACCATTACCAAATCATCGACTTTAAGTTGGTTGAACGGAACGCGCTGAATGTGCTCGTGACCATCGTGCTGCACGACTTTATCGGCTAACCCTTCCTGCAATTTACCAAGCTCAGTAATAGCTGTTGTTGTCTGTTTCACCGAACGGTGTTCAATCACATTTCCGAGTAAAACCAGTGTTACAATTGTAGCCGATGTTTCGAAGAACAAATACTGATGCTGGGCAATAGCATCTCCCCAATTCAATATAGTTCCAACCAAACTGTACGCAAATGCCGAAGTGGAACCGATGAATATGAGCACGTCCATATTTGGAACGCCATTTCTTAACGAGCCGAGAGCGCTTTTTCCGAAATGCCACATACCCAGCAACATCACGGGCAAACTCAGCACTAATTGAACAATTGGGTTACTCAGAAATGCAGGTGCAAACGGAATCATGTGCAGCAGCAACGGAATGGTGAAGGGAAGTGTGAATAAGAACTTCTTCTCGATAGAAGCTAATCCTTGCTTCTCTATTTTCTTCGTCCCAACATACTCGAATCCTGCCTTTTTGACCAGCTCCTCCACCCTTTTGAGGTCAATATCCTTAACATCAGAAAGGAACACTTCGCCTGTGGCATAACTGACGTTTACATCACAGTAACCGCCTTTGGTCAACGCGCGATTAACGCCTGCAGCGCAACTACTACAGGTCATTCCTTCTACTAAAACTGTTGCCTCTTTCAATTCAGACATATCACAAAGATAGGCGGCCAAACGAGGCCGAGATTTCACAAAAAACTACCTAAGAATAACTGTTGTTTGAACAAACTGTTGCATTATCTTTGCGCGCTCAAATGGTGGTTGTAGCTCAGTTGGTTAGAGCATCGGTTTGTGGTACCGAGGGTCGCCGGTTCGAGCCCGGTCTTCCACCCAATAAAAAGCCCCGCAGACAAGCGGGGCTTTTTTAGTTTTTAGAAACAAGGAGATTAGTTGATTAGTTTTCGTACCGACAAATGCAGCAGCCAGACCCAAATATTCTTAAAGAGCTGACCACCTTTAAAATGCCGTATGGCAAATACAAGGGAACGGCAATTATTAGAATTCCAGTTCATTATTTAGAATGGATGGCTTCTAAGGGATTTCCAACTGGTAAATTGGGAATGTTGCTTTCAACAGCGCATGTGATTAAAACAAACGGGTTGGAGCACTTGGTTCCGAAAGGATCATCCAAATATTAGGGTATAAAAAAAGCCGTCCTCCCCAGGACGGCTTTCAACCTACAACCCATGAAACCGCCTACGCGGCATTCAAAGAAGCCTTAAAATCTTTTTTATATGCTCGGCCAATTGGCACACTAAATCTCATATCGCTATCACGTATCTCGATGGTGCTTCCTTTAACAGCAGAAACCTTATCAAGATTTACAATAAAAGAGCGGTGCGATCGAACGAAAATGTTTTCTGGAAGACTGCTCACCATATCCTTCATTGTGGAAAGTGTGATGTATTTTCCTGTGGTAGTCTTAATAATCACGTAGTCGCTCAGCGCTTTGATAAAGAGAATCTCATCCAAATTGACTGGCACCAATTGATAATTAGCCTTAATTAGAATCCTCTCCTTATTTCCTCCGTTCGTATCAGTTCTCATTGCTTCGGGATTTTGTTGTTCCAATTTATTTTGTCGGTTAAGACAGAATTAAATTTCGTTTGTCGGGGTCTGTTACTCTTTTTTGTCCTTAGAAGTTTCCACTTTTAGACGAAATTGGCTAAATCAGCGACCAATCGACAAACGGACAGCCTTCTCCTCTAAGCTTGTTTCAGTTCGGAAAAGCATTTTATTACCTTTGCGAACCGAAATTCGAAGACAGATAACATTTAGCAATTCGGTGCGTTTGGCGCTCATTCCTATTCTTTGGTAAAACACTTCGTCATACTGTCCCTGGTTCTATTTGGTTTCGCCTCACATGCGCAAGAGGGTAAACTTGTGCTTAACGGTAATGTGACTAAAGAAGGTGAGCCACTTGGAGAAGCGGAAGTTAAAATCTTCCGTTTAGATGGCGGACTGAAGTATTCGTACGCCAATAACACCGGAAAATTCGTTGCTACGCTTGATTTGAATTCTGAATATGTCGTAAGCGTTTCGGAGAAAGGCTACGCTACAAGAACTATTACTGTTGTGACTAAAGTTCCCGAAGGCGTGGGTGGCGAACACACACAAACAGTTACGCTCGATTTGCAGCGCATGCGCAAGGATCACAAGGGCAATTCCGTCAGAGAGGAGACGGCTGGCGGTGTCATGTTTAATGAAGGAACACGTTCGTTTGTAACTGTTACACGGGATATTAGCCGTATTGAAGAAGAGAAAGCCGCAGCTGCAGAAGCAGCTAAACTTCGCGAAGCCATTCGCCTGAAAGCACTTGCCGAAGCAAGAGAAAGAGCAAGATTGGATTCGATTGCCAATGCACGCGAACAGTTTATAGCAGATTCCATTGCCAATTGGGCAAGAATGCAGGAAGAGTTGAAAGCTTCGCGAGAACAGGCTGTTCAAGATTCGCTTGCTGCCGTTGCCGCACATCTAGCCAAAATAAAAGCGGAGAGAGCGAAGCAACGAGAAAATGAATTAAGCAGTGAAGCACAAAAATTAGAGGATTTAGCTGCCGCTGAACAAGAAAGAAAACGTTTAGCAGCACTTGAAGCTGCAAGATTAGATTCAGTTAAGAATGCTGAATTGTCTGCAAAAGACGCGTTGGCCGCTGCTGATAAAGCAAAAAAGGATTCCATTGCTGAAACTAAACGGCTTCGAGAATTGGCCGAGCAAGCCAAACAAGATTCGATTTTAGCTGCGCGAGATGCAGATAAACTGGCCCTTCAACAGGAAAAAGAAGCCGAGCGATTAAGGGGGTTGGCTGAAAAAGATTCTCTTTTAGCCGCAAAAGAGGCCGAGAAGTTGGAACAAGAACGGCAATTAGCATTGGCGGACGCAAAAGACCAAGCGGCCAGCGACTCTATTAATGCTGCAAAAGAGGCCGAAAGAAAAGCATCAGAACTAGCCAAACAACTAGAAAACGAGCGAAAGAAAGCGGAAGCGGATTCACTAGCTACGGCTAAAGACGCAGAAAAAGCAGAGCGCGAACGATTAGCCAATCTGGCTGCTGCCAATAAACAGGCAGAAAAAGACTCGCTAGCGGCTGCGAAGGAAACCGAACGTATAGAACGAGAACTATTAGCAGAACTGGATGCAGCAGCTCGCCAAGCCGAGAAAGATTCGATAGATGCTGCAAAAGATGCTGCGCGACAAGCCGCTGAGTTGGCCAAAGAGCTAGAAATACAGCGAAAGCAAGCTGTGTCTGATTCCTTGGCAGTTGTAAAAGAAGGACTACGATTGGCTGAAGAAGCCGCACGTTTGGCAGAGGACATTCGGAAACAGGCGGTATTAGATTCTATTATTGATGCGAAGCGCCTCGCTGAAGTTGCTGCACAATTTAGATTGGATTCAATTATCACGGCAAAAGAAGAGGCAAGGGTAGAGCGACTTCGCCAGCAAGCAGAGGCGGAAAGAATGGAAAAAGCTCGTATCGACTCTATTGCTTCCGCAAAAGAAGCTGCCAAGCAAGCAGAAATTGTACGTGTTAGTGAACAGCGCAAGGAAAACACGTTGGTTATAAGCGTTGAGTCTAGCGCTTCAAACACTACCACTACCACGGTTGCTGATATCTATGGTATTAAAACCACTTACAAGAAAATTGCACACAGTTGGGGTGATGTCTTCTATTATAAGGGGACTGCTATTATCACAGATGCCCTGTATAAGACGGAGATGGAAAACGCTCGCAATGAGGTAAATCCGGAGAATGTGACTGAGTGATTGTGCTCTAGGTTAAGCGTAGTCGAAACCAGTTATTCTGGCATCCCATATTAGATTATTTTCTTTCGAGTATGGCTCTGCAACTTCTCTTGCTGTCTGTCAAATAAGCATATTAGTTTTTAACAATGTTTTGTCGGTTTCTTTTGTTTAGCCAACTTCGTATATAACTCCAAAATTGGGGAAACCGAAAACCTCAAACTCCGAGATAATAATTATGAAAACTAACCTTCTAATCGTGCATCTTCTCGCACACGCATTTTTCAATTCGTTATTCGCACAATCGCCAGGGAGTCTTGACGTTGATTTTGGCACTAGTGGTTTTGAAACGTATGACGTTAATGGACTTGATGATCGAGCTGAAAACCTTACCCTTCTGCAAGATGGGAACATTCTATGTTCTGGTAAAACGCAAGTCGGATTGTTCAGTTTCGACATGCTGGCCGTTAATGTTCTATCAACTGGGGTATTAGAATCGAGTTTTGGTCAAGACGGCTTTATTATCAAAGAACTGGTTTCCACCAATGATGGAATCTCTGATTTTTTCGAACTTGAGGATGGTGAAGTTCTTGCCGTAGGTTTTACAACCGTTACTGATAATTCTGATTACGCTCTTTTACTGTATGATTCAGATGGGAATGAACAACAGACCTTTGGTACTAATGGCTTACTTACTGTAGATATTGGAGGGATTTCCAATGTGCCTGGTTCAAGTTCCTTTACAAGCGCTAGCAACTTGCTGATTGTGGGGAATATGGGTGACAGTATTTGCCTGTCTAAAATGAACGGATATACGGAAATTGATATTTCCTTTGGAGAATCAGGTCACGTATTTCATGACCTTACGCCCAACGAAGATTTTGCAGCAGATCTGCAGCTTTTAGCGGATGGTTCGATGGTTGTTGCTGGCTATACTGGGTCAGGTGCTTTAAGCGATGGATTTATTTCAATGTTTCATGCTGATGGCTCAGTAAAAAATTCCTTTGGCAATGCAGGGTTTTTGAATTTGTCGTTGAGTTCTTCTTATGACATTGCTGTATCCTCACGGGTGCTTCCAGACAACCGGATCCTTGTTATCGGAAGTGCTTGGGATAACACATCAACCAGCGAATTTTTCGCCTTGCGTCTCATGCCTGATGGAAGCTATGACAACAGCTTTGGCACAAATGGAATTGTTCGGTATGACATTGGATCGGGAGACGACTACGCAAGTGCACTAGTACTACAGCCAGACGGTAAAGCCATTATCGGTGGCACCGCCAACAATGGAAATGACAATAATTTCTGCTTAATAAGGATAAACGAAGACGGCTCTTTAGACCCAACCTTCGGAAACAACGGAATAGTAATAACCGAGGTAAGCCCTGATAATGATGGCATTGCAGATATGGAGTTGCAAGCAGACGGCAAGCTTGTGGTTGCTGGAACTGCCAGAGTAGGCACCAACGATGATATTGCCATAGCACGCTACCATACTGGAATAAACACTTCGGTTGCTGAGATTGGTGCAGAAAGTAAATTGTCGGTTTTCCCAAACCCAGCCGTAAACCAACTTACCGTTACCTCCGAAAAGACTCTGAATAACGTAGAACTGCTGGATGCACTTGGCAGAACCGTGCTAACACAAACTAGTAACGCAAATCGTTTTCAATTAGATTTATCACAAATTCCAAGTGGTATTTATCTACTACGCGCTACAGATGGAGAACGCATGTTTACCCAAAAAGTGGTGAAAGAGTAAAAATTGTTTGCTGACTTTTCATTTCCAAAACCTAACCAACATGGCTCATCTAATCAAGGCGTTCTGTTCATTTGTTATTATCCAATCGTTCATTCTGTGGTCTCCAGCATATGCCCAACAGCCTGGAGATTTGGATTTAACCTTCGGAGCCAACGGAATCGTTACTGCCGATGCTGGTAATCTTGGCCTTGATGATGGCGTGGGTGTAATTAAACAACTGAATGATGGACAATTGATGATTGCTGGAAGAGGGAGAACAATCGGCTTCCCTCCTTATGAATCATATTTGATGCTTGTCAAATTTCAACAGAATGGCACTTTAACTTCTGGTTTTGGACAGAATGGTTTCGTTATTACTGACCTTGGTGGTGACAACGAGGGTTTAGTAAGTTTTTATGAAAAAGAGAATGGCAAAATAATTGCCGGAGGAACATCCAACCAAATTGGGATATTTGAACACGTTTTAATTCAGTTTACTGGGGAAGGGTCTCTTGATTTAACATTCGGAGACAATGGTATTGTTTACGATTCACAAACAGTTTTTGGAAGCGTCCTGACTTCATTAACCATGAATCAACAAGACGAGTTTTTGGCAACAGGAACTGCCAACGGTGATGTGATGCTAGCAAAATATGCATCAGATGGCTTCGCAGCTGATAACTTCGGTATTTCTGGAAGAGTCATTCACAACCTGGGGGAATTAGAAACCATTACGGATTGCATTGTACAAACTGATGGAAAAATCTTACTGGCTGGAACCCAAGCTGAATCAGGGAATCCGGAAGGTGTCATCCTTTTGCGTTTACTCCCAGATGGTAGTTTGGATTTAAGCTTTAACCTTTCTGGTTGGGCTAACCTTTCTTTAAGCACAAACAATAATCGCCCAGCCGATATAACATTGCTTGAGAGCGGGAAAATTCTGGTTATCGGGTTTACTACAAATCAAGCGGAAACAGCTTTTGAAATATTTGCTTTACGCCTCATGCCTGATGGAAGCTATGACAGCAGTTTCGGTACAAACGGAATTGCTCGGTATGACATTGGCTCGGGAGACGACTACGCAAGTGCGGTAGTACTACAGCCAGACGGTAAAGCCATTATCGGTGGCACCGCCAACAATGGAAATGACAATAATTTCTGTCTCATAAGGATAAACGAAGACGGTTCTTTAGACCCAACCTTCGGAAACAACGGAATAGTAATAACCGAGATAAGCCCTGATAATGATGGCATTGCAGATATGGAGTTGCAAGCAGACGGCAAGCTTGTGGTTGCTGGAACTGCCAGAGTAGGCACCAACGATGATATTGCCATTGCACGCTACCATACTGGTATAAACACTTCAGTTGCTGAGATTGGTGTAGAAAGTAAATTGTCGGTTTTCCCAAACCCAGCCGTAAACCAACTTACCGTTACCTCGGAAAAGACTCTGAATAACGTAGAACTGCTGGATGCACTTGGTAGAACCGCGCTAACACAAACTAGTAACGCAAATCGTTTTCAACTAGATTTATCACAAATTCCAAGCGGTATTTATCTGCTACGCGCTACAGATGGCAAACAAACGTTTACCAAAAAAGTGGTGAAAGAGTAAAAACCGTTCGTTTACGAATGTCTTCCTATCCACTCAATAATCATCTTGAGAACCTTCGCTCGATTCTCTTCTGATTCGTTGTGCGATTCGTGATAGAATCCTTCCAACGATTTGAAAGTGATATCTCCTTTCGCCTTTTCAGAAAACGCTTTTGATGCATCGTGCGAAGTGAGCTTATCGGCCGTTCCGTGATAAAGCAAGACTGGCGTTTTAAGATCAGCCGCATGCTCCAAAGCCCATTCTCCAGCTTCATGTACACCAACAAAAAAACCAGTGCTTATTTTATCATGCACTAGGCTATCATCAAGATATCGCTGTACCTCTTTCGGGTCTCGAGAAATTGCCTTTACATCCAACTTACTTGCCTGCACCAAACCGGGTAAAAACCCACTTACCAACTTAGCCAGCTTAACTTGGATTGCTGGCGGAGTAAAAGCTAATTTGAGCCAAGGAGCGGATACAATTGCTCCGTTAATCTTTGGGTTTCGTCTCAAGAGGTAATTGAGAAGAACATTCCCTCCCATGCTGTGTCCCATTAAAAACGTTGGTTTAGCCGGCACAAGTTCAACCATTTTAGAGGTCAGTTCTCCAACACAGCCTAACAGCATATCATAATCAGATACGTGTCCGCGCTTGCCTTCCGTTTTACCATGGCCAAACTGATCGTATGCAACCACCGAAATACCTGCATTATTTAGGGCATCAACTACGTAATTGTAACGGCCAGAATGTTCTCCCATTCCGTGAATGATTCCGACCACTGCTTTCGGGTTTTCTACCAACCATGATTGACCAAAAACGTTACTTCCAGTCTTCGATTTCCAAGTGTATTCGTGATGCTCCATTTCCTGCGATTTGAATCCAAATATAGGGTAATCCATCGTGCTTGATTCTTATATCTTTGACCGAACGCTTTACCATGAAAAAAGCCCTAAAACTCCTACTTGTACTCTTTCTCGCTGCTATACTTTGGGTTGGAGGAAACCTGATTTACGGAACAGTTACTGACTTCAAACCACCTAAAGAAGAGGCTCTTAAAATAGATGCGGTTAACGCCCAAAGACCAGACAGTATCATCCAAATTTTTAATTGGAATATTGGGTATTGTGGTTTGGGAGAAGAGAGTGATTTCTTCTACGATGGCGGCTCAACCGTTCGGATGGATGAATCAACTGTTCAGAAGAATTTGAATGGTGTGATGAACACACTGAAGTATTATGACGAAGCTGACATCATTCTTCTGCAAGAAGTCGATACGCTTTCTAAAAGAAGCTGGCGACAGAACGAATATCACAGCATCGGTCAAATTCTTCCCGAACACAACAGCTCTTTTACGCTCAATTATAACGTCAATTTTGTTCCAATTCCATTCTTAGATCCAATGGGGAAAGTGATGGGGGGATTGGCTTCGTACAACCGATACACGGTTACCAGCGCATCACGCCATCAGTTTCCTTCGAGCTATGCTTGGCCTAACAGCATTTACTTTTTAGATCGCTGTTTTATGGTTCAACGGATGCCTTACAATGATGTAGAATTGGTGGTGATTAACACGCACAACTCAGCTTACGATGACGGCTCGCTTAAGAAAGCCGAAATGGATTTTCTCAAAGATTTTCTAAAAACCGAAGAGGAAAAAGGCAATTACATTATTGTTGGTGGAGACTGGAATCAGCACGCCCCAGGAACAGGCGACAGACAGGTTCCGAACGATTACCTGCTGGGCTGGAACTGGTTTTACGATACGTCCTTCCCAACCAATCGCGACCTGAAGGCAGCATACGTGAAAGGCGAAACAGAAACGCAAGTCATTGATTTTTTCCTCTGTAGCCCGAATATCGAATTACAGGAAATAAATGTCATCAATCTAGATTTCAAATTCTCAGATCATCAACCGGTATTAATGACCGTAAAACTCAAATAGCATGGCCAAATATGTTTTAGCACTCGATCAAGGAACTACTAGTTCAAGAGCAATTCTGTTCGATAAGGATGGTTCCATTTTCGCATCTTCTCAGAAGGAATTCACACAGTTTTTCCCGAAAGGTGGTTGGGTAGAACACGACCCAATGGAGATTTGGAGCAGCCAACTGGAAGTGGCACAAGCTGTGCTGAAAGAAAACGGTGTTTCAGCGAAGGATGTTGCCGCAATCGGAATTACAAATCAGCGTGAAACTACCATCATTTGGGATAGAAAAACAGGCAAACCTATTTACAATGCTATTGTTTGGCAGGACAGAAGAACGGCCGCTATCTGCGATAAGTTGAAAGCAGATGGATTAGAAAAAGATATCCGAAACCGAACAGGTTTGGTGGTAGATGCTTACTTCTCTGGAACCAAAATCAAGTGGATTCTGGACAACGTAAAAGGAGCTCGCAAACGTGCCGAAGCTGGTGAGCTTGCTTTCGGTACTGTTGATTCGTGGTTGATTTGGAACCTTACTGGAGACGGAACTCACGTTACAGATTACTCCAACGCTTCGCGAACGCTGATTTACAATATCAACGAATTGAAATGGGACAAGACGTTGATGAAAGCAATTGATGTTCCTGAGGCTGTTTTACCTGAGGTTAAAGACAGCAGTTCTGTTTACGGGAAAACAGAAAAGTCCCTTTTTGGTGGAGAAATAGCCATTGCAGGAATTGCTGGAGACCAGCAAGCTGCCTTGTTTGGACAAGCATGTTTTGAACCCGGAATGGCCAAAAACACCTACGGAACTGGATGTTTTATGTTGATGAATACGGGAGAAACCCCTGTAAAATCCAAGCAGGGGTTATTGACAACAATCGCTTGGGGATTGGATGGGAAAGTAGAATATGCACTCGAAGGAAGCGTCTTCATAGCAGGAGCAGCCATTCAATGGTTACGTGATGGCTTGAAGATGATTGATGAAGCACCAGATTCGGAATATTACGCTATGAAAGTGGAAGACACCGATGGCGTTTATGTCGTTCCAGCCTTTGCTGGGTTGGGCGCGCCATATTGGGATATGTACGCTCGTGGTGCCATGTTCGGATTAACTCGCGGTACATCGAAACAACATATTATTCGTGCTACGCTTGAGTCGTTGGCTTATCAAACCAAAGACGTTTTGGATGCAATGCAAAAGGACTCAAAAATTACTTTGAACGCGCTTAGAGTTGATGGTGGTGCATGTGCCAACGATCTGTTGATGCAATTCCAATCTGACATTTTACAAACCGATGTTCAACGACCTAAAGTGATTGAAACAACGGCCTTGGGTGCTGCTTACTTAGCAGGCATTGCAGTTGGCTTTTATGAGAAAAAACAAATCTCTAAGAACTGGGCCATTGACAGAACTTTCCGTTCTAATATGGCACCGGACGAAAGCAAAAAACTCTACAAAGGCTGGCAGAAAGCAGTGGAGCGTACCATGAATTGGGAGAATAGTTAATGGTTGTCGAGATTCATACTAAAAATCAGCAGATCCAGTCATGCTGAACTTGTTTCAGCATCTGTCCACCATTTGATTCAGACCCTGAAACAAGTTCCTTTAGACTTGCAGAAGTAGTTTTAGCGTATAAACCTAGTCTGTAAGGATAAGGGAAAGGAGAACACGGAGGTGAACTATAAACAAGTTAAGAGCTAAGAGCTCATAC